>Ga0308161_1005954_pt1 | contig 10488 bp, 8 predicted proteins | sample PhyFR2_FD_201034 | JGI IMG/M metagenome (GOLD analysis project Ga0308161, IMG submission 201034) | Phyllosphere microbial communities from UC Gill Tract Community Farm, Albany, California, United States - DLSLF.R2 | ecosystem: Host-associated > Plants > Phyllosphere > Unclassified | place: USA...
GTCCCTGGTTCGATTCCGGGTTCGGGCACCATCTTTAAAGAACCCGCCTCTGGCGGGTTTTTGCTTTTGTGGTTCGAACCCGTTATCGAAGGTTCGATACACTCGCCACATCCTGTGGCTCACCCTCTTCCGTACAGGTACGCCATTCTACCGTTGTCCGACAAACCTGTATCTCAGGCATGATAGCGACAATCTCTGAACTGCCTCTCAATTCTTCCCCTCTGCTCGCTTCTCTGAACTTATCAGCTCTCTCAGCGGCCATCTTTGCCTGGATCCGGCGATAACGCTATCTGTCATAGACAGTGAGCCTGCTGATTTCTCTTTGTCCGGGCTAGCCCCATTTGATTCGATAATGCAGAATGTTTTTTTAAAATCATTGCAAAGGATCTTTTCTGATCTTTATCAAGGCATATTCTGTGCACAGGAGAGACAACATGCGTCTCTTTCATTGCGATAGGCGCACACATAAAAATACTTCTCAAATGAGAATAAAATTATTATCCAACCTGAGAAATATTATTGCATTTATCAATTAACATATTTTTATTAAAAAATTAAATAACTCATTAACATGAACATCCAATATACAATGCTTATTCTTCAATACTGCGCCTGTACAATAAAAAATCACAGGTTCTTTTTTCTTAAATAAATTATAATGCCCCCATCTTATTATTAAGAGGAGGACATCACCCCGCATACAGCACAGCACAGCACAGCACAGCACAGCACCATAAAAAAACAATAAACAAAAAGAATGAATTATATATAAAACCTCAACTGCGATATTTTCGTATATTTACAATAAAAATATTTTTTATATTTATTGTCAGTCGTTACTTACAAAACACAACAAAGCAAACTCAATAAGAAAGGTGATTAAATGAAATCAGAATTTAAGAAAAAAGCACTTCTGGTATTAGGTGTTTCAGCCCTGTTCCCGATGGGCTCAGCTCTGGCGGCAACGACCAGCGGTGGTTCTGTCAATTTTAACGGAAGCGTCGTGACATCCGCCTGCGCCATCAGTGCCAACAGTGCAGAGATTGATGTCAACATGGGCGAAGTGCGTACTGATAAGCTGGCCGCTGCAGGCAGTGAAGCAAGCGTTGCTAAAACGTTTTCTATCGCCCTTGAGGATTGCGCAATTGCTGATACCTCAAAAGGTACAGATGAGAATCCTGTTGCGCCCACGACTGTCGCAGTGACCTTCTCCGGTACGCCAGACAGTAATGATGCCAACAGCCTGGCTGCGGGGGTAAATGGCGGCCCGGTATCTGCGCAGAATGTGGCCATTCGTCTTTATGACGAGCAGGGCAACGTCGTAAAACTGGGCGAGGCGGCTACAGCAATCCCACTGCGTAAAGGCTCTAATACTCTGAACTTCAGCGCAAAATACTACTCACCAACTGGCGGTGCAACTGCGGGCGAAGCCAGTGCAGTTGCCACCTACACCGTAACCTACTCGTAATCACCATGCCCGGTTTAACGACCGGGCATGAATAGACGTTCAGGAGAAAATAATGCGTTCTTTAAGCTGGGTTTGTCTGGCTGCCACATTGTTTACATCGGCGGTACACGCTGGTGGAGTGGGGTTAGGGGCGACACGTATGATCTACTCCGCTGATGCAAAACAATCAACATTGCAGGTCAGAAATACGCACGCACAGGCCTCGTTTTTAATCCAATCCTGGATGGAAACTGCCAGCGGGGAGCGCACAAAGGATTTCGTTATTACGCCGCCGCTTTATGTTTTAAAACCAGCAACCGAAAGCGTGGTAAAGATTATCTTTAATGGTCGATCTTTACCGCAGGATCGTGAATCCCTGTACTGGATAACAGTTAAGGCGATTCCACAGCAAACAAAAAATAGTGCAGGTAATTCTCTGCAGTTCGCCTCTGCGAATCGTATTAAGGTATTTTACCGTCCCGCTTCACTACCGAATAACGCCAACGAAGCATGGCAAAAAATTACCGGTGAATACAGTGCGGGCAAAGTCGTACTGCGCAACCCAACGCCCTGGTTCATCACCACGATCAATCTCAAAGTTGATGGTAAGGCAGTTAAGCCCGTGATGTTGCCACCTGTATCAAGTACCACGCTGGAGGAGAAGTTCAGCCGGGCTACATCGCTGACTTTTCAGACCATCAATGACTACGGTGCATGGACACCTGTAACCCGCGTCCCATTGAACCGTAAATAAACTTATTGAGGAATGCTCGAGTGAAAATGAAAATCGTTTGTGCGGTGGTGGCTTTCTATGCCATGCGGTATACCGCAGCCGCGGAAAGCGATTTACACTTTAACCCCGCCTTTCTTAATGGCGAGAGCGCGTCAGTGGCTGATTTATCCTGGGTTAATACAGGCAGTGCCTTACCGCCAGGCGAATATAATATCAACGTCTATATCAACAAAAATTATGCCTTCACGGGCAACATCATCTTTGCGGTGGATAAATCCAGCGGGCAAGAGGTCACTGCAGCGTGTCTCACGGCCAGTCAGTTGGATGCGCTCGGCGTGGACATGGCTCAGGCAGAGGGTGTCAGCCTGCCGCTGGCAAAACAGTGCTATTTCCTCAACTCGCTGTTTCCCGACAGCAGCGAGGAGTATGAGCCGCAAACCCTCACGCTCAACATCACTGTGCCGCAAAGCAGGATGCGCAATCTGCCGCGCGGCTACGTCAGTCCGGAAAACTGGGAACATGGCATCAATGCCGGGTGGCTGAACTATGTCATTAACGGCTCAAATAACACCTACAAAGGGAATACAAAAACCCGCGATCAGCAGCTGTTTGCCAGCCTGAATAGCGGCATAAATATTGGCGCATGGCGGCTGCGTGACTATACCACCTGGACCAAAGATACGAATGAGCTGAACCATGTACAAACCTGGCTGCAGCGCGATGTTCCGGCGCTGGGCGCACAACTTTATGCCGGAGAAACCTACACCTCATCTCAGGTGTTTGACTCCGTCGGTGTACGCGGCCTGGCGCTTAAAACGGATGACAATATGCTGCCTGCAAGCCTGAGCGGTTACGCACCCGAAGTTCGGGGGATTGCGCGCAGCAATGCTATCGTCACCGTACAACAGAACGGCAATGTTATTTATCAAACCAGCGTATCGCCCGGGCCATTTGTGCTCAGCGATCTCTATCCCACCTCTTCGGGCGGTGATCTCTCTGTCACTATCAGGGAGAGCGATGGCTACGAAACTCAGTTCAATGTGCCTTTCGCCAGCGTGCCTAATCTGGTCCGCAGCGGCCAGGTTAAATATGCCCTAAGCGCGGGGAAATTCCAGCCGGTCAATAATCAGGATGCGCCGACATTTGCCCAGGGTGAACTCTTTTATGGCTGGCACTATGGACTGACCTTTTATGGTGGCGCTCAGCTTTCCGAGCGTTATCGCGGGGTTGCAGCGGGCATCGGTCAGAACCTGGGCCGCTTTGGTGCCTATTCGCTGGATGTTACCCATGCCCAGAGCCAGCTTGCAGATGATAAGCGCTATACGGGCGACTCCGTACGCCTGCGCTACAGCAAACTGCTCAACGACATCGGGACACGCGTAAATTTCTATTCGCTGCGTTACTCCACACAAGGGTTCTATAACCTCAGCGATACGGCTTATAAAAGAATGAGCGGCGGCAGACCAGAACAGGTGGTGGAAGCGGATGGCACTGTCACCACCCGCTATGAAAATCTCTACGACCTTCGGATGTCACGCAAGGCCAGAAACCAGCTACAGCTATCACAGCCGATGGACGAATATGGCTCTCTGTCGCTCTCCTGGGATCAGCAAACCTACTGGCATACCTCGAAAACGACACAGGGGATCCAGTTTGCGTGGAATACGACATTCAGAACTGCCTCGCTGGGCGTGAGCTTCCAGCGCAGCACCAGTCTGTATGATGACAGTAAAGATAACATTCTGGCCTTGTCGCTCTCGATACCCTTTGGCGATCCCAAAAATTCGACACGCGCACGTTTTTCCACCACCCAGGGGAAATCAGCGGGAACGACCTATAGCGGTGGCGTCAGTGGCTATGTACATGGAAAAGATGAGCTTTATTACAGCGTAAATCAGCGCTACAACGCACAGAAACAGTATGGCGGCGATGCTGCATTGCAATATAAGGACAATCGGGGCCAGTACAACCTGGGTTATAGCTACGGCCGTGATGCCCGGAATCTCAGCTATGGCATTAGCGGTGGTGCCGTTTTACACGAAGATGGTTTGACGCTGAGCCAGCCGCTGGGCAATACCAATATTCTGATTAAAGCACCGGGAGCCAGCGAGGTTGCCGTTCTTAATCACCGCAGTATTAAAACCGACAGTCGGGGTTATGCCGTCATCCCCTACGCCACGCCTTACCGCGTTAATCGAGTCGGCCTTGACGCCACCACTGCAGGCAGTGATGTGGAACTCGATAATGCCATCATCAGCAAAACACCAACCGACGGCGCGCTGGCGCGAGCCACTATCACTACGCTACAGGGTGCAAAAGCGATGTTCGTGTTACGCCAGAACGGCAAAGAATTGCCTTTTGGTACCGTCGTCGCGTTAGCAGACAGCGAGGTCAGCAGCATTGTGGGTGATGGTGGCAGCATCTATTTATCGGGTCTGCCGTTGAAAGGTACGCTTAACGCGGTCTGGGGAAAAGATAACACGGCCCGTTGTTCTGTTCGGTATCAGCTCAATAAGCAGGATTTTAACGCCCGCACGGGCCTCTATTCCCTGGAGGGAGCATGTCAGTAACAAATCGCCTGGTGTGTATCGCTCTTTTTTTAGCCTGCTCGTTGCCGGTGCGCGGCTACGATGTGCTGGTTTCGGTAAAGGGTAATCTGATTGCCAATACGTGCGTCGTCGCCGCCGACTCGCTGGAGAAAAATGTTCCCCTTGGCGACATCGGTACCAGACAATTAAGTAAAGCGGGTGCGGTAAGTAATATTAAATCTCCGTTCACGCTCACGCTGGAAGCGTGCGGCCCCACCTTTTCAGGCGTGAAGATCCGCTTTAGCGGCACGCCGGATGATACTGATCCGCGACTGATTAAAGTGGCAGGGGGCGGAGCGACAGGCGTGGCGGTGCAAATCCTCGACAAAGATGGCGCGCTTGTGCCACTCGATACCCAGACAACCGCCTATGGTGCGGAGGGGAATGACAGCGTGCAGATAAATTTTTATGCCCGATTAATCGCCACAAGTACTGAGGTTAATGCTGGCATCGTTTCAGCCATCGCCACCTGGACTACGGAGTATCAATGATGCGTAATTTACTGTTACTTGCCTGCTTTCTTGCCTCTGCCAGTGCGCTGGCTATGGACTGGAAATCAGACATTACGCTCTCACCCCAGCCAATGGAATATTCCGGACCGGCAGACTCCGTGACGCCAGGTGACATTATTGGTCCAGCCTGGAGCGCTACGGCCGATGTGGAGGAGGTGTTCTGGTGCGGACTGGTATTTCTCTGTTCAAAGAGCACACTTGAGCCCTCTCCATCGGCTATATCCAGCGGCATGACGGTCACCGTCGATGGTCAAAACTACACAATTTTCGAAACGGGTATACCGGGTATTGGCTACATCGTCGGGCTAAAAGATTTTAACGGATCGGAATATATACCCTTGCAATCAGGGATTACGCAAAGCTATCCGGCCCCGGGTACAAATAACACGACTACAAAGCTGGGCTGGTCAGCGAAAGTGACATTTATTAAAACGGGAACGACGTTGAAGTCGGGTCTGTATACAACGCCCACTATCCATGCTGCTATTCTGACAGCCTACAATAATGAAATTAAAACAGCGCAGGTCATCATTAACCCCACCACTATCACGGTGGCCGCCAGCGGCTGTACGGTGAACACCCAAAGTGCGAACGTCGATCTGGGCACGCTGGATATCCGCACACTTACAACTGTGGGTAGCACCTCACCTTCGGGGACGTTCAACGTCACGCTAACCTGTGATCAGAACATCGCGGTGAATGCGGTCATGACCGACCAGACAACCCCGTCAAACAGTTCATCGGTTGTAACACTGACCGGCGACTCTACCGCTTATGGCGTTGGCGTACAGTTCTTTTATAACGGTATCGGTCCTCTGAGTATGGGCCCGGACAGTACGGCTGCTGACACGCTCAACCAGTTCTTTATCCAGAAAACCTCATCGGCAAACCAGGTATTGTCACTGCCCTTCCAGGCACAGTATATCCGTACGGGCGACCTGGTACCCGGAACGGCTAATGCCCTGGCGAGTATTACTTTTTCCTATCAGTAATAGATCCACCTTCTGAGCAGATCGACCAGGCAAGGCTGGCTCCCTGGGCCAGCCCGTTTATGACCTGGTCATCGGTGATGGCCGTTCTCATAAAGCAGCGGGCATGCCCCCTCATTCCCGCTAAACATTCAATTCAGCACGCCACCCACACCGCACCGGCATCCGCCGATTTCACGCACTGCGCGACCCAGCGCACGCCCATTAATCCGGCATGCACATCGGGATACCAGAAATCATGCAGGAAGTCGGTGTCACGGCGATCGGTGGCATCCATCGCCAGCGCGAAGCGACGATAAAGATTGGACCAGGCTTCAAATAAACCCTCTGTATGCCCTCCGCCAATGCGGTCTTCTTCCAGTGCCCGCGGGCTTAGATAGCCCATGCCGCGCTCAAGAATGCGCACCGGCTCGCCCTGCACTTCATAGCGCAACTGGTTCGGCTGCTCATCCCACCACTCCAGGCTGGCTTTCGATCCGACGACCCGAATCTTCTGCCCGTGCATGGACCCTGCATTCACCGCCGACGCCCATAACGTGCCGACCGCACCGTTGTCATACTCCATCATCACAAAGGCATTGTCCTCCAGCGGTGCACGCGACGCGACAAAGCTCTGACGCGAACAGAGCAGACGCGTCACTTTCAGCTGTGGCAACATCGTTTCTGCGATAAACAATGGATGCGTCGCCAGGTCGCCTAACACGTAACTCGGGCCGACAAAGCGCGGATCGACCCGCCAGCGGGTGCTTTCACTCTGCAACTCCACCGCCTCATTATGGAAGCCGTGAGCAAATTGCATGTTAACGATGCGGATCTCACCCAGAGCCCCTTCGGCAATCATCTCCCTGGCCTGATGAACCAGCTGATGCCCGGCGTAACCGTAGGTGACGCCAACTACCTTCTGCTTCTCCCGGCTCAGCTGCTCCAGCTCATCCGCCTCTTCGACCGTAAAACAGAGGGGTTTCTCGCACACTACATGCAGCCCGGCATTAAGCGCCGCCCGGCAAATGGCGAAATGCGTATTATTAGGCGTGGCGATAGACACCGCCTCAATGCCATCTTCACGGGCGGCTTCCCCGGCGAACAGGCTGGCATAATCGGGATAACAGCGGTCAGGTGCGACACCCAGCGCCTGACCAAACTCACGCCCGCGCGCGGCATCAATATCAAACGCCCCCGCCAGCAGCACAAAGTTTCCGTCACGCTGTGCCGCAGAGCGATGGATGTAGCCAATCTGGCTGGTGCCGCCGCCGCCGATCATGCCCCAGCGCAGCGAGCGATGAGCCGCTTTTTTACCGTTAATCATGCTGTTGTCCTCAGAATCCTGTTGTTCGGAGATAGTCCAGGCTGGCTTTAACATCCCGCAGACTGGTGTCGGCATGGCGCGGATCACGCTCCTGTTCGATGGTGATCCAGCCCTGATAGTTACGCTCAGTCAGCAGCGTGCGCACCGCCGGATAGTCGATTGCGCCCTGCCCCAGCGGACACATCACCCCCTGCGCGCAGGCAGTGAAAAAGTCGAGTCCGCGAGAGAGGGCGTCACGCCAGACCCGCTGGTTAACGTCTTTGAAGTGGAGGTAATCGATGCGGGCCCAGTACTGTTGCAGCGAAGCGACCGGATCCATTCCGGCGTAAAAGAGATGGCCGGTATCCAGACACAAACCCGCAACCTGATGCGGAATATCACTGACCAGCCGCGCAAGCTCATCGGCAAACTCAATGCAGCCGCCCGCATGCGGATGGATCACCGGTCGCACGCCATACTCCTGCCAGGCAATCTCACTAAGAATGGTGATGTGTCGCATCATGCGCTGCCAGTCGTCAGCGGAGAGCCGTGGCGCTTTTTCTGACTGACCGGCATATTTCGCCCGCTCCGGATTCCCGAAGTCGATGATCACCAGATAAGGCGTGCTGGCGCCGGGTGTTTTGACGGCGGTTGGTACGCTGGCCAATGTACGGCACAGGTTGTGGGTCAGCGTCACCCGTTCCGGGAAATGCGCTTCACTGACCAAATCATCAAAAATCGTACCTGCCACCAGCGAAAGCTGATGCGCATTAAGCTGCCGGGTCAGCTCGGCTGCATCCACTGGCAGATAGCCCCAGGGGCCGAGTTCAATACTGGGATAGCCAGCCTGAGCGGCCTCGGTCAGGACTTTCTGCCATGGCGGCAGCCAGGGATTAGCGGGGTCGTCCACGCCCCAGCTACAGGGCGCATTAGCAATGTGAAAGGTCATGATGTCTGCCTGTGCAGTGAGAACTGCTGGCAGTATCAAATGAAAATTTCATCTCAGACAACAATGAAAGTTTCATTTTTTGATAGAGATCGCGTTTAAATATTTCTTTATATGATAGGTTTCTATCAAATATCCGCTAACCTGCTCTTTCTACAGGTTTTCACGCGTCACGATTTCAAAGGGTACGGTCACCTGCGCAAAATGGTCGCGCTGTTCCATCCGGCTGTTGAGGCAGGTGGCGATCACCGCCGCAGCCATGGCATCAATACGATGGCGCAACATCAGCGTAATGGTGCCATCAATCAGCGCCAGCTCATCGCCGGGCAGCGGACCGTGGCACAGCAGATCGATCTGCCTGCGTCCGCTGTCACGCAGCGCCTGCACCACGCCCTCTATGCCGCCGCAGGGCGCATAAATCATCACCAGATCATCATGGGTGGCCAGCAACTGCCGGGTTGCCTGATAGCCGCCGTCGCCCGACTCATAAGTCTTTAACGGTTCCAGTACCCGCTGGGTGATACCTGACTCGCGCAGGTAGGAGCGGAAACTGATCTCGCTGCTCTCCTGGCAGGTAAAGCGATGATCGCCCAGCAGCACCCCGACGCATCCCGGCTGACGCAGCAGATGCTGTGCCATCCAGGCCGCCGTACGTCCCGCTTTCTGATTATCAATGCCGATAAATCCCGCATGCTCACAGGGCGAGAAATCAGAAAACAGCGCGTAAACTCGCACGCCCAGTCGGGACACATCCTGAATCGCGTGACGAATCAGCGGATGATCCAGCGCCACCAGCGCTATTACATCACTGCGCTGTGCCAGCAGACGCAGCGAGTGCGCCACCGCCTCCACTTCGTGAATATCATGCCAGCAGAATTCAGGTTCGCTGCCCTGTGGCTGCTGCGCCTTCAGCTGCTGTTTCAGCACCTCGCCCAGTTGCTGATAAAACGAATAACGGGCAGGCAGCAGGATAAAACTCACGCGAATTGCTGCTGCGGCAAGGGGTGATGTTGTCCGGATGTGTGCCTGCGTCAGGTGATAGCCCAGCTCGCGGGCCGCAGCCAGTACTTTCTGCTCGGTCACGCTGCGCACCGGCGCGCGGCCATTCAGCACCCGATCCACGGTAGCCACGCCCACGCCCGCCGCCTGCGCAATGGCGTTCATCGTCACTTTTGACATCATCCTTCTCCCTGCATCAATCTGTGGCGTTAACTGACGGCTGCACGGGTCAGCCTTCTCTGTTCTGTAGTCTGAGACATCAGCACTCTATCGCGACACAGCCATTTCCTCTCATTTATTTGATAGAAAATCAGCGCTAATCTTGATCGTCCTCGCAAAATGAAACATTCATTTCTTTCTGCATTCTCTTTAAAACGCCCATTTGCTAAAACGGATAAAAATCCTGCGCCGATTGGGTTGATGGGATCACATCATTAAAAGGTTAGAGCGACGACGACGGGCTTTCTATAGTGGAGCCCTGAGCAGCACCTGCCTGCACGTAAAAAAGGAAAAGTTATGTTCCCTTCAACGCTTCCGCTTCCACGCCTGACCGCTGCCAGCCAGGTACCACAGTTACGCTGGGGCATTATCGGGCCGGGCTGGATCGCCGACCATTTTGCCGATGCACTGCGCAAGCACACCCACCAGCAGATCACCGCGGTGGCTGCGCGTGACCCGGCAAAAGCACAGGCCTTTGCCGACAAATGGTCAATCAGCTATGCCACTGGAAGTATCGACGTGCTGCTGGCGCGGGAGGATGTTGATGCGGTCTATATCGCTACGCCCCACAACCACCATTTTCCCGATGGTCTGCGCGCCATTGCCGCCGGAAAGCATCTGCTGATTGAAAAGCCACTGGCGCTGAATGCTCAGCAGGCGACTCAGCTTAAACAGGCCGCGGCTACCGCAAACCGGCTCTGTATGGAGGCGATGTGGTGCAACTTCACACCGAAATATGACGTTATCCGTCAGCTGCTTGAGGATGGCGT
>Ga0308161_1005955_pt1 | contig 10485 bp, 8 predicted proteins | sample PhyFR2_FD_201034 | JGI IMG/M metagenome (GOLD analysis project Ga0308161, IMG submission 201034) | Phyllosphere microbial communities from UC Gill Tract Community Farm, Albany, California, United States - DLSLF.R2 | ecosystem: Host-associated > Plants > Phyllosphere > Unclassified | place: USA...
GCATGATCCCGATCGCGGAGCAGGTATTCTGGGGACCCATGGCTTATGCCATCATCGGCGGATTGCTGGTGGCGACGCTGGTGACGCTGACGGTGCTGCCCGCCTGTCTCAGCCTGGCGATCCGCGACGAAGCTGCGGCGAAGCCATAAAAAAACCGCCTTTCGGCGGTTCAGGGGGAAAAGACAACGGGCTGTCAGTGCGGTTTCAGCAGCGCCTCGGCATGGCTGACAATGTTTTCCACGGTGAAGCCAAACTCCGGGAACAGCTTCTCGGCCGGGGCCGATTCCCCAAAGCCGGTCATACCGACAATGGCACCGTTCAGGCCAACATACTTATACCAGTAGTCGGCAATCCCCGCTTCCACGGCCACGCGCGCCTGGACGCCGGATGGCAGCACGGATTCGCGGTAGGCGGCATCCTGGGCATCAAACAGATCGGTTGATGGCAGGGAGACGACCCGCACTTTGTGGCCGCTGGCGGTCAGCTTGTCGGCCGCGCCCAGGGTGATTTCCACTTCGGAGCCGGTGGCAATCAGGATCACTTCCGGGGTGCCGTCACTGTCTTTCAGTACGTAGCCGCCGCGTGAAATATTTGCCAGCTGCTCTTTCGTCCGCTCCGGCTGCGCCAGGTTCTGACGCGAGAGGATCAGCGCGGTCGGGCCATGATGACGCTCAACGGCATGTTTCCACGCCACGGCCGTTTCAACCTGATCGCACGGACGCCAGACGCTCATATTGGGCGTGACGCGCAGGCTGGCAATCTGTTCAACCGGCTGGTGCGTCGGGCCATCTTCCCCGAGACCGATGGAGTCATGGGTATAGACCATAATCTGACGCGCCTTCATCAGCGCGGCCATACGTACGGCGTTACGGGCATATTCCACAAACATCAGGAAGGTCGCCGTATAAGGAATAAAGCCACCGTGATGGGCCAGGCCATTGGCTATCGCCGTCATCCCAAATTCGCGCACGCCGTAGTGAATATAGTTACCCGCCTGGTCCTCTTTGATCGACTTCGAGCCAGACCAGATGGTCAGGTTACTCGGGGCCAGGTCAGCAGAGCCGCCCAGGAACTCTTTCAGCAGCGGACCGTAAGCTTCCAGTGCATTCTGCGAGGCCTTACGGCTGGCGATTTTCTGCGGGTTAGCCTGCAGCTTCTCAATGTATTTCTGCGTTTCTGCCTGCCAGTTTTCAGGCATACCACCGGTCATACGGCGGGTATACTCGGCGGCCAGCTCCGGGTGTGCGGCCTGATAGGCGGCAAATTTCTCGTCCCAGGCTTTTTCCGCTTTGGCACCGGCTTCTTTCGCATCCCACTGGGCGTAAATCTCTTTCGGGATCTCAAACGGTGGGTAATTCCAGCCCAGCGCTTTACGCGTCAGCGCCACTTCTTCATCACCCAGCGCCGCGCCGTGAGCTTCTTCTTTCCCGGCTTTATTCGGTGAGCCGAAGCCAATCACGGTTTTACAGATCAGCAGGGACGGCTTATCCGTCACGCTCTGCGCCTCTTTGATGGCGCTGGCAATCGCATCCGGGTTGTGACCGTCGATGTCGCGGATCACGTGCCAGTGGTAGGATTCAAAACGTTGAGCGGTGTCGTCGGTAAACCAGCCTTCCACTTCGCCATCAATCGAGATGCCGTTGTGATCGTAGAAGCCAATCAGTTTGCCCAGACCCAGCGTTCCCGCCAGTGAGCAGACTTCGTGGGAGATACCTTCCATCAGGCAGCCATCGCCCATAAACACATAGGTGTGGTGATCGACAATCTCATGGCCGGGGCGGTTAAACTGCGCGCCCAGCGTGCGTTCTGCAATGGCCAGTCCGACGGCGTTTGCCAGGCCCTGGCCCAGCGGCCCGGTGGTGGTTTCAACGCCCGGTGTGTAGCCCAGTTCCGGGTGACCAGGGGTTTTTGAATGGAGCTGGCGGAAGTTCTTCAGCTCGGACATCGGCAGATCGTAACCGGAGAGATGCAGCAGGCTGTAGAGCAGCATCGAAGCGTGGCCGTTAGACAGGATAAAACGGTCACGGTCGGCCCAGGCCGGGTTGTTCGGATTGTGATGCAGGAACTCGCGCCACAGGACTTCAGCGATATCGGCCATGCCCATCGGAGCACCGGGGTGGCCAGATTTGGCTTTTTGCACCGCGTCCATACTCAGCGCGCGGATGGCATTTGCCAGTTCTTTACGTGAAGACATTATTTCCTCCAGAATACGTGAGGGCGGATCGACGATCCGCCCGGGGAACAGGGTTGGAAAGCGGGGGAATTACAGGCGCGCGGCCAGCACATCTTCCAGATTCTGCTGGTCAACGGCGAACTGACGGATACCTTCGGCCAGTTTTTCAACGGCCATCGGATCCTGGTTGTGCTCCCAGCGGAATTCCGCTTCAGACAGCGGAGCCGGCTGGTGGAAGGCCTGAGTGGACGGGGTCAGTTTACGCTCAACCGGAGCGTTGCTGGCCTGCAGCTCTTCCAGCAGGTTAGGGGCAATCGTCAGACGGTCGCAGCCTGCCAGCGCCAGGATCTGCTCCGTTTTACGGAAGCTGGCACCCATGATGACCGTGTTGTAGCGGTGCTGTTTGTAGTATTCGTAGATGCTGCGGACCGATTTCACGCCCGGATCTTCATCAACCACGTACGGGTCAAGCGGTTTACGGCTGTTGTACCAGTCGTAAATACGGCCCACGAACGGGGAGATCAGGAACACACCGGCTTCGGCGCAGGCACGGGCCTGAGCGAAGGAGAACAGCAGGGTGAGGTTACACTGGATACCGTTTTTCTCCAGTTCCTCAGCGGCTTTAATGCCCTCCCAGGTGGAGGCCAGCTTGATCAGAATGCGCGAACGGTCAATCCCGTGCTCTTCATACATTCTCACCAGCTTTTCTGCTTTGGTTACACACATCCCGCGATCGAAGGAGAGGCGCGCATCGACTTCGGTGGACACACGGCCCGGCACGCTTTTCAGGATTTCCAGCCCCAGGTTAATTGCCACTTTGTCACTGGCATTGATAATCTGGGTTTCTTTACTGCCGCCCTGTTTTTTGGCGTAGTCGATGGCATCGGTAATCAGATGTTTGTAAGAGTCGAGGCCAGAGGCTTTCAGGATCAGAGACGGGTTGGTTGTGGCATCTTCCGGGTGGTAATTACGGATGGATTCAATATCGCCACTATCAGCCACCACGGTGGTGAATTGTTTCAGTGCGTCTAACTGGTTCATCTAAAGCTCCTTGATAACAATCGGTGATGCAAATTTGACCGTGACGCGTGTGCTGCGGCTGGTTTAACAGGCAATACGCAACAACTCTACCGGACACGGCTGAGTATTCTTAGGCGAAACATTGCATCAGACCTGCGACGATGGGAATGCGTTTTCTCTGATTGTTGCGATGGGTTCGCCCAATGGGCCAGTCTACTGGCAAAAATATCACGACAGTAAAGTGTAGCACTTCATGGCGAACAGGGCGGTGAAGAGAGGTTTCCACCGCACGTCAGGATTACTTTTCGCCGACTTTGTGCTCGTAATAACTGATTTTCTCCACTTTTTCTGTTGACCCACCACCTTCAAATTCAGAGTTTAGCCAGCTGTTGACGATGCTGCGCGCCAGCTCTGGCCCAACAACGCGCGCCCCCAGCGTCATCACCTGTGCATTGTTACTTTTACGGGCACGCTCGGCAGAGTAGGTGTCATGGCACTGTGCCGCGCGGATACCCGGCACTTTATTCGCCACAATCGCCATGCCAATTCCGGTGCCGCAGATCAGGATCCCGCGCTGATGCCTGCCTTCACGAATCGCGTTCGCCACGTTCCAGGCGATATCGGGGTAGATGGGGCCTGTGGCCCCACCGTCATTACTGTAGTCGCTGACCTCAATATTCTTTTCCAGCAGCAGTTGCTTGATCAGGTTTTTTAATTCCAGGGCCGCATCATCGGCGCCAATCGCAATAGAGGACATAGGTTACTCCCGCTGAGATATCAGGGTTACCGGATCGCTTTCAGAGAAGAGGATCCCGGTAACGGTTCAGGATTACCCTACCTCATTTGTGTTCATATGTTCAATCATTGTTCTTTTGTTTTATTCTTCCGTATTATTTTTTCGAGCCTTTTTTCCTTATTCCCTGCGGTTTAGCGTGTTATTGGCCATAAAATGCAAATTTAAAGGTTTTGAGATGCGTCACAGTTTTGGTTTTCCCCGCTGGGAAATGAACATTAATACAGATAGTGTTCATTTGTTCACGCATTGATGCAATGCACAAGAAGACCCACTGAGGACTCAACCATGCGTCAAATCAGCCTTTTACCTACACCAGATCTGGTGTGTTATCGCCAGCGTCATTGTCTCTGTTCTGCTCTCCAGTTCGCCGGAGGTATCGTATGACTGCCCTGAACTCGCAGGCGATTGAAAAATCGGCCATCCGTAAGGTCTCACTGCGGCTGGTGCCCTTTGTGGCCCTGATGTTCTTTATCAACTTCCTTGACCGCACGGCGATCTCTTTTGCCGGGCCTAATGGTATGACACAGGATCTTGGACTGACTGCGGTGCAGTTCGGTCTGGCATCCGGGGTTTTCTTTATCGGTTATATCCTGCTGGAAGTACCAAGTAATCTGGCGCTACACCGCTTTGGCGCGCGGAAATGGCTGGCACGTATCATGGTCAGCTGGGGCATTGTTTCCCTGCTCTTTACGTGGGTGAGCAGTGTTGAGGGGCTGTACACCTTGCGAATGCTGCTGGGGATTGCCGAAGCGGGCTTCTTCCCGGGGGCGATTCTGTTTCTCAGCATGTGGGTACCGGCGAAGCACCGCAGTAAAGTGCTGTCGCTGTTCTATCTTGCCCAGCCGCTGACGGTGGTGCTGGGTGCACCACTGGCCGCAGCACTGATTGAGCAACACGGCCTGTTTGGTCTGTCCGGCTGGCGCGTGATGTTCCTCGGTGTTTCCCTTCCGGCGATTGTCATCGGCATTGTGGCCTGGTTCTATCTGGTGGACTCGCCGCGTGAGGCGAAGTGGCTCAATAAAGAGGAGAAAGCGTGGCTCACCAAGGCGCTGGAAAAAGAGCAGCGTGAAAAAGGCACAACGGCTCATGCCAGTCTGCGTAGCGTGATGACCAATGGCCGCGTCTGGCTGCTCTGTTTGATCTATTTCGGCTTTATCTATGGCCTGTATGCCCTGGCCTTCTTCCTGCCGACCATCATTGCCGGGTTCCAGCAGCAGTTTGGCACCTCGTTCAACGTGATTGAGAAGGGGTTAATCACCGGGGCACCGTATCTGGTAGCTGCCGTAGTGATGTTCTTCTGGTCGCGTGATGCAAGCCGCCGGGGTTGCAAAACCTGGCATATCGCACTGCCTGCCCTGACCGGGGCTGTCAGCGTACCGCTGGCCCTTTATATGGAATCACCGCTGGCGACCATGCTGGTGATATCAGTGACTGCCAGCTCAATCTTTGCCGCGCTGCCTAACTTCTGGACGCTGCCGACACAATTCCTCACCGGGGCTTCTGCCGCCGCCGCGATTGCGTTGATCAACACCCTGGGTAATGTCGCCGGTTTTTCGGCGGGTTACCTCACCGGAATGCTGCATGACGCCACCGGCGGCTACACCGTTTCAATGATGGTAGTGGGCGGCTTCATGCTGCTCTCTGCGCTACTGATGCTGTTACTTACCGCCAGACGTTCTGGATTTCAGTCCAGTCCTGTCCCACAGGAGCCATCCCAATGACTTATCTGTTTAATCAACCCTCAGCCTTTGCCAGTGAACTGATTGAGGGTTTCGTGGCGGCCAACGCCGATAAAGTGCGCCAGGTGCCGGGGGGCGTTGTGCGCAGCACCCGAAGCCCTGCGGGATGTGTTGCGGTGGTGATTGGCGGCGGTTCTGGCCACTATCCGGCCTTTTCAGGTCTGGTCGGGCAGGGTATGGCGCACGGGGCGGCGATGGGAAACCTGTTTGCTTCCCCCTCGGCTCAACAAATCTACAATGTGGCCCGTGCGGCCGATAACGGCGGCGGCGTCCTGCTGGCTTTTGGTAATTATGCGGGAGATGTGCTGCATTTTGGCCAGGCCTGTGAACGGCTGAAAGCGGAAGGTATTGACTGCGAACTGCTGGCCGTGACAGATGATATTTCCAGCGCGGCGCTGTCGGAACGTGAAAAACGGCGTGGTGTGGCGGGCGATCTTGCGGTGTTCAAAGTCGCCGCTGCGGCGGCCGAGGCGGGTTATTCGCTGGCAGAGGTAGCCCGTCTGGCTCGTTATGCTAATCACCGTACCCGTTCACTGGGCGTGGCGTTCTCGGGCTGTACGCTGCCGGGAGCCACTCAACCGCTGTTCAGCGTGGCACACGGCACCATGGCCCTGGGGATGGGGATCCACGGCGAACCGGGTATCCGCGAATGTGATATCCCGGCAGCCGATTCGCTGGCAGAGCTGTTCGTCAGCAGCCTGATGAAAGAGTGCCCGGAAGAGATTAGCCAGCGCCAGGGGCAGCGCGTGGCACCGATCCTGAACGGACTGGGGTCGGTAAAATATGAAGAGCTGTTTGTTGTCTATCGCCGTGTGGCCCAGCTTCTGACTGCTGAAGGGCTGGTGGTCGTGGAGCCGGAGGTGGGCGAGTTTGTCACCAGTTTTAATATGGCGGGGGCCTCACTGACGCTGCTGTGGCTGGATGATGAGCTTGAAACACTGTGGCGCGCCCCGGCCAATGCCCCGGCGTTTCGTAAAGGCAGCGTACTGAAAGCAGAGCCGCTGGATGCCGCCGCTCAGAACCTACCGGAGGTGGATATTGTTCCGGTCGCCAGTGCGGCTTCCAGGCAGGCATCCCGCTGTGTGCTGTCCGTGATCACGGCTATCGCGGAAGTGATTGAAGAGCACGCCGCTGAACTGGGGCGCATCGATGCGGTCGCCGGCGACGGCGACCACGGTATTGGCATGGTGCGTGGATCGTTGGGGGCGCTGGAAAAAGCGCGCGAGATGCAGCAGCGGCAGGCCGGGGCGGGAACACTGCTCTGCCGTGCCGCCGATGCCTGGGCTGATCAGGCTGGCGGTACCTCTGGCGCACTGTGGGGCGTATTGCTGACAGCAATCGGTACAGCGCTGGGCGATGAGACATCACCCGATGCCCGGCGCGTGGCGCTGGGCGTCCGGCACGCTAAAGAGGGCATTATGCACTTTGGTAAAGCGAAGCCAGGGGACAAAACCATGGTCGATGTGCTGGTGCCGTTCAGCGACCGTCTGACGGAACGGGTCGCGGCGGGAGACACGCTAACCGATGCCTGGGCTGTAGCTTCACGGCAGGCCACACAAAGCGCCAGCGAGACCGCGCAACTGCTGCCGAAAATGGGCCGGGCACGTCCGTTGGCTGAGAAAAGCCTCGGGACACCGGATGCCGGGGCCGTCTCACTGGCGCTTATCGTCAATAAGGTACTGCGGGTGCTCGAGGCCTGTGCGCCGGCGAAGCCAGCACTTCAGGAGGCCAGCCAGTGAGCGCGCGTATCATCCTCGGTGTCAGCCTGAAAATGTATTTCGGCTATCAGCAAACGCTCACCTGGAGCCAGCAGGTGGCTGAAATTGCCCGTCAGCATCCGGCGATTGTCAGTGGTGACGTGGCGCTGTTTGTACTGCCCGCTTTCCCCGCGATCCCGGCGATAAAACAGATTTTTGCCAATACGGAGGTCAGCGTTGGGGCACAGGATCTCGCCTGGGAAGACGGGGGGGCCTGGACTGGCGAGGTCAGCGGTCCGATGCTGGCGGAAATTGGCTGTCGTTATGTAGAAGTGGGCCACGCAGAACGTCGCCGTCATTTTGCTGAAGATGAGGATCAGGTGGCAAAAAAACTGGCAGCTGCGCTGCGCAACGGTCTGACCCCGGTACTGTGTCTGGGTGAGGAGCAGCATCTCAGTAGTGAGCAGGCGATTGACTTTTGCCGCCAGCAGATAACGTCAGCACTCAGTCAGGCACGTCAACAGCAGCTGCGTGGGGAGGTGATTCTGGCCTGGGAACCGCAGTGGGCTATTGGTGCCCCATCACCGGCCCCGGATGCCTTTATTGGCGAGGTCTGCACGGGCTTACGTCAGCTCAGCGAACCTGGAGAGATCGGTTTTCGTGTGATTTACGGAGGTAGCGCCGGGCCGGGTTTATTGAACCGGCTGGGCCATCAGGTCAGTGGTTTATTCCTCGGGCGCTTTGCCCACCGGCCTGACGCCCTGGCGGAAATCATTGATGAGGCGGCCTCACTGGCCCGCAGCACACCACGACAGGAGGCATAAATGGCTATTGGTTTAAGTACCTACGCATTTTTCTGGCGTGCCTCTGAACGGGTAGCGGCCCCCATGACTCTGGCGCAGATGCTGGAAAAAACGGCCTCAATGGGCGTGACGTTGTTTCAGATTTGCGACTATCCGCAGATTGAAACCTGGAGCGATGCCGAACTGGATACCCTCCGCCAGCAGGCTGAGGCGCTCGGCATTGAGCTGGAACTCGGCACACGCGGTCTGCAAACCGTTCACTTACAGCGTTATTTGCACATCGCACAGGTGTTACAGGTATCGCTGATCCGCTCAATGTTTAACAGCGTCAGCCACCGTCCGACGCTGACTGAAGCCGCCGGGCTGATCGAGACTATTCTGCCGCAGTTTGAACGCCAGCAAGTGAGGCTGTGTCTGGAAACGTACGAACAGGTGAATAGCGTGCAGATGATGTCTGTGATTGATCGTTTTTCTTCTGGTTTCCTCGGTGTTTGCCTTGACCCGGCCAATTGCGTAGCGGCGCTGGAACTCCCGCAACAGGTGATTGCCCATACCGCACATCGGGTGCTTAACCTGCATATCAAAGATTTTGCCTTTACCCGTCAGGAGGGCTGGGTGGGGTTTACGCTGACCGGCTGCCCGCTGGGAGAAGGGCTGCTTGACTACGACCTGCTCATGGCCCGGGTGCGCCCGGCCGAGCGCGGCATTAACCAGATCGTCGAACACTGGCTACCGTGGCAGCAGGATGCTGAAAGCACCTGCCAGCGCGAAGCTGAGTGGACGCAACAGAGCGTTGACTTTTTACGTCACAAACACCTTCAGGAGTCACTATGAGCACAGTATTAAGCACGATCACCGTGATTGGCGCAGGCGGAAAGATGGGCATGCGTATTTCAGCGAATTTGCAGCGCAGCCACTATCAGGTGTTTTACTGTGAGAGCGCACCGAAAGCGCAGGCGCAGGTCACGGAGCTGGGGCGTGAGCTTTCCAGCGCTGAATCCGTAGTGCCACACAGCGACGTCGTTATCCTTGCGGTACCGGACATTGTCTTAGGCAAAGTCTCTGAAGGCATTGTGCCGTTGATGAAAGCCGGGGCCACCCTGTTGACGCTGGATCCGGCGGCAGCCTATGCCAATCTGATTGCGCTGCGTGACGGTATTCATTACGCCGTGGCACACCCATGCCATCCTTCTGTGTTTCTCGACCGCTACACAAAAGAAGAGCATGCGGATGCGTTCGGCGGTGTTGCCGCTATTCAGCATGTGGCGGCCTCATTCGAGAGCGGCAGCGACGCGCAGAAAGCGGAGCTGAGTAAGGTGATCGGCGTGATGTACGGCCCGGTTGAGCAGGTTCACTGGGTTACCGTAAAACAGCTGGCCTACCTGGAGCCTACGCTGGTGGAAACCGTCGCCTGCATGGTCGGTTCCTTTATGAAAGAAGCGCTGGATGAGACGGTAAAACACTCGGGCGTACCGGAAGAGGCAGCCAAAGCGATGCTGTACGGGCATATCCAGATTGCTCTGGCCGTTGCATTCCGTGCCACTAACCCCTTCTCAGATGCCTGTATGATTGCGATGGAGTATGGCCGCGAGAAGATCATTAAGCCGGACTGGAAACAAATTTTCGATGAGAAAGAACTGGATCTCGTCATTGCGCGAATGCTCAAAATCGACGCGATCCGTCGTTAATCCTCTGTCGGATGGCATAAAATGGTATAAATTGTTGCCTGAGGCGCGATGGTTACCATCGCGCCTGCCACTGAAACCGATGAGAAGAGACGACTGCCCGGATGGAAAAAAACACGCTATCTCAGGACACTGAATTGCTGACGGAAATTGCCGTCGCATACTATCAGGACGAAATCACCCAGGAAGAGATTGCGCGTAAATTTGGTATCTCCCGTATCAAAGTGGGGCGCTTGTTAAAGCGGGCCAAAGAAGAGGGCATCGTTGAAATCAACGTGCGTTATCACCCGGTGTTCAGCACCCGGCTGGAACAACAACTGCTTGAGCGCTTTCCCTTACAGCGGGCGCTGATTGCGCTTGACCATCATGACGATGATGAACAGCGGCGACAGGTGGCCGCGCTGGTGGCGATGCATCTGTCACAATCGCTGAAAGATAATGCGGTGGTGGCCGTGGGGCAGGGGCGTAACGTTGCGGCTGTCGCTGACCATCCTGGCAGTGTCCCCACGCGCAATTGCCATTTTATCAGCGGGATTGGCGGAACCCATCGTCCCGGGGATGCCATCAATGCC
>Ga0308161_1005959_pt1 | contig 10484 bp, 8 predicted proteins | sample PhyFR2_FD_201034 | JGI IMG/M metagenome (GOLD analysis project Ga0308161, IMG submission 201034) | Phyllosphere microbial communities from UC Gill Tract Community Farm, Albany, California, United States - DLSLF.R2 | ecosystem: Host-associated > Plants > Phyllosphere > Unclassified | place: USA...
ACTAACAAAATACCATCCCCTGCTTTGCACTTGGCAAGCAGTTCACCATGGATCGTCTCCATAGCGCCTACATCGACACCACGTGTAGGTTCCGCGGCAATTAAAAATGGCTTATTTTGAGCAAATTCACGAGCAGCAATTAACTTCTGTAGATTACCACCTGACAGAAATTGAGCTTGCGTATCTAGCGATCCTGTTTTGATCGCAAAACGTTCTACCCATCCACTCACGACTTTACGAAGTTTGTGACGTTGAATAAGACCGCCTTTTTTGTATTGATGTTGGTGCCCCATTAAGCCATTATCCAATACTGTCGCTTCGCGTGAAGCTCCCCACATATACCGATCTTCCGGAATATGCGCCATTCCTTGCTCTCTGATCGCACGCACAGAATCTCCAGTCACATCTTTACCATTCAGCTCTACAATGCCACTATCTGGCTGAACAAGCCCTGATATCACTTGCAACAATTCAGATTGTCCATTACCGGAAATGCCTGCAATTCCTACAATCTCCCCCTGACGTACAGTGAGGGTGACGTTATCCAGTAAAGGCTTGGCTCCTTTGGCTCCAGCAAGTGTTACATTCTGCACATGCATCACAGATGCTCCCGGTTCATTCGCTACACGACTCATCGGAATCAGATCACGTCCAACCATTAGACGAGAAATCTGCTCTTCATCGGTTGTATTGGATTCCATATGTCCTGTGATTACACCATCACGTAGCACTGTAATGCGGTCTGCGGCTTCCATCACTTCATGTAGCTTATGGGTAATCAGAATAAAGCTTTTCCCTTGCGTCGCCAGACGCTTGATCGACTGTAATAATTCTTTGACTTCGCTAGGTGTCAGCACTCCTGTAGGTTCATCCAGAATAATTACATCTGCACCTTGATATAATACTTTCAAAATCTCAGTTCGTTGTTGCACGCCAAGAGGACAATCGCCTGCTTTGCGCCACGGATCAACAGGCATCCCATACATTTGTCCCAATTCATTCACTTTATCTGCTGCTGCTTTGCGATCGAATAGTCCACTACGCTTTGGTTCGCCACCGATCACAATATTTTCAGCCAGTGTAAAGCTTGGAAATAACATAAAATGCTGATGCACCATGCCAATTCCTTGCCGAATTGCTTCGGATGGATCATGAAAATGAACTTCTTTCCCATTGATCATAATGCTACCGGAAGTCGGTTCTTCCATACCGTATAACATACGCATTAAGGTCGTTTTACCTGCACCATTTTCACCCACGAGGGCATGAATTTCGCCTTTGCGGACATCGAAATTGATATTGTGATTAGCGGTAAAATCGCCATATTTTTTAGTTATATTTTTCATTTCTAATAACAACGTCATCGGTGTAAACCCCCATTCCAGATTACAAAGTACATTAGATAACAACAAAACCGGCTGCTCGGTATAGCAGCCGGTTAGATCAACTTGCCGTGCTTATCATATCTACTATTTTTGTGCTAACGGGTCTTTAACAACGACAGTACCAGCGATAATATCATCACTGATTTTTTTCACTTTATTAATAACTTCTTCACCGATAAAAGGGCTTAACTTCGATGTACTGTCTGTCGTTACAAAAGTAAGACCTACACCCTTTTCTTTCAATCCATAAGCCGTAGCACCAAATTTAAAGTTACCATCTACAAAATCTTTTACAGTTTCGTAAGCGACTGCATCTGTTCCTTTTAATTGAGACAAGACAACATGGTCTGGATCTTCTACGATACGATCAGTATCTTGACCGGATGTGTATAAGTTTTTCTCTTTGGCTGCTTCAAATACACCTAGATCACTTGTTGCAGATGCTCCAGCAACAAAGTCAGCGCCTTGACCGTATTGTACCAATGCCAATTCTTTAGCTTTGGCTGGATCGTTAAAGCTACCTACATAACCGATTAAAAATTTAGCTTTCGGATTCACAGAAGCCAATCCTTCTTTAAAGCCTTCACTGTATTTTTTGAGCAATGGAACATCTTGCGCGGCTACCATACCGACTACATTTGTTTTTGTAGCTAGTCCTGCTGCTGCTCCTAATAGATAAGAAGCTTCATATTCACGGAATCCTACGCTGCGAACGTTAGGAAGATCTACACTTGTATCAATAATAGCAAATGATTTATCAGGATTTTCTTCAGCTACTTGTTTCAACACATCTTCTGCTTGGAAAGTCGCTGTAATAATCAGATCATAATCTTCTGCTACTGTTGCACGCATATTTTGTTCAAAAGCAGTAGGGTCTGAAGATTGGATCGTTTTAGTTTCTACACCAAATTCTTTACCTGCTTTTTGAAAACCTTCATCCATTTGAACAAAAAACTGATTTACTCCTATTTCTTCAGGAAGAACAAGAGCAATTTTCATCTTTTTACCTGTACTTTCACCACTGCTACCATTGGACGCTGATTGTTCGGAATTAGACCCACCAGAACTACATGCTGCTAATAATGCGAACACCATAACCATAGTAATTACGAACATTAAACGCTTCTTCATTCTTTTTTATTCCCCATTCCATCCAAATTTAACGTATGTTTTCACTAATCCTAAGAAATTTGTCGCCTTTTGTCAAACCTTTTTTAGGTAATATGCGGAATAAACAATCATTTTATAACAAACTAATCTCTTATTCCGCCAAATCCGTTCTCAAACTTTTATATTACTTTAATATGGTTAAGACTGTTACACAAGGGTTTTCACTGATTTTTGACTTAAAATCAAATATAAAAAAAGCCCTGAACAACGATGTTCAAGACTTTACGTATCTATAAAATAATTTTTCGTATGTTTTTAAACGATTACTGTTTACACAGACTCATGATCCTGCTTCGGGTAGCCAGCTATCTTTTCCTGCTAAAATACGTGCTACTGTATATTCTTCTACTTCGGTTCGATCTAATAGCGAACTCCAAGATACTCTTTGCTCTCTAAAAGCTCCTGCACCTTGATTACCATATTCTTTATAGATGACAGAAGATTCGGCTTCAGTCTTATTCCAGTTATGCCAACCTTCAGGATGAATATGCCCACCTATATCACATCGTACAAATGCTACTTTGGCATAATTGCGCCACGGTCTTCCCAAATAAAAGCTATGTGCTGGTGCATCGCTTGTTAACTGACAATCGATAAATACATATCCATACTTTACATCTTCCGGCGTAGAAGCCGCTGTTAACCATCCATGAATAGATGACTGCTCTGTAGCTTCTGGATTAGCAGAGACTTGAGACAGAAGCGCTCGCTTTCTAGCAAAAATCTCACACTGCTCAAACACAGCTGTTGCTGATCCAAAAATAAAATCTACATTTCCTTCTATATAACAGTGCTTATAATATTGACGTTGCTTACGGCGAGGCGCTCCCTCACGAGGTCCTCCGAAGGTACCACGATCTATCGGTTGAGGCGGTAACGGCCCGGTGAACAACGTATCTTGCTGTCCAATAAATCGACAATGACGAAAAACAGCTCGATCACTATCCACATACATCGCTAATGCTTGCCCTACTTGCTCCCCTGCACCAGCAGTATTGATAAAAGTTACATGTTCTGCACTAAAATCATCACTACCTACAAATACGGTATACGAATAAAAGGTGTGATATAACGATCCATCAGGAAACGTTTTGCGTGCATAATCATTATAAGTAATAACAGTAGGTTGATCAGAATCCCCAATCAATCGAACATAAGGCTTTTCAATATGAAGTTTTTCATTATAGATGCCTGCTTGAATATAAATAGTCGTCGGATATTCTCGATCAGGTGGTATCGCATCAATAGCACTCTGAATGCTAGTATAATCACCACTTCCATCTAACGATACTGTTATTTCCAATAATGAAGCTGGAATATACTGCACAGTGTACCCTCCTCACTTAAGTGGCTTGGTATAAAGCAACCGATTGACGATGATATAATTGCGGTTGGATCACTACAGGATATTGCACCTGTTCTCCTCGAATTAAAGCAACAATCAATTCAGCAGCTTGAATAGCGAGTTCATCTAATGGCGGTCCAATCGTAGTCAAAGCCACTTCTGCATATTGCATATCCGGCAGATCATCATAACCGATTAACGAAATATCGGAAGGCACTTTGTACCCTGCTTCCAATAAAGCTCGTAAAGCTCCACGTGTCACCATATTATTCAATCCGATAAAAGCAGTCGGTGCATGTGCAGTCCATTCATAATTGCGGATAGCAAAATAGCCATCTTCCCATGAAGAATATGCAGGTAAAATATAATCTTCATTCCATTCCAATCCTGTACGCTGTAGAGCTTCACGATATCCCTCTAGCTTGATCGGTTGAGAATTGCCGATAAATCCAATCTGTGTATGACCGTTGTTTTTGAGATGCTCTACTGCTTTGTAAATGCCTTCTTTACGGTCAATTTTGATATATGGAGAATTGGGTGAATCATCTGTTCCTAGTACAAAACAGGGAATCTGAATATTAGCAAATCGTTGCCAGAATGCAGCTCGATCAGTCATTTCATAATCCCAAAAAATACATCCATCCACTCGTAAATGATCTAAAACGTCCATGCCTTCATCGGCAACTACCAGAATCATCTGATATCCTAACTTTTTCAATTCGGCATGTAGATTACCCGATATATTAGCAAACAGTGGATTGTTCAGTTCGTCCAGTACGAATCCGATAATATTGCTTCTGCCTGAAGATAGCTGTTGTGCCATAATATTTTTGCGATAATGATGTTTTTCAGCTACAGCCAGTACTTTCTCACGTGTAGCTGGTTTGATTCGTGGATCATGATTTAATGCTTTGGACACCGTGCTATAGCTAACGCCCGCTAGCTTCGCAATGTCTTTGATCGTAATCATATAACACCTTCTTTTTCTTAAACGATGGGTGACTATTCTATTATATAGGGTTGAGGAACCATTTTCTAAGTCGATAGCGCACAATAAGCATGGGTTACTTTTTCTGAGCAGCTAGATAACGATCGTATTGAGCTTGTTTGTTAGCAATCACTTGATCGATATTCATACTTTTGAGCGTATTGATATAATCATTGAATTGATCCAATCCTAGACTACCACTAACAAATTTGAAATTCATTTCTTCAACATAAGTCGTAATATCAGGCATCGACATGCTATCTGTACTTGCTTCTTCCGGTAAAGCATAGACAAACGGGAACGGAGGATGAATATACGATTCTAACTTTTTATCTAATGCTGAATGCCATGCAGGCACTAACGCATCTGCGGATTCAGCCGATTGAATATTAGGCAAATTGACAGGACCTATGCCTAGCTTCTGAATATAGTCATTGTCTTGTCCTTTGGTTGTAAATTGTTTTTTGCCATCTTTTTCTGTATACGTATCGTCTTTGATTCCCCAGGTATAATACGTTTGTGCTTCTTCACTAACTGCATAATCTAGAAATTTAAATGCTAACGCAGGATTTTTACTATCTCTTGAAATACCGAAAATACCACTTACCGGTGTGCGTCCGACATAAAATTGATCTCCGTTGGGTCCTTTAAGCGGAAGAATACCTTTGAAGATCGGCTCTTTCGGATTGTAATCTTTGAATAATGGGCTATAGACCATCGACATATACCAGCTAAAATTAAACGTAGCTCCTGTTACATTCTGCGAAATTCTCGAAGTCACCTGATCGCTGGTTGTACTTGCATAATCGACACCCAACAATCCTTCTTTGTATAGACTATTAAGGTAGGTTAAGTATTGTTTGTAAGCAGGTTCATTATAACTAAAATGCACTTTTCCTTGATCATCCGCATAAAATTGGTTCGACAAATCTAATCCAAATACAGGGCCAAATGCCATTTCTAAAAACTTAGGTTCCATCGACATTGGAATTTCATCTGCTTTGCCATTTCCATTCGGATCTTTTGCTTTAAATTGGCGCAACATCTCGGTAAATTCATCCAGTGTAGTCGGTTCTTGTAACCCTAATGTTTGGAGCCATCGTTCATTCACCATAAACACAGGCATATAGTTTTTAGTGAGCGTCTGCTGCGGAACATAATACATTTTCCCACTTGGTGTAGTTAGACTTGCTTTGACATCTGGTGATTGTTCATAGATTTTTTTCAAATTCAGACCATATTTTTCGTACAATTCATCAATCGGAATCACAATACCACTATTGATATATTTCATCAATTGATCTTGATCAGGCATATAAATAATATCAGGCAAGTCTACACCTGCGGCAAGTCTCGGATTTACAGCATCAGCATAGTTTTGAGGCGGAATAAGATCCCAATTGACTTTGATACCAGCATTATCAGTAATTTTTTGTACGATTTGGGCATGTGCTAGATCGACATTGGTTGTCCACGCATTGGTGGCAAGTATCGATAACTCTGCATCCTTTATCGCTGTAACAGGTCCTTTCCCTGTATATGTAAAATTCGGTTCTGCTTCCATTGGTGCACTGGTCTGTGCTCCATTCCCTGCGCTATTACAACCTGCTATCCCTGCTGCTAATACAGTCACCAGTACTAATTTGCCTACTTTTTTAGCATTCATTCTTCTTGCCCCCTTTATGATCATCCACCTGTAGTGCATTCCACTTCATAACACATTGCTTATCTATTTATCCTTTTACTGCACCCAGTGTAATCCCTTTAACAAAATAACGTTGAATAAACGGATAGATCGTTACGATAGGCAAAATACTGACCACGATAGACACATAACGTACTTGCAATGTCGATACTGCTAATGCACTGGTAGACATAGATCCGCCCATTTTCTGCATCACTTCAGGTGAAGCCATAATTAATACTCTGCGCAAAAACATCTGTAACGGTTGTAAATCCTGTTTGCCCAGATATAACAGAGCCGAGAAAAAGTTGTTCCAGTGATAGACTGCATAATATAGCGTCAACACTGCCAGTGTAGGCTTAATGATCGGAATCGCTAATTTGAATAACATCGTAATATCGTTCGCTCCATCAATGTTAGCGCTCTCAAATATTTCATTCGGTATGCCTTCAAAAGCAGATCGGCAAATCATGACATTGAACGTGATCACCAGTACAGGTAGCACCATTGCCCAGCGTGTATTGTAGAGCCCTAATGAAGTAATCAACATATAGACTGGGATCAATCCACCGGAAAAGTACATTGTAAAAGCGATAAAGAAGTTCAATTTGCGGCGTAAAAAGAATCGAGGTCTGGATAAAGGAAAAGCCGCCAAACAGGTAAACAAAATATTTAGCACCGTCCCTACAACCGTATACCAGAGCGTATTATAAAACGACACCCATAACTCTTGGTACTGCAATACCATTTTGTAGCCCGATAACGTGAACCCTACTGGAAACAAAATCACTTTCTGTTGATCTATCGCTTCGACCGAACTAAATGAAATACTCAGTACATACAAGAACGGATACAAAGTCACAATAATTGCGACAATCGTCATCAAGTAAATCAACCCGTAAAAGGTGCGATCACTTAATGATTTTCTAGTCGTAAAGGTGTTGCTGTTGATATTCACATACGGACGATGTGGACTGTCGAGCATAGACTTTTTCATGGGCGTCTCCTTTTGTCTATCTGGCTAACCTGTATCAAAACCTACCAGAGAGACATATTGGTCATACGTCTTGTGATCCGGTTCACTGTGAATACAAGTACAAAAGTAATAATTGAATTAAACAAACCTACCGCTGTGGCAAATCCATAATTCTGTCCTTCTATTCCCATTCGATACACATAGGTGGATAATACATCTGCCGTCTCATACGTTGCACCGTTGTACAATAAATATACTTTTTCAAAACCTACACTCATAATGCCACCCAGAGATAACAGCAACAAAATAACAATCGTAGGCTTAATACTAGGTAACGTCAGATGCCACAATTCTTGAAATTTACTAACGCCATCAATCTTACCCGAATCATACATTTCAGGATCAATACTCATAATCGCAGCGATATAGATAATGGAACTGAATCCAAAACTTTGCCAGATTTCAGAACTGGTAAAAATCGTTCGAAACCAACCCGCTTCCATCATAAAATTAACTTTTTCCATACCGAATCTTGCTAACAATGTATTCACAATTCCATCAGCTGGGGATAAAAAATTAATTAACATACCTGCAACGACAACTGTGGATATAAAATGAGGTAAATACGTAATCGTTTGTGCGAATCGTTTGAAGACTTGATTTTTGATCTCGACGATACATACAGCGAACAAAATAGGAATACCAAAACCAAAAAGTAGAGGTAAAAAAGCGAGTAAAAAGGTATTACGTAACAACCGCCAGAAGTAGATCGAATGTACAAATTGAGCAAACCACTGTAGCCCTACCCAATCTCCACCGAAAATGCCATGTCCTGGTGTAAAGTTTTTGAAAGCAATCAGTACACCGGGCATAGGAATATACATAAAGATCACATAGTACACAAAAACAGGTGCAAACATAATCAATAAGTACTTATCACGCTTGATCAATTTCATCAGTGAGATTGATTTTTTACCCACTATATACCACTCCCTTTCACTACTTCAACCATCATACTTTCTGATATTCGACTTAATTACAACGTTGTAATTTTAGTATAAAAGATAAGAGTTATGAACAAAATATAAAAGGATTATCAATTTATTGTGTATAAATATAATGACTCTCTTTTATCTTGTATATCTCTTTCACCTTTTAATTACAACGTTGTAATTTTAGTCTTTATGAATACGCTTACATTCGTTTTTGTTTATTCTAGCAGACTCTTTGTTTTTTGACAATCATTCTCTTTGAAATACATATTTATTATTTAGGACCTGCATTCGCTTGAACGATATTTGGTACATTAGCTGCTGGATCTAGTGAATAACTATACGGGAATGAAGTGCCACCCGGGAAGGCTGCTCCAGTAGCTGATGTGCCTGTGACTGCATTATACACATTATTGCGTTCATAGAATTTATAAGCATCTCCGTTGCTATCTAGACCGATCTGATTACTGTTATTCGTTTTGTAGAAATAGTTATTTTCCGAAAAAATATTGCCGCCACTACCGATCTGTGCTGCATTGTATTGTTGCTGTGAATAACCTTGTGCATTGTTGCCCGATGGTGTTGTACTGTTATCAAAATAGTTATCATACATATGCACATATCCACGTAACAACGGGCGTCCTTTCATATTCGGCCCGAACCAGTTATGATGCATAGTCACATGTAATTTGCCACCACCGTAAGTATAGGAATCATTTTTGTTCGAACCGATAATCAGTGCTAAACGTTCAGAAGCCAGATCTTGATTGCTTCCTACCCAGTTCCAGATCGGATTCGGATTCATATTCAACCAGCTGTCTGTAAAATAAAAGTGACTGTTCGACAAGGTAGCGTAATCTGAACCCTGTGAGATCACAAATAGATCATCACTGATATTATACATAGTGACATGATCGACTAAAATATTACTCGTGCGACGGAAAGAGACGCCCAAATAGTTAGTACCAATCCCGCCAGGCTGTGTATCTGCTCCGCTCAAATTTTGTAAATCTTTGATATTCCCATAAAACGTAATATTTTTGATGACTACATTTTCAATATTGGTTCCTGCCGGAAGATTTTCCCCACTAAATTTCAACTGAATATTTTGCAATACTGCACCACCACCGCTTGCGCCTTCAATCGTGGTATTATTCCAATTAGTTGTAGCAAACGTCAGTGTTAACGGTTTGGCTCCACCATAAATATTGCCTTTAATCACAATATGATGTTTACCTGCGTTAAACGCATTTTTCAATTCAGCAAGTGTAGTTACTGTAACAGCGGCTTCGTTCGATCCTGTTGTTGTTGCATAACCACCAGTCGATGCTGCATGTGTATAACTCATTGTGAATCCTGGAAATAACAATGTGGATAACATGATGACACTGAGTACGGACATCGTCATACCTGCGAAAGATTTTTTACTTCTTTTGGTCATTGTATACCCTCCTGAATGATGTATAGTGTTGCAGTTATACACTGTCTGCTGAACTTTGATCTATACCATTTCGCTACTTATCGGCTCCTTTCTATCGCTGATCCCATATTACTCTTTTGCGATGTATCCAATTATATATTTCTATGTATGTTTATTCCATATACGATTAAAGATGTATTTTATGGTTCTATTTTCATATTCGATCTAATAAGAAATAGATTATTTAATCCAATAATTACATATAAGAATAGCGAAAATAATATCTTATCTTTATTTTTTAGTAAACGTTCAAATAAACTCGATAAAAGTGCAAAAAGAAAACGAGTTATCCACAATCTTAAAAGCGTGTTTTTATAGAGGTCAAATTAAATTTTTGCCCGCTTGTGGATATGAAAAACGAATACCAAATATCCTTATCTGTCTGATCCTCCACAATTACCAAAGCACAAAAAAAGGATCAGAAAAGTATAGTTACATACTTTTCCAATCCTTTGGGTAACACT
>Ga0308161_1005963_pt1 | contig 10477 bp, 7 predicted proteins | sample PhyFR2_FD_201034 | JGI IMG/M metagenome (GOLD analysis project Ga0308161, IMG submission 201034) | Phyllosphere microbial communities from UC Gill Tract Community Farm, Albany, California, United States - DLSLF.R2 | ecosystem: Host-associated > Plants > Phyllosphere > Unclassified | place: USA...
AACAGAACATCGAGTTCAGGGAACAGCACCTTCAGCGCGCCGCACTCGCGCAGCGTCATAAAGTAGACCTGCGGATTTCGGCTGGCGAGGGCGTTTTCCGTCTCTTTCCAGACGCGCTCCGGCGTCAGGTGTTCCAGTTCACCGGCGGCAGTCATCTCGCGCATCAGCGCCATGGTTTCATCGGCAATACGGAAGCTGAGATGGGCATAGCGGGCGGCAAAGCGCGCCACGCGCAGCACGCGAAGGGGATCTTCCCCAAAAGCGGGAGAGACATGGCGCAGAGTGCGGCTCTTGAGATCCGCCAGGCCATGATAGGGATCGATAATTTGACCGTCCGCGTCCTGGGCCAGGGCGTTAACGGTCAAGTCGCGGCGGAGCAGATCCTGCTCCAGGGTGACGTCAGGCGCGGCGTGGCAGGAGAAGCCGGTATAGCCAAAGCCGGATTTCCGTTCGGTACGCGCCAGGGCGTACTCCTCCCGGCTTTTTGGGTGGAGAAACACCGGAAAATCGCGGCCAACCTGCTGGTAGCCTGCATCCAGCATCTCCTGCGGGGTCGCACCCACAACCACCCAGTCTTTATCTTTAACCGGTAGCCCTAACAACGCATCCCGAACAGCACCACCGACCAGATAACTCTTCACTACGCCACTCTCCTAACATACTTTTAACTGATGATACGTTAAGTGTAGAGAAAATGGCTAATCCGGTTCAGCTCATCCAGCGGTCTTTACGCTTACGGCTAGGGATGATGTGCGGCAGCACCAGGCCTAAGAACAGCCCTGCGCCGAGCACGCCGCCGCCGTACATAAACCACTGCATGATGATGGTGCGCTGCTTGTCGTCCAGCTGCAGGTTGGCAGCACTGACTTTCTTCTGCGCGACAATCAGCTGATTTTTAAGCTGCTGGTTCTCTTCTTTCAGGCCGTTGATCACGCTGTCGCTCTGGGCAACCTTCTGCTGCATGTCAGCGGTGCGCTGGTTCCAGGTATTGTCGATATTGGTCAGCTTATCGGTCAGGGTTTTAACCTGGTTCTCCAGATCCGGCACGCGGGTGCGCAGGCTTGGCTCGCTGCTCAGCTCCTTCAATGGGATCCAGGCGGTACGACCGCTGCTGTCACGCACCTGACCGTAGTTTGAGTCCCCGTTGGTTTGCAGCAGTGCAACCTCTTCACCCGCGTTAACCGTACCCACGAGGCGATAGTGATCCCCCGGGCCGCTACGAACCCAGGTATTCAGTTCATCCGAAACGTAACGCTTTTCTTCGGCATGGGCCACGGCAGAAACGCATACAAGTAAAAACAGTCCAGTCAGGCGTAATTTAGGCATCAGCAGTCATTTGTTGTCATAAAAAAAGTGGAACGATAGTAGTGGCATCAGTCTGACGACGCAAAGGATTCGGTATCAATCAGAATCATCTGGGTCGCAAACGATCGGCACCGTGGAAATTTGGCGCAAAATACTATCTACTGACAAACATCAAGGGCGTAAGTTCGCCGAAAATTTCACTGATGTGACATAACCATAAGTACAAGACCATGACTCAAGAGATCGAACTGAAATTTATCGTTGACCCATCCCGCGTGGATGCCCTGCGCAGCCATCTGCATACCCTGACGGATGAGCACGTTGCGCCTGCGACCCTGCTCAATATCTACTACGAGACGGCGGACAGCTGGCTGCGTAGCCATGATATGGGCCTGCGCATTCGTGGCGCACAGGATCGCTATGAGATGACGATCAAAACCGCTGGCCGCACCGTGGGTGGCCTGCATCAGCGTCCAGAGTACAACATTGCCATCGACAAGCCGGAGCTGGATCTTACCCGTTTCCCGGCCGAGGCGTGGCCGGAGGGCGGCTTGCCAGCGGATCTCGCCGAACGCGTCAGCCCGCTGTTCAGTACCCACTTCGATCGTGAGAAGTGGCTGATTAACGTTGGCGATAGCCGGATTGAGATTGCGCTGGATCTCGGGGAAGTGAAAGCCGATGAGCTGGCTGAACCGATCTGCGAACTGGAGCTTGAACTGCTGAGCGGTGCGGCGGAGGACGTATTAAAGCTGGCGCGTCAGCTGGTGACCCAGACCGGCCTGCGCCAGGGCAGCCTGAGCAAGGCCGCTCGCGGCTACCATCTGGCAAAAGGCAACCCGCCGCGCCCGCTGCGGGCGACAGAGATCCTGACCGTCGCGCCGAAGGCGAGCGTAGAGCAGGGGCTGGAGGCGGCGCTGGAGCTGGCGCTCTCCCAGTGGCAGTACCACGAAGAGCTGTGGGTGCGCGGGGATAAAAACGCGCAGGCGGCGACCCTGGCCGCTATCGCCCTGGTGCGCCACACCCTGATGCTGTTTGGTGGCATTGTGCCGCGAAAAGCGAGCGCTCGCTTACGCGATCTGCTGACCCAGTCCGAGGCGACCCTGACGTCCGCCGTCTCTGCCGTCACGGCGGTGTACAGCCCGGAGATCGCCACGGCCAAGCTGGCCCTAACCGAATGGCTGGTAACGCGTGCCTGGCGCACATTCCTTGATGACAAAGCGCAGGCCAAAATCAACGACTCGTTCAAGCGCTTTGCCGACATCAACCTGTCGCGGCACGCCGCCGAGCTAAAACGTAACTTTGCCCAGCCGCTGATGGATAAGTACCAGGATCAGCTCCCGCGCCTGTCACGCGACATCGACAGTATGCTGCTGCTGGCGGGCTACTACGACGGCGTCCGCGCCAGGGCCTGGCTGGAGAACTGGCAGGGCTTGCTGCACGCCATCAAAACCCGCCAGCGCATTGAAATTGAACACTTCCGTAACGAAGCCATTGTGCAGGAGCCGTTCTGGCTGCACAGCGGAAAACGCTAACTCAGGCAAAGGATCCCCCTCATGATGCCGCTCTCTTCGCCGCTTCAGCAGCACTGGCAGACGCTTGTTGAACGTCTGCCGGATACCCTCTCCGCCTCAACGCTTAGCGCAGAGGCGAAGTCAGTGCTTACTTTTAGTGACTTTGTGCAGGCAAGCATTGCCGCGCATCCCGAGTGGCTGACAGCGCTGGAGAGCGAGCCGCCGCAGGCGGAGGAGTGGCAGAGCTATCCTGCCTGGCTCAAGGAGGCGCTGACAGAGGTCAGTGACGAAGCGTCGCTGATGCGCGAGCTGCGCCTGTTCCGCCGCCGTATCATGGTGCGTATCGCCTGGGCGCAGGCCCTGCGGCTGGTGCCTGAAGAGAACACGCTCCAGCAGCTTAGCGCCTTGGCGGAGACGCTGATCGTCAGTGCCCGCGACTGGCTCTACGACGCCTGCTGCCGGGAGTGGGGCACGCCGTGCAGCGCCGACGGCACGCCGCAGCCGCTGCTGATCCTCGGTATGGGCAAGCTGGGGGGGAACGAGCTGAACTTCTCCTCGGATATCGATCTCATCTTCTCCTGGCCGGAAAACGGGGCAACCCGCGGCGGTCGTCGCGAACTGGACAATGCCCAGTTCTTCACTCGCCTCGGACAGCGGCTGATCAAGGTGCTCGACCAGCCCACCCAGGACGGCTTTGTCTACCGGGTGGATATGCGCCTGCGCCCCTTCGGCGACAGCGGCCCGCTGGTGCTGAGCTTTGCTGCACTGGAGGATTATTACCAGGAGCAGGGGCGCGACTGGGAGCGCTACGCGATGGTCAAGGCGCGGATCATGGGCGACAACGACGGCGTCTACGCCACCGAGCTGCGGGCCATGCTGCGTCCCTTTGTTTTTCGCCGCTACATCGATTTCAGCGTCATCCAGTCGCTGCGCAACATGAAGAGCATGATCGCCCGCGAGGTGCGGCGACGCGGATTAAAAGACAACATCAAGCTGGGGGCGGGCGGCATCCGCGAGGTGGAGTTTATCGTTCAGGTCTTCCAGCTGATCCGTGGCGGGCGCGAGCCGTCGCTCCAGCAGCGCTCGCTGCTGCCGACGCTGACCACCATCGATCAGCTTCATCTTCTGCCGGCGGGGGATGCCGACACGCTGCGGGCCGCCTACCTCTGGCTGCGTCGGCTGGAGAATCTCCTGCAAAGCATCAACGACGAACAGACCCAGACTCTGCCAGGGGATGAGCTTAACCGCGCCCGGCTGGCTTGGGGAATGGGCGTCGCCGACTGGCAGGCGCTTAGCGACACCCTGGAGCGGCATATGGCCGCCGTGCGGCGCATCTTTAACGAGCTGATTGGCGATGACGATACCGATACCCAGGACGAGCAGCTGTCGGAGCAGTGGCGCGAGCTGTGGCAGGACACGCTGGAAGATGATGACGCCACCCCAGTGCTGGCGCATCTTTCGGATGGCGATCGTATTCGGGTGGTGGCGCTGATCGCCGATTTTCGCCGGGAGCTGACGCGCAGGACCATTGGCCCACGCGGTCGCCAGGTGCTCGATCACCTGATGCCGCACCTGCTCAGCCAGGTCTGTCCTCGTGCCGACGCGCCGGTGCCGCTGGCGCGTTTGATGCCGCTCCTGACCGGGATTGTCACTCGCACCACCTATATTGAGCTGCTGAGCGAGTTTCCCGGCGCGCTCAAGCACCTGATCTCCCTCTGTGCCGCCTCGCCAATGGTCGCCAGCCAGCTGGCCCGCTATCCGCTGCTGCTGGATGAGCTGCTGGATCCCAATACGCTCTACCAGCCGACGGCGATGGACGCCTACCGGGACGAGCTGCGTCAGTATCTGCTCCGCGTGCCGGAGGAGGACGAGGAGCAGCAGCTGGAGGCCCTGCGCCAGTTCAAGCAGGCGCAGCTGCTGCGCGTGGCGGCGGCGGATATTGCCGGTACACTGCCGGTGATGAAAGTGAGCGATCACTTAACCTGGCTGGCAGAGGCGATGATCGACGCGGTAGTCCAGCAGGCATGGACCCAGATGGTGGCGCGCTTTGGTCAGCCAACGCACCTGCGCGATCGGGAGGGACGCGGCTTTGCGGTGGTGGGCTACGGCAAGCTCGGCGGCTGGGAGTTGGGTTACAGCTCCGATCTCGACCTGGTCTTCCTCCACGACTGTCCGGCGGACGTAATGACCGACGGCGAGCGGGAGATCGATGGCCGCCAGTTCTACCTGCGCCTCGCCCAGCGCATCATGCACCTCTTCAGCACCCGCACCTCGTCGGGCATTCTCTACGAGGTGGACGCCCGCCTGCGGCCCTCCGGCGCAGCGGGGATGCTGGTTACCACCGCCGATGCGTTTGCGGACTATCAGCAGAACGAGGCGTGGACGTGGGAGCACCAGGCGCTGGTTCGCGCCAGAGTGGTGTACGGCGATCCGCAGCTTCAATCCCGCTTCGATGAGATCCGCCGCACCATTCTGATGACGCCTCGCGACGGGGAGAAACTGCAAACCGAGGTGCGGGAGATGCGCGAGAAGATGCGCGCCCATCTTGGCAACAAGCACCGGGAGCGTTTCGACCTCAAAGCCGACGCGGGCGGCATTACCGACATTGAGTTTATCGCCCAGTATCTGGTGCTGGGTCACGCACACCATAAACCAAAGCTCACACGCTGGTCCGATAACGTGCGCATCCTCGAACTGCTGGCGCAGAACGATATTATGGATGAGCAGGAGGCTCGGGCATTAACCCACGCCTATACCACGCTGCGCGACGCGCTGCACCATCTGGCGTTACAGGAGCAGCCCGGCCACGTGCCGGAAACGGAGTTTGCCGAGGAGCGCGAACAGGTCAGCGCCAGCTGGCAGAAGTGGCTGCTAAAACCGTGCGCGCAAAATTAAGTATGATATTATCGCGCGCAAATTTTGCATTTCGAGGGGACAGGAATGAAAGTAACGCTGCCAGAGTTTGAACGTGCAGGGGTGATGGTCGTCGGTGACGTGATGTTAGATCGCTACTGGTATGGCCCGACCAGCCGTATCTCACCGGAAGCGCCTGTACCGGTGGTCAAGGTCGATGCGGTTGAAGAGCGGCCTGGCGGCGCGGCAAACGTGGCGATGAACATTGCCTCTCTCGGCGCGCACTCGCGCCTGGTTGGCCTGACCGGCATTGATGACGCCGCGCGTGCGCTGAGCAAAACGCTGGCCGACGTCAACGTCAAGTGCGACTTCGTCTCCGTTCCGACCCATCCTACTATCACCAAGCTGCGCGTGCTGTCACGCAACCAGCAGCTGATCCGCCTCGACTTTGAAGAGGGCTTTGAGGGCGTTGACCCCGAGCCGCTGCACGACCGCATTAGTCAGGCGCTGGGCAACATCGGCGCGCTGGTGCTCTCTGACTACGGCAAGGGCGCGCTGGCCAGCGTCCAGCAGATGATCGCCCTGGCGCGCAAAGCCAACGTACCGGTGCTTATCGATCCAAAAGGCAACGATTTCGAGCGCTATCGCGGCGCAACCCTGCTGACGCCGAACCTCTCCGAGTTCGAAGCGGTGGCCGGGAAGTGTAAAAACGAAGCCGAGATCGTCGAGCGCGGCATGAAGCTGATCGCCGATTTCGAACTCTCTGCGCTGCTGGTCACCCGCTCCGAACAGGGCATGACCCTGCTGCAGCCGGGCAAAGCACCGCTGCATATGCCAACCCAGGCGCAGGAGGTCTACGACGTGACCGGCGCAGGCGATACGGTGATTGGCGTGCTGGCGGCAACGCTGGCGGCGGGCAACGCCCTGGAAGAGGCCTGCTACTTCGCTAACGCCGCGGCGGGCGTGGTAGTCGGCAAGCTCGGCACCTCAACCGTTTCGCCTATCGAGCTGGAGAACGCCGTACGCGGACGTTCAGAAACCGGCTTCGGCGTAATGAACGAAGAGGAGCTGAAGCAGGCGGTGGCAGCTGCGCGCAAGCGTGGCGAGAAGGTGGTGATGACCAACGGCGTGTTCGATATTCTGCACGCGGGCCACGTCTCCTACCTGGCTAACGCACGCAAGCTCGGCGATCGCCTGATCGTGGCGGTGAACAGCGATGCCTCTACCAGCCGTCTGAAAGGGCCGACCCGTCCGGTTAACCCGCTGGAGCAGCGCATGATCGTGCTCGGTGCGCTGGAGGCTGTGGACTGGGTGGTCTCGTTCGAAGAGGATACGCCGCAGCGCCTGATCGCCGGGATCCTGCCGGATCTGCTGGTGAAAGGCGGCGACTATAAGCCAGAAGATATCGCGGGCAGCAAAGAGGTGTGGGCTAACGGCGGTGACGTGCAGGTGCTGAACTTCGAAGACGGCTGCTCAACCACCAACATCATCAAGAAGATCCAGAAAAACTGATCATGTAGGCCGGGCAAACGCAGTGCCGCCCGGCGTTACAATGTCAGCACAGTCACGCCCGGTGGCGCTACGCTTACCGGGCTTACAACGTGCACCGCACTCACCGGGCAATATCGACTATAGGATCAGTCAATATTCTCCACCGGCGGAATAGCCGGTGCGGGCTTCACTTCGCTCGGCAGATCCTGCGGCTGAGCCGGTTCAGCCGACGCGGTGGCCGGGCGGTTCTCCAGATCGCTGATCCGCTGCTCCAGCGCGGTCAGTTTCTCACGGGTGCGCAGCAGAACCTGCGTCTGGACATCAAACTCTTCACGGCTCACCAGGTCGAGTCGCGCCAGCTGGGATTGCAGCGTCTGGCGGATCTTCTTCTCTACATCCTCGCCGAAATCACGAATGCCTTTTGGCATGGATTCATGAACCTGGCGGGCGATCTGTTCAATTTTTTTCGGGTCAATCATAGTCGTTTCCCTGAACTGGTAAGTATTAACATTAGTGTAGCGTGGTTTAGTGTAACGTGGATTAGGCTGTGTGAAAGCAGAATTGTTACGGTGAATGGATTGCCGGAGATAATCAATAGCGTTATAGTTAATCCGCTTATTCTCAGGGCGGGGCGAAATTCCCCACCGGCGGTAAATCAGCCAACGCTGAAAGCCCGCGAGCGCTCCACGCATGGCATCACGTCCTGCATGGAGGTCAGCAGATCCGGTGTAATTCCGGGGCCGACGGTTAAAGTCCGGATGGGAGAGAGTAACGATCCAGTCGGGTTTATGCCCGCTCACGTTATTTTTTTGCCGCTTGCGGTACTCCTAAGACTGCCCTGATTCTGGTAACCATAATTTTAATGAGGTTTTTATTACCATGAATCAGACGCTGCTTTCCTCTTTTGGCACGCCATTCGAACGTGTGGAACACGCTTTAGACGCACTGCGCAACGGGCGCGGAGTGATGGTGCTCGACGACGAAGACCGTGAAAACGAAGGCGATATGATCTTCGCCGCAGAAACCATGACCGTTGAGCAGATGGCGCTGACTATTCGCCACGGCAGCGGCATTGTCTGCCTCTGCCTGACCGAAGATCGCCGTAAACAGCTCGATCTGCCGATGATGGTGGAGAACAACACCAGCGCCTACGGCACCGGTTTTACCGTAACCATCGAAGCCGCGACCGGCGTGACCACCGGCGTATCCGCCGCTGACCGCGTGACCACCGTGCGTGCCGCCATTGCCGACGGTGCTAAGCCATCCGATCTCAACCGTCCTGGCCACGTCTTCCCGCTGCGCGCGCAGCCAGGTGGGGTGCTGACCCGCGGCGGCCACACCGAGGCGACCATTGACCTCGTGACGCTGGCGGGCTTCAAGCCTGCGGGCGTGCTTTGCGAACTGACCAACGATGACGGCTCTATGGCGCGCACGCCGGAGTGCATCGAATTTGCGAAAGCCCATGATATGGCCGTTGTGACCATTGAAGATCTGGTGGCCTACCGCCGCGAGCAGGAACGTAAAGCCAGCTAAGCGCTAGCGTAAGATAAAGCAAAGCCGGGCATGCCCGGCTTTGTTGTTTCTGGTGTTTCGACTGATTAGCCCGCAAAGCCGATGCTTTGTAGCACCACCAGGCTGAGTCCCATCACCGACATGCCGCACAGTACGCCATAGCTCGGGTTGTTGTTGGGATCGATCTCTTTCGCCAACGGCATCAGCTCATCCACTGACAGCGCCACCATAATCCCGGCCACCGCCGCCATGATGGCCGCCATGACTACCGGCGAGACCAGGCTACCGAGGATCAGCCACGCCAGCACGCCGCCGAGAATTTCCGCCAGCCCTGAGATCCCCGCCCACATCACCGCTTTACGCTTTGATCCCGTAGCGGCATAGACCGGTGCTGCCACTGCCAGCCCTTCAGGAATGTTGTGCAGGGCTACCGCCAGGGCGATCCCCAGCCCCAGCTCAAGGTTGCTGCTGGCGGTCACGTAGGTAGCTACGCCTTCGGGGAAGTTGTGCAGGCTGATGCCAAGGGTCAGCAGGATCGCCGTACGCTTGATATTGCTCGGCATCGTTTTGCTGCTGGCGCGCATAAGATCCTGAGCATGGGCGTGGGGGAGCAGGCGATCGAGGCCGTAGTAGCCCAGCAGGCCGACGATAAACATGCCGTAGCCAAGCACCGGCGACATTCCCTCAGTACCGAGCGCGGCGGGGAGCATCTCCATAAGCGAGATCAGCAGCATAATCCCGGCGGCAAATCCCAGCGAAAAGGCCAGCACGCGGTTGGAAGGCTTCTGGCCAAGCACGCCGAGGATCGCGCCAATAAAGGTGGCCGCACCGGCTAATAAGGTCAGAATCAACGGGACCGACATTCAGAACTCCTTGTGATAATGATTCTCATTAATATTATTTAACACTGCCCCGTAAGGCGAGAGGGTAAGTCACTCTTTACGCATTTCTTACATTCAAATTATCTGATGATCTTCATCACGCTTATCTGAGTTCATCCTCTACGAGAAAAGCGTACTCTGCTTCTATCAAAATGACACTTTTTCTGAGGATATCATCATGTCTGCGTCTCGTATGCCAGCGCTGTTTCTGGGCCACGGCAGCCCGATGAACGTGCTGGAAGATAATATCTATACCCGCGCCTGGGGCGAGCTGGGGCAGACGCTGCCGCGTCCAAAGGCGATTGTGGTGATCTCCGCCCACTGGTTTACCCGCGGCACCGGCGTGACGGCAATGGAAACCCCAAAGACGATCCATGACTTTGGCGGCTTCCCGCAGGCGCTCTTTGACACGCACTATCCCGCACCCGGATCTCCCGAGCTGGCACAGCGGCTGGTGGATCTGCTGGCGCCCATCCCGGTTGCGCTGGACAAAGAGGCGTGGGGCTTTGACCATGGCTCCTGGGGCGTGCTGATCAAGATGTACCCGGACGCCGACATCCCCATGGTGCAGCTGAGCGTAGACAGCACTAAACCCGCCGCCTGGCACTATGAGATGGGCCGCAAGCTGGCGACGCTTCGCGATGAGGGCATTATGCTGGTGGCGAGCGGCAACGTGGTGCATAACCTGCGCACCGCGCGCTGGCACGGGGAGAGCACGCCCTACGCGTGGGCGGAATCGTTTAATGATTACGTGAAGGCTAACCTTACCTGGCAGGGGCCGGTGGAGCAGCATCCGCTGGTGAACTATCTGCAGCACGAGGGGGGCTCGCTGTCGAACCCGACGCCGGAACACTTCCTGCCGCTGCTCTACGTGCTCGGCGCATGGGACGGCGCAGAGCCGGTGACGATCCCGGTAGAGGGGAT
>Ga0308161_1005966_pt1 | contig 10474 bp, 13 predicted proteins | sample PhyFR2_FD_201034 | JGI IMG/M metagenome (GOLD analysis project Ga0308161, IMG submission 201034) | Phyllosphere microbial communities from UC Gill Tract Community Farm, Albany, California, United States - DLSLF.R2 | ecosystem: Host-associated > Plants > Phyllosphere > Unclassified | place: USA...
GGCGCGCGCAGGCACGTCGTGGGTGCGCGCGAAGGCGTGCAGCTCGTCGAGGCTGTCATCGCTGACGAGGTGCGCCCACAGTCTTCCGTGGGCGGGCCAGCGGGGTTCGTCGACGAGAACGGTCACCTGACCAGCCTAGGACCGGACACACCGGAGGGCGCGTTTTGCCACAGTGTCCGGCATCCGGTAAAGTAGTCCCTTGGTGCGTATGCCGCGTCGTCCTGGACGGTCGGAGCGGAGAGTCTTGCATTCGTGCCCGTCGCCCTGCGATGCATGCAAGCAACAGTCTTCCCGTGAGATCTCGGAGCCGCGAGCTCCCCAACGAAACAGGTATGAAGTGGTTTACGCAGTAGTGCGCGCCGGTGGGCGGCAGGAGAAGGTCGAGGTCGGCACGATCGTTCAGCTCGACCGTGTCAAGGCTGCTTCGGGCGAGAAGATCGAGCTGGCCGCCGTGCTGCTCGTCGACGGCGCCACGGTGACCACCGACGCTGACTCGCTGGCGAAGGTCAAGGTCACGGCTGAGGTCATCGGCAACCTCCGCGGCCCGAAGATCATCATCCAGAAGTACAAGAACAAGACCGGCTACAAGAAGCGCCAGGGCCACCGTCAGGAGCTCACGCGCGTCAAGATCACCGGCATCAAGTAAGACCGAGGAGACCAGGACATGGCACATAAAAAGGGCGCAAGCTCCACCCGTAACGGTCGTGACTCCAACGCTCAGCGACTTGGCGTCAAGCGCTTCGGTGGACAGCAGGTTCTCGCCGGCGAGATCATCGTCCGCCAGCGTGGCACGCACTTCCACCCCGGCGTGAACGTCGGCCGTGGTGGCGACGACACGCTGTTCGCTCTTGCCGCAGGCGCGGTGCAGTTCGGTGCGAAGGGCGGCCGCAAGGTCGTCAACATCGTCGCCGCTGCCGAGTGATCACAGCACGACAGTAGACATCCGATTCGGGGCGGGCTTCGGCCCGCCCCGAATCTTTTTTTGAGGAGAGAGACATGGTCAGTTTCGTCGACACCGTGACGCTGCATCTGCGCGCGGGCAAGGGCGGCAACGGCTGTGTCTCGGTGCACCGCGAGAAGTTCAAGCCCCTCGGCGGGCCTGACGGCGGCAACGGCGGTGACGGCGGCGACATCGTGCTCGTGGCCGACACCCAGACCGGAACGCTGCTCTCGTACCACCACTCGCCGCACCGCAGCTCCGGAAACGGCGGCCCCGGAATGGGTGATCATCGCGCCGGATTCCTCGGCGAGACGCTCGAGCTCCCCGTGCCGGTCGGCACCGTGGTGAAGAACCCCGCCGGTGAGGTGCTGATCGACATGATCGTGCCCGGCGAGCGCTTCGTCGTCGCCAAGGGCGGCCATGGCGGCCTCGGCAACGCCGCACTCGCGACCCCCAAGCGCAAGGCGCCCGGTTTCGCCCTTCTGGGCACTCCCGGTGTCGAGGGCGATGTCGTCCTCGAGCTCAAGACCGTGGCCGACGTGGCACTCGTGGGGTATCCGTCCGCGGGCAAGTCCAGCCTGATCGGCGCGATCTCCGCGGCACGGCCGAAGATCGCCGACTACCCGTTCACGACGCTGCATCCGAACCTCGGCGTCGTGCAGGCCGGCGACTCGCGCTACACCGTCGCCGACGTGCCCGGGCTCATCGAGGGCGCCAGCGAGGGGCGTGGCCTCGGCCTCGAGTTCCTCCGCCATGTCGAGCGCTGCACCGCCCTGCTGCACGTGCTCGACTGCGCCACGCTCGAGCCGGGACGCGACCCGATCTCCGACCTCGACGTGATCCTCGCCGAGCTCGCGGCATACGAGGTGCCCGAGGGGCAGACCCCTCTGCTGGAGCGCCCGCAGCTCATCGCGCTCAACAAGATCGACGTGCCCGAGGCGCGCGATCTCGCCGAACTCGTGCGACCGGATCTCGAGGCCCGCGGTTTCCGCGTGTTCGACATCTCCACGGTCTCCCACGAGGGTCTGCGTCCGCTGACCTTCGCGCTCGGTGAGATCGTCGACGCGTACCGCGCCGAGCTCGCTGCGACCGAGGTGCCGCGTGAGCGTGTCATCTTGCGCCCCCGGGGCCCCAAGAAGGGCTTCGAGATCCGTGTCGAGGGTGGCACGTACGGCAACGTCTACCGCATCCTCGGCGAGAAGCCGGTGCGGTGGGTGCAGCAGACCGACTTTCAGAACGAGGAGGCCGTGGGATACCTGGCCGACCGCCTCGAGAAGCTGGGCGTCGAAGACGAGCTCTTCCGCCTCGGCGCGGTGCAGGGGTCGACCGTGGTGATCGGCGAGGGCGACAGCATCGTCTTCGACTGGGAGCCCACGATGACCTCCGCGGCCGAGCTCATGAGCGCACCGCGTGGAACCGACCCCCGCCTCGCGCCGAACAGCCGTCGCACCACGTCGGAGCGTCGTGAGACCTACTACGAGCGCATGGATGCCAAGGCCGAGGCCCGTGCCGAGGTCGAGGCGCAGCGGCTCGCGGCCTACCGCGAGGACGGGGAGTGACCGCTCGCTCGCGGGCGGATCTCGCCTCGGCATCACGGATCGTCGTGAAGGTGGGATCCTCCTCGATCAGCGGAGAGTCCTCCTGGCGTATCCCGATCATCGTCGAGGCCCTCGCGGCTGCGCACGCGCGCGGTGCCGAGGTGGTGCTCGTCTCGTCGGGAGCGATCGCGACCGGCATCCCGTTCCTCCGCCTCGATGCGCGTCCGACCGATCTCGCCACGCAGCAGGCGGCGGCCGCCGTCGGGCAGAACATCCTCGTCTACCGGTACCAGGAGTCGTTGCGTCCCTTCGACATCGTGGCGGGCCAGGTGCTCCTGACGACCGGTGACCTCGAGAACCCCACCTCACGCAGCAATGCCCGACGGGCCATGGAGCGGCTGCTCGGACTCCGCATCCTGCCGATCGTGAATGAGAACGACACGGTGGCGACCCAGGAGATCCGCTTCGGCGACAACGATCGTCTCGCGGCGTTCGTGGCGCAGCTCATCGAGGCCGACGCACTCGTGCTGCTTAGTGACATCGAGTCCCTGTACACGAGGCCCCCGTCCGACCCGTCTGCCGTGCCGATCGACGTGGTCGCCCCGGACGCCGACCTCTCCGGTCTCGAGTTCGGTTCGACCGTCGTCAACAGCGTCGGCACCGGGGGAGCGGCGACGAAGGTCTCGGCGGCGCGCCTGGCCGCGGCCTCCGGCATCGGCGTGCTCGTGACCAGTGCCGACCTCGTCGACAAGGCTCTCGCCGGGGCCGAAATAGGAACCTGGTTCGAGCCGGCGCTCTCTTAGACTGGGCGGATGACCGACCAGACCCCGCAGGTGCGCCTCGCGCGTGCCAAGGAGGCGTCCCGCGCCACCGCCGCACTGACGAGCGACGACAAGGCCCGTGCGCTCGAAGCCATCGCGGTCGCCCTCGAGCAGAACGCCGCGACGATCATCGAGGCGAACAGCCGCGACGTCGCCCGCGGCGAGGCCGACGGCATCGGCGACTCGCTCATCGACCGGCTGAGGCTCGACGAGAAGCGCGTGCGCGCGCTCGCGTCGGCGGTGCGAGAGGTCACGGGGCTGCCCGACCCGGTCGGACGCGTGGTCGGCGGACACCGCATGCCGAACGGGGTGACGCTCGAGCAGGTACGCGTGCCCTTCGGCGTGGTCGGAGCGATCTACGAGGCCCGGCCGAACGTGACCGTCGACATCGCCGCTCTCGCCCTGCGCTCCGGCAACGCCGTCGTGCTGCGCGGCGGCAGCGCAGCCCGCGACTCGAACACGGTCCTCGTGCAGATCATGCGCGAGGCGCTGCAGAGTGCCGGGGTGACCCCTGAGGCCGTGCAGACGGTCGATGACTTCGGCCGCGACGGTGCGAAGGCGCTGATGAACGGACGCGGCTACATCGATGTGCTGGTCCCTCGAGGCAGCGCAGGTCTCATCGAGACCGTGGTCACCGAGTCGACCGTTCCCGTCATCGAGACCGGTGCGGGCAACGTGCACATCGTGCTCGATGAGAGCGCCCCCGACGACTGGTCGCGCGACATCGTCGTGAACGCGAAGGTGCAGCGGCCCAGCGTCTGCAACGCGGTCGAGACCGTGCTCGTGCTGCGACAGGCCGCGCCGCGCCTGGTGCCCCTCGTCGCGAGCGCGCTGCAGAGCGAGGGCGTGGCGATCCACGGCGACGACATGGTGGCCGGACTCGTCTCGAATGTGATCCCCGCGACCGATGAGGACTGGGCGACCGAGTATCTCAGCCTCGACATCGCCATGAAGGTCGTGGACAGCCTCGACGACGCCCTCGACCACATCCGTCGCTACAGCACGGGCCACACGGAGTCGATCATCACGACCGACACACGCAACGCCGAGCGGTTCCTCGCAGAGGTCGACTCTGCCGTCGTCATGGTGAACACCTCGACCCGCTTCACCGACGGGGGCGAGTTCGGCTTCGGTGCAGAGGTCGGCATCTCGACCCAGAAGCTGCACGCCAGAGGCCCGATGGGACTCTCCGAGCTGACGAGCACGAAATGGCTGGCGCGTGGGTCGGGGCAGACCCGCAGCTGAGGGCTAGACTAGGGGGCGCTGTGGCTCCTGGTGGGCCAAGCCCGCCAGCCACGAAACGGAGTCACGATGAACCTCGTCGCACAGATCGCGATGGCCGCCGCCGAGACCGAGCACCACGGCAACGTCCAGCTCGAGACCCTGATCTTCGGCGTCGTCGCGATCATCGTCTTCGCGTTCCTCGGCTTCGTCACCATGTCGTACAAGAACGTCGCCAACCGCCACTCCGCCAAGGCGGACGCCTGGGCTGCGCGCCACGGCAAGGACGGCCACGAGGCAGGGCACGGCCACTAGGCGCCTATGAACGACACGACCTCGCGTCCGGCGCGCATCGGTGTGATGGGCGGCACTTTCGACCCCATCCATCACGGGCACCTGGTCGCCGCCAGCGAGGTCGCGCACTCCTTCGATCTCGATGAGGTCGTCTTCGTGCCCACCGGACGCCCCTGGCAGAAGGCCGAGGTCACGCCGAGCGAGCACCGCTATCTGATGACGGTCATCGCGACGGCATCCAATCCGCAGTTCACCGTGAGTCGGGTGGACATCGATCGCGAAGGGCCGACCTACACGATCGACACCCTGCGCGACCTCAAGGAACGGCGTCCCGACGCCGAGCTCTTCTTCATCACCGGTGCCGACGCCGTGGCGCAGATTCTCAGTTGGAGGGACCATGATGAACTGTGGGAGTTGGCCCACTTCGTCGCGGTCTCACGCCCAGGACACGTCTTGAGCACAGATGGCCTCCCCAGCGACAACGTCAGCCAACTGGAGGTGCCGGCGCTGTCCATCTCGTCGACGGCCTGCCGTGCGCGGGTCCGAGACGACGAGCCGGTCTGGTATCTCGTTCCCGACGGAGTCGTTCAATACATCGCGAAGCATCATCTGTATCGGAGCAAGGCATGAGTACATCGGATCGGCAGGAGCAGGGTCCGCTGACGCGAAAGCAGCTGCGTGAGATCCGGTTGACGGGTTCCACGCCGGTCATCACCGCGGAGGAGGCTGCAGCGGCCGCCTCAGCCGTGCCCGACGCGACGTCCGCAGCGCCCGAGCGCAGCGACACGAGCGCCGAGAAGCGCGACACGAGTCCGCAGAAGCACGACGAGAGCACCGGATCGTCGGATGCCGCATCCGCCGCCGCGACGACTCCCGCCATCCCCACCTCGCCCGCGGGTGCCGGAGGCCTGACGCGCCGCCAGGTTCGAGAGCTCGAGCGACAGCGTGCCGGCTCCGCGACGTCCGCGGACGCGGACGACGCTGACGCGGACGATGCCGATGCCGATGCCGATGCCGATGCCGCACAGCTTCCCGCCCCCGTGAGCGCCGCGATCGCTCCGTCAGCAGGCGAGCCGGCACAGACCATCGACGTCGTCGACGACGTCCGCGACGAGCCCGTTCTCGCCGCAGACGAGTCCGCCGTGCAGACGCACGACGAGGACCCCGCCGCCTCGGTCGCGGAGCTCGGCCTCGGCGCCGATCACGAGACAGACTCCGCTGAGCCCGCAGACGTCCTCGCCGATGTCGACGACGCGGATGCCGCCGAGATCTCCGCGGAGGAGAACCCCACGGTCAACCCGGCATTCGGGCAGGACCTTCTGACCGACCCGAGTGAGGCCCGCGCGCCGTTCGCCCCGTCGTTCGACGAGCTGCTCACGGTCGGCGACTCGACGGGATCCCAGCACCTCGCTCCGAACACCCTGATCTTCACCCCGTCCGCAGGCGACGGTGATCTCTCCGGACCGGTCGCGTCCACCGGAGAGATCCTGATCACGGGCTCCTACGAGCTGCCCCGGGGCCTCGGCTCGCAGGGACACGCGCACGGCACGACCGATGGCAAGGACATCGACGCCGTGCTCATCGACGGCGAGCTGCCCCCGGCATCCTCGCCCACGCCGATCGCCGCCAGCGCGGCGGTCAGCACCATCAAGCCCGCCGGCGAGGTCATCCGCCCGCCAGCCCCCGAAAAGGGCAACAAGCTCATGCTCATCCTCGCGATCGTGGCGGGTGGTCTTGCGCTCGCGCTGGGCGTTTCCCTGATCGTCGCCTTCACCACGAATGTGTTCTGATGCAGTCACCTGAAACCGCCGAAGAGATGCTCCAGCTCGCGGCAGACGCCGCCGTCTCGAAGGGCGGTGAGGATCTCGTCGCGCTCAACGTGTCGGAGCCTCTTCCGCTCGTCGACATCTTCCTGCTGGTCACCGGAAACAGCGAGCGCAACGTCGCCGCGATCGCCGATGAGATCGAGGACCGCCTCATCGAGGCCGGTCACAAGCGGGTCCGCCGCGAGGGCCGTGCGGAGGCCCGCTGGGTCCTGCTCGACTTCGGCGACCTGATCGTCCACGTCTTCCACCAGGAGGAGCGCGTGTACTACGGTCTCGAGCGTCTGTGGAAGGACTGCCCGGTGGTCCCGTTCGAGCTCTCCGAGTCCGCCGCGGCCGCAGACCGCGACTGACATGCGCGCACACCTGATCACCGGTGCCGGATCGGGGATCGGCGCCGTCGTCGCGCGCCGCCTCCTCGAGCGCGGCGATCAGGTGACCATCCTCGCCCGTGACGCCGGACGCTCCAAGGAGATCACCGCCGGACTGCCCGGGGCCACCGCCCTCGTCGGCGACCTCGCCCAGCCGGGGCGTCTGTCGTGGGCGTTCTCGAAGCAGCCGCTTCCGGAACGCATCGACTCGCTCATCCACGTCGCGGGTGTCGTCGACCTCGGCCCTGTGGCCGACCTGCCGGCGAACCTCTGGGAGCGGCAGCTTGCGGTGAACCTCGTGGGACCTGCAGAACTCACGCGCCTCCTGCTCCCGGTGCTGCGCGTCTCCCGAGCGCGGGTGATCTTCGTCAACTCCGGCGCGGGCCTGCACGCCCATGCCGGGTGGTCGGCCTACGCCGCCTCCAAGCACGGGCTCAGAGCGCTGGCCGACTCCCTGCGAGCTGAGGAGTCGGAGCACGGTGTGCGGGTCACGTCGATCTACCCCGGTCGCACCGCCACCCCGATGCAGGAGCGCGTGCATCAGCAGGAGGGCCGCGAGTACGAACCCGAACGGTTCATCACGGCCGAATCCGTCGCGTCCACGATTCTGACGGCGCTCGACCTTCCGGATGACGCGGCTCTCACGGATCTGACGATCCGCCCTGCGGGCTGATCCGCACTCGACGCCACTTCGAAGCCTGTCAAGGGGGCTGTGCTCGGGCACGTCTCCGACAGATCATCGGAGTGGGGGATGAGTGTTGGAGGGAAACCGCATGACAGGAGATCCAGAGCCCAGATACGTGCTTCATCGTGTCACTCCGTCGGAGTGGGTGATCAATGACCGTCGCTACCCGGTCGATGACCCGCGCAACGTCGTCGGCTGCGTCTATGAATACGCGGACACGGAGGTCGAGGTCGTCTGGCTTCGTGACCTGCCGCTGTCGGCACGGTATGCGAACGCGCAGGAGGTGCTGGAGGAGGTCGCACGGATCCAGGATCCGAGCAGGGCGACGAGGCCGATCCCCATTCCGCATCTGCCACCGCTCTACGCGACCTGAAAGACGCGCTGAGCACAGACTGCGGGGCAGGTCCACCGAGGTGGACCTGCCCCGCAGCCATGAGTCGGTTCGGTCGCGAAGCGGCTCAGTCGTCGTCCGTCGGCTGCTCCGCCGCGAGTCGGTCTGCCGTGACGCCGTCGACCTGATCCGCGTCGACATCGGTGTCGAGGACCTTCTCGCCGTCGACCTCGCGCTGCGGCACGCCGTCGATGTCGGCGTCGTCGTCGCGTCGCGGGACCAGCGGGGGGATCGGTGTGGACATGGTGACTCCTCTCGTGTGTGTGATGGCGACCATAGAGTGCGCACCGGTCGCGCGGCAGCGGGTTGACGGCGCCGTCTGCGAAGGGTAGCCGGCGTCATACCTCCTGATGTCCCGGTGGCCGACGGGCGTGTGCCGCGCGGCGCACCCAGGGGATCAGCGTGTCGAGGACGAGGAACCCCAGCAGCGTCCAGCCGACCAACGGCAGCCAGAGACCGACGAAGACCGCGATGACTGCGACCATCCCGATCTCCCACCACGGCGCCCCCCGGAGCGCCCGCCCTGGAGGGGTTCCGACGATCCGCGACGGGTTGCGCCCCGGACGCCGTCGCCACCACATCAGGTAGCCGAGCACGACCATGGCGGCGATGGCGAGAGCGACGACGAACAGCACGATCTGGTTGGCGAGTCCGAACATCACCCCCATGTGGATGTTGATGCCCCAGCTCGCGAGCTTGGCTGCGAGCGGGATGTCGGCGAAGTCGACGCGGTCGACCACCTGCATGGTGGTTCCGTCGATCGCGAGAGAGTCGGATTCGGTGGGGAATCCGGTCTTGATCTCACGGACCGTCCAGGCCGCCCCGGGCTCGGCGGGCGGCTTGATCTCCACCTGTCCGGTGTTGACGTTCTGTCGTTGCGCGATCGCGAGCACCGCGTCGAACGTCGCCGGGTTCGCCGATCCGCTGGGGGCGCTCTCCGCGCCGTGATGATGCGCGTGTCCGTCGGCCGCGGCCGTCGTGCCGTTGAGGCTGATGCTGACCGTGGGGGTTCCCCAGTCGAGGGCAGCCCGCAGGGTGTCGACGTTCGCCCCGGCGTACTGCGACCACGTGATTCCCGTGGCTGACAGGAACAATGCTCCCAGAAGCACCCATACGCCGAGCGAGGCGTGCCAGCCGAACAGCCTGCGATACCCGCGATGGGCGGGGTCGGGGCGAAGGAGATCGCGCTTGACCTTGGCCTTGCGCAGCCGGATCCCCCAGAGCGCGATGCCGGCGATGGCGACGATCCCGAGCCAGGAGGCCGCGAGTTCGCTGTACACCCGGCCGGGGTCGCCGAGGTTCAGGGTACGGTGCAGGTTGCTGACCCAGGTGCGCAGGGGAGTGGCGCCGCTGGTGCCGTAGACCACCAGCTCCCCACGGACCTGCGCCGTGCCGGGGTCGACGAACACGGCCAGCGACTCGCTCGGGCCGAGACCGTCCACGGCGTACATGATGCGCGTCGTGTCTCCGGGTTCCGGTGCCGGGCGCACGGCGAACAGTGCCGTCCCTGCACCCACGTGCGCGTTCGCGGCCTCGATCTGCGCGGCGAGCGGCACCGTGGAATCCGGTGACGGCGCATGCAGCTCGTGGGCGTACACGGCCTGTTCGAGTTGCGGGGTCAGCGCGTAGAGCGCGCCGCTGAGTGCCGCGACGAGGATGAACGGGCCCACCAGGATCCCGGCGTAGAAGTGCAGGCGCAGCAGCAGGGCGCCGAGAGGGGAGCCGCCGCGTCGACGAGGCGGCCCGCCGGGATCTCGAGGGGAGACGACGGGGCGTTCACGGACGCTCATGCGCCCACCCCTCCCGTGAGGAGGGTCTCGCCGATGAACCCGCCTTCGGCGCATCCCGGTGGCACGGCGAACACGGCCGAGCCGATCGGAACGGTCCACTCGTTGAGCAGATCCAGCTCGTCGAGGCGCTTCTGCATCGGCGTGAACTGGCGCTCGATGTCGGCCTGGAAGCACACGAAGAGCAGACCCGACTCGGAGACCTCGGCACCCCTCGGACGCTCGTCGTAGTTGTAGCCGCGCCGGAAGATCCGCTCGGTCCCGTCGCCGCGAGCGCGACGGATGTGCGCGAACGCGGGGATGACCGGAAAGCCGATCGCGGTCTTCGCCTCGAAGTCCGGCTCGTCGAACTCCTTGGTGCCGGTGAGGGGTGCGCCGTTCGCGAGAGTCCGACCGACCGAGGCATCGCGGCCGCTGCGATCGAGGCGGTCCCACTTGTCGAGATCCATGCGGATGCGGCGGATGACCATGCCCGTCCCTCCGGAGAGCCAGCCCTCCTCGGTCCACACGATCCGGTCGAAGTCGGCCGTCCCGGGCTCCGGGTTGGTGGTGCCGTCGACCTGGCCGAACAGGTTGCGCATGGTCGTACCCGGACGTTCGGTG
>Ga0308161_1005967_pt1 | contig 10472 bp, 13 predicted proteins | sample PhyFR2_FD_201034 | JGI IMG/M metagenome (GOLD analysis project Ga0308161, IMG submission 201034) | Phyllosphere microbial communities from UC Gill Tract Community Farm, Albany, California, United States - DLSLF.R2 | ecosystem: Host-associated > Plants > Phyllosphere > Unclassified | place: USA...
AGCCACGACAGCCCTATAATGTGCGGCTCGCGACACGGGCGGTTAGCTCAGCGGTAGAGCATTGCCTTCACACGGCAAGGGTCGCAGGTTCGAACCCTGCACCGCCCACCACGAAATCAAGAATTTACGAGAAGCCGGCCTAGTGCCGGCTTTTTCGTAACTGCACGGTAACAGCGAGATCGAGTGCAGAACTGGCGCTGCGCTCGGTGATGCCGGCTGCAAGCCATGCAGCTCAGTCGTCGAGCTTGCCGGCGACCCTCTGAAATGCCTCGTCCCAGATCGCGTGCATCGCTCGCGTCTCGTCAGCTTGCACTTCGCCTTGAAAGCCCTGGTTTGCTTCCATTGCGGTGTTGGCCAATGGGATCGCCGAAAGAATCCGCCACTCCTCCAGCAAGCGCTCTGGCTCAGGATGCGTGCCGATCAACGCCATCACTGCGGACATCATGACGGTGGACGCCGCTTCGGCACGAAACACGCGCTCCATCAGAGCGGCGACTCTCTCGTCGGTCGACTGCATGGTAGATCTCCTGGATGGTCTGGCTACAAGCCTCGGCGAAGTGCATTCTGCATCTTGCGTGCGGCCAGCGTGGCCTGCTGTTTCTGCGTCCGATAATCCACCCGTCCCTGGGTGTAGAAGCTGTTGTTCTGGACCAGCCCTCGATTGCCACCGCCGGCGGTGATGGACTGCGTCTGCGCCGCTGTGTAGACCCGGCCGGCGGTCCTGGGCACGAACATCTCCGGGCCGTCCTCTCCGACCAAGTAGGATCGGTTGCCCAGGATGTCGCCGCCGCTGGCCTTGCCGCCGCTGAAAGCGCCAACGATCGTGCCGATCCAGTCGCTCCAACCGCCGCCCTGCGAGGCGCCAGACGACGTGCCGCCGCTCCCGCCGAACGCCCCGGCCAACGAGGAAAGCCAGCCACCCGCGGCGCCGCCGCCGTTCTCGCCCTGCTTGCCGAACAGCTGATCGGCCCATCCGTCGGCGACCATCTTGGCCAGCCGATCATTGATGGAGTCCAGGAAGTCCATCAGCGCCTCCTTGGCCGACGAGCTGCCGCGAATCAGATCCTTCGCCGCGTCCGAGAACGAATCGCGGAAGTCGTCCTGCAGGTCGATGCTCCGCTGCATGGCCTCGCCTTCCTCGTACAGCCGATCCGACAGGCTGCCGATGGCCTCGCGCTGGGCCTCGGTGGCGCCCACGCCGAGATACCGCAGCTCGATCTCCCGCTGGCGCTCCTTGTTGGTCTTGCCGAGCATGTCCAGCTCGAACTGCAAGTCGGCCGCGTGGTCCTGGAACGACTTGGCTTGATCCGCGACCGCGCGCGCGTAGTCCTCGGACTGCTGGTTCACCTCCTGCTGCGCCGCGCGCTCCAGCTCCAGCAGATCCACCTGCGCCTGCTTGTCGGTCAGGCCCTGCTTCTGCGCCGCGCTGAGCTTGGACAGCTCGCCGCTCTGCAGGTCGAATGCCAGCTTCGCCATCGCGCTGCTGTTGCCGTTCAGCGCGATCTGCTCTTCCAACTGGTCGTTGATGCTCTTGTACACCGCGGCCAGCTGCTCGGCCGCCTTCACCGCTTCCGGCTTGCCGCCGGTGTTGCAGTTGCACTCCGGATCCTCTGCCAGCGCCTCCGCAGCCTTCTCGGCGGCGTTCTTCGCGAACCGCCCGAGGCCGCCGGCGGCGCCTGCAGAGATCGCGTCTCCGCCGGGCGAGTTGGACTTCTTGCCATCACGGCCGAAAGGGTCCATGAACGGCGAGAGGCCGAGAGCGTCGCCCGCGTTCTGGCCGGTCAGGACCAGGCCGCGGGTGATCTGGTCCCAGTTCAGCCCGATGACGCCCTTACCCACCTCCATGAGGCCCAGCAGCGCCTTCGTAGTGCCCTGGATGCGGTCGTCGATCCAACCCAAGGGGATGGCGGCGAACTCAATCGCACCGGCCAGCACGCGGAAGACGTTCGCCACGTCGTCGGCAACCTGATGCAGCTTTTCACCATCGCTCGCGCCGTCCAGGAAGCGCTCCTGCATGGCCACGAGATCCGGCAGAAGATCGGAGGCGACCGCGTTCGCCACGCCGGTGACGACCATCTTCATGCGGCTGAGGTTGTCGTTGAACTCTTCGGCGTTGTTGCCGTCCTTGGTACTGATGACCTGCAGGAACGCGGCTGCTTCGTCGCCCGCATCCTTGAGCCCGCTCGCGCCGCCCTTCAGTAGCGGAATCAGGTTCTGGAAGCTGCGGCCGAAGATCTTCATCCCGTCGGCGACGATTTCCGGCGAGCCCTGTTGCTCTTGGAAGACGTCCGCGAAGTCCTTGAACACGTCCGTGGAGCTGCGCAGGTTGCCGGCGGCGTCGGTTACCTCGATGCCCAGCGACTTGAACAGCTTGGCCTGCTGCGACGTCGGGTCCAGCGCCTCCGCCTGGGCTTTCGTCAGGCGCCCCAGCGACGTCTGCAGGTCGGTCATCGCCACATCGGCCAGGCCGGCGGCGTAGTTGAGCTTGGAGAACTCCTCCGTGGTGGTGCCGGAGCGCTGCGCCGCCTTGCTGATGTCGTCCATCGTGTTGACGGACTGCTGCAGCAGCGCGGCGGTCGCGGTCGCGGCTGTGGCCAGGGCCGCGCCGATGGCGGTGCCGGCGTCCTTGGCCTCCCGCTCGAACTGCTTCAGCCGCTTCGACGCCCGGTTCGTGTCGGTGACGAAGCTGCCGGTGCGCATCAACAGATCGATGACGATGGAACCTGCTGCCATGGGTAGTTCTCCAAAAATTCGATTTCTGCCCATAAATTCAGATCGGGCAGTGTTTTCATCAAATCAAATTGGCCGGAAACCCTTGCTGCGTGGGGGTTTATGCGCCAAATCCGCCATTTGTTGAAAATTCAAAGGGTGAAAAAAACCACACGCGTGAGGGGGAGGCAGGTGTCCACCGGTAGGGGCAGGGATTTTTTCCCGCCCCCCCGGGGATCTCATGCCGCTTGCCGGATGTGCCGCAGCCACTCGCCGTTCTCCAGCTGAATGTCCCAGCTGTCGTCGTCGTGGTTGTACCTGGCGCGGCGCTTGCCGTTCTGCTCGAGCATCGCCCGGGTGCGCACGCGATCCGCGGGCAGCCTGCGCTGGGTCGGCGTGCCGGTGGCGAACGGATCGGCGGACTGGTCGCGCCTGGCCAGCGCCTCCAAGCTGAAGTTCTGCATCTGCAGGTACACGCTGTCACCACCGACCAGCGGAGACAGGCCGAACCGGCGCCGTGCCTCGTTGGGTGACTTGATCCCATCCTTCACCAGTCCGCCCTCGACCTCGGCCTGCTTGCCCACGTCCATTCGCAGGAGCGGCTCCAGGTTGAGCTCCACGCCGATCGTCTCGTCCAGGCGCAGGCCGGCGTCCAGGCAGTCTTCCATCGCCTCGATGCGGGCCTGCAGCGCGTCGGCGAAGTACATCAAGTTGAGGTCGTCTACCTTCATGCCTGCGGGGACAGAGCCGATGCCGACCTTGAAGGGCGGGATGCCGAACGCGTGGGCGATCTGCTCATCCGAGTAGCGCAGCTGCTCCACCATCTGGGAGTCGATCGCCTTGAAGGCGAAGGGCACGTACTTCATGTCCGCGCCGATCACCGCAACGCGGCCTCGGTTCTCGCCGCTGTATTCGGTGTCCCAATACTTCTTGACGTCCTTGGCGTCCTCTTCGGTCATCCCCGCCGGCGCGGTCAACAGGCCGCTCGGCTGAGCGTCGTTGGCGAAGAAGTTCGCCGCGGAGGTCTGGATCCGGATGTTCTTGACCGCGGCCAGGTAGGCGGCGGCGAGCGGGGACACACCGACCAGCTGGTGGTACAGCGCCATCTCGCGATCGTGGATGATCTCGCTCGCCGGCACGATGATGCTCTGGCCACCGAACACCTCCGGCAGCATGTTCTCGTTCTGCCCATAGCTGAGCTCGTAGAAGACCTCGCCGCTGCTGCTCACCTTCGGCTGCACCCGCGCCGGATCCAGCACCCACAGGTCCGTCACTACCACGCCGCCCGGGCCGCGGCCCTTGAGCACGTACGTGTTGCCGGCCTGCAGCTTGGAGAGCACCCAGGCCTCGCGGAACTGCGCGGGCGTCTGGTAGGCATTCGGCTTGCGCAGCAGCGCCGAGATCGTTGGGTGGCTGGTGGGCTGCCAGAGGCCTTGCGCGTCGACCCTCTTGAGCTGAAACGGCAGCTTGCCGATGTCGCTGGAGATGCGCGCCATGCACGCGTAGACCGTGGAGTAGGTGCGGATGTCGTGGCCGCTCAGCCTGGTGATGTTCCGCTGCCAGGCGCCGGTGAACGCCTCGCGGATCTTCGTCCAGCCGTTGCTGGTGGTGGTCGGGACGGACGACAGGCTCGTGCTGGGCACGCTGCGGGTGAGCAGCTTTCGAATCCGGTCAACGATAGGCATCGAGTACCCCCTGCATGCGGGCCAGAACGAAATCGGCGGTGAAGGATTCCAGCTTCATGCGTTCGTTGATGACGGCGCGCGCGTCCTGCTCGATTCGGGATCGACGGTCATCCGTCCATGGCTCCGCTCCCAGATCCATCGGCACCCAGCACTCGGTACCGGTGCCGTCGAACACCACGGTGATCGCGATGATGGTGTTGCCTTGGATCAGGCCGGCGGATACCTGGAAGCTGCAGCAGTCCTCGCGGTACGCGCGCGCGACCTGTTCGGCCAGGGCCTTGAGCGCCTCCTGGTAGGCGGTTCCGATCTTGCGAGGCGCCGTCATGTCAGCTCGCCCCGCCGACCACCACCATCGGGGCGGCATGTGCCAGGAAGAAATTCCGTTCGGCCAGCAGGCCCACGCTGTTCGTCTGCCACAGCGACACCATCTCCGACGGGCTGGTGGGAGTGTCGGACATGTTGACGGTCGCGTGCTCGGCGCCGCGCACCTGCAGGCCGCCATCCAGCACCGAGATCTGCGATGCCGGGATGATGTTCATCGCGGTGATGCTGTCCATCGCCACGATCTCCACGCCCGGGACGAACGTGCCGCCGCGCACGCCCATGCCGCCACGGTTCTCCAGGCGCAGGGAGAGGTCGAGCACGTCCACGGCCGGCGCGGCGACGACGTAGCCGGTGGATGGGCCAGCGGCCGCCAGGCCGGCGCGCAGGTCGGCCAGGGCGTCGCCGGTGCTGGCGATGCTGTGGGTGTCGCTGTCGGTCAGCTGGTCCAGCACCGAGGCGTTGATGGCGCGGGTCACGCTCTTGCGCAGTTCGTTCTCGAACAGAGTCCGGCCGCCGATCGCGCGCACCAACTCGTTCGTCATCACCACGATCGCGGCGGCCTTGCGGGTCGTGACGTTGGCCAGCCCCAGGTTGATGTGCTTCACCACCTTCGGGTCGCCCTCGGCGATGACGTCAGCGCTGAAGCCGCTGGCCACCAGCGCATGCTGCAGCTTCAGCGGAATTGGGTTGCCGTAGCGCAGGATCTGATCCAGCAGCGAACCCTCCGCGATGCTGCCGATGTAGGCAGCGGCCAGGGCAGCAGCGTCGGCGTTGTTCCAGACGTCGTCGCTGAGCGCGTGCGCCGCTGCCTTCTGCACCAGCGAGGACGGATGAGCGCGCAGGGCGTTCCCGATGTTCGCCTTGTTGTGCATCAGCATCGCGAACGCCAGATCGGTGAACGCCTTCGTCTTGGCGCCTTCGCTCTCGCCGGCGACGGCGACGTCCAGGGCGGTGCGCGCGCGGGACAGAGCTGCAAATTGCATGGGGTCCATCGAGCCTCTCCGGTGGTTGATGTGTCCACCGTACCGAGGTCGCCTAAAATCAATCGCTATCGTGCGATTTTCTGGAGCTGCTGGATTTCCTCTGGCACATCGGCCAGCTCAGGCACCGAGGGGCAGCGCTCGCGCAGGTGGTCCAGCACCGCGTTCGTGGCCACGTACCACGTCGCCGCCTGCACGCCCGCCAGGCGGCGCTTGTCGATCCCGCCGGCCATGCGCATCGACTCGCAAGCCGCATGCGCGATCACCGCCGGCACCGCGCCCGCGAGCTCCAGGTAGATCCGATCTCGCTCGCCGGCCTCGCGCCACTGCAGCACCTGCGCAGGATCCACCAGCGCGGCCTGGCCACGGCCGCGCCGCCCCCGGGTCACCGCCGGGCAGCCTTCGCGCAGCCAGCGCCGCAGCGTGCCGCAGGGAACGCCCAGCGCCGCGGCCGCCTGGTTGACGGGAAGCGCGGTCACTGCGGCTGCGCCGAAACCGTTCGGCATACGGTTGGGGGAACGGTTTCGCAAAGCGCAATTTTGCGGAGTGTTTGGAAATCAGTGAATTGCAGAACGGAAAGCCTTCCTGGAAGCCTTCGGGGAAGGCTTTCCGAAGGGGCTCCGAAGGGTTCGTGAGCGCTCATTGAGTGCTCAGTGAGCCGCGCGCCTGCTAGTAGCAGCCGATTTCCTGCTCGTAGCATGCGAACGCATCGATCTAGCATGCGAACGAACTGCGACCGCATCGCCGTTCGCCGAACGCTCGTCGATCGCTCGCCGATTTGGCCGCCGTGGTGCTGGAGCGGTAATCCAGAGCGTGGAGCAGCACCAGAAATGCGCACTAGCCCTGGTAATACTTTTAAGGTGTTCACGGGGCGAACAACGTTGGGGTCGAAAACAGCCCTGACTAGTTCACGGGGCGAATAAGTCATCGATTTCTTGTTCACGGGGCGAACAAGGAGAGACGCGACTAGTTCACGGGGCGAACAAGAGTTGTTCACGGGGCGAACAACTCTTTGCGTTTTCACGCGGCGCTCCTGAGCTTCGTTTCGGGCATCGATTTGCGCGTCCCCGTGGTCCTGCGGAAGTCCGGCTTCTTCTCTTTCCAGGCATTGGTTGGCTTGGGCGAAAGACCCCAGCCAGCGTCCAGTGGCTTCTCCTTTTTGTGGTCGACTCGACGCCAGCTGAAGGCGTGCAGGTTCTCTTTGTTCCTGCCGCCTTGCTGGGTTCGCTCGATGATCCCGTAGTGCTCAAGCTCGCGCACTGCGAGGAACAAGGTCGCCGACGAATTCCACCCCACGTGCTGCATCAGGGACCAGGACGCGCACAGGTAGCCGTTGTTGAATCCCGTGTACTGCGCGCCGAGGTCATGGAGCAGCTTGTGCGCCCAGGCGCTCAGGCGTACGAAGTTCGGGTGGCGCAGGAGTGTGTAGGGCACAACGAAGGCTGAGCCTCCGTCGATGTCGTCCCACCGATTGTCTTGCTTCTTCCTGCCCATGTGCGCTCGCTCAGGCCGCCACGCCCGACAACTGCTTGGTCAGCAGCCGCCGGTTGTGCTCGCAGACCGCGCGATCGTTGAGGTACGTGGGTGCGTTGCACCCCATGCCGATGAGCGTGTCCAAGGCGCTCTCCGCGGCCTTCGTGCTGGCGAGCCAGCGCTCGACCTGCACGCGCGGCACGTCGCGCAGTTGGCGAGCCGTGAGGCAGCGCATGGGGCGATACATCATGGCTGCGCTCCGAAATAGCGTTCATGCAGCTTGTCGAGGCGCTTGAGGTCATCCACAAAGGATGCTCGATCAGCCTCGCTGCGCGCGCTTGCGATAGCTCGTTCCAATTCCCATCTGGTCGCATCCATGAGTGCGCCGGCATCATGGCCAACGTCATCCAGATCTTTCATCGTCGGCAACCTCTTCATTGTTGGTCCTCCTCAGCGTGCTGTGGGTGGCAGATGCAGGTCGATGGCGGTGAGCACCTGCGCCATGCCCCAGGCGGTGTTGATCGGGGTGGCCGGGTTGCTCGACCACATTTCAGCGAACGCCACCGAGACCGCGTCGGGCGTGAACTCGTCATCGTCGACGTCAGGAAGCGACGATGCGCGGAGGATCTCGGTCAGCTCCTTGAGCAGCTTCCTGTTCATGCCGCGCGCTCCTCGTCATGGCCGGAGGCGCTGAAGATGGCCGCGATTCCGGTTGCGCCCCGGGCTGCGTGTTGTACGATGGTGCTCATGGTCAGTTCGTTCCTGTCAGGGTTCGGGTGGCTTCTACGGCTCGTTCCGGGTGCAACCGGGCGGGCCGTTTTCGTTTGTGTGTGCATCCGGTCATGCGGCCGCGCCGGTGGACGACTCCCTCTCCTTCGCTTCAATGAATTCGCGGAGTGCGCAGGCCGTAACCATGCGGCGCTTGCCGACCTTGAAGGTCTTGATCTGGTCGGTGCTGATCGCCCGATAGAAGGCGTTGCGGTTAAGGCCAGTCACTGCCAGGGCCTCTTCAACGTTGTAGCTGAGACGCTCAGGGGTAGATCTCATGGGTTCTCCAGGTTTAATAGGTTTTACACACTGCAAAACCTATTGAAACGCTATCACGTGGATTTCCACGTTGCAACAGGTTTTTCAACCTGCGAAACTCCGCTGCATGGCGACGACCCGAAAAGCGGCAAAAAAGGCACCCGGCAGGCCCCGAAAAGCCCCGGATGAGAAGCTCGAGCAATTCAGCGTTAGGCTTCCGCCCAAGCTGAAGTTCGGGCTGGAGTTGCTCGCCCGCGCCCAACACCGTTCTCTTAGCCAAGCAGTCGAGTGGGCTGTTCAGGTCGGACTGAATTCGTTTGATGTGGACAACGAGGGGGAGACCCTGGGCAGCTTGCTTGAAACCGCCTGGGCTGAGCAGATGCCAGAACGACGCTTGTTGGCTATCTACCAGCGCGCGCCGACGTTGCTTACTTTTGAAGAAAGAGCTGTCTGCGAGCTATTGAGTAGGAGCAGCGATCTCGCCGAGCTCTACCGTGAGGCTGAAGTGAGATACGCCTCCCGGGATCGTAATGGAGATATTCGGCCTGGAGATCTCGATAGCAGAGTAGATGAGATCTACTGGGGTACGGTGCTTCCGCATTGGAAAAAAATGCACAAACTGGCAGTAGATTTGGCTAACGCAGGCAAACCTCTGCAGGACGTCTCTGCTGCCGTTCTCTTGGGTTTCTTCGACAAACCCGAGTACAAGCGCTTGGGTCTTTGGGACGTGTACGAAAGAGAAGCGGCACTCGCGATCGGCAGCTAAGGCTAGAGGAACTGCACCTGGGCCAACTTGTCGCGCGCAGCGCCTTGCACCAGGTGGCCATAGTGCTTTTCGATCATCGCGAGCGATGTGCCGGTCAACTTGCATACGGTCAGCAGGTCCATTCCGCCGACGATGGCATCGGTGATCCAGCAGTGGCGCAGCGTGTACAGCGTCACGCCCTCCGGTAGGCCGGCCGCCGCCGCCGCGTCGCGCACCGGCTCGCTCCAGGCATCGGCAGTCCACGGCCGGCCATCGGCCTGGGCGAAGAGTGGCGCCTTGGGCAGCTTGTCCTTCGCCAGTCGATCGAACAGCGCGGCTGCGGCAGGGGAGAGGGGGATCTTGCGGTCATGTCCCTTGGTGAGGAACCGCACGCTGCTCGTCCGGCCGTCGTAGTCCTCGCGCAGGCATGCCGCTGGATCGCCGGGCCGGCAGCCGGTCAGCGCGACGCATTCGATCAGGTCGCGCACAGGGCTCGCTGCGGCCTTCAGCAGCTGTCGCCGCTGGGTACGCTCCAGGTACAGCTCGCGGCGCTTCCCGGCATCTCTGAGAGGCTTCACGGACGTCCATTCGATGGCGCGGTCGGGCGATGCCTTACGCCGGGCCACCGCGTGGTTGAGGGCGGCCACCAGCACCGTGCGCATCCGGTTCACGCTCGACTTGGCCAGGGGCTTTGCCTGTGGCGGACGGCCCTTCTTCTTGGGCAGCACCGGCAGCTCTCCTTTCTCCACGCGATCGCGCCAGGCTTCGATGTGATCCTGGTGCAGGTCGACCAGCTTCACCTTCCCGAGCTTGTCGCAGAAGACACACCGCTCGAAGCGCCGCTCGGCATCAGCAGCGGTGTCGGGGCGGCCAGCCTTCTTCAGGGATGCCACGTAGTCTCTGCAGGCGTCGGAGACGGTGTTCTCCTGCGTGGGCATCGCCACCGCCGCCGGCGCGCCGTGCTGCTCGGTTTCCGCCAGCGCGGCTCTCGCCCTAGTTCGCGCGGTCTCGACCGTGACGCCCGGCCACTTGCCCAGTGAGCGGCTGCTGATGCGGCTCCACTGCACGTTCCAGCTCTTCACCCCAGAGGGCTGCACGCGCAGGTGCAGCTGCGGGACCGCGGTGTCCCAGATGCGATAGGGGGCTGCTTCCGGCTTCGCCGATTCGGTGATGGCAGAGGTCAGTCGCTTGGATAGCTTCATGCGCCGTAACTGCGGAGTAACTGCAAAATGCAGTGTGCGCTGAAACCTAGTCGGACACAATGAGCCTTAAAAACAAGGGCTTTATGCGCCATGCCTTGATCTGCTTGGCTGTTGTCTCACCTTCACACGGCAAGGGTCGCAGGTTCGAACCCTGCACCGCCCACCATAAAAATCCCATGTTTCCAGGGGGGATTCGCGAAACAGAAAAAGCCGGCCATGTGCCGGCTTTTTTGTTGTCCTGTATTTGCTTTGCGAACCGCTATTGGCGGCCGAGAACCCGCACGCTGGAAGCGGCGAGACTATACGTAGTGGTAGCGCACCTGCGCGA
>Ga0308161_1005970_pt1 | contig 10468 bp, 9 predicted proteins | sample PhyFR2_FD_201034 | JGI IMG/M metagenome (GOLD analysis project Ga0308161, IMG submission 201034) | Phyllosphere microbial communities from UC Gill Tract Community Farm, Albany, California, United States - DLSLF.R2 | ecosystem: Host-associated > Plants > Phyllosphere > Unclassified | place: USA...
GCCACCGAGGATAGCGCATCGGAAGAAAGAATCGCTAATGCTTTGAGCCGACCTAATTTTTCAGCTTCGAGTTCTGCTGACTTCATCGGCCTTCCGATTAATATACGCTTGAACTTACCCAACATCTTGTGCACACCTTCATTTCTTGAAATTTGGAAAGACTAATTAGTTTACATGTTATAGATACTCATTTCGTACAAGCCAAGCATGAAAAACAATGCTTGTTTAAGCTAGCTTTTAAGGCAAGCGTATATCATTATACTCTAGCTTTGTAAAAAGTCATCCCCTATTTTAAACAAAATGTATAAGTAAAAATAGACAGTGTATTATTTTGAATCGCTTATACCATTATCTTCGTATATAAGACATTAAGAGATCATACAAAAATAGCAGGGAGAACCATATGAGAAAAGTCATGCGCCGTATCCTTTGGGGATTATCGATCGTTGTTTTTATCGGAATTATTACGTGTTTTTATCTAGGATATTTTATGTATGCTTACGGTCTTATCTTTCTTGTGATCAGTATTTTATTCGGTATCGGGCAGATTGCACAGGTCAATAATAGTGTGTGGTTACACCAAAATGGATATGATCGTCATATGAGAGAACGGATCGAGCGAGAGCAACGGAATCGGGAAGAATAAGTTATAAAGGTCATCAATTTAGTTCAAATTGCATTCATTTATAGGGCTATAGAAGGTTCCAAATCTAACACGACCTGATAACATAGAGTTACTACTATATTCAGGAGGTTGTTATATGAAGAAGAAGCATTGGTTAGTGACAGCAGCAGTTGTAGGTATGGCTTTGACAGGATCAGCAGGGGTGTATGCGGGTACGAACTTGGAAAGTATTAAAGCATCGCTTAATCATGGTCTGGGGATTCAGGTGAATGGTTCAGCATATACGCCTACAGCTAATGGTAAAAAACTAGCTCCGATCTCTTATCAAGGAACAACTTATCTTCCTGTACGTTCTATTGGTGAAGCGCTAAATACATCGGTTAGCTTTGATGCCGCAAGCAACAAAGTCATTATCGGAAGTGGTTCTTCTACAGGAACACCAGCTACACCAGCAGTCTCCACAGCTGTGATCAAAACGAAATATTTACCAACCGATTTTCCTTTTCCTAAAGATGCGAAGCAAGTCAGTCTAGTTGAAAATGTAGCAGATAACAAAAAACAGGTTTCCCTGTTGTATTCTACCAAATCCAATCTACTTGAACTGGGCAATACATATAAAGACTATTATTTGAGCAAAGATGTAACCAAAAAGAGTGAGATCATTGAAGCGGATAACTTGAGCATTGTAAGCTCTAAAGATAATGATTTTGTGGTATCGATTAACAGTTCACCGATCACTAATCAAACAGGTGCTTACGAAATCAGTGTAGTCTGGAAAGAGCAATAATAGTAGATGAATGACCAAAAAAGCTTGCAATTCTCCTTATTCTCAGGAGGATTGCAAGCTTTTTGTTATGCTCGGGAAGAAAGAGAAGACTTCGGTACCACGGCTGAAGATTCACGAAAAATAGGATGAGTCTGGATATGAGCGATCTGATAAGGACGAGTAGGATTTTTGATTCGTGCTAATAAGGTTTCTGCGGCTTGTATTCCCATATCGTTACTGAAAATATGCACTGTCGTTAAAGGGGGTTCTACAATACGAGACTCCGAAGCATCATCAAATCCACAGACTGCAATATCTTCAGGGATTTTAATTTGATTCGCTTTGAGCACTTGCATAAGATGAACAGCGCTAAAATCATTCGTACATATAAAAGCAGAAGGTTTGTGAGTCATCGCTTTGAATTGACGATCAATCCAGTCTTTGGCTTTAAAAATTTCTTCGTCTTTGCCTAAAATGCAAAAAGAACGATCTAAAGTGATACCTGCTTCTAACAGAGCACGGTTAAAACCGATCCAGCGTTCATTGAAGCTTTTACAATGATTGTAATCGCCTACAAAACCAATCTGCTGATGCCCTTGTTGAATTAAATGTTTGGTCATTTCATAGACGCTGTATTCATTTTCCATCAGTAAAAGATCGGCTTGTAATGAAGGAGACGCTAAATCGACTGCACAGTCTATAAAAATAGTCGGTAAACCTAGACTGGTGATTTTTTGGCTGTATTCTTTATCAAATAATTCGATACAAATAATTCCATCCACTTTGGACGCTTCAAAGTTATTCGGCAAAGTCAGCGACTGCATATCGGCTTCACGCACAATATGAATCGAAATCGTATATCCTTCCATACTGATTCTTTTTTCAAGTCCACTAATAAGCAAAGTACCAAAATGTGAATTATTCGGTAGGCTAGACGTTAACAAAGCTACGTTACCGGTAGATTTAGGCATTAAATAGTCAGATTCTACATAAGCAAATTGTTTATATTTTAATTCGGCTGCTTTTTGAATGACTTTATTTCGTGTTTCGATCGGAATGTTCTCGTTACCATTAATAGCTTTGGAAGCGGTATTACGGGATATATTTAAAGCGTCTGCAATATCCTGAATAGTCACTTTTTCTTTCTTCATGATCGTTTGTCCACCTTTAACCATCCTATATTTGCAAAAGAAATCATTACAGATTTAGGATAATCTCTTTTATTCGTTATTTGTATTAAATGTATAATAATTCGTATTGAATAGCAACTTTTGTTTACAAATGTAAACTTTAATTTGTGCATTTTACGCATGTGATACCTTCATTTATATCCATAATGTAAATTAAATAAATGCAAATGTAAAATATTATTTTTACAAAATGTATTGACGAATGAACAAATTGTTTGTTAAATTGTAAATCAGAGTCAAGCAAAACAAAATGTAAGCCCTTTCTAAATACAGGACAGGACTTGAAGGAGTGAACGCATGTGGATGGAGTAGGACAGAAAATAAAAGCAAGAAAAGGTGAAACCGCACACAGGAAAACATTAAAGAAAAGGCACAATCATTATTTTCTGTATGCTTTGTTAGCCCCGGCACTGATCCTGACTATTATATTCAAATATGTACCCATGTACGGAGCGGTTATCGCATTTAAAGATTTCAGTCCACTCAAAGGCATTATGCGAAGTGATTGGGTCGGATTTAAATATTTCGAGAAATTTTTGAACTCTCCGAACTTTACAGATATTTTTACCAACACAATCTCGTTGAGTCTATTCGGTCTCATCTGTAGCTTTCCTATTCCTATTGTATTAGCGCTGATGTTAAACCAAGTAAGGCAAGCCAAAATAAAGAAAAATGTACAGTTAATCTTGTACGCACCTAACTTTATATCGGTTGTTGTTATTGTAGGGATGTTGTTTATTTTCTTATCTCCTGTTGGTCCAATCAATCAACTGGTTAGTGCCATATTTGGTCAACCGTTAATGTTTATGTCGGAACCTGGTTATTTTAGATCCATTTATATTTTATCCGGTATCTGGCAAGGCGCAGGATGGTCTTCAATTATTTACGTAGCTGCTCTGGCGGGCGTTGATCCTGAGCTACATAATGCCGCTAGTCTGGATGGGGCGAATATTTTCCAACGTATTCTTCATATTGATCTTCCTACGATCAGACCTATTATGGCGATTGTATTTATTCTAGCAGCAGGTGGAATTATGTCGATCGGTTTCGAGAAAGCATATCTTATGCAGACCTCGATGAATTTACCTTCTTCAGAAATCATTTCAACTTATGTTTACAAAGTAGGGCTACAAGCAGGCGACTATTCTTATTCTGCGGCTGTTGGATTGTTTAACTCCGTGATTAACGTCTTTTTATTAGTAGCAGTGAACTTTGTAGTCAAAAAACTCAATGAGGGCGAAGGGCTCTATTAAGGAAGGTGTAAGCGATGAATCTAGCGTCTTCACGTATGGATCGATTTATTATTGGAATCAATTATATTTTGCTAACGTTCTGTGTACTGATTATCATTGTACCGCTTATCTATATTGTAATCGCTTCCTTTATGGACCCGATCGCTCTATTGAACAAAGGGATTTCGTTTAATGTATCCAGTTGGAGTCTGGAAGGGTATCGCAAGATTTTAGGCAATGAAGCCATGACCCGAGGATTTATCAATTCTGTGTTTTACTCGGTTAGCTTTTCAATTTTGACGATTATCGTGTCGGTATTTGCTGGTTATGCGTTATCTGTCAATGAATTAAAAGGTCGTAATCTTTTTATGACGATGTTTATTGTAACGATGTTTTTTGGTGGCGGATTGATTCCTACTTATTTATTGGTGAAAAATCTAGGCATGTTAGATACGGTCTGGGCGATCCTGTTACCGGGGATTGTGAATGTTTGGGATATTATTCTGGCACGTACTTTTTTCAAAGGCATTCCTAATGAATTGAAAGAAGCAGCCAATGTAGATGGAGCGAGCGATGCGACAATCTTTTTCCGAATTGTATTGCCGTTATCGAAGCCGATTATTTTCGTTATTGCGCTCTATGCTTTTGTAGGGCAATGGAATTCTTACTTTGATGCGATGATCTATCTGGATAATGCCAAGTTGTATCCACTGCAATTAGTACTGCGTTCGATTCTAATTCAGAACCAGACGATGCCAGGAATGATCGGGGATCAATTGGCGATGGCAGAACTGAAACGTTTGTCCGAGATGATTAAATATTCTTCGATTGTGATCTCAAGTCTACCGTTGTTGATCATGTATCCATTTTTCCAGAAGTACTTTGAAAAAGGTGTTCTGGTCGGTTCACTGAAATAAGCACAGCATCTAAATACAAGTATGGGGGCAAATATAATGAAAGTTATGCAAAAAGTAACGATCTCCGGGTTAACGATAGCGCTACTATTAACAGGTTGTAATTCAGGTTCATCTAATCCAACTACCGATGCTAATGGTAAAGTGACATTGAATTTTTTGACGCAAAGTTCAGCGCTAGCACCTGCTGATCCTAACGATAAATTGATTAATAAACGTCTGGAAGAAAAAACAGGAATCCATATCAATTGGAAAAACTATACGACCGATCAATTTATCGAAAAACGTAATTTAGCCGTAGCTAGTGGTGATCTTCCAGACGGTATCTTTGATGCAGGATATACCGATTATGATCTACTCAAATTAGCTAAAGATGGTGTGATTATTCCTGTAGATGATCTGATCAACAATTACATGCCTAATTTTCAAAAAGTGTTAAAAGCAGCACCTGAATACAAAAAAATGCTTACAGCACCAGATGGACATATGTATTCCTTCCCATGGATAGAAGAACTAGGTACAGGGAAAGAAGCGATTCAATCAGTCGATGATTTTCCATGGATCAATCAAGCATGGCTTAAAAAGTTAGGTTTGAAAATGCCAACAACAACCGAAGAGTTAAAACAAGTGTTGATTGCTTTCAAAACGCAAGATCCTAACGGTAATGGAGAAGCCGATGAAATTCCACTTTCCTTTATTGATAAACCGGGTGGCGAAGATTTGACCTTCTTATATGGCTCTTTCGGACTTGGTGATAACTGGGATCATACGGTCGTTACCAATGATGGCAAAGTAGTCTTTACAGCTTCTGATAATGGATACAAAGATGCGATTAACTATATCCATAGCTTATATCAGGAAGGGTTAATCGATGTAGAATCTTCACAGCAAGATTGGAATACGTATCTAGCTAAAGGAAAAGACAAACGTTACGGATTGTATTTCACATGGGACAAAGCCAATATTACAGGTCCCAATGATGACTACCAACTGATGAATCCTTTAGCTGGCCCTAGTGGGAAAACCAATGTTACACGTACCAATGGACTTGGATTTGATCGTGGCAAAATGGTCATTACTAGCACCAATCAACAAGTAGAAGCGACTGCCAAATGGATAGACCAGTTATATGAGCCATTACAATCGATCCAAGATAACTGGGGAACGTACGGAGATACCAAAGAGCAAAACATTTTCAAATTCGATGAAAAGAAAGGCATGTTAAAGCACCTTTCATTAGAAGGATCAGCACCTGTTGAAGTACGTCAAAAAACAAATATTGCTGGCCCTCTAGCGATTCTGGATGAATATTATGGTAAATATACGACTAAGCCAGACGATGCCGCAAGTCGCTTGAAATTAATGAAAAAAGTCATGGTGCCTCATATGCAAGCCGATCATATTTATCCTAAAGTATTCTTCTCAATCGAAGAGTTGGATCGTTTATCAACCATAGAAACAGATCTGTTCGCTTATGTACAACGCAAACGTACAGAATGGTACCAAAATGGCAAAGTGAATGAAGAGTGGCCTACTTACCTACAAGAATTGGATCGTCTAGGGCTACAAGAATGGCTCCAAATTAAACAATCTGGATATGATCGTAACCAACAATAATCAACAATAAATACTACCAATAAGGTCAAAAAAGGAGCTTATACTATGATCACTCAATCTCAAGAAAAATATCGTCCACTGTATCACTTTACTCCGCAACAAGGATGGATCAATGATCCTAATGGATTAGTATACTTTAATGATGAATATCATCTGTTTTTTCAATATCATCCTGATGGAACGGTATGGGGACCTATGCATTGGGGACACGCGATCAGTTCAGACTTAGTGAACTGGCAAGAACAGCCGATTGCGCTTGCACCTGATGAGCATGGAACTATTTTTTCAGGAAGTGCAGTCGTGGATTGGAATGACACAACAGGCTTTTTTAACGGTCAATCCGGATTAGTCGCTATATTTACTCATCATGATCATAATTACGAGCTGGATCATATTCAGCAACGACAAAGTCTAGCTTACAGTCATGATGCAGGACGAACATGGATCAAGTATGAAGGTAACCCTGTACTGGAACACGATGAATTGATTGATTTTCGTGATCCTAAAGTATTCTGGCATCAAGAGACTGCACGCTGGATTATGATTTTGGCTTGTGGACAGACGGTGCATTTGTACGGTTCACCGAATTTGAAAGAATGGACATTCCTGAGTGAATTTGGAGATGGTATTGGATCACATGCAGGAGTCTGGGAGTGCCCTGACTTGTTCCCATTAATGGTAGATGGTGATGCGGCAACAACCAAATGGGTGATGCTAGTGAGTATTGGAAGTAGTGATGACTTTATCGAAGGATCACGCACGCAATATTTTATGGGAGAGTTTGATGGGGTTACATTTACACCGGATGATTCTTCGCAAGAGATTCGCTGGCTAGATTACGGACGAGATCATTATGCAGGTGTATGTTGGTCAGATATTCCAGTAGAAGATGGACGACGAATCTGTATCGGCTGGATGAGCAATTGGAAATATGCCAATCTTACACCAACCGAACAATGGCGTGGAGCGATGTCTATTCCACGGGAAATCACATTAGAACAACGTGCCCAAGGGATAACACTGATTCAGCGACCTGTACAAGAAATCAATACGATGCGTAGCCCTATCGTCGCACTGGAAAATACAACGCTAGCCGAAGTTCAAGCCAAGCTAGCATCACTACAAATGGATAGTTACGAAATCCAAATTACAGCAGATATAACATCTACTTTTGCTCTACAATTACGTGCATCATCATCACAGGATCAAGTAACCGTTGTAGGTTATGAAGGAGATGCAAGCGAAGTCTATATTGATCGTAGTCATTCAGGAGATCATACTTTCCATCAAGATTTTGCAGGTAAACATACCGCCAAAGTTGATCATAATCTATCGACGATCGAACTTCAGATCTATGTGGATCGTTCTTCAATCGAAGTCTTTGCTAATGATGGGCAAGTAGCGATGACAGATCTTATTTTTCCAGATCATGATGCTCAAGGGCTTGGTATCCAATCACCAGATCAGCATTTACCATTATCTTCATTTCATATCTATCAGTTCATGTCCTCTTAATCAATAGGATGAGTCTTATGATACGTTAACAGAGAGGAATAAAATAATGAAACCTATGGGTATCTTATCTCTGAACAAGTATAGATGGAAAATGAGCGTACTATTGATGTTGTTATGCGGTCTAAGCGTTGTCTGGGCTATACCAGCACAAGCGAAGACTAATCTACATTCATGGACGATAAAGGACAAAGGAACAATGAAAGATACAACAGCGGGGATCGTGCTTACTTCCGATCCCAAAGAAAATGTGAAAGCCCTTTCAGCGACAGTATCAACTGACTTTGTGTACGAAGCAGATGTGACGATTCAAAATCCACAGACCGATGCTTCACTTATTTTCCGCTCGGATGCTGAAGGGTCAGCTGGCTACTGGTTGAAGGTCATGCCAACATCCGGTCAGATTCAGTTGCTTAATTCTTCAGGGACAAGTGGTACATTACAGCAATCGTATCCTGTAGACCTGCAAGCAGGGCAGACCTATCATGTAAAAGTCAAAGCAGAAGGCGATCAGCTTAGTGTCTATTGGGACAAACAATATCGACCTGTGATGCAAGTGACTGATACTGCTTATCGTTCAGGTCATCTGGGCTTGCATGTATGGGATGGGAGCGCTACGTTTCAAAATGTTATTGTAAGTGATCTCAATACCAATCTGACTACGTCCCTACTAACAACAGGAGTATGGACGCCTCATATCAAAGGCAAAATAGTGACTGCAACGCAAGAAGCATTGCAACTGTACAATCTGCGTTCAACCGATCTGATAGCCGAAGCAGATATTTCTTTTGCTAATAGCGTACAGGGGACAACCGCAGGTCTAATCTTTCACGCCAATGATAAAGGAACCAATGGTTATGTAGTCCAGCTACGTCATCAAGGCAATACGATTGGGGTTGAATTGAAAAAAAGAAATGGCACTCTGATTGCCAAATCAACTCAGCAGTATATTCATCAACCTAATAGTAACCATCATCTAGAGATTCGGATGATCCAAAATCGTATCCAAGTCTTTGTCGATGGATATACACCGGCTGCTATTCAAGCCACAGATAGTAGTTACACCAAAGGTTATACAGGTATGATTGCCCAAGGCGGTCAGGTTATTTTTCAAGACTTATTTGTGACGTCACCGGCAGATGAGTATACAGAAAAGTATCGTCCGCAATATCATTATTCTGCTTCACGAAATTGGATTAGTGATCCGAATGGATTGGTCTATTTTGAAGGGGAATATCATTTATTTTATCAAGATGGAGGACAATGGGGACATTCGGTCAGTACTGACCTTGTCCACTGGAAAAGGCTACCGTTTGCTCTGAAATGGAACGATCTAGGGCATATCTGGTCAGGAGCAGCGATAGCCGATACTACCAATGCTTCCGGTCTATTCGGCTCTTCCGGAGGTAAAGGATTGGTTGCTTACTATACTTCTTACGATCCTGATGCGCCTAACGGTAATCAGAAAATAGGATTAGCCTACAGTACTGATCGAGGACGAACATGGCAATATTCCAAAGAACATCCTATTGTGATCCAAAATCCAGGCTATACGTCTACTGAAGCAGGTGGATGGGATTTCCGTGATCCTAAAGTGGTTCGGGATGAAGTCAATCAACGTTGGGTGATGGTAGTCTCTGGTGGAGATCATATTCGTTTCTTTACATCGAAGAACCTAATCGATTGGACATGGACTGATAATTTCGGGTATGGAGATTATATTCATGGCGGAGTATGGGAATGCCCTGACTTATTTCCTCTGCGGGATCATCAAGGAAATATCAAATGGGTATTGATGATCAGTACAGGAGCGAATCCCAAAACAGCAGGCTCTGATGCAGAATACTTTATAGGTGATCTAACGGCTGAAGGTACATTTACCAATAATAATCCGGTCGGTAACGTTTTGAAAATAGACTGGGGTAAAGAGTTCTATGCCGCCACTTCATTTGCGAATGTTCCCGATGGACGACGAATTACACTGGCATGGATGACGAACTGGGATTACCCGTTTGCTTTTCCTACCACAGCGTGGAAAGGTGAAATGACCATTCCACGAGAATTATCGCTTCAGCAGACGAGCGAAGGATTGCGATTATTTCAAAAACCGCTGACCGAATTGTCTTCTTTGCGAACGCCAATACGTACCCTTTCTAATCAGGTCATCTCAGAACAATCTGCTAATCCGTTAGCCGGTCTTCAAGAAGGTAGTTATGAGATTGAAGCTGAGATTGAATTGCCGGTGAGTCAGCCAGCACAAGCATGGGGATTTGAAGTTCGTACAGGCAACCAGCATCAAACAGACATCGGTTATATCCATGCAGATCAGTCTTTATTTATTGATCGATCATTATCAGGCAACACAAGCTTTGCCGAATTATTTTCGAAAAGGCATGCCGCGACAGTGCAACCGATCAACAATCGAATTCACTTACGCATCTTTGTAGATGCTTCTTCAGTTGAGGTGTTTGCTAATCAGGGGCAGATCGTTTTTTCTGATTTGATTTTGCCAGATCCACAAGATACAGGGATGCGTTTGTATAGCAAAAATGGAGAAATTAAAATTATCAACTTAAATGTATATCGTCTACAAAGTATCTGGAAACCCTAAT
>Ga0308161_1005971_pt1 | contig 10467 bp, 7 predicted proteins | sample PhyFR2_FD_201034 | JGI IMG/M metagenome (GOLD analysis project Ga0308161, IMG submission 201034) | Phyllosphere microbial communities from UC Gill Tract Community Farm, Albany, California, United States - DLSLF.R2 | ecosystem: Host-associated > Plants > Phyllosphere > Unclassified | place: USA...
ATCAGTTTTCCGCTATATCGCCAGTCAGACGAGCAAAATCCCCCACTGGCCTCAGGATGTTCTCGACGCCTGCCAGCCAGATGCCAACGATCCGGTCAACGTCAGCGCGGCAAATAATCCGCAACATATGTGGCAGCTGGTGTTCGCTAATCAGCCGTATGATATCTGGAAAGAGAAATACGATCGTATGGAGACGGCAACAAACCGTATTCATGCTGCACTGGCAACAAAATATGGCACGAAGAAAGAGGCTTAAAATAAAAGACGGTAATCGACACCTTCTGTTTGCCGGCGACAAACTCAGACCGCCAGCAGCTTGAGCGCCACTGGGAGTTTGTGCGCCGCTATATGGAAGAGGGACCAGAGTCGGTGGCGCAGGTGGTGAATTTCTGCCTGCCGATAGCGGGTAAGCGCGAAGGCTATCAGTTCGGGCTGCTCTACCTGCTGTCAGGCTTTAACGGTGCGCCGATGTTTCTCTTGCCGCTGCTTTTTGCGCTGAGCTTTATTTTCAGTATTCCACGCTACATCGCGATGATCACCAGTAAAGTCCCGGTCTGGCCGCAAAGTATCGAATCACAGTGCGCGCCGCTGGAAGATGATCACTACGCGGTAGATGCCTCAAATAACCCTGAGCATCCGTGGCGAGATCTCTTTGGTAAAGCGCCGAAAAAGTAATAAGCCGCAGGCAAGGCATGACTGTAACTCAATCTCACACCGCAGGGAGCACCTTCTGAAATGAGCATTAAAAAGGGCTGTAAATTCTGTATCCGCCACGGGCTGCCCATTCTGCCCGCGCGCGCCGCAGTGATGTCGCAGGACGACGTACTGCCTGCGCTGCCCTCCACCCTGACAGCACCGCTGGCGGCGCAGGGAGAAACCGCCTGGACGGCGCGGCTGCTGCGCGAGGGCTTCCTCTATATCTGGTCCGATTCGGCTAAATACTGGAAAAGCTACTTTGCCACCGCCGACGGATATTACTACCCGCTGCCCGAGTCTGGCGACGTGCCGCCGGACATCGTCAGCGGAAAGGTCAAACCGTGCATTACCGAGCCTTCGGAGCTGGCGACGGCCTCGCTGGTGACGCTGCCGGTAAAGCCAGCGGGGATGAAAAACGGTCTTTTCTGGTTTGGCTGGTCGGAGGTGGAGTGGACGGACGCGGTGCGCAAGCGGCATGAGGATGCGGAATACCGCAGCCGCTACATGCAGCGTTTTGATATGGACGCGTGGCTGAGCAGCGGGCAGGCGGAACAGGTCACTGCAATCGGTGCGCTGAAAGAGACGGTAGCGGAGTACAGCAGCAAGGCGTCGCGATGCGAACTGAAGGAGTGGTCCCATGCCCCCTGGAAAACAGTCAGGCCGGGTGAGAGTGACCATCTGCGTCAGGCGGCTGATGCCCTTCGTGCGGGTAAAGGTGCCATCATTGTGTTACAGGATCCCACAGCCGTAGCGCAGGATATTTCCTGGCTGGCGAACTACCGCATCAATAAGAACTTCTACCAGAACCCGAAATATACGCGTGAGCTTGCGCTGACTGCGGCGGTTCAGGGATTAAAGGAGAGTATCTGTGCCCAGTATGAGCGCACTATTGTTTTTAACGATCGGGTAGCGGAAATTAATGCCGAAATCGGTACCATGAATATTAATGGGGCTTTCATCCCTGGCTCCCCCGTTATGGGAGAGGTGTTACATGAGCGGCATATACGGCAGCTGAGTCAGCGAGTAGAAGATAAATGGGATGCTGATTACGGTCGATATTATGATAAGGGCAAAGAGAAGGCCTTTACCGACGCTTTCAACGCGGCGTTGAAGCATTATGACACCAGCGTCATTGTGCCGATGATGAAAATGTATCTGGAATGTATGGATGGCCGTATCCTTGGCGACTATTTCTTACATAACTTTGATACAACCGATCCCGCCAGCGGCATCGGCTATGTGCAGTCAGTTACGGATTGTATTGATGGCACCCAGGATAAACTGCTGGTATCCAAATACTTTCAGCTCAAAATCGCCGGCGCATGCACCGATAAAAATAACGTTCTGGCACGTGCGGCGGTGTTTAATAATGATGCCTATGCCGAGATTATAAGCATTACCACCCATTTTTCTGTGGATATCAACGCGCTGCCCTGGGATAAACCAGCCGACGGTTTTAAGGATATCTTTGACCAGAAAATCGGTGCAGCCCAGCTGGTTCTGGAGAAATATCAGAACGCGCTGAGCGGGGCCGTGTACTCCCTGACAGAGAAGGTCATTAACTCAAAAGCCGCTGATGCGCTGGTCTCCTTTGCGGTGGTGGCCAATAAGCGGGTAAGCGTTATCACGCTGACCGCAGAACGTAAGCACTTTGTCACGGCGGTGGTAGGCGAACTGGCGGAGATATTTGGCATCGGAGGGCGGGCGGGCATCGATCAGCTGCGTCACTATGTCGATATTGAGGTGCGCCATATCGAAGCCATGAATATGAAGATGGCCGGAATGCAGACTGGCAGCTTTGCTTCTCTGGTGGATCTGGACGCTGTGGACAGGGTAAAAGCCACTGGCACGCCGGCGGCGCACGCGATGGCAAGAACGCTGCGTTCGGTAGAAGAGGTGAAGGCGGAAATCTTCCCGAACACCTTCAGAAGTCAGCTTGCGCGCTTGAAGGCCAGCTCACCGTCATCGCTGTCCGGTTCAGCGATGAAGGCTATCCCGCTGTCCGGCAGCGTCTTATCGGGGGCTTTTCAGATCTTCGCCCTGAACCATGCGGGGCTGCCGAAGGCTTTTACCGTGGAAAGCACCTCGCGTTTTGCCGCGAATATCATGATGGCGGCAGGCTCGCTGGCCGATTCAATCGAGCGCGTGCTGACGGATTTCAAAGGCATCAGATGGCGGGCGCAGATCCGGGTGGCAATGGGGGGCAGATTTGAACGGAATATGATGACTACGCTTAAAATCGTGAAATGGCTGGGGGGAGCGGCAGGGGTGGTTGGGGTGATATTTGATTTCTATAATATGGTCAGTGCATTCAATAAAGGTCAAGTTGATGTTGGGGTTGCCTATTTATTATCTGCCGTTGGGGGGGGTATTCTTACCTATGGAGTACTTTTTAGTGTTGTACTGTCACCCGCATGGATAGTTGTAGCGGTAGTATTGATGTTGGGTGCTGCCATATACTTGGCGCTGAATGTTAAAAATGATATCCAGCTCTGGCTGATGAGCTGCCTGTGGCGAAAAATCCCCGCAGGGGAGAATGCCGTGCCGGAAATCTGGCCAACCAGCGAGATTGAGATTGACGCGTTTGGCAAAGCATTAGAGTCAGGAGCACAATAGATGAACTACACCGGACTGTATAATCCGTTTAAGCTTAATCGCCCTCTGAGCGAAGAGGATATAAAATATCAGCTGCGGCAGGATTTTACCGCTATGGGCCCAGCCGATGCCGTGGCGCTGGATGATACGGTGGTGATCAAGATGAACTCAACCTATCTGGAGTTGGTGGATAAATATTACAGTGACAGAGGGATGTTTGAATTTTTCACAGTAATCATGTTTTTTTTGTTTTTTTCAGTGCCATTTATCTTGATGTATTTGCTTTTTTTTAATCCAATATCAAGGCCTGATACCTTCCCAGAGTTATTTATGCTTATTTTTGCAGTAATTACATCTTTAGTAATGGCCAGATGGTTTTACGGTTTTCTGCGCAAATCTTTTTTCACCTGGACCCACTACCCGGTGCGTTTTAATCGCAAAACGAAAATGGTGCACGTCTTTAAGGTGGGCGGCACCATACTGTCGGTTCCCTGGAACGATATCTTCTTTACCCGCGGCCGGGCGGGCTACGGAACCCTGCCGGAGTGGAGCATTGACGGTCATATTCTTGCGGATGATGGTAAAACGGTCATCGACACCTTCAGCCTGGGGTTTTCCAGCACCCGCCGCGAGTTGGTGAAGAACTGGGCGTTTGTGCGCAGCTATATGGAGGTGGAGGAATGCCTGCCTGATTTAGCGGACATCGTCGTGCTGTGCCCGCCGGTGGCGGAGAAAAGGGAGAGCTACCTGTTTGGCCTGCTCTATATGATACGCATAGAGTCTCGCCTGCTGTGGCCGATTACGGCGCTGGCATTCCCGCTGTTTCTGGCGGGTAGCGTGGTGCGCTTTATCGTCATGCGCACCTGCAAAATCCCGCGCTGGTCAAAAGAGGTGGAAGAGGCGTGCGTGGTGTCGGCGGACGACCCGATAAACCTCAGCGCGGCAAATAATCCGCGTCATATCTGGCGCTACGTGCTGGCAAACCAGCCGCTGGATGAATATAACGCGCTGTACCAGCGCCAGACACAGGCGGTGGAACGGCTGCGGGAGAAAGTGAAGGCGGCCAGCCGTCAGCAGCCGTAATAAACCCCGCTGGCAAGGCACGAGTATCGAGGCACAGTGCACACCGCTGCAAGACGACCCTTATGCGATTGATGCTAAGCACTTGTGGCGCGATATTTCCGTCACGGTGAATAAAAAAATAAACGTTGAATATTAACTGTCATTTATTAATAGAAGGAATAGATATGAAAAGGATTAACATTCTGGTTTGGATAGGTTTGGTGATCAATATCATCATGATCGGTGGTGCAAGTTGGATTTCGTCATCTCTTGGTGTTTTTAATGAAGAGTTAAATTATTCTGAACGAGAGTTGGCTCGCATGCTCTCATTCATGATTGTGCCATTTTGCACTGCGGTCGCAGTGCAGATTATCAGCCTGCTGGTATTGTTCAGAAAGCCAAAGTTAGGCCTTGCGCTGGCAATCATCGGTTCCATTATTATGCTACCGCTGAGTATGATTTTTATCATAGGCTACCAGTTCAGTTATGAAAGGCAGTCTAATAAGAATTTTGAGCTCTTTTACGAACAACCGACTGATATTGTACTCAAGTTTAAATGGTCGCAACTAACAATGCAGGGCGTTTTGTTTATCGCACTGGGCGTGATTGTTGGAATCTTAGGCGTGGGCATAGGGTGGTTAGTGGCAGCAGCAGGGCTGTTTGCATTGTGCAACTCTTTCCGTTTAAAAAACCGCATTATGATTGGCATGGTAAAAGATAAATTGGTTTTAACACCGACGATTTATTCAGGAACCTATCTGATACCTTTGGCTGATGTTTTTCTTATAAAAGAAGATGGTCGTTTGTTTAAATTGCATATTAAATCTGCCACTAATGACAGAAAGTGTACTTACCGGAAAGGAATGATTGAGGGTAAAGTATATCAGGGGTTGCTGGATGATATTTTCTCGAAAATAGCAAGAAAGGAATGAGTTATGAAAGGGATTGTTCGCATCGGCGATAAAACCAGCGGGGGGGGCCAGGTGCAATCTGGCTCGGAAAAAATGATATTCCAGGGTATGGGTGTCGCACGTATTAATGACCCGGTAAGTTGCCCAATTGAAGGGCACAGCCCGTCGAAAATCGTACAGGGCCATTCAACAATGAAGGATAATGGCATACCTGTTGCTTTTCACGGTTATCAGTGCAGCTGTGGCTGTACTCTAATCTCCTCATTGATGAATGCAACCACGAGTAAATAATGCCTGTCGATCTCTCAGCTATACCTCCTGTTGCTAAACGTAAGAAATGCCCTGCTCTGAAGCGCTGGCTATTAACCTTGCTGGTAATATTACTGTGCGGAGGGCTAATTACACTGAAGTTATGGCCTGCCGAGCAGGCAACACGCGGCGCACTGTTCTGGCACTGCCTGATAAGTATTCCTGTCATTATATGGTTAGTGGCTCTCGGTATTCGCTGGTTGATATGGTTGGTATCAGAGTGGCAGGCAGATGGCTGGGACAGTGAGAGAGCAGCGGATATGACTGCGGAAGTGCACCGCGGCCAACGTTTTCTGGTCATTGAGGCGGTAAGCATATGTTTACCGCACGCAGCGGCAAAGGAAGCGCTGGCCGAGCAGTTTCAGTTAGATCAGGCGGTTGTGCTACCTGTAGTGGTAAATGAGGATACTCTTAGCGTTAGTCGCCTGGCCCGATTTAAAGACCTCGGGCAACCGATGATCGACAGGGCATTCACTTTGCTGATATCTCTGCTGGAGGAGACGAAGTTAAATGAAGCCTTAGCACAAGGTACGAGATCTGTGAAAATCTCAACGGTTATCCAGATAGATACCGATACAGATGTGTCAGCAGATGATCTTCTTTTGTTGAAAGATCGGATTGAAAATTCCTATCCAGCACAGCTCTCCTTCGATATCGCCCCTCAGTTCTCATTAGAGGATATCGATAAGTATCTGGATGAAAAACCTGATATGGATGAATTACTCATTCTTTCGATAAGATTACTCCATAGTCCAGCGGATGGTGATGCTGAAGTCGGGGTGGCATTATTAGTAAGTGGAATGAAAAAGGATCTGAATCTTGAAAATAAACCTGCACGTCTGCACAGGCCTGAATATACCCGAAATGAAGCAACTATGCGGCAATCAGTTGAACAGGCGTTACAGTGGGGAGGTGAGCAGCCTGATAGCATCACACACCTGTGGTTAGCGGGGCTTGGCGTGGAAAATAAAGCACTGACATTTTTAGCTAATAATCAATTAAAATTTTCGCAGATCGATGCTAAAGGATCATTCATTGATATCGATATGAAAAGCGGGCGTACAGGCAAGGTTTCTCCCTGGTTAGCCATCGCACTGGCTGCGGAAAATTCAGGAAAAGAGCCGGCACCTCAGTTAGTGATGAGCATGCCCGATACAGGTGATCTGCCGTGGTGGTTAATCGTTCACCCTGCCTGATATCCACGGCGGCGATTATTTTTCTGTTACGTTAATCAAACAATCTAATTCAGACACTTGGGTGTCAGCAGTTATATGCAGGGAGAATACTGTGAAGCGTATTTTAAAGGGGCTAAAGAATTCAGAGTTTCAGCTGTGGTTGATCTTGTTTGTTCTGTTGTGCCTGAGTATCGTTATCTGCACTATCATTAAAAATGATCCGATGCAGTTAGGTATCACGCCTGACTCTGTCTGGCAGGAAAGATTGTTCATTACTACTTTGGTCAGTTCTGGTGGATTACTTCTTTTTATTATCCTGTTTTTTATTACTACGCGAATTTTTGGTGCCCAATCTTATCGGAAAGTGAAGGGTTACTCCGCCGGGATAAATGCCAGCGCTAATGAAAAGAAATCAAAAAAAGAATCGCCCGAAACTACCCTGATCAGACAGCTAAAAAAACACCTCCATTCCCGCTACCATCTGCTCTGGCGCTACAAAGTGCGCCTGCTGCTGGTCGTTGGCGACGATGCCGCGCGCGCCGCGCTGGTCCCTGGGCTGCAGGAGCAGCAGTGGCTGGAAGGGCAGCGCACCGTGCTGATTGACGGCGGCAGCCTGAGCGCCGCGCCGGACGGCGAAAAACTCGCCGCGCTGCGCCAGCTGCGCCGCAGCCGCCCGCTGGACGGCATTGTCTGGGTGCTGGCAGACGGCCAGCTGATGACCCCGCAGATGCAGGATAGCGGCCTGCGCAGCCTGGAGAACATCTCGCAGGCCCTGCGCTGGCAGCCCCCGGTCTGGCTGTGGCAGCTGCGCGGCAGCGAGTGGCCGCAGGATGGGCGCGAGCAGCAGACGGTCGGCGCGCTGTTTTCCGCGCGCGCACGGCCGGAAGAGGTAAGCCAGCAGCTCGACAGCCTGGTTCCGCAGCTGCGTGAGCAGGGCATGGCACAGATTGCGCAACACCTCTCCCATGACTTCCTGCTGCGGCTGGGCAGCGAGCTGGAGCAGGGCGCAAGCCTGCAGTGGCAGCAGCGCCTGAGCCGCTGGCTGACCACCCAGCAGGCGCGCATTCCGCTGCGCGGCCTGATGTTCAGCCAGCCGTCCTCCAGTGACGTTGCCACCCGCCACGACCATGCGTTAACCCTCTCTCCCAGCTGGGACGGCATTGTGGCTGCCTGCCGCCGTCAGTCCGGCCGCCGCGTCGGCCTGCCGTGGCAGCAGACGCTGGCCTGGGCGCTGATGGCCGTTATCGGCCTGTGGGGCGCCGGGCTGCTGCTCTCCTTCGCGCTTAACCGTAGCCAGATTGTCAGCGTGGCGCAGAAGGCGCGCGCGCTGGTGCAGGCTCCGGCGGTGTCCGACCGCCAGCTTACCGCCCTGCACGCGCTGCGCAACGACGCCGGGCTGCTTAAACACCGCCACCAGGACGGCTCGCCGTGGTACCAGCGCTTCGGCCTTGACCACAATACGGCGCTGCTGGAGGCGATGATGCCGTGGTACGGCGTGGCGAATAACCGCCTGCTGCGCGACCCGGCCAGCGCCGCGCTGCAGCAGCAGCTGAGCGCGCTGGCCGACCTGCCGCCCAACAGCCCGCTGCGCGCCGAACGCGCAAAGCCGGGCTATGACCAGCTGAAGGCGTGGCTGATGATGGCGCGCCCGGATAAGGTCGACGGCGCATTTTACGCGCAGGTGATGAAGACGGTGCAGCCGACCCGGAACGGCATCTCGCCCGGCCTGTGGCAGAGCCTGGCACCGGACCTGTGGGCGTTTTACATCAGCGAGCTGCCGCACCAGCCGCAGTGGAAAATCACCCCGGACCCGGTGCTGGTCAGCCAGAGCCGCCAGGTGCTGCTGCAGCAGATAGGCCGCCGCAACGCCGAAAGCACGCTGTATGAAAACATGCTGAAATCGGTGCGCCGCAACTTTGCCGACGTCACGCTGGAGGATATGACCAACGGTACCGACGCCCGCCGCCTGTTCACCACCGATGAGAGTGTGCCAGGCATGTTTACCCGCCAGGCGTGGGAGGGCGGCGTGCAGCAGGCGATAGAGACCGCGGCCAAATCGCGCCGCGATGAGATTGACTGGGTGCTGAGCGACAGCCGCTCGCGCGTGACCGCCGACCTGTCGCCGGAAGCGCTGAAGGAGCGGCTGACCCGGCGCTACTTTACCGACTTTGCCGGCAGCTGGCTCAACTTCCTCAACGGCCTGCGCCTCAACCCGGCGGCCAACATCGCCGACGTAACCGACCAGCTGACGCTGATGAGCGACGTGCGCCAGTCGCCGCTGATTGCGCTGATGAACACCCTGGCGTGGCAGGGGCAGGCGGGGCAGAAGAGCGAGGCGCTGGCGGACTCGCTGATGAAATCGGCGCAGGAGCTGGTGGGCAGCAGCAAAAAACCGGTGATTGACCAGGGCGCCGCCGGTCCACAGGGGCCGCTTGACGAGACCTTCGGCCCGCTGCTGACGCTGATGGGCCGCAACAAAGCCGCAAATGCGCTGTCCGGCGACGACAGCCTGAGCCTGCAGACGTACCTGACGCGCATCACCCGCGTGCGCCTGCGCCTGCAGCAGGTGGCGGGCAGTCCGGACCCGCAGGAGATGATGCAGACGCTGGCGCAAACCGTGTTTCAGGGCAAAAGCGTAGACCTGACCGACACCCGCCAGTACGGCAGCCTGATTGCCGCCAGCCTTGGCGAGGAGTGGAGCGGCTTCGGCCAGACGATGTTCGTGCAGCCGCTGACCCAGGCGTGGGAGACGGTGCTGCAGCCGTCTGCCGCCAGCCTGAATGACAAATGGGCGCGCTCGGTGGTGGCGCTGTGGCACGGGGCCTTTGACGGGCGCTACCCGTTTGCCGCCAGTAATAACGACGCCTCGCTGCCGATGCTGGCCGAGTTTCTGCGCAAGGACAGCGGGCGCATTGAGCGCTTCCTCAGCGCGGAGCTGGGCGGCGTGCTGCACAAGGAGGGCAGCCGGTGGGTGGCGGACCGCACCAACAGCCAGGGGCTGACCTTTAACCCGGCGTTTATCAAAGCGCTCAACCAGCTGAGCCAGCTGTCGGACGTGCTGTTCACCGACGGCAGCCAGGGCATCAGCTTTGAGCTGCAGGCGCGCCCGGCGCCGGGGGTGGTGCAGACCCAGCTGACCATCGACGGCCAGCAGCAGACGTACTTCAACCAGATGGCGCAGTGGCAGACCTTCCGCTGGCCGGGCGACACCTTCAAGCCGGGTACCATGCTGACCTGGAGCACCGCCAGCGCGGGGGCGCGGCTGTTTGGCGACTGGAGCGGCACCTGGGGGCTTATCCGCTGGCTGGAGCAGGGCAAACGCCGCCAGCTCGACCGTGGCGAGTGGATGATGAGCTTCAGCACGCCGGACGGCGGCACCCTGCAGTGGGTACTGCGCTCACAGCTCGGCAGCGGCCCGTTACAGCTGCTGCAGCTGCGTAATTTTACCCTGCCGCAGGAGATATTCAGCGTTGATGCCGAAATGGCGGCACGGGTGCTTGCGGGCAATGATGATGAGCCACCCGTCCCTGAGGGAGAATCTGAATGACAACCTTACAAAACTTAGTCACCGCCTGCCGCGCTGAAGAAGGTGCGCTGATCCCGCTGGCGCAGGCGCGGGAAGATGACTGGAACGCCTGGCTGCTGCCGCTGAGTGAGCCGCAGCCAACGGGAGACGAGCCCGGCTATGATGATGACTTCCAGCGCATGCGCGAAGAGGT
>Ga0308161_1005973_pt1 | contig 10466 bp, 10 predicted proteins | sample PhyFR2_FD_201034 | JGI IMG/M metagenome (GOLD analysis project Ga0308161, IMG submission 201034) | Phyllosphere microbial communities from UC Gill Tract Community Farm, Albany, California, United States - DLSLF.R2 | ecosystem: Host-associated > Plants > Phyllosphere > Unclassified | place: USA...
TGCCTTTTTCATGGGCGTGTCCCGTCCTAGATAAGGTTTACACCTCCCATCCCGAATTTCCGGAGAGTCAGATGGAGCAAGGTGTAAAGCGCACACAGCGTGATTACTCACTGTCTTTTAAATTGGCGGTGGTTGATCAGATCGAAAAAGGCGAGATGACCTACGGCCAAGCTCAGGAGCGGTATGGCATTCAGGGCCGATCAACGGTTCTGGTATGGTTGCGCAAGCATGGTCGGCAGGATTGGAGCCAAGGGGCTTCTACTCGAGCCGAGAGGAGCTGCGCGATGTCTGACCCCAAAACGCTCACTCCAGAGCAGCGGATCAAAGAGCTTGAGCAGCAGCTTGAGCTGATGAGCCAGAAGGCCCAGTTCTTTGAGACGGTCGTTGATGTTCTGAAAAGTGACTATGGTGTCTCGGTCGTAAAAAAGCGATCCGGCAAGTCCTCTCGCAAGGTCAAGTCGCAGGACTGAGCATTGCCAGGGCTTGCCAGTTTCTAGGCATTAGTCGACAGGCTTACTACAAGCGCAACCGAGCCGCTGATGGCAAAGAGCGCCAGGCAGATCGGGTGGTTGAGTTCGTTCAGCACGTCCGGATGCGCCAGCCTCGTCTGGGTACACGCAAGCTGCACTATCTGCTGCATTGCCAGCCTGACAGACGACTCCAGGTCGGCCGAGACAGGCTATTTCAGGTCTTGGGGGAGCGCCGTTTGCTGGTGCTGCCTAAGCGGGCCTATCACAAGACAACACAGAGTTTTCATCGCTTCTATCGCCATCCCAACTTACTCAAGCCCGGCCCAAGCCAGGTCGTTCCAACAAGGCCTGAGCACGTCTGGGTTGCCGACATCACTTACCTGCCCGCACGTAACGGCCCGCTGTACCTGAGCCTGGTAACGGATGCGTACTCCAGGAAAATTGTTGGCTACCACGTTCATGAAAGCCTGCATGCCGAGTCGGTGGCGCAAGCCTTCAAGCAGGCATTGCGAAAGCGACGTCGTGGTCAGCCATTAGTCCACCATTCGGATCGAGGCATCCAATATTGCTCGGCGCTATATCAGTCACTGCACCAACGGCATGATGTTCAGTGCTCCATGACGGATGGGTATGACTGCTACCAGAACGCGCTGGCCGAGCGAATCAACGGAATCCTCAAGATGGAGCTACTGTTGAGCAGCCCTGAAGGCCTTGAGCAAGCGCGGCGGATGGTTGACGAGGCAGTACAGATCTACAACACAGAACGGCCGCATATGGCCCTGAAAAACAAAACGCCCGATGCGGTGCATCGAGCGCTTTGAGGCCGACCGGCCTACCTGAACAGGTGTAACCCTATTTCAGGACTAGACAGCGGCTGTTGGTACTTGAGCCAGATGGCGACAGCACAACCCCCCCAGATGCAGCGCTATTGCACCTTCAAGCCAGCACCACCTCCAGCACGCGGATCACATCCGTCTGCGGATAATGCCACCTGACCTGCACATCCCAGAACTTGACCCCATACACCCGTTCGGCCACAGGCACCTGATAGGCTGGCCGTGGGTCTTGCGCCAAGCATTGCTCGATCAATGCCACCAGGGGCTCGCCCAGGCGCAACGCATGCTCGCGGGCCTGGGGCAGGGCGCTGTCGGCCCACTGCACGGTAATGGCCACTGGCGCACCGCTGGCCATGTGGTTATGGGCACCCTCGACACTGTCGGCATAGGGTACGTAGGGCTTGATGTCCAGCACCGGCGTGCCGTCGAGCAGGTCGATGCCTGACAACAGCAAGCGGCCAGGTTCAACCCCCTCCAGCCGCACCACCGACTGGCCGATGCCGTTGGGCCGGTGCGTGGCGCGAGTGGCGAACACACCCATGCTCTTGTTGCCCCCCAGGCGCGGTGGGCGCACTTTGAGCCTGGGTTTTTCTTCCAGGGCCTGGTGGAACAGAAACAGCAGCCAGACGTGGCTGACCTGTTCCAGCCCTTCGACTGCCTCGGCTTGGTCGAACGGGGGCAGTAGCTCCAGCACACCGCGTGCGGCCGGCGCCAGTTGCGGCTGGCGCGGAATGGCGAACTTCTCCTTGAAACAGGAGCGCACGATCCCCACCGGCGCCACCGTATGCTGCATGACCATTCAGCCGTGCACGCGCTGGGTCAGGCCCTTCAGGAAGTTGCGCAGCAACTGGTCGCCGCACGGGCGGTAGTTGTCATGGCCGGCCTTGCGAAACAGTGCGCTGAGCTCAGGTTTGCTGACGGGGAAATCGACCGATTTCAAGATGGCGTGCAGGTCGTCCTCTTTCAGTTCGAAAGCCACTCGCAGCTTCTTCAGGATCTGGTTGTTGGTAACCGGCAGTTCGACAGGTTGTGCCGGACGGCTTTCATCCTTGCCGCGACGGTAGATGACCAGGCCGTCGAGAAAGTGCGCCATGACCCGGTCCGGGCAGCGCACAAAGCCTTCCTCTTCTTCTTTCTTCACATAGGTCGCCAGGACGACAGGGTTCACGTCCAGGCCGGTCAAACCGATGATCTCTGCCATCTTGGCGTCATTGACTTTCAACATGTAGCGCAGGCTGCGCAGGACGTCATTGTGGTTCATTGCTGCAAAATCCTGTTCTCGTGCCGCACGTCATCGCACGGCCTCTCACTTAGAAACGTTCAGTGCCCATCAGGTAGCGCCATTGGCCCAGCGCCAGCTTGCCCATCGAAACACCGCCCAGGCGTATGCGGCGCATGCCCAGCAACTCCAGGCGCAGGTAGGCGCACAGTTCGGAAATCTGGCCGGGTTGCGGGTTTTTCAGCACCAGGCGCAAATGGGTTTCGTTCTGCCAGCTGGCCTTGGCCTTGGGCAATTCGCGGTCATTGCGGGTCACACCGCGTGCCAGGCGCTCGAGCATCTGGGCACTGGCTTCACCGCGCACCTGGACGACGAACTCCTGTTCAAGCTTGCGCAGGTCAGCGTTGATCTTGCGGGTTACCCGCCAGTCCTGGGTAAACACCTGCAAGCCGCTGGCACCCGGTTCCAACGGTGCTACACAGGCCTGGCGGGTGAAATGCCCGTGCAAGGGGCGCACGCCTTCGCGATGGGCCTCGCTGAGGCTGGTCATGTTCAGGCCAAGCCGGGCAGTTTCGTTGTCCATGCCCGCGCCTTGGTGGAGCAGCAGCGTGACCGGCTCCAGGCTCTCGGCGCGCGCGCCGGGCAGCAGCTCGACGTGCTGCTGCTCGACCTTGAACTGCGGTTGCTCGACCACCACGCCGTCGACCGTCACCCAGCCTCCTTCGATATACAACTCAGCCTCGCGGCGGGAACAGCCAAGCTGCTCGACAAGGCGTTTGGACAGACGGACGGGTTCGGACATGACGACGATTCGCAAAGGCAAAGAAAGGCTGCATTGTACCCTTCCCGCCGGGCGAGGGGCGGGAATCTGTGTCAATCAGGCCGCGCTGTGCCTGCGCATGTGCAGCAAGGGATACGGTTGGCCCAGACCGTCCTTGGGCGAACGGCCCACGATCTCAAAGCCCTGGTGCAGATAAAAGCCCAGCGCCTGGGTGTTCTGCTCGTTGACGTCGAGGGTCAGGGCGTCCAACGCCTGCACCGCATGCTGCAGCAATTGTTTGCCGATACCTCGGCCATGCCACTGCGGGTCCACGAACAACATGTCGATGCGCCCGCCTGCCACGCCGACGAAACCCTGGATGCTGCGATCAGGCCCACGGGCACAGACCAGCATCACCGCGTCCAGATACCGCCGCAGCACCTTGTCGCGCAGCAGCACGATGTAGGGTTCGGGCATAAAGGCGTGCGTCGCACGTACCGCGTCTTCCCATACGCTGACCAGCCTGGGGTAGTCGCTCAGGTGAGGCGTTTCCAGGGTCGAGAAGGTGCGCATCGGGTCCTTGCTCCAGTGGCCGTCAAAACAAGGATAGATGCTGGAGGAGGGCGCGACCCGGGGCGGGCCGCGCCACTGCGACAGGAGGCAGGCAGGGCGCCCTGTCAGATGGGCTCTGCCCACATATCGTATTCGTCGGCGTCCACCACGCGGCAACGTACCTTGTCGCCAGGCTTGAAGCCGTGGTTGCCATCGATGAAGACACTGCCGTCGATTTCTGGCGCGTCGAAGAAACTGCGGCCCACCGAGCCTTGCTCTTCGACCTCGTCGATGAGCACGTCGATTTCCTTGCCGATGCGCATCTGCAGGCGGGCGGCGCTGATGGCCTGCTGGTGCGCCATGAAGCGGTCCCAGCGATCCTGTTTGACGTCGTCCGGGACGTCGGCCAAGCCCAGGTCGTTGGCCGGGGCACCTTCGACAGGCGAGTACTGGAAGCAGCCCACGCGGTCGAGTTGGGCCTCGGTCAGCCAGTCCAGCAGGTACTGGAAGTCTTCCTCGGTTTCGCCTGGGAAGCCGACGATGAAGGTCGAACGAATGACCAGCTCCGGGCACTGCTCGCGCCACTGCTTGATGCGGGCCAAGGTCCGGTCTTCGAAGGCCGGGCGCTTCATCGACTTGAGCACCTTGGGGCTGGCGTGCTGGAACGGAATGTCCAGGTACGGCAGGATCTTGCCGGCAGCCATCAATGGGATCACATCGTCGACATTGGGGTACGGATACACATAGTGCAGGCGCACCCACGCACCCAGGCTGCTCAGGGCCTCACACAACTCGAGCATGCGGGTCTTGACCGGGCGGCCGTTCCAGAAGTCGGTCTTGTATTTGACGTCTACGCCGTAGGCGCTGGTGTCCTGGGAAATCACCAGGATTTCCTTGACCCCGGCCTTGACCAGGCGCTCGGCCTCGCTCAGCACGTCGCCCACTGGGCGGCTGACCAGCTTGCCACGCATCGACGGAATGATGCAGAAGCTGCAGCTGTGGTTGCAGCCTTCGGAAATCTTCAGGTAGGCATAGTGGCGCGGCGTCAGCTTGACCCCTTGCGGCGGCACCAGGTCGATCAGCGGGTTGTGGTCCTGACGCGGCGGCACCACTTCGTGCACGGCGTTGACCACCTGCTCGTACTGCTGCGGGCCGGTCACCGAAAGCACGCTTGGGTGCACATCGCGAATGCTGCCTTCCTCGACACCCATGCAGCCGGTGACGATCACCTTGCCGTTTTCCTTGATGGCTTCACCGATCACTTCAAGCGATTCGGCCTTGGCGCTGTCAATGAAACCGCAGGTGTTGACCACCACCACGTCGGCATCCTCGTACGTTGGCACGACTTCATAGCCTTCCATGCGCAACTGGGTGAGGATGCGCTCGGAATCGACCAGGGCTTTGGGACAACCCAGGCTGACGAAACCGACCTTGGGGGTGGCGGGCGTGGTGGACATGACTAACCTCGGCGTTGAATACAGGTCGCCCAGCGTTGATCGGGGGCGACCTTGACGGGCGCTTTTGGCGCCTCTGATCAAAAAGTGCGCAATTCTAGCGAGCGATGGATCGATTGACCAGCAGAAATACGACGAACGCTGCGCTATGCTTCGCGCCGTTACGCCAGGCCCGGATGGGCGAACTGGCATGCACGCTGACAACAGTGGCCCTGAGGGCCTTTTGCGGGAGTGGTCGATGGTTCAGGCAAGCAGTCACGCCGAGGGCGGGCACGCAGCGAAGCAGGGGGCGACCCGGTCGCTGGGCCTGCTGGTGGCGGCGGTCGGGGTGGTTTATGGCGATATCGGCACCAGCCCGCTGTATACCCTGAAGGAAGTGTTCACGGGCGGTTATGGGGTGCAGGTCAACCACGACGGTGTGCTGGGAATCCTGTCGTTGATCCTCTGGTCGCTGCTGTGGGTGGTGTCATTCAAGTACGTGGTGTTCATCCTGCGTGCCGACAACCAGGGGGAGGGCGGCACCATGGCCCTGACCGCGCTGGCGCGGCGTGCCACGGCTGCGTATCCGCGCCTGCGCACCCTGATGGTGATCTGCGGTTTGATCGGCGCCTCGCTGTTCTATGGCGACAGCATGATCACCCCGGCAGTCTCGGTGCTTTCGGCCGTCGAGGGCCTGGGCCTGGCCTTCGATGGCATCGACCATTGGGTGGTGCCGGTGTCGCTGGTGGTGTTGGTGGCTCTGTTTCTGGTGCAGCGCCACGGCACCGAGAAAATCGGCAAGCTGTTCGGCCCGGTCATGGTCCTATGGTTCGTGGTGCTGGCCGCGCTGGGGGTCCATGGCATCGCACAGACGCCCGAAGTGCTCCGCGCCTTCAACCCCGGTTGGGCGGTCAACTTCTTCATCGTCCATCCTGGCATGGGCGTGGCCATCCTCGGCGCGGTGGTGCTGGCGCTGACCGGTGCCGAGGCGCTCTATGCCGACATGGGGCACTTTGGCCGCAAGCCGATCGCACGGGCCTGGTTCGCCCTGGTGCTGCCGGCACTGGTGCTCAACTACTTTGGCCAGGGCGCCATGCTGCTGCAAAACCCCGAGGCTGCGCGCAACCCGTTCTACCTGCTGGCGCCCAGCTGGGCCTTGCTGCCGCTGGTCGGCCTTGCCACCCTGGCCACCGTGATTGCGTCGCAAGCGGTAATATCCGGCGCCTTCTCGCTCACTCGACAGGCCATCCAGTTGGGCTACATCCCGCGCATGCACATCCAGCACACCTCCAGTGACGAGCAAGGGCAAATCTACGTGGCGGCAGTCAACTGGACGTTGATGGTGGGCGTGGTGCTGCTGGTGATCGGCTTCGAGTCCTCGGGCGCTTTGGCCGCAGCCTATGGCGTGGCCGTCACCGGCACTATGTTGATGACGACCATTCTGGTGGCGGCAGTGATGTTGTTGCTGTGGAAGTGGCCGCCGATCCTGGCCGTGCCCCTCTTGCTGGGCTTTCTGTTCGTTGACGGGCTGTTTTTTGCCGCCAACGTTCCGAAGATCGTCCAGGGCGGGGCCTTCCCTGTGCTGGCAGGCGGTGTGTTGTTCCTGCTGATGAGCACCTGGAAACGTGGCAAGCAAATTCTCGTCGAACGTATAGACGAAGGGGCGCTGCCACTGCCGCTGTTCATCAGCAGTATCCGCATCCAGCCGCCGCACCGGGTGGAGGGCACGGCCGTGTTTCTCACCGCCCGCTCGGACGCCGTTCCCCATGCGTTGCTGCACAACATGCTGCACAACCAGGTGCTGCACAGCCAGGTCGTGTTGCTGACGGTGCTCAGCGAAGATCGACCTCGCGTGCCAGAGCAGGAGCGATTCGAGGTCGAGGCCTATGGTGATGGCTTCTTCAGGGTGGTCCTGCATTTCGGCTTCATGGATGAGCCGGACGTGCCGGCGGCGCTCAAACTCTGCCACCTGGACGAGCTGGACTTCACGCCCATGCGCACCACCTATTTCCTGAGCCGCGAAACCGTGATCGCGTCCAGGCTCGAAGGCATGTCGCGCTGGCGAGGCAACCTGTTCGCGTTCTTGCTGAAGAATGCCAACGGCAATTTGAGGTTCTTCAACCTGCCGCTCAATCGGGTAATTGAGTTGGGTACTCAGGTCGAGATCTGAAAAGGGCAGGGGAGGCGCTGAGGGCATTCCCCTGGGGCCTAGTGATGTTTGCGGCGATGCGCAGATACTGGGGCTGGTGCGCAGCCCATCGCGGCCGGTCCGGCGCCCCGGCGAGGCCGCTCTGACACTGACCGCGTAACGCCTGAGTCAGTAGCTTCACAGGGCTTTGTAGGAGCAACTGTCTGGCACGGCCCCTGACAGCTAGCAGATTTCCGGGTAGGAGCGGCCCTTGTGCCGCGATGGGCCGCAGCGCGGCCCCGGCAATATGCGCTGCGAAGCTGAAATCTAAGGGCTGCTGCGCAGCTTATCGCGGCATGAGGTCATGCAGAGGGGCAGGGTAACCCCTGATTCGCGCTATCAGAGCCATCCGCTCGACCTGACCCCAGTGCCTGCTGTCCTTACCCAACCCTCAATTCTGCTCGGCCACACTCGACTTGCCCTGACGGGTCTCGATCTCATCGATCAGCCGCTTGGCCAGGGCAGGGTAGTTTTCATCGAAGTGGTGCCCGCCCGGCAGTTTCAGACGCTCGCCCACGGCGGTCTTGTCGGTGCAACCGCTTTCGTCGCTTTCTTCCACCCCGTATACGCACACCACTTTCGCAGGCGGCAGCTTGGCCATCTCAGGTCCAGTGGGCGCCTCTTGACCTTCCTTGCCCAGCCAGCCTTCGACTTCGATCTCGAAGCTGCCGCTGCGGGCAAAGGCCAGCAGCATGACAGCGTCCACCCGTTGCTGGTCTTCAGCCGGCAGGCGGTTGTAGATGGCAGGCAGTACGTCAGCACCGAACGAGTACCCCGTCAGGACGAAACGCTTGGTCCCCCACTTCTGCCGATAGTGGTGCATCAGTTCGGACAGGTCGGCAGCACTTTGCTCCGGTGTCTTGTGTTGCCAGTAGTAGCGCAGGGTATCGATGCCCACCACCGGATAGCCCAGCTTGGCCATCTCCCCGGCCACATCGCGGTCCAGGTCGCGCCAGCCGCCGTCGCCGGACAAGAACAGCGTGACGGTATCGGTGGTTTGACCGGCAGGGACCTCGACCACGGGAATCGCCAGTGCGTTGCCATCCTGGCCCACCAAGGCCTGGGTCAGCTGTGCCTTGAGCACTTGCGGCAGGTGGATGTCATAGTCGCTGATGCTGGTTTCGGCATTGTTCTGGTCACGCACGAAGGCCGCACTGGCATCGTCCGGATTATCGTTCCACGCCACGCTCCAGTGGCCGTGGGGCGCGGTCTTTGGCAGCGGTACCTGACACCCTGGCTGCTCGACCGTAAAGCCCACGGAAATTGCCCGGGCCTTGTCGTCGTTCTGGCTGGCCAGCCAGCGCCAGGCTTGGGTGGCACCCGGGCCAATGCCGGCGACCAGGGTCGGTTTGCTCGGCAACTGCGCCAGGGCCGTGTCCATGGCTTGCTGCTGCTTGGCGCAATCACCGGCAGGCAGCACCACTTGCACCAATTGCGCTTCGGCCGCCTGGCCAAGGTCCAGCAACTGCTTGTGGGTCAGGGCCTGGTCCTGTGGCACGCCGATCGCCACCCAGGCGGTGGGGTGCACGCCTGGGGTAACGCGGGTGATGCTGGCATCGTTGATTTGAAGTTGCTCAAGCTGTGCCTCAGGCGCCGGCCGCGTCCAGAACCAGAACGCCGTGGCGCCGGCCAGGGCGGCCAGCAGCAGGGTGATCAACGGGTAAAGCCAAAAGCGTCGGGTCATCAGCGTTTCACCAATCCAGTCAAGCCGCCGGCAATCAGGGCGGCAGTGTCGGCCAGTGCCACCAGCGGGTCGAGCCCGGCAGGCACGGCCATGTAGCGAGGTTCCCAGTCAGGCTGGAACTTGTCCTTGAACCGGCGCAGCCCCTGGAAGTTGTAGAGTTGCTCGCCACGGCGGAACACCATCGAGCCCAGACGCTGGGTCAAGGGCGCACCGCGCCGTGGTTGCAGCCCCGACAGCGGCACCATGCCCAGGCTGAACCGGCCGTAGTCATGGCTTTTGTAATGCAGGATCAAGCCAATCATCATGAACTCCATGGTCAGCTTGGGGGCCTCCGGGTGTGCACGCATCAGGTCGAGGCTGGCCAGCTCGTTGCTGTGGGTCTCGAGCAGGTTGGCAAAGGCCACGGGGCGGCCTTGGAAGCGAATCAGGGCGATACGGAAGTGCTGCAGGTAATCCGGGCTGAAACGGCCCAGCGAAAAGCCCTTTTCGCGAACGTTCTTGCCACTGAGCCATGCATCGGAAATTTCCTTGAGCTCAGCCAGCGGCGCATGGCCTGGCTCATGGATTTCCAGGCTCAGCCCGTCACGGCCGCCTCGGTTCCACGTGTAGCGCAGGTCCTTCATTTCCTTGCCTTTGGCATCGAGGTCGAAGCGGCGCAGGTCGACACGGGCTTCCTCGCCCAGCTTCAGGGCAGTCAGGCCGATGTCCATGTAGAACGGCAGGTTCTCCGCGCGCACCTGGTAAAACACTGGTCGAGCATGGTGCAGGTCGCACAGGTCGCGGAACTGCCAGATCATCTCGGCACGCTCCTGGGCCGGCCCGATCGGATCGTACAGCGCAACCAGACTACGACCACGGCGGGCATACATCAGAAACGCGTTGTCCCGGGGATGGAACAGCAGCGCCTTGTCGCCGGTCAGGGCCAGGCCGCCATCAGGCTGGTCGGAGGCCTGCAGAATACGGTGAGCCCGTTGCAGTTCGGCTTCATCGGGCAGGTGGATCACCGGCGGTGCGGTGCGCAGCAACCAGGTTAGCGCCAGCGCTGCCAGCAGCAAGGCACTGCCCATCGCCGCACGCAGGCCACGGGGGGCATCGGCGTCCAGGGTGAACTGCCACCACAGTTGATGGCTGTAGGGCACATCCTGGTAGGCGAACAACAGCAGCCACACCGAGGCGCCCACCGCGCAGGCACTGGCCACCAGATACACCGGCGAGAACGGCAGTTCCATCAAGCGGCTGGGCCGATAGAACGAGCGGCGGAACAAAGCCAGGAGCGCGGCCGTGAACGTCAGCAGGCAGGCCTCTTCCCAGTCGAAGCCCTTGA
>Ga0308161_1005974_pt1 | contig 10466 bp, 10 predicted proteins | sample PhyFR2_FD_201034 | JGI IMG/M metagenome (GOLD analysis project Ga0308161, IMG submission 201034) | Phyllosphere microbial communities from UC Gill Tract Community Farm, Albany, California, United States - DLSLF.R2 | ecosystem: Host-associated > Plants > Phyllosphere > Unclassified | place: USA...
GAACGGCTTTTTCGTGATCTTGAATATTCAGGCGCTGTCTGATCGCACGTCGGCGTTCATCGTTGTAATTGAACTTTTCAATATCAATGCCGTTGTACACCACTTCTGCATGCGCTTTTGAAAAAGCTTTTTTTTCAATAAATGCTTCTAGCGCCTCTTTACTAACATTGGTACTTACATCCGCAAAGCGATCGGTCAGGCGGTAAACAAACATGCGTAATGCTCCGCCTTCATTTTTACTATGGGCAGTACAAATAAGTTTATATGGTTTTTTAAATACGAGCCCAACCAGCCGCATAATAATATTGGCATGAAACATATGGCTATGCACTACAGCAGGCTGATAATCTTTTATTATTTTTTGGCAGTTAAAAATCACTTTTAGAAAAGAAAGGGGATTTTTCTTTAAGTTCAAAGGAACAATCTGTATATTTTTTTCATCAGGCCGAACAACCGTATCGCCACTTAACGATATGATTTTCACCTCATATCCGCGCTGATAAAACTTATCGGCCAGGATGCACAGCTGGCGCTCTGCCCCGCCGAGCCCCATGCCGGTGATCACAAAAAGTAGTTTATTATTGGACATCATTCGATTCTCCCTCAAGCGCCTTGTCCAGCACAGTGCTGGATATTCTCCTTAATTCTCGCTCGTCAAATATTGTCGCGTTAAAGTAATTCATATTGCTAAATGAGACTGGCGCCAGGGGATTGCGGAAATATGATAGAAAGCAAAATAGTAAAAAGGCCAGAAAGTAAAGATTAAGTAAAAGCGTATTGTATGACCTAACCGAGAAAACTCGCTTGTAATGATCTTTCGCGTATAATGTAAAAACAAAAATGGCTACAAAGATGAAATAGAATGTTACTCGCGTCAAGAAGGTGATCGCGCCACTATATAGATAGATGACCGCACCTACGAACACCAGGCGATTCAATAATTTCAAATTTTCTTTTCTTTCAATTTGACTGGCATAAAATATATAAAGCAAAACAAAGACTAGAACTAAAATATTCAGCCAACCAAATTGTATTGAGATGGGGTTTTTCTCAATATAAAACAGTATTTTTTTAAAGGCAAAATTCGTCTGAGCTAAGATCGCTACGACTTTCGCACCAAATATAAGCAACGAAGCAAATAAAGATATTGATATCACAGTAATGGAAATAAACAGCTGCCTGCTTTTTACATTACACAAAAAAATGGCGGGTATGATAATCAATGCTGAAATATGCATTGATGCAGCAATGAAAGTGCCTATAAGTAATCGCGATAATGAACCATTCTGGGTATAATTTATTATAGTTGCAAAAACAATGATACAGGCAATAAACTGTCGCAACTGTTCGAGTATCAGCGTATAACCAAAAATCATCAACAGTGCGCAGATAAAGAGCGGTTCATTAAGCTTAACCTTTGTTAAGTTATAACCTAGCAATGTAAAAGCGATGGTATAAAATAGCAGCATGGCAAAACCGAAGTTATTACCTGCAATAAACAATAACGTCTTAAGATAAAGTACAAAACCAGGCTCAAATGCCAAATAGAGTTCATCGTCATTCATAAAACGGGAGTAGTAAATACTCCAGTCGACGCCATTGATATAAAAAGTGGTAAATGAGACGATCAACACACCCCAAATCAAAAACCTAAGAGCATGTTTGGGTCCTGAATTCAGCCTGCCCCATATTAGCGAAAGAAACAGTAAGGGAATGACGTTCGTCAATATAAACATTATCTACGAACCTTTTCATAGAGAGCTATCAAAACATTTATGGGGTTGAGGATCTTCAGATATTTAAAGGCTCGTGTGCTGTTGAAAGATAAAAAGAGATTAAGCCTGTTATGAAGATAGGCTACATAATACTTATCGTTTAAGCGCATTGCGTTTAAACGAACCAAATCATTATATAAATAAATGTTTATACTTGAGTTTCTGGATGTAGCTTGAGCATTATGCACGCGGTAGTTAACACTTGTAAAATCTAAGAAGCCCGTCGGGATATTACTGTCAATAATTTTCAGCCAATGTGGTAAATCTTCCAGTAACCGATAGCGCTCATCGAAAGATTGCATAAATTTTCTGTTAATAAATGCACCTGGGGCTAAATTATTAAAATGTATGTTCGCTAACATTTGCTTAAGCTTAGATGGCTTCATTCCACTGACATCTCTTGTCCATGACAAAGGATATTTACTTGATATTGTGATATCCTCGCCAAAGGTTTCAAAATAGGTGAAGAATGCGCCATAACTCTCGCTCGAAGGAATAGTTTCTATTCTTTTAATAAATTCCTTAACGGTGCCGCTAAGTAAGATGTCATCTGAGCCAATACATTTAATCCACTGTCCCTTAGCAAGCTTGAGTCCATTATTCAAGTTTGCTGGTATTCCATTATTTTTGTCACTTTTAACCAGAAGGCATTCAACATTAGGATGGGTTATTTTTTTCGCATCAAGCCAGTCTTCAATAATCTCGATACTATTATCTGTGGAGTGATCGTCTGTAATAATTATCTGAATTGACTTATAGGTTTGATTTATACATGAGTCTAACGTTTCCGCAATATACTGTTCTGCATTATAACTTGCGACGATAATTGTTACTAAGATAGTATCCATATTAAAACATAATACCTAATAATATTAACTGTGATTTGGTTTTATGGGTAAATATAATATCGCTATTTTTGATGCCCTGCCTAACTCGTCTTACAGAATGTCTAATCAAAGAACGCCACTCCAGTCGCTCACTTGATGTCAAAGACCTATACCATTTATAGTATCGAACCGATACACCCCATAGCGTGCTGATAATCAAAGCCCAGGCATCATTTACGAGCAACTCTTTGTTTTGCGCAGGATCTTTATTTTTAATGTATTCTAAAAGAAAAAAAGCATTTTGGAGGACTTTACAGTAATTATGATTAACCCTTCGCGTCGTCGAGTTTGAATTATTTATGAAATAATAATCACCCTCTGACAAATAGATTGTTTCGGCTAAGTCAAAAGAGATACGTGAGATTACCTCATCATTATTCAGGTAGTTAACGCCTTCTTTATTTAAAGTATCATACAATTCGTAGGCCGATAAAATCACATTCCTGTTATAAAGACCAAACCCATGCACCCCCCACGCTCTAATGCAATTTGCGAAAACGTCTTTACCCGACAAATTTTTTCTTGAGGTATAGCAAACAAATTTTCCCGTTATATCCTTAGTTATGGAGTCTACATAATTTAATTTGAACAAAGAGATGTCGATTGCGGGGTTGGAAGCTAATGGCGCAAATGCTTTTTCCAGAGAATCATCAGTCAAACTATCATCACAATCAATTACAGCAATGTATTTTGACGAAGAGTAGCGAATCGCATTTTCTCGCGCTTGTGCAGCGCCCTTGTTCTCTTGTCGGAGTAGCTGAAGAGTAAACTGCTTCGGCTGATAGGATTCAACTAGCACAGCTGTGTCATCTGTTGAGCCGTCATCGACAACAATGACGACAAAACCTTGCAAAGATTGCCGATCGAGGGTTGCCAGAATTATTGAAATATTTGCTTCTTCATTATACGCCGGAATAATAACACTTAAATCTTCACTTCCAATACGCATTCTTTTAACCCACTTTATTCTTTATATGCCACATATAAACTAACGCAGTAGCCACAAGATAAATAAAATATGTTGAACAATATGCAAGACTTACCCCTTCAAAGCCATAATTGCTAGTCAGTAGCTTCACTAACAGCGGGTAAAGGATAGAAACCGATATTTCTAACGTTGCGTTAATAACAAAATAGCCTTTTGCTAATAAGATCGTCGCGAATAACCAACTGCAAATCCTGAAAAAGTCACCTATATTTTGATATAAAAAAAGGCCGCCTGCACGTTGAAAATCTTTTGTAAACAGAAAGCTAATAATAAAGTCTTTTAAATAAAATATTGTTAATGCCATGGCAAGCGATAACGGCACAACTAATCGGGCACCGATTTTTAAAATACTCAAATACTCGGCGCGTGTTTTCGCCGCTGCCGTTTGCGGAAAATAATATACCGTCATTGCCGTGGTTAACACAGCCAGATAGGCTTCAGATATTTTACTTACCGCTTGCCAGTATCCGGAATATTCTAAAGAGAAATCATTAGTCAGAATTGTTCGCACGACGATCAGAGAAATTGGCCCGGTTAACGCGCCTATGATTCCCATGGCGAAGTACTTACTCATTTCATTGATTTGCTGCCTTGGTGCCGTTCCATACCAATACTTAAACTTGAACCAGGGTTTTTTCAGAATAATAACTATCAACCAAAAACCGGCAATGGCATTATTGAGTGCAGCAGCAATGAGTGCGCCTTTTAAGCCTAAAAAATATACCAGCCCGGTCATTGATATTACTGATGAGGCAATAGCAAATAAGTTTGCCAAAAAAAACTTATTGTAATCACCCAACCCATTCAATACGCCCAGAAAAATACTGTTTATAATATTTAACGGTAATACCATTAACGCCAAGATTATAAGCCAGTAAAATTCCTTAGTATGAAAAAGATACTCAGCTAGTTGGCCTGAGGAAAGGATCCCCAGGCACATTATGAAACAACAGGCTATGGTTGATAGTTTTATTGCGGCACGCCAGTAGGGCTGAGCATTTTCATAAGAATCTCGATGCTCAGCCGAATAGCGATTAACCCCCTGCGAAACCTGGGATGAAATAAATCCATTAATAAAGGTTACAAAATTCTGTAACTGTCCCAGATTTGATATTCCTGCCGGGCCTGTATAAATGGCTACTACTTTGGAAATTATAAGTCCGCATGCAAGTCTAAAGCAGGTAATGACTCCACTCAGTATCGTTACTCTTGCAAAGCTCAAAGTACCCATCCATTTAACGTATTAATCACATGCTCAACGTCTGAATCGGCCAGCGTTGGATCCATTGGTATAGACAGTACGCTACGATGCAAGGATTCAGAAATTGGCAGAATTAGATGCTTCAGTTCTTCATAGGCAGCTTGCTGATGCGGCGGAATAGGATAATGAATGAGCGTTTGGACACCGTTATTATCCAGATGATCCTTCAGAGCCTGTCTGTGGTCCGTTTTAATAACAAACAGATGCCAGACATGCTCGTATTCTTCATCAATATTAGGCAGATCGATATGCGGATTATTTATTGATGTAAGATATTTACGTGCAATTTCACGACGTCGTGCTGTCTCGCCATCGAGATACTTCAACTTCACTGCGAGCATGGCCGCCTGCATTTCATCAAGCCGGCTATTAATGCCTTTATATTTGTTCTGATATTTTACATGGGAACCATAATTCCGCAGCGCAAAGAGAACCTGAGCCAGTTCATCATCGTTGGTTGTTATCGCTCCCGCATCGCCAAGGGCACCCAGGTTTTTCCCTGGATAAAAACTAAAGCCAGCCGCATGGCCCCATGAACCACACTTCTGCCCATCGATTGTCGCACCATGCGACTGGGCGCAGTCTTCAAGCACTAACAAATCGTGTTTAGCTGCAATCTCCATGATGCCTTTCATCGGAGAGATACGGCCATAGAGATGCACAGGTAAGATGGCTTTGGTCTTATCCGTGATAGCTTTGCTTATTCCTTCCACGCTTAGATTGAATGTCGACGGATCAGGCTCAACGAGAACGGGAGTTAAATCGTTTTGCGTGATAGCAAGAATCGATGCGATATAGGTATTCGCTGGGACAATGACTTCATCACCGTCCTGTAGTTTCCCCATCTCTTTCCAAGCGCGAAGAACCAATATCAGGGCATCTAAACCATTAGCAACCCCAATCGCATGCTTTACTCCACACCACTCTGCATACTCTTTTTCAAATGTCTTAAGCTCGGTACCCATAATATACCAGCCGGAGTCAATGACTCGTGAGCATGCTTCTTTAAGTTCTCTTTCATAACAGTTATTAATTTTTTTTAAGTTCAGAAAGTCAACCATGATCTACTTCTCCGTCAGAATTATTGCTGGATTGCCAACCACTGTAGTATTTGCTAGCACATTTTTCATCACTCAGCTTGTGTAGGTTCATTTTTCAATGACTCCTGAAACGTATCGTAGCTTCTGATATAGTCACTTTCATCATATACATCGCTGGCCAGAACTAACAGGATGCAGTCGTCAGAATAGTTGTACATTTCATGCCAGACGGCAGGTTCGATTAATAATCCTTGGGCGGGATCGTTTAAAAGAACTTCGACTTTGTCGACACCATCATCTAAGTGAAAATAGCAGGAGCCTCTGACAGCAATTGCTAGCTGTCGCAGTTCCTTATGTGCATGAAAACCTCTGCGCACGTTGTCCTTTGTACCAAACATGTAATAAACACGTTTAATCTCAAAAGGAACATTTTTGATTTGCTCAAGCGCCACAAGCATCCCGCGCTCGTCACCATGTTTCTGGAAAGGCAATAATTCAATTTTCATATTTTTTCACTAGATTCATTAAATATTGGCCGTAGCTATTCTTTTCTAACTTTTTACCAAAGGTGTAAACGTCATTATTCGTTAACCAGCCATTGCGCCACGCAATCTCTTCCGGACATGCAACCATCATTCCCTGACGTTTTTGTACTGTTTCAACAAAGCTGCCCGCCTCTATCAAACTGTCATGCGTTCCCGTATCCAGCCATGCAAAACCACGGCCCAGTAATTCAACCGTAAGTTGGTTATTATTAAGGTAAACTTCGTTAATTGACGTTATCTCAATCTCACCTCGGGCAGAGGGTTTTATCGTTTTGGCGATATCAACGACGTTGTTATCGTAAAAATACAGTCCTGTTACAGCCCAGTTAGATTTAGGATTCGCAGGTTTTTCTTCAATACTCAAGGCCTTAAAGTTGCTATCAAACTCTACTACTCCAAAACGTTCGGGATCCATCACCTGGTAACCAAACACGGTTGCGCCCGAATTCCGCTCGGCAGCGCTTCTAAGCTTTGGCGTAAATCCTTGCCCAAAGAAAATATTATCACCCAACACCAAGCATACCGGATCTTGGCCAATAAATTTTTCGCCAATGATAAATGCCTGCGCTAAACCGTCCGGAGAAGGCTGTACGGCAAAAGATAAATTTATGCCAAACTGACTACCATCACCCAGTAGCCGAATAAATCCTTGCTGGTCTTCGGGAGTGGTAATAATGAGAATATCTTTTATCCCAGCCAGCATTAATACAGACAATGGATAGTAAATCATCGGTTTATCATAAACAGGCAGTAGCTGTTTAGATACACCCATGGTGATGGGATAAAGTCGTGTACCCGATCCGCCTGCGAGAATAATGCCTTTCATATTACTCTAATCCTAAACGTTCACGTTGATAGCTACCGTCCTGTACACGACGACACCATTCTGTATTTTTTAAATACCATTTTACGGTTTTACGGATACCGCTTTCAAACGTCTCTTCAGGCTTCCACCCCAGCTCGCGGCTGATTTTGTCAGCATCAATAGCGTAGCGACGGTCGTGTCCCGGGCGATCTGTCACATAGGTGATCTGATCGCGGTAAGAGCCCTCTTTCGGCACGATCTCGTCCAGCAGGTCACAGATGGTATGCACCACGTCCAGGTTCTGCTTTTCGTTATGACCGCCGATGTTGTAGGTCTCGCCAGGTGCACCCTGTGTCACCACGGTATAGAGCGCGCGGGCATGATCCTCAACGTAGAGCCAGTCGCGGATCTGATCGCCTTTGCCGTAGATCGGCAGCGGTTTGCCCTCAAGGGCGTTAAGGATCACCAGCGGGATCAGCTTCTCGGGGAAGTGATACGGACCGTAGTTATTGGAGCAGTTGGTGACCAGCGTCGGCAGACCATAGGTACGACGCCATGCGCGCACCAGGTGATCGCTGGACGCTTTCGACGAGGAGTACGGGCTGCTGGGGGCATACGCGGTCTGCTCGGTAAAGAGTGGCAGCGCCGTGCCCTGCGGATGTTCGTCCGGGTGCGGCAGATCGCCATACACTTCATCGGTAGAGATATGGTGGAAGCGAAACGCGTTTTTCGCCTCATCGCTTAAGGTCAGCCAGTAGGCGCGCGCGGCCTCCAGCAGAACGTAAGTTCCGACAATATTGGTTTCGATAAAGTCAGCCGGGCCGGTAATCGAGCGGTCAACATGGCTCTCAGCCGCCAGGTGCATGACCGCATCAGGCTGGTGCTCGGTAAATACGCGAGCCAGCTCGGCGGCATCACAAATATCCACGCGCTCAAAGGCATAACGATCGCTATCGGCGACGTCAACAAGCGATTCCAGATTACCGGCGTAAGTCAATTTATCAACATTCACAACGGAATCTTGGGTATTTTTAATAATATGTCGGACGACCGCAGAGCCGATGAAACCCGCTCCGCCAGTAACAAGGATTTTCACGCTATCAATTCCGTCAATTCAATAAGAAGAGGTGTGTTGCAGGTCGAAGCATGACCGCTCCGTGAGCGGACACGCTACCGCCCCAGGCTCAACAGCTACCCGTGGACTGATTTAGACCAGATTGTGCAAAAATTCGCACCCAAACTGTGCCAGTTGGGCGAAAAATCAGGTGCTAATTGTCATCCTAAATGCGCAGAGAAACAAGGAAAATTCTTAGCGTTTTGCTGTATGTTTAATCAACACAACCCCTTGATCTACAAGAATTTGGGGGTTGTAAAACAAAAACGGCAAGGGATTGTTCAACGCGATGTGTTACCGCATAATGAACGATCTCTTGCCGTCAAATTAAATAAATATTACTTAATTGTGGCCTAGGCCTGGCTTTGGCTCAGCAGCTTCTGAATGCTGTTGCGGAACTTTTGCCCTTCCTTCAGGTTACGCAGACCGTACTTCACGAACGCCTGCATGTAGCCCATTTTCTTGCCACAGTCATAGCTATCGCCGGTCATCAGCATCGCATCAACGGACTGTTTCTCCGCCAGTCGAGCAATGGCGTCGGTCAGCTGAATACGGCCCCATGCGCCCGGCTCGGTCTTCTCCAGCTCCGCCCAGATATCCGCCGACAGGACATAGCGTCCTACCGCCATCAGGTCGGAATCCAGCGTCTGCGGCTGATCCGGTTTCTCGATAAAGTTGGTAATACGGCTCACTTTACCTTCGCTATCCAGCGGCTCTTTGGTCTGGATCACGGAGTACTCGGAGAGATCGCCCTTCATGCGTTTTGCCAGCACCTGGCTGCGGCCGGTCTCGTTAAAACGGGCTACCATCGCGGCGAGGTTGTAGCGCAGCGGATCGGCAGTCGACGTGTCGAGAATGATGTCCGGCAGTACGACCACAAACGGGCTATCACCGACGATAGGACGCGCGCAGAGAATGGAGTGGCCCAGACCCAGCGGCTGCGCCTGGCGCACGTTCATGATGGTCACGCCCGGCGGGCAGATAGACTGCACTTCCGCCAGCAGCTGACGCTTAACGCGCTGCTCTAGCAGCGCCTCAAGCTCATAGGAGGTGTCGAAGTGGTTCTCTACCGCGTTTTTAGATGAGTGGGTAACCAGAACGATCTCTTTGATCCCTGCAGCAACCACTTCGTCGACGATATACTGGATCATCGGCTTATCGACGATCGGCAGCATCTCTTTTGGGATCGCCTTGGTGGCAGGCAGCATGTGCATCCCCAGACCCGCTACCGGAATAACCGCTTTCAAATTAATCATTATCACTTCCACCTATAAAATGGTTGCTGAATTATAGCCCTTTGATCTCGTTTAGCCAGCACGATTTAGCTGAATGACAGCCATCAATTAAGGCATCTGCCATAGATGTAATACGAAGCCGCTGGTTACGGCTCCAGGAATCCTCGCAAAATGGCTGTACAACAATTATGAGCGCTTTGTTGGCAGGGAAAAGTTTAATTTTTCAGCGTTAATAGTCTGCTGATCGAGCCGGTCAATATCCACCGAGCTTTGCCCTTTCTCATTCACAGCATGAATATTCGCCAATGAAAGCAGCGTATCCCGCTTCGCCATAAAGCGGCCGCGTACGTCCTTGCGTAGATCGAAGTGGAGCTTCAGCGCCGGGCCTGTCGCGGCCTCCTGCATGATCTGAATATTGCGCATAAACAGGTGCTGGGGTTTATTATGCATCTCCAGCGACGCGCGCTGAATATTGAGATTGGTGATAGAGACAAACGAGTCGGCATTGCCGGATGAGATCTGGATCCCACGTAATTTTCGCGTCTGCTCGGCATTGTCTAAATGAACCGCGTTTAGTCTGAAATTTTGCGGTATTGAGAGATAATTACCTTTAATCACCCCATAACCTATTAACATCCCGGCGCTGTTGCGCATTTTAACGTCGTCGATGACGAAATTATCGCAGCCGTAAATCGCTACTGTGGCGTTATCAATGCCCGCTTTTTTACTGTAGTCAGGGGTGATATCCGTGGCGGTGATGTGACGGATCACAAAGTGCTTGCCGTTTTCGACGTGCACCAGCTGACGACAGTGGCT
>Ga0308161_1005977_pt1 | contig 10465 bp, 7 predicted proteins | sample PhyFR2_FD_201034 | JGI IMG/M metagenome (GOLD analysis project Ga0308161, IMG submission 201034) | Phyllosphere microbial communities from UC Gill Tract Community Farm, Albany, California, United States - DLSLF.R2 | ecosystem: Host-associated > Plants > Phyllosphere > Unclassified | place: USA...
CGACGGGGTGGCCGTCGGCGCAGGGGCGAAGATCCTCGGCCCCGTCAGGATCGGCGAGGGATCGGTGGTGGGAGCCAACGCCGTCGTCACCCGTGATGCGCCGGCCGACAGCGTCCTCGTCGGGGTGCCGGCCAAACCTCGCGCCCGCATGCGCGGCGAGGACACGCGCGCCATGCTCACCGCACCGGAGTACTCGATCTGAGTCAGTACTCGATCTGAGTCAGTACTCGATCTGAGTCAGTACTCGATCTGAGTCAGTACTCGATCTGAGTCAGTACTCGATCTGAGTCAGTACTCGATCTGAGTCAGTACTCGATCTGAGTCGACGCAGGGCCCGTGCCCCGGCGGCGCCGATCGACGCCGCGCGGCGACGGTGGATCATCGACGCCGCTCGGCGGCCGTGGATCGCCGACGCCGCTCGGCGGCCGTGGGTCACGGTCGTCACGCGGCGTCGCGGCCCCCTCCGGTGCGCAGGTCAGTGCTTCCGCAGGCCCGGCATCACTGAGCCACGAAGAACGGGATCGCTCCGGAGACGATGCCGATCGCCAGCATCACCAGAGACACGATCGTCGCGCGCCAGAGCACCTTGCGGTGGTGGTCGCCGAGGTTCACGCCGGCCAGCGAGACGAGCAGCAGGATCGCCGGCACGAGTGGGCTCTGCAGGTGCACCGGCTGGCCGATGATCGACGCACGCGCCATCTCGACCGGGTCGATCCCGTAAGCCGCCGCACTCTGCGAGAGCACGGGCAGGATGCCGTAGTAGAACGCGTCGTTCGACATGAAGAACGTGAACGGGATCGACAGCACTCCGGTGATCGGAGCGAGGAAGGGTCCGAGCGAGGGAGGCAGGACATCGGTGATCCAGGTCGCCATCGCGTCGACCATGCCGGTGCCCGACAGCACTCCGACCAGCACCCCGGCCGCGATGACCATCGACACGACGCCGACGATGCTCGGAGCATGGGCGACGATCTCGGACGCCTGATCCTTGATGCCGCGGAAGTTGACGAGCAGCGCGATGCCCGCACCGACCATGAACACGTACGGGAGGGGCATGATGTCGAGGACCAGCAGCACCATCACCGCGAGCGTCAGCACGAGGTTGACCCAGATCAGCTTCGGACGCAGGGTCGGCCGCTCCGGGTCGAGCATGGTGTCCGCCATGGCGGTGTCCGCAGGGTCGACGCTCGCGGCGGGGACCGGGGCACGACCGCCGGCGACCACGACGATGTTGCCGGTGCGCAGCGCCGCACGGGCCCCGGGCTTCGCGTCGGATCCGCGGAAGATCTTCGGCACGGTCGACAGCGCACCGCCGTCGCCGCCCGCGAGGAGCCCGGCGGAGTCGAGACGGCCGAGGCGACGCCGCTCCCCCAGCCCGAGCAGCCAGGCGAAGCTCAACGTCACCAGGATGCCGACCCCCAGGGCGGGGAGCATCGGCACGAAGATGTCGGTCGGCTGCAGGCCGAGCGCGGTCGCGGCCCGCACGGTGGGTCCGCCCCACGGCACGATGTTCAGGGTGCCGTTCATCAGGCCCGCGACGCAGGTGAGCACCACGGGGCTCATGCCCAGTCGCAGGTAGATGGGCAGCATGGCCGAGGTCGTGATGATGAAGGTCGTCGACCCGTCGCCGTCGAGCGACACCGCACCCGCGAGGATCGCCGTGCCCAGCACGACCTTCGCCGGGTCGTCGCCGAGCAGTCGCGTGATCAGGCGGATCAGCGGGTCGAAGAGTCCCACGTCGATCATGATCCCGAAGAACATGATCGCGAACATCAGCAGCGCCGCTGTCGGCGCCATCGTGGAGATCGAGTCGAGGATCATGTCGCCGAGCCCGAGGCCGGCACCCGCGAACAGACCGAACACAGTGGGCACGAGGATCAGGGCGACCATCGGGGTCAGCCTCTTGGTCATGATGAGCGTCATGAACGCCAGCACCATGGTGAATCCGAGCAGGACCAGGACCCACTCCGGCGGCACGAAAGCCACGTCATACGTGGGAGCCTCGTCGGCGGCCGCGAACAGGCCGGTGAGTGCATCGGGCATACGGTGACTCCTTCGTCGGTGCCGTCCACTTCGACGGATCCTGACGACAGTAGGCAATCCGGCGCGTCCGTGTGCGGTATCCCGCATTCCCGGGCGTTATGCGCGTAGCGTGACTTCTGCGCATATTGCGCGAAGGGAGCCCCGTGCCGAAGACGACCAACAGGTGGCGGTTCGCGACCCGTGCGCTGCTGCTGCAGCTCGCGGCCGTCGCGCTCGTCGTCGCCCTGTGCACGGGCGTGTACCTGGCCCTCACCGTGCAGCAGCTGCGTGCGGAGGCGCAGTCCACCGCCCTCGGCATCGCCAGGACCCTGGCCGAAGACCCTCAGGTGCGCGCCGAGGTCGCTCGTATCTCGGCGGCGAGCGGGCCACCTGATGCCGCGAGCCTGAAGAACGGCGACCTGCAACGCACCGCTCTCGATGTGGCGGCCCGCACCGGAGCACTCTTCGTGGTGATCACGGACGAGGACGGCATCCGCCTCGCGCATCCGACCAGCGCGCGCCTCGGCGAGGTCGTGAGCACGCCGTTCGCCGACGTGCTCGCCGGCAACGAGGTCGTCGAGTGGCAGACCGGCACGCTCGGGGAGTCCGCCCGCGCCAAGGTGCCGGTGCGGAATGCCGACGGCATGCCCGTCGGAGAGATCAGCGTCGGCTTCGAGCGCACCGGCGTGTTCGACGATCTGCCTCCGCTGCTCAGTGTCATCGGGCTCACCGCCGTGGGGGCCCTGACTCTCTCCCTGCTCGCGTTCCAGCTCCTGCGTCGACGCTGGGAGCGGTTGACGTTCGGGGTGCAGCCGGAGGAGCTCGTCGCCCTCGTGCAGAACCAGACCGCGGTGCTGGACGGCGTCGACGACGGCGTGCTCGCGGTCGACACCGCGGGCATCGTGCGGGTGAGCAACGCCGCCGCCGACCGGATGCTGGGCCTCGACGCTCCGGTGGGTCGACCGCTCGTCGATCTGGGCCTGCCTCCCGCGCTCCTCGAGACGGCGTCGGGCAGGGTGGCGAGATCCAGCGCCGTGATCGAGGAGCGGGTGCTCTATCTGGATTCGCGTCCGGTCGAACGAGCCGGGCGCCGACTCGGCGACGTGCTGATCATCCGCGATCGCACCGATCTGATCGCACTGACGGAGCGACTCGAGAGCGTGCGCGCGGTGACCGCCGCCCTGCGGGTGCAACGGCACGAGTTCGCCAACCGGATGCATGTGGCGGCCGGCCTCCTCGACGCCGATCGCATCCCCGACGCGCGGGCCTTCCTCGGCGAACTCGTGGAGCGCGGCTCCGTGGCGTTCCCGGTCGTCGGCCTCGATCTGCTCGGCGACGCCTTTCTCCATTCGTTCCTCGGCGCCAAGGGCATCGAGGCGGGTGAGCGCGGTGTGGCGCTGCGCATAGCGGACGACACGCAGGTGATCGGCAGCATCATCGAGCCCGAAGACGTCGCCGCTGTCCTCGGCAACCTCGTCGACAATGCCGTGACCGCCGCGGTGGCCGGCGACCGCGCACCTCGATGGGTCGAGGTCGCGGTGCTCGGCGACGGCGACGCGCTCGTGGTCACGGTGGCCGACTCAGGGCGGGGGCTCGGCGGCGCCGACCCGATGTCGCCGCGCTCCCCCGGCGACGACGGCGCCGACCGTGTGCACGGACACGGGCTGGGCCTCCCGCTCGCCCGGGAGATCGCCCGCCGCAGTGGCGGCGACCTCTGGCTCATCGACCCGGGCGGCCCCGAGCACGGAGCCGTGTTCGCCGCCCGACTCGGCGCCGCCGTATCCATCGCTCCGACAGATGACAGGAAGAGCCCATGACCGATCCCCTCCGCGTCCTGATCCTCGACGACGACTTCCGTGTCGGCGAGCTGCACAGGGGCATCGTCGACGAGCAGCCCGGCTTCCGCGCCCTCGAGCCGGTGCGCACGATCGCAGAGGCGCGCGACGGCCTGCACGCGTCCCGTCCCGATCTGCTCCTCGCCGACGTCTATCTCCCCGACGGCGACGGCATCGCCCTGGTGCGCGAGACGGCGGTCGACGCCATTCTGATCTCCGCCGCCGACGATGGTCCCACCGTGCGGCGGGCGCTGCGCTCGGGCGCCGTGGGGTACCTGCGCAAGCCCTTCGATCGACGGGGTCTCACGGGACTGCTCGAGCGGTACGCACGCTACCGCAATCTGCTCGCCGGCGACCGTCCGGTGCCACAGGAGGATGTGGATCGAGCACTGGCGATCCTGCACGGCTCCGGTGAACCCGTGACCGTCTCGCGTTCCGCGACCGAGCAGCTGGTGCTCGCGGCGCTCGGCGACGGAGAGGCATCGGCCGCCGAGGTGGGCGAGCGGGTCGGCATCTCTCGCGCCACCGCGCAGCGCCATCTCGCGGCGCTCGCGGCACGCACCGTCGTGGAGGTGCGCCTGCGCTATGGAGCCACCGGCCGACCGGAGCACCGGTACGCGGCGCGCACCTGAGGCGCCGTCGCGATCGCGGCACTCAGCGCACGGAACCGCACGGACGCAGAGCCGTCAGGAGTCGGATCCGACAGCGGCGAGCCGCGCCTCTTCGTCGGCCTGGATCGCGCTCTCGACGAGGGGCTCGAGAGCACCGTCCATCACCTGGTCCAGGTTGTACGCCTTGAAGCCCGTGCGATGGTCCGCGATGCGGTTCTCCGGGAAGTTGTACGTCCTGATGCGCTCCGAGCGGTCCATCCCGCGGATCTGCGACTTGCGCGCGTCCGAGGCCGCGGCATCCAGCTCCTCCTGCTGCTTGGCGAGCAGGCGAGCGCGGAGCACGCGCATGGCAGCCTCGCGGTTCTGCAGCTGGGACTTCTCGTTCTGCATCGAGACGACGATGCCGCTGGGCAGGTGGGTGATGCGCACCGCGGAGTCGGTCGTGTTGACGGACTGACCGCCCGGACCGGACGAGCGGAAGACATCGATCTTGAGGTCGTTCTGGTTGATCGCGATCTCGTCGGGCTCATCCACCTCGGGGAACACCAGCACACCGGTGGTCGAGGTGTGGATGCGACCCTGCGACTCGGTCGCCGGCACGCGCTGGACACGGTGCACACCGCCCTCGTACTTGAGGTGCGCCCAGACGCCCTGCGCGGGGTCGGTGGAGGATCCCTTGATGGCGACCTGCACGTCCTTGTAGCCCCCGAGATCGGACTCGTTGCGCTCCAGGAGCTCGGTCTTCCACCCCTTGGATGCGGCGTACTGCACGTACATCCGCAGCAGGTCGGCCGCGAACAGCGCCGACTCGGCCCCGCCCTCCCCCGCCTTGATCTCCATGATCACGTCACGAGCATCGTCGGGATCGCGAGGGATCAGCAGACGTCGCAGTCTCTCCTGCGCCGCCTGGAGTCCCTCTTCGAGGACGGGGATCTCGGCGGCGAACGCGTCGTCTTCCCTGGCCAGTTCGCGCGCGGCGTCGAGATCATCAGACGCCGCCACCCATGCCTCGTGGGCGGCAACGATCCGCGACAGCTCGGCGTAGCGGCGGTTGACCCGCTTCGCGCGAGCGGCGTCGGCGTGCACCGCCGGGTCGGAGAGCTCCTCCTGCACCCGGCGATGCTCGTCGATCAGAGTCTGGACGGACTCGAACACTCCGGCTCCGCTCAGCGGATGTTGTTGTCGTGCCCGTGCGCGCCCGAAGGCAGCGTCGGGATCGACTTCTGCATCTGCACGAGGAACTCGACGTTCGAGTGGGTCTCCTTGAGCTTGCCGAGGACGACCTCGAGCGCCTGCTGCTGGTCGAGGCCCGCGAGGGCACGGCGCAGCTTCCAGGTGATCTTGACCTCATCGGCCGAGAGCAGCATCTCCTCGCGACGGGTGCTCGATGCGTTGACATCGACGGCGGGGAAGATCCGCTTGTCGGCGAGCTGGCGCGACAGGCGCAGCTCGCTGTTGCCGGTGCCCTTGAACTCCTCGAAGATGACCTCGTCCATCTTGGAACCGGTCTCGACGAGAGCCGTGGCGAGGATCGTCAGGGATCCGCCGTTCTCGATGTTGCGCGCGGCGCCGAAGAAGCGCTTGGGTGGGTACAGCGCCGAGGCGTCGACACCACCCGAGAGCACACGCCCCGAAGCAGGAGCCGCGAGGTTGTAGGCGCGTCCGAGACGCGTGATCGAATCGAGCAGCACGACGACGTCGCGGCCCAGCTCGACGAGACGCTTGGCGCGCTCGATCGCGAGCTCGGCGACCGTGGTGTGGTCCTCGGCGGGACGGTCGAAGGTCGAGGCGATGACCTCGCCCTTCACCGTGCGCTGCATGTCGGTGACCTCTTCGGGGCGCTCGTCGACGAGCACGACCATGAGGTGGACCTCGGGGTTGTTCTGCGCGATCGCGTTGGCGATCTGCTGCAGGACGATCGTCTTGCCGGCCTTGGGCGGCGCGACGATGAGACCACGCTGCCCCTTGCCGATCGGGGCGACGAGGTCGATGATCCGCTGCGTGAGCTTCTCGGGAGCCGTCTCGAGACGGAGACGCTCCTGCGGGTACAGCGGGGTGAGGTTGCCGAACTCGACGCGCGTCGCCGCGTCGTCGACGGACAGGCCGTTGATCGAGTCGACCTTGACCAGGGCGTTGTACTTCTGACGTCCCTGCTGCTCGCCCTCACGGGGCTGCTTGATCGATCCGACGATCGCGTCGCCCTTGCGCAGGTTGTACTTCTTGACCTGGCCGAGCGAGACGTAGACGTCGCTGGGGCCGGCGAGGTAGCCGGTGGTGCGCACGAATGCGTAGTTGTCGAGAACGTCGAGGATGCCGGCGATCGGGATCAGGACGTCGTCCTCGCCGATCTCGGTGTCGAATTCGTCGGTCGGGGCGCCTCCGCGACGCTTGTTGCGCTGACGATTGCGGGCGTTCCCGCCGTCGTCATCGGTCGGGGCGCTCTGCTGCTGCGACTGCTGCGACTGCGGCGACTCGCCCTGCCCGTTGCCGTTCTGGCCGCGGCCACGGTTGCGGCTGCGGTTGCGGTTGCGGCCACGACCGCCCTGATCCTCGCCGCCGTCGGCGGACTCGGAACCGGAATCGTTGGAGGAGCCGGTCTCGGTCGCAGCGGCCTCGGCGGCCTTCTCTGCGGCGGGAGCCTCGGCCTCGGCGGCCGGCTTCTTGGCGGTGCGACGGCCACGACCGGTGGTCTTCTTCGGCTCGTCGCTCGCGTCGGAGGATCCGCCGTCGGAGGACGGTGCGGATTCTGCCGGTGCCGCGTCGGCTGCGGGAGCCTCGGCAGCAGGAGCCTGCGCGGCGGGCGCTGACGCCTCGGTCTCGGCATCGGCCTTCTTCGCCCTGCTGCGGCGCGGCGTCTTCGCCTTGGGTGCGGCCTCGGCCGGAGCCTCGGCAGCGGGTGCTGCGGCGGAGGCGGGTGCCGCGTCGGCAGCGGGCGCCTCAGCGGCGGCGGCGGCCTTCTCGGCCTTCGCTGCCGCCGTGGCGGTGCTCGCACGTCGCGGTGCGCGCTTGCGCGCAGGGGCCACTTCGGTCGCGGATGCGGTGGCGGCGTCGGACGCCGTCGCCGGAGCCTCGGCGGCGGCTGCCGCCTTGTCGTTCTGGGTCTCGGAGAAATTCTCCACGAGCACTCCCTCTTCAGTCTGGGGAACACGAGCGGTACGCGCACAACGGGTGCTGAGCGCGGTCGCACGGGCTGACGCTCGGCGTCGGCCGACCTCGTCACTGGGTTCTCGGGGAGAACCGGGTTCTCGCTGAGAGCAGTGAAACAGGGATTCGCGTGCGGGACTTGCAGAGTTGCAATGGGGCCAGATTCACGCAGTTACGTGGAGCCCTCCGCTCGATTCCCCCACTGTACCACCACGCACGTCGACGGCGAGCAGCAGCGCGTCCCACGGGGTGTCGGTGGTGGATTCGGCGAGTTCCACGGCATCCTGACGGCGCCCTGGTCCGTCGGCGAGCACCAGCACGCTGGGCCCTGCGCCCGAGACGACGGCCGCGAAACCGGCGCTGCGCAGCGCCTGCACGAGTCGCTGGGTCTCGGGCATCGCCTCGGCGCGGTAGTCCTGGTGCAGACGGTCGGCCGTGGCGTCGAGCAGCAGTTCAGGGCTCTGGGTGAGCGCCGCGATCAGAAGGGCCGAGCGCGACAGGTTGAACACCGCATCCGCAGTGGAGACATGAGGCGGCTGCAGCGAGCGCGCGGCCGACGTCGACATCGTGTACGAGGGCACCAGCACGAGAGGAGAGACGCCGCGATGCACGAGCAGCTTCTTGTGGCGGGCGCCGTGCTCCCCCATCCAGGCGATGGTCAGTCCGCCGAAGAGTGCGGGAGCGACGTTGTCGGGATGCCCCTCGATCTCCGTGGCGAGGCGGAGCATGTCGGCGTCGTCGATGTCGACGTCGCCCTCGAGCAGTCCCTTGGCGGCGAGGATGCCCGCGGCCACCGCGGCACCCGATGAACCGAGACCGCGCCCGTGCGGCACGCCGTTCTCGGCTTGGATGCGCAGACCGGGAAGAGGACGATCCACATCGGCGTACACGTGTGCGACGGTGCGGACGATCAGGTTCGATGCGTCGCGCGGGATCTCCTGGGCGCCGGAACCGGTGACCTCGATCTGCAGCTCGCCGGGGGCGAGCTCGGTGATGAGGAGCGTGTCGTAGACGCTGAGCGCGAGTCCGAGGGTGTCGAAGCCGGGGCCGAGGTTGGCGCTGGTCGCCGGGACCGTCACCTCGACGGTGCGTCCTGCGACCACGGTCACTCGCCTTCCACGCGCAGCACCGAGACCACGCGCTCGACGACCGAGCTCTCCGACAGCGCGGTCACGGTGGCGCTGAGCGCCGAGTCCGTCGCGCGGTGGGTGCCGATCACGAGGCGGGCGGTGGGCTCCGCCTCGCCGTCGACGGTCTGGACCACCGTGGCGACGGAGACATCGCCCTCGCTGAGGATTCCGGCGACCGTGGCGAGCACGCCCGGCGCATCCGAGACCTCGAGCGTGATCTGGTACCGCGTCGTGACATGTCCGATCGCGACGACCGGAAGATTCGCCCTCGTCGATTCGCCGACGCCGACCCCTCCCGCGATGTGCCGACGTGCCGCCGAGACGACGTCGCCGAGCACAGCGGATGCGGTCTGCACGCCGCCCGCACCCGCACCGTAGAACATCAGCGAGCCGGCGGCCTCGGCCTCGACGAAGACGGCGTTGTTGGCGCCGTGCACCGACGCGAGCGGGTGCGACCGGGGCACCAGTGCGGGATACACGCGGACCGAGATCGACTCGGCGCCGTTCGCCTCGAGGCGCTCGCAGACGGCGAGCAGCTTGATGACGAAGCCGGCGGCGCGCGCCTCCTCGATCATCGAGGCGGTGATCGAGGAGATGCCCTCGCGATGCACCGCATCCAGTGGGACCGCGGTGTGGAAGGCGAGGCTCGCGAGGATCGCGGCCTTCTGCGCGGCGTCGTAGCCCTCGACGTCGGCCGTCGGATCGGCTTCGGCGTATCCGAGGCGCTGAGCGTCGGCGAGCACATCGGCGAAGTCGGCGCCCTCGGTCTCCATCCGGTCGAGGATGTAGTTGGTGGTGCCGTTGACGATGCCCATGATGCGCACGACCCGGTCACCCGCCAGCGAATCGCGCAGCGGGCGGATGATGGGGATCGCCCCTGCCGCGGCGGCCTCGTAGTACACCGAGGCGCCCACGCGGTCGGCGGCCTCGAAGAGCTCGGGACCATGGGTGGCGAGCAGCGCCTTGTTGGCCGTCACGACATCGGCTCCGGAGCCGATGGCCTGGAGGATGTTCGTGCGCGCCGGCTCGATGCCGCCGATCAGCTCGATGACGATGTCGGCCCCGAGGATCAGGGACTCCGCGTCGGTGGTGAACAGCTCCGCAGGCAGATCGGTGTCGCGCGGGGCGTCGAGATCGCGCACGGCGATGCCGGACAGCTCGAGAGCGGCGCCCGCGCGATCGGCGAGCTCGTCACCGTGGCGCAGCAGCAGGTCGGCCACCTGGGAGCCGACCGCGCCGGCGCCCAGCAGCGCCACCCGAAGTCGTCGGTACTCAGTCGTCATTGCTTCTCCTTCGGAGGGTGGATCTGTCGTGCGTCGTCGGATGCCGCGTCGCGGGGAGCGCGGGTCACCGCAGGTTCTCGGATGCCTCGATGCCGGCGTCCCGTGACAGGACGTCGTCGATGGTCTCGCCGCGGACGATGACCGTCGACCGCCCGTCGCGCACCGCGACGATCGGCGGACGGGGCACGTGGTTGTAGTTGCTCGCGAGCGGGGCGCAGTACGCGCCGGTCGCCGGCACCGCGAGCAGGTCGCCCGGCGCGACATCGGCCGGAAGGAACTCGTGGTCGACGACGATGTCGCCGGATTCGCAGTGTTTGCCGACCACGCGGCTGAGCTGCGGCTCGCCGGTGCCCGCGCGGGATGCCAGGCGAGCCGAGAACTGCGCGCCGTAGAGGGCGGGACGGGCATTGTCGCTCATGCCGCCGTCGACGCTCACGTAG
>Ga0308161_1005979_pt1 | contig 10465 bp, 9 predicted proteins | sample PhyFR2_FD_201034 | JGI IMG/M metagenome (GOLD analysis project Ga0308161, IMG submission 201034) | Phyllosphere microbial communities from UC Gill Tract Community Farm, Albany, California, United States - DLSLF.R2 | ecosystem: Host-associated > Plants > Phyllosphere > Unclassified | place: USA...
TCGGTATTGTCGAAGTTATCGCTTTAGCCCATCACGACACCACCACCGACGATCCCCGCTGGGACTGCGTTGATATTAAGGCTGTATGTGATATGCCGCGACCTGTGACCCTTCACGAAATTAAAGCGAACCCGAAACTTGCCAAAATGTCGCTGGTGACTTCGATGCGGCTGTCGGTACAACCTGTGACACCAGACCAATGGCATGAAGTTTGCAAAATGGGCGGATTAACGGTCACCTTTTAATCAAATCCGATACATTGTTGCTACAACTAATTAAGAAAGCAGTTTAATGGCCAAGGGCCAATCAGCCATTTGAACAACCACTTTTTGAGGCGCGCTATTATAAAATTGGGAGACCTTGAATTCAGTTATAGCCATTTAACGCATTGATAAACCGCTGCGAGTTATACGCGATTTTTTAGTAGAGCCGGGCGTTAACTCAGTTTGATAACGCGCTGGGCTAGATCGGTTTACGGAATTAGTCATTGGTTCAATTGGCTGGTTGAACGTCTAAAGGTTGCCGCCAAACCATTGCGGCTCGCTGATTAAGATCGTGGCCTGAAACGGCTGATAGTAAAGTTTGTTTTCAAGCTATGCAAAAGCCCTGAGCGCGATTAATTGACGCAGCGTGGCATATTAATTGACGACGATGATACGTGTCTTTATTGAGAGATAGGGAATAAGACGCTCAAGATCTTTTTTCACCAAGGCGATACAACCTTGTGTCGGTTGGTTATTCGAGCGCGCCACATGCAGGAAAATCGCACTTCCACAGTTTCTTTTACGCGGTCTCATATTCCAATCTAAAATAATAACACGATCATACAGGTGGTCCGTACGCAAAAGCGCCTCGGTACTATTGCGATATGGCAGTTTTACCGGGCGATTATAATTCGGATCACCCGGGCTATCGCACCAACCATCGTTGATTTTTATTGGTTTAAAACTAACCATCCTGCCAAGTGGCCTGCGGGCTTCGGGTTTATAAAGGCCGCTTACGATGCGCATTGTCGCAATTGGCGTTGCTTGGTCACCTTCCCTTTTTAGAGCCGATGTGCCGCTTGCTCCAATTGCGCATTGGAAGGTCAAATTTGCCGCTTTTAATATTGCCTTTGCGTTATTGCCCCCAAGCCGGCGAACGGATATAAGTTGCAAGTGACGCATTTTTTTTTTATTTTGTTTCGAGAATATCGCTTGCATCAGGATCAATTTTCGTGAAGTTAGGGATAAATACTAGAGCGGACAAGCTTCAACAGCAATAAGGAATGAAGCTTTCATAAAGGTTGATTAATATGGCTGGTCGTACAATTTTGATCGTTGATGACGATGATGATCTACGCTCTATTTTGGTAGAACAACTGCAGTTGCATAACGAATTTAATATTTTAGAAGAAAACACTGCTACCAAAGGTATAGCAACGGCACGAAAAGGCAATATTGATCTTGTAATTATGGATATCGGCTTGCCTGATCTTGACGGACGCGATGCTGTTAAACTTTTGCGGCAAGACGGTTTTCGCGCTCCGATCATTATGCTGACTGCCCATGACACTGACAACGAAACAGTTCTTGGGCTCGAAGCTGGTGCCAATGACTATGTTATCAAACCATTTCGTTTTGCCGTTCTTTTGGCGCGTATCCGTGCGCAATTGCGCCAGCATGAGCAGAGCGAAGATGCGACTTTTAAAGTTGGGCCTTACACATTTAAACCTGGCCAAAAGGCGTTGATTGATGAAGCTGGTCATAAAATCCGCTTAACGGAAAAAGAAGCAGCGATTATTAAATATCTCTTCCGCGCTGGCAAAAATGTTGTCAGCCGCGATGTGCTTCTCGAAAAAGTATGGGGTTATAATTCCGGTGTTACAACTCACACTCTCGAAACGCACGTTTACCGACTAAGACAAAAGATCGAAAAAGACCCGTCAAACGCACAACTTCTGGTGACAGATTCAGGCGGTTATCGACTAATTCCATAAAACCTAGGTGCATAGTTTTTGATGGATGTATTAGGGAAGGAAATCGCAAGCTTTAATGTCCGCCGAAGATGAGGTTACGATTTTACGACGTCTTGCGATTTTCCAGCTTTTAACAGGTGAGCAACTTCGACTCCTCGTTTTCGGCGCCGATAAGTTGATCCTGGAACGCGGACAGCACCTTTTTCATCAAGATGAGACTGCTAAATCGGCTTTCGTTGTCCTTTCCGGGCGCATTGATTTAATTCGAACGATCGATGGCAAAAACGTTGTCGTCGAATCGGTCGATAGCGGTTGTCTTATCGGTGAACTGGCACTAATATGCGAAACAAAGCGCGCCGTCAGTGCCATTGCTGCCGATGAAACCGTCTTATTGCAAATAAAACGCCTTAAATTTCAGCGTCTTTTGCGAGAATTTCCGCAGATTGCATACGGTTTACATGCCTACCTACGCAACAATATGCATAGATTCATTAATAACCTTCATCGCCAACTTCCACCGCTTGATGAGGAATAGTTTTAGATGACCGGGCGGTGGCCTGCGGTGCCAGCACAGGCACAAAAATTCTGCGTGCCCTTTCGCGGCTTGCTGGTTGAGCCTGAAAAATTTTTTTCTGTGCCTCAACAACAAGAACACCGCCAAAGTAAGGAAAAAATCTTTCGATAATAGCGCTGAAGAACTGGGAAATGAACCGAGGCAACCGTCTTGGCGAAGGCGAGGAATATAGACAGTGGTTGATGGCAATAATGCTGAAATTGGTATTACGAAGAAGTCTTTGTAATTGTGTGCGGCTATAGGGGGCACCATGACCAAATGGGGTGTTTTCAAATCGAGCCCATAAGCCACGCCGATTAGGAACGACAATAACCAACCGGCCATTCGGTACCAATACCCGCCATAACTCCTGAAGCAAATCCTCGGCATTTTCAGCGAATTCAAGCATGTGCACAATTAATATACGATCGATTGATGCATCAGCCAATGGCAGGCACCGTTCATCGACGAGTGCCGTAGCCACCTGTTGTTGATTAGGCCAAACTGCTGCGCCCTGTTTTGCAGGCATAAACGCAAAAGTGCGTTCTGTGTCGCCTTTAAAGCGGTCCAGGTAGGGAAAGGTAAAGCCAAGGCCAAGCAGCCGCTCACTCGGCACCGTAGCCCAACTTTTTTCTAAAGATCCAAAAATCAACCGCGATGTTTTCAAGCCAACTGATGAGCCATAAAATGCTTTAAGCGAAATGATATCAACAATCATAAATCACGTGGTATTAATTCCAACAACCCAGGTTTTTCCCACGTAAATTGTGGGCATCAATATTAACAAGTGCCGACTGATCCTCGCGAATAAGAAAGTAGCGGGTGCGTGTCTTAAGGTCAATTTTTTCCCAACCCTTACAGTCGGTCGGTAATTCAACTTTCTGAAGCGTAAGTTTTTCTGTCCAAGCCGTGGCGTTGGCAACACAGCCGCTTGTCGCAAGCAGTAAAGGTATAACCAGCGACGTACCAATTTTAACAAAACTGAAATTTTTCATATCCCGATTATCGTCTCCTAACCGCGATTTATCGATCTTAGCAGAAATTATATCAACAATTAGTGCCGTGTAAAAATAATTCCACGCAATGAACCAAAAATTACGTAGAGCAAAATTCTATAAAACATTAAATTCATTAATTAATAAAATTCTAAATAACCCGCAAAAAATCAGAACGGCTAGCCAATTGTTTACAATTGATCGTAACTCGTGCGCACGAAGCCTGAGATGGAAGAGATAATTTTCAACTAATACCCCTTGCAACCAAAGTTTTGGTGTGATGGCACTGGCTAGATAGACAAAGAAGATTTTTCTTTTTTCATCGTAGAGTATGACGCTTCGAGTTTATACCAACTTTTAGCACGGCTGATGCGCTGGGAAATTTGCTCTTTTGCAAGGATTGTCGCCGTTCGCTAATCCTAATAAATTGGTGAGAGCGGTGAAATTTGGCCCTGGCCGGCACGGCGGAAAGTGCGGTCTGTTGCATTTAAGCTGGGAGCGCGGATAAAGCCTTTTTAGCCGCTATAAGGCCGTAAATAGCCGAAAAGCGCATCTTCCTCAATAAATCACGTTTGATGATGATGTAAACTATTTTTAGGAAACGATAGTGTAATAGCGCCAACACCTATTAAAACGGTGTATCTTCAAACTTTGACGACAACTCACAGGAACATCAGTTTAACCTGAGCTGCTAGCCCCACAAGCATTTGATAATAAAACTTAAGTATCAACCAAGCATAAGGCAGAGCGTAAATTTCGTCAGCGACTCGCAAAATGTGAAAAAGGCACCTGAAGCGATAGGTTTATCAACGGTTAGAGGTACAACTGGTGACACGCATATCGTTTTGGCCAACCTCTTGGTGAAATCAAGTCGATCCTAATGAATGCCGCATAAACTAGATTGTTCTGATCAGTCCTTGCATATGCTTTGAAAAGAACCGTCGTAGAGAGGCCTAATCGATGGTATCAAGCTTTGACTCCGATAAGCGAAGCGGCAAGGGAAAAATTTATAAGATCAAACCAAATTGCGTAACAAATTGGAATTTCTTCGAGCCTGTTACCGCCGCGATCAGCGCGGTGACGACTTCGACCAGTACTGATTAACAGATTTTGAAATATTTTGCTAAAAGTTTTTAAAAAAATGAAAAAACGATTTCAATTAAACTCGATAAACAGCGGTACCCAGCCATCCATTTTCTTATCTACGCTGTAAAATGGGATATAGATTGCAAAGAGGAGTTTTTATGTCAAATCCTAACGACATCGGCCGTGGCCGCATTTACGATTCTATCCTTGATACGATCGGTAACACGCCGCTGGTGCGGCTCAATCGTTTTTCGAAACAAAATGGCGTGGCCGCCAATTTGCTTGCCAAACTCGAATTTTTTAATCCTCTCTCAAGTGTCAAAGATCGCATTGGTATCGCCATGATTGAAGCGCTGGAAGCCCAAGGGAAAGCCCAACCCGGAGAAACGGTATTAATTGAGCCTACCTCTGGAAATACCGGAATTGCGCTCGCGTTTGCGGGTGCGGCCAAAGGCTATCATGTGATTTTGACAATGCCGAGTACAATGTCTTTAGAACGACAAAAACTGCTAAAACTGCTTGGCGCTGAACTGGTGCTTACCGATGGTGCAAAAGGCATGAAAGGAGCGATCGCTAAAGCAGAGGAATTAGCTGCACAGTATAAAAATGCAATTATACCGCAACAATTTAATAATCAGGCCAATCCTGCAATCCACCGCGAAACCACTGGTGAGGAGATCTGGAATGATACCAATGGGACCGTTGATATTGTCATTTCTGGCGTCGGTACTGGAGGGACCATTAGCGGCATTGGCCAGGTACTAAAAGCGCGCAAGCCCGACGCTAAATTGATAGCGGTTGAGCCGGGCGATTCACCGGTGTTAAGTGGTGGTGAGCCAGGCGCCCACAAGATTCAGGGAATTGGTGCCGGTTTTATTCCAAAAACGCTTGATACAAATATCTATGACGAAGTTGTCACCGTTACCAATGATGATGCCTTTACCAATGCACGGCTCATCGCTCGTCTTGAGGGGATCCCCGTTGGAATTTCGTCCGGTGCCGCCCTCGCTGCCGCAGTGAAGGTCGGTAACCGCCCTGAAAATAGCGAGAAAAATATCGTAATTATTATTCCCTCTTTCGCTGAACGTTATCTATCAACACCGTTGTTTGATGGTTTGGATGACCATAGCTGAAATGAGGGCACCAGCGTTTCCCATTCTACACGCGGGATTGAAATCAATCCATTGTTTAACATCCGCATGTCACCCGTTGTCTAAGTTGCTTTCGAAGGGCATCGAATAGTCATCAGGGCGCTTGGAATGTTGTCGGTCGCTGTTAACGAGGTTTTAAATGACCAGATCGGTCACAATCTTACCGAGACAGTTCGCCAAAAATAGTCTTGTTCCATGGCGCCTTAAGCTGAAATTTTATGCCGTTTTGCCCATAGGTCAATTTCGCTTCACCCAAAAAACTTGCGGGCAAAATACGTTCCATAAGCTTGGAACCGAAACCTTTTCTATGTGGATGTGCGATTATCCGATCACTAATTTCTGTCCAGGTGAAATAAAAATGGCCGTTTACATGACGCCAGGATATCCTGATGCCGCCACTCTCATCAGCCAATGCACCGTATTTTACCGCATTGGTTGAAAGTTCGTGTAACGTGAGAGCAAGCGATAGTGCCGCTTGAGAATTTAAATAGATTGGCGGTCCCGAGATTTTGAAGCGTTGGCTTTCACCACCATGAATATCGAGGCTGGCATTGACGATTTGCCGTAGATTTGCACTCCCGGCCCTACCAATTGTCAGAATATCCTGAGCCCGAGCCAAAGCGCCTAGCCTTGTCGAAAAATCGTTTTTAACCTGTAAAATATCATCATCATTATTGAGCGTTTGATTGGCGATGCTTTGGACGATGGCTAGAATATTCTTCACGCGGTGGGCAAGTTCTCTTGTAAGCACTGCCTGTTTTTCATCGGCGCGTTTGCGTTCCGTTATATCTTGTATAACGCCCAGGATTCTATGTGTTTTGTTGTCATCATTATCGTTAGGGGAGGCTTCCGCCCAGTAGGCAATCCACCGCGGTTCATTGTTGTCAAATCGATTGATAAGAAGCTCAAGATGAATGAGGTGGCAATCGCTTTCAAGGCTCTCAATGAGCTTGGTTGCGTGCGCACAGTTATTTAACGATACCGCTTCTATCAATCGCGATACTGCAATTTCTTTTTTCGTTTTTAAACCCAAAATTGCCGCAAATTGTGGCGTTGCCTCAATCATATTGCGGTCAAGATCAATTTCGAAAGCGCCAATACCGGCTGCTTGCGTAGCCAGTCTTACCCTTTCTTCGCTGATACGTAATTGCTCGGCCTGGCGTCTTTCTTTGGTACGGTCACGGACAATTTTCAAAAATCCTTGCTGCTCACCATCTTCGCCATAAAATGCCTGTAAATCGCCAGAGGCCCAAAATCGCTTGCCATTTTTGCGTCTATGCCAACGCTCAACCGCATCTAAACGATGCTTGATGGCGGCGCGTCTACGTTTTTCAGGAACACCATTTTTTTGGTCTTCCTCTGTAAATAATATATCAATGGTTTGACCGATGATTTCATCCGGCGCCCAACCGAATAACTTTTGCGCCCCGGAACTCCAGCTGACGATCCGGCCGTCCATATCGGTTGTTAGAATCGCGTAGTCAACCGCATTATCAATGATTAATTGATTACGCCAGTTACGTTTTTGTGCGGACCGCATATCACATTCCTTTTAATTTGGTTGTTGATGTGCTCCTTAACAAACGACTTATTGATGTTGCATCTTCGCGCGCGTTCCACTGCATAGTTTAATATCGTGCGTCCCTTGCTATTTTAAAGCTGTGACGCCAATTTTTATTATCAACCTAATACCAACTGATAACCGGAATTATAGCCGCCTGCCGTCGATACCGCTCGCACCGTGTTCGAGATCACAACCCTCCATAATCCTCGCGAAAGGTCACTCACTTTTAAATTTAATTCGCAGCTGATTTCAATAAATTGAGTATTGGCAGCTGTCGGAATATCAGATGCTCCAGAGACCGCAGCTAGCGGGAGGCAGGATGAAATTCAAAACAGCGAAAAATTATACAACTTAAAGGCCATTTAGATACCTCAATTTCACTGTAAAAATGATCCAAATAATACTTAAATTGCCAGTGGTGCCGGATAATGAGGCCGCGATTATTACGAAAGCCGCCGGTGCTTTATCTACAGTTAGGAGGCGCCAATTAATGAGACCGGGTCTTTTTATTGGTGATTGATAGCAAGTCGCTTTATTTTTTAAAAGATTTTTTAAGGTAGCGTTGAAACACAGTTTCCGCCTAGCACATTTCTTTTATATATGACAAAAGCGTGTTAGTTGAACAATGATGAACGACGCAGAGCAGGCCGCATGTTAAAAACACCTTATTACCTAATCGATAAAACCAAATTATTGCGGAACATGGAGGCCATCGCCCATTTGCGCCAGCGCTCGGGTGCAAAAGCCCTACTGGCCCTTAAGTGTTTTGCAAGTTGGGGCGTTTTTGATTTTATGCGCGACTATATGGATGGTACAACGTCATCATCGCTTTATGAATTGCGTTTAGGACGCGAAACATTCGGCAAGGAAACTCACGCTTATTCTGTTGCATGGGCCGACCATGAAATTGATGAGGTGGTCAGCTACGCTGATAAAATAATTTTTAACTCCGTAAATCAATTAAACCGTTATTTTGATTCAACAAATTCTCTACAACGAGGGTTACGTTTAAACCCACGCATCAGTGCGTCTGATTTTGATATCGCAGACCCAGCGCGCCCTTTTAGCAGATTAGGCGAGTGGGATATAGCAAAGGTTGAGCCAATCTTGCCGTTGATAAACGGATTTATGATTCACAACAATTGTGAAAATTCTAGTTTCGAGCGTTTCAATTCGATGCTCACACGTATCGAAGAAAACTTTGGCCAGTTATTTGACCGTGTAGATTGGATAAGCCTTGGTGGTGGTATCGAATTCACCAACCCTGAATATCCGATCGATGTTTTTGCGGATCGGCTGAAACGCTTTTCTGATGATCATTGTGTGACAGTTTTTTTAGAGCCGGGTGAAGCGTCCATCACCAAAAGTACGACGCTCGAAGTTACAGTTTTAGATTGTATAAAAAATGGCATGGAGCTCGCGATCGTCGACAGTTCTATTGAAGCTCACATGCTGGACCTTCTTGTCTACCGCGAACAAGCTAAAATCACACCTAATAACGGTGAGTATGAATTTATGATATGCGGTAAATCATGCCTGGCTGGAGATGTATTTGGGACCTTTCGCTTTGATAAGCCGTTGCAAATCGGTGATAGACTTTCAATTGAAGATGCCGCTGGATATACTATGGTGAAGAAAAATTGGTTTAATGGCGTCGCCATGCCAGCTATAGCAATTAAAGAACTTGATGGAACTATTCACATCCAACGTGAGTTTGATTATCGCGACTATAAACATAGTCTATCTTGATTGAATTGGCTGAAAAGCTAACATGTTTCGCAAAAGGAGATGATGCGGGAATGAAAAAGAACGTCTTAATCATCGGTGCTGGTGGCGTCGCGCAAGTGGTCGCGCACAAATGTGCCCAGCACAATGACATTTTAGGTGACCTTCATATTGCTTCCCGAACATTCAAGAAATGTGAAACGATTATCGCATCCGTCAAGGAGAAAAACTCCTTTAAGGTGGAGGGCGTTCTTATACCTCATCAACTGAATGGCCATGATATCGCTGCAACCGTTGACCTTATTCGTAAGACGAAAAGCGAGATCGTAATCAATGTCGGGTCTGCATTCCTGAACATGGACATCATGAGTGCCTGTATTGAAACGGGTGCCGCCTATATTGACACCGCCATTCACGAAGACCCGTTGAAAATTTGTGAAACGCCGCCTTGGTATGGAAATTACGAATGGCCCCGTCGTGACGAATGTAAAAAGGCGGGGGTCACCGCTATATTAGGTGCTGGGTTTGACCCCGGCGTAGTCAACGCTTATGCGGCTTTGGCGCGGGATGATTATTTTGACACAATGAGCGATATTGACATCATTGATATTAACGCGGGTGATCATGGGCGCTGGTTTGCGACGAATTTCGACCCTGAGATTAATTTTCGAGAATTCACCGGTCAAGTCTGGTCTTGGCAAAATCACCAGTGGACGGCAAATACCATGTTTGAGATAGGCAAAAACTGGGATCTACCGGTTGTAGGCACCGTGAAAACCTATATGACCGGACATGATGAGATCCATTCCTTGTCGCGTAATCTCGATGTCGCCAATATCCGGTTTTGGATGGGCTTCGGTGACCGCTATATTACTGTTTTTACCGTTCTAAAAAACTTAGGTCTACTTTCCGAGCAACCTGTAAAAACCGCTGAAGGCCAGGAAATTGTTCCTCTTAAAGTGGTCAAGGCGGTGTTACCCGACCCATCCTCTTTAGCACCAGACTATACCGGTAAAACCTGTATCGGCGACCTGATCAAGGGCAAGAAAAACGGTGAAGACCGCGAAATTTTTATCTATAATATTGTCGATCATAAAGAGGCCTTTGTTGAGACTGGTGCGCAAGGCATTTCTTATACCGCGGGGGTTCCTGCGGTGGCTGCGGCATTGCTGGTTGCCCAGGGTGAATGGGATGTTAAAACCATGGTGAATGTAGAAGAGCTGCCGCCGCACCCCTTTTTAGCTTTACTAAATGAGATGAACCTTATCACCCGAATCAAAGAGGGTGATAAGGATGAAGTCTTCGCACGCTAATGCGGCTGTTAGCTGGAATATTTTTTAGCTTACTTATTATATTACCCGCCGGCATAAGAGCAAAACAACCCTCTGTTGTCAGCTGCAGCGGTGTCGATCTATACCAAACGGCTACGCCAGA
>Ga0308161_1005990_pt1 | contig 10450 bp, 7 predicted proteins | sample PhyFR2_FD_201034 | JGI IMG/M metagenome (GOLD analysis project Ga0308161, IMG submission 201034) | Phyllosphere microbial communities from UC Gill Tract Community Farm, Albany, California, United States - DLSLF.R2 | ecosystem: Host-associated > Plants > Phyllosphere > Unclassified | place: USA...
GTAGGTGCCAGAGAAGGCCCAATCCACTCAAACCAATCGAAAGGTCAACATCACCATGGCGAATCTGGAGCAGGGGTACTCCGAATTTTCGACCTCGGCTGTGGCGTCCGCTCAGTACGGGCTTGAAGACGCACCGTCTGACTGGTTTGTCGACCCTCAAGCCGGTGAGTCCGCACGTGTTGCAGTAGCAGCCGATCTGGAGACCGCGGCCGACAATTACCTTAAAGAGCACGACACGGCACCGGACGCTGAAGAAATTCCTTCAGTCGGATCCTGGGCGCCGGAACTGGATGAGGACGAAGAAGTACGCGACACCATCAAGGCCGTATGGCTCGGTGTTGGCGGCGAAGTTGATGAAGGCGAACTGGGCTGGCAAGCCCGCGCACTGTGCGCCCAAACGGACCCGGAAGCGTTTTTCCCTGAAAAGGGTGGTTCGACTCGCGACGCGAAACGCGTCTGCGGCGCATGTGTTGTCCGTTCTGAATGTCTAGAATATGCCTTGAGCAATGATGAGCGCTTCGGCATATGGGGAGGGCTCTCAGAGCGCGAACGTCGCCGTCTACGGAAACGAGCAATCTAATTCGTCCGCCAATTCACGTCACCGCCATCGTTGCCTCGCACGATGGCGCTGACTTTTTACCACGCACTTTGGCCGCGCTGCGCAACCAGTCGCGGCCTATTGAACGATTTGTCGGAGTCGACGCTTCTTCCTCCGATGCTTCATTTGAAGTACTTCGGGCCAACCTACCCTCCAACGCAGCCCTGCTGCTGGCCGAGGAAGGATCCCTGGGCCTGTCCCTGGAAGTAGCTGTCTCGCAGCTTCCAGAAGCTCGCGCCGACCGAGATGAGTGGCTGTGGATCATCCACGATGACTCCATGCCGGCACCCGATGCTCTTGAAAACTTGACGCGAGCCGTCGAAGCTTCCGAGTCGGTGTCTATCGCCGGCTGCAAGTTGCTGGATATCGACAACCCGCGGCACCTGGCCGAAGTGGGCCTGAGCGTAGACCGCAAGGCCCAGCGCCTGACCATGATCGATACCGACGAAGTCGATCAGGGCCAGTATGACGGACGCAGCGACTACTTTGCCGTGTCCTCGGCAGGCATGTTCATCCGCCGCGAAGTCTTCGAAGACCTCGGCGGATTCGACCCGGCAATTCCAGGCCGCGGCGACGACGTAGATTTGTGCTGGCGAAACCGCTTGGCCGGACACCGCGTGGTAGTGGTCCCGACCGCCAAGATGTACCACCAGGTCGAGGTAGTCGACTCCCTGGCTGGACCGCGCGAAGCCAAGCGCTCGGAAGTCTTCCAGCGACTGAAGTTCGCTTCGCCGCTGGCTTTGCCATTCCTATGGATCGGGCTGCTCTTCGGAGCCATCGGCCACTTCCTGATGGCCTTGCTGGCCAAGGACCCCGGCCATGGGTTCAGCCACCTCGGCGCGACCCTGCGTGGCCTGTTCACCCCGGGCAAGCTGGCGGCCTCGCGTCGCAACGTCTCCCAGATTCGACAGGTTCCCCGCCGGCAGGTGCGCAAGCTGATGACCTCGGCTGCCCAAGTGCGCGAATACCGCCGCAACCTGAATACCGGACGCGACGATGCTGAAGTCTATGGCGATGGCAGCGGAGCTGACGCCATGGTGGAGCCCAGCGGCGATAACTTCTCGGACTTCGTCCGTATCGCCCGCCCGCCACGCACCACCGCGGTCCTGTCCCTGATCTTCGCCCTGCTGCTTTCCGTCGCCGCCTCGCTGATCGCTTGGCGCAACGTGCTGGGCGCTTCCGCTCTTTCCGGTGGCGCCTTGCGCCCGTTCTCGCAGAGCACCCAGGAAGTCGGCGCCAACGCCCTGTCCTGGTGGCAGAGCATCGGCACCGGTGTGAGCGCGCCGCCTGACAACTCCGATATCCTCTTCTGGCTGTTCTCGCTGGCGACTTTTGGCCACGCCAACCAGGCCTCGCCCTACCTCTTCCTCGCAGCCATGCCATTAGCGGCACTGACCGCATGGTGGGGCATTGGAGCGGTCAGCCGCTCCCGAGCCGTACGATTCTTCGCGGCGCTCGTCTGGGCACTGCTGCCATCGCTGACCTCGTCCTTGGCCTCCGGCCGCGTCGGTTCAGCCATGGTGCATATCCTCCTGCCGGTCTTTGTCCTGGCAATCCTGCGTTCCATGAACGCACAGGTAGCCGTCGAAGGGGCCAAGCCCAAGACTGCGAAGCAGCCGTCGGTTTCGGCCTGGACGGCCTCAGCTTCGGCAGCCTTGCTGCTCTGGGCGATCTCCGCAGGATCGATGGCATTCTTCCTCACCGCCACCGTATTGATCTACGCCTTGGCTTTGTCTTCGCTGCAGCGAGCACGCAGCCTGTGGTGGATCCCGTTGCCGGCCGTGGTGTGGAACCTTCCGCTGTTGGTGGCTTCGCTGAGCGAACCACGACTGCTCTTCACCGAGCCAGGTGCTGCCACAGCATTCTCGCCGGCTTCGCCATGGCAGATGCTGCTCGGCTTCCCGGAAGCCTTCGACCCCAAGGTCGGCTTGGTCGGCTGGGACATGCTGCCTGCCGGCCCATGGGCACTGGTTGCCGCACTCCTGGTCGGCGCCCCAATGATCTTCATGGCGGTCTTCGGCACCCTGAGCTCCGCATTCAGCTTCAATGCCGTCATGCGCCGCAACTCCCGCCGGCTGCTCTGGGCAGCTGTGATCGCCGTGGCCGCAGGATGGGCCATCGGCTTCATCCCGGTCACCATGGATTCGCATACCGCGGTAACCGCGTACACCGGACCATTTGTTTCCTTCGCGGTATTCGCCCTGATGGCTGCCGCAGCCAATGCCCTGGCCGCTTTGCGCCACGAGGACAAGCCACGAGCCATTCGCGGCGGTGCTCCTCGGCCGCTCTTGGGCCTGATGGCCGCACTGAGCGTTGTGGCAGTTCTGGCTTCCGGCTCGGTGCTCCTGGCTACGCAGCTGAACCCGGCGGCAACCTCGGAATCCCTGTCCAAGCTGGTCAACACCCAGCAGGTGGGCTCATCGCAGCCACGTACCCTGCCAGCCACGGCGGCCGATGCAGGACGTTCGGAATTCCAAGAACGCACCCTGGTGCTCAGCCCGCGGTCTTCCGGAGAAATCGACAGCCAGCTGGTCTCCGGATCTGGCGAAACCCTGGATAGCATCAGCCGCTTCTCGCAGGTCAAAGCGCTGGGCGGAAGCCTGCTGGATCCAGAACGCAATGAAGGATCCATCACCGCTTCGGTGCAGAGCAAGGCAGTGGCCATGCTGCTCTCAGAGTCGGCACTTGATTCCCGCGAGTCGCTGCGCGAACTGGGCATCGGCTACATCGTCCTGAACGAAACCGGCGAATCCGTTCCCGCAACTGTGCGCACCCTTGATGCTGCCACTGGCCTGGCCTCTGTAGGCCAAACCGATAGCGGCTGGCTCTGGCGCGTGGATTACGGAACTTCGGCTGGCGCCGAAGGAACCGGTTTCGCACGCCTGGTCAGTGAAGATGGCACAGTCACCGTGCTGCCGACCGAACGCGGAAAGAACAGCAAGGTGGAAATCCCTGCGTCCGATTCGAAGCGCACCCTCGTCCTGGCTACGCCCGCCGATGCCAAACTGCGGGCAAGCATTAACGGTGACGCGCTGCGCTCCGTCGCTTACCCTGAGGATTCGGACACTCGCTGGGCACAAGCCTTCGAAGTTCCCGCCGAAGGCGGCGAACTGACGCTGTCGCACAAGGAAGTCATGGCAACCCCAGTCCTGATTCTTGGCTGCCTGGTCCTGCTGATCACCATCTTGCTGGCCATCCCGGTTCCAAGCTCCCGGCGCTTCGCGAACTACCGCAATAGCGATTACCGGTTCCGTGAACCACGGGCAGAAGACGAAGAACTGGCAGACGGTTCCGAGGTTTTGGCGGCGGCTGAAGTACAGAGCCCTTCCACGGCTACCGGCGTGCTTCCGCAGAGCCGACGCGAGGCCCGTGAGCGTGCCAGCGAGATTCGAGAGAACTTGACCCCGAAGCTCAACGACCGAATTTCGGACGATGACGCCGAGCAGGAGAAGAAGTAGTGAGCGACGAGAAGAACGTGAACTCAGCGGATTCTGCTGACAAGCCAGCCGAGCAGGTTCCTGCGCCAAAGCCAGTGGCAAGCCCGCAGGAATCGGCGGCACCTTCGCAACCTGTTTCCGCCGCCCTGTCCCGGGCTGAGCAGAAGGCTGCCAAGGCCAAAGCCAAGGTCGATGCAAAGCTCGAAAAGGCGCGCGCCAAGGAAGCGCAACAGCGTGCCAAGGCCGATGCGAAGAATGCGGCCAAGGAGCAGAAAGCTCGCGAGGCTGAGCAGGAAGCTGCAGCCAAGGCCGAGGCCAAGGCCGAGAAGAAGGCTGAGGCCAAGGAAACTGCCAAGCCTGCGGCTGCGCCAGCTTCTACGCCTGAGGCCAATGCCAAGGCCGAGCCCAAGGCCGAGCCGGCCAAGGAATCCGAGCCTGCCAGCGAGAAACCATCGAAGGCAGCGGGCACCCCAGTCGCAGAACCAGCATCCGACGCCAAGCCAGAGGTTGCCTCTGAGGCCAAGGACCAGCCAGCTGTAGCGCCGGAGCAGGATCCGGCCTCGGCCGAGGCCCATCCGGCGCACAAGGCCGCCAACACATCGACCCCGTCGGCGCCTGTAGCCGCTCATGAACCAAAGGCTGCCCACAAGGCAGAACCGGAGAAATCCGAATCGGAGAAGACTTCTGCTGGCAAGGCTGAAACACCGGCCGAGGGCAAGAGCCAGGCCGCACAAACCGCTGGTGCTTCGGCAGCTGCCGCGGCAACTGGCGCAGCAGCGACCCCTGCAACAGAGACCCCAGCAGCTGCGTCCAAGGACACCGCCGGGGAACCGGAAAATGCCAAGGCAGCCAAGCGACGCCGCAAGCTGGAAAAGATCCGCGCAGCCGAGGCAGCTAAGGAAGAGCAGGCCCACAAAGCCCAGGCCACCGAAGCAAGCCCGGCCAGCGAGTCCACCGACGGCAAGGTCAACGCGCGCCGCAAAAAGCTGGACAAGGCACGAGTCGCCGCGAGCAAGGACGCGGCCACCGCGCCCACCCGCAAGAAGACCGGTGCCGTGCTGCTGAGCCTGGCTGCGGTCATCGCTGCCGGCGCAGTGGTTGCTGGCGGATCCGTGATCGCTCCGAAGGCCGCGGAAAAGACGCTGCCAGCGGCCGTGACCAACCTGCCGGCAGGCGATGCCAGCAGCATCTGCGCGCCCACCCCGCAATTGCTCAAGGGCGTTGACGGCACCGACCCGCAGTTCGCCGCCGGAGCCAAAGAGATCTCCAGCAATCTGCGCAGCATTGCCGTTTCGGACCTGGCCAAGCGCATCCCCGGATCCTCGTTCGCCAAGCTTGACGGCTCCTCGGAACGTTCGCTGACCAAGCGCATCGCAGAAGCCGAAGCCCTGGAAGCACGCGGTTCAGATGACGACGGACAGACCGGACGCACGAGCAAGATCTCGACCATCAATGACGCTGACGATGCGCAGGTCTATTCGCTGCAGCCCCTTGGCGGCCTGGCCTCGGAAGGCAGCGCGCTGCGCAGCTACCAGGCCAAGGACGGCGACCTTGCAGGATTGGCCACCGCCACCTGCCAGGCGCCAGCATCGAACTGGCGATTCACCGGCTTGCAGACGAGCACCGGTTCGACCAGCGTGATGAACCTGTCGAATCCGACCCATACCACCGCTCAGATTTCCGTCCGCTTGCGCGGGCCAGAAGGCCTGATCGACACCCCGACCCTGCAGAGCATCGTCCTGGCGCCGGGGGAGAGCCGCGCCCTGGTTCTGGGTGGTTACGCACAGAACATGGATTCGGTCTCTGCAGAGGTCACCAGCGTTGGCGGCAAGATCACCGCATCGGTGCAGCAAGCCGCACTGCGCGGGTTGACCCCATCCGGCGTGGACTTCGTGGCTCCGAATGCCTCGGCATCCAACACCCAGGTGATCCCGGGCGTCTGGATCGATGAGAAATCAAATGCCGATGCCCTGAGCAAGGACGATAGCTCCCTGGTGCCGCAGCTGCACGTTTCCGCCACCGGTTCCTCCGGCGCCGGCTACAAGGTCAAGGTCCTGGGCAAGGACGGCGAAGTAGCCGCCAGCTTTGATGACAACCTTGCGGTGGCCTCCAACGCCACCGATGTGCAGAGCCTCAAGCAGCTTGCTGCCGGCTACTACACCATCGTGGTGGAATCGGACGCCCCGGTGACCGCTGCGGTCCGCATGGTCCGAGGCAGCAACCCGAAAGACTCCTCGGATACCGCATGGGCCGCCAGCTCCAATGTATTGGCCGGAACCCAGGCCATGCCGCTCCCGGCCAATGGCACCGGCAAATTCTCGTTGGCCGCGGTCGACTCGGATTCCTCCGTGGAAGCCACGGTGGTGCGCAAGGACGGGAAGCTCAGCAAGGGCAGGAAGCTGGAGATCAATGCTGGATCCAGCATTGTCTTCGATCCGAAAACCGTGGCGGATGACGCGCAGGCAGTGATTTTCTCTACCGACGCGAACACCTACATCGGAGCCCTGACGCTTAGCTCTGAACGTTCTATCGCCTGGGCTGCCATGCCTCAGGCTAATGCCGGTCGCGACGGCATTGTGGTGAATATCGGCGGGTAGCCTCCCGCCACCAAGGAATAGTTTTATGGTTACCCCCTTCGGCTGGCTCGCCAGCCGAATCGCCCTGGAACGCCGTTCGCTGCGCGTTGCCAGCCTGACCGCCATGGTCGCTGCCATCTTGATCATTGTCGGCGGAGGAGTGGTCCGCGTGACCGGCTCAGGCCTGGGCTGTCCGGACTGGCCGGCCTGCACCGACGGGTCCTTGGCGCCAACGGCGCAAATGGGCATCCACGCCACCATCGAATTCGCCAACCGCTTGCTCACCACGGTGCTGTGCGCCGCGGTGGGATGGGTCATCATCGCAGCCCGGCTGCAACGCGAACCGGTGCCAGGCATTACCCGCTGGGCCTGGGTGCAGTTCTGGCTCGTCGTGCTCAACGCCGTGATCGGCGGAGTCACCGTCTGGGTGAAGCTGAACCCGTTCATGGTGGCCGGGCACTTCTTGGCCGCGACCTTGCTGCTGACCGCGGCGGCGATCACCTGGGATAAGACCCAGAACCTGACGGCCAAGCAGCAGCCGGAGAGCACCCCGCAGCTCAAGACGCTGGGCACCAGCATGCTGGCGATCAACGCCGTGTTGGTCATCCTTGGCACCGCGGTCACTGGCTCCGGCCCGCATGCCGGGGACTCTGCCGATGTGCCGCGCATGGGCTTTGACTGGCTGGGCATCACCGTGGTCCATGCCGTGGCGGCAGTGCTGGCCTTGGTGATGGCGCTGGTCATCTGGCGCACCGCGAACCAGCAACAGGTTCCGAATGTCGCGAGCAAAGCCACAATGTATGTGCTGGTCTTCGCCGGCCAGGGTGCGATCGGCATCGTGCAGGCGCTCACCCACCTTCCCGAGCTGCTGGTGGTCTGCCACCTGGTGGGCTCGGCGCTGGTCTGGATCGGAGCGGTCCGCCTGATGCTGGCCACCCACGCGCCACAGCGCACGGTGGCCGCCCGGGCTCACTCGTAGTCGGGGTCGTCCGGGAAATAGGACGGGTCGACCTCACTGATCGGCTTGACCCACAGCTGCGCCACCTCGTGCACAATGCACTGGTGGACAAGGTCCAGCAATTCCCCGGGGCTGTCGGCGATCTGCTCGATGGGCAGCCGGAAGATGATGATCTTGGCCCGCTCATGGGCTGTCGCCGGCACGGAGGATGCCAAAGGTATACGGTCGCCGATGGCCTGGGCTTGGTTGATCAGCTTGTCGCTGGGAACCGGCTCAATCAGGAAGTCGATGATCTCGATCTTCTGCGCCCATCGCTCGGATAGCCGCTGGGCGCTGGCCATCACCGCGTCGTCGAATCGCTCCTGGCGGGAGCGGTAGGCAGGCAGGTGCATCGGCACCAGCGGCCCGCGCCGTCCCCGGCCATGGCGGTTGCGCCGTGGCCCTCTGGGCTGATCCGGCAACTTGGAGTTCATCCTCCCAGCCTATCGCTTGGCTCGATACCCAGGGCGGATCGGCCCGCAAGCACCCCTAGATCCCCGGTTAGCGAGCATGCCGCGAGTAGAATAGAGCGCGTGGAAGGTCTTCGTCTTTGTTCTCGCCCAGCTTGCCGTGAAGCAGCTCGTGCAACCCTCACCTACGTCTACGCGGATTCAACCGCAGTGCTGGGTCCGCTCGCGACCTACCCGGAGCCGCATTGCTACGACCTGTGCGCACGGCACGCCAACCGCCTGACCGTGCCCAGCGGCTGGAACCTGATTCGCGGAGTCATGCCTGACGTGCTGGAACCCGAAGACGAACTCAATGCCCTGGTTGATGCGGTGCGTGACAAGCAGCCGCAGTCCCGCGAACCACGCCACGCCTCCAGCTCCCCGGTGGACTCGGTGCGGGCCCGCGATAACCGGGGCCAGCGTTTCGATTCCCGCGTCCGTTTGGCCGTCCTGCCCGACAAGGAACAGTAAGCTCCGCTCGAAGAACCTTTTGCGGGCATATCAGCTTGTGTCCTAGCCGAAACGTGTTTTAGGTGTGGTAATCCGTCGCATGTGCCGTCCCGGTGGATATGCTGAAGGCGCGTGAGCCCTCAGCGGCTTGCCATTGACCCCAAAACATCACACCATCGCGCGAATTGCAGGAGGTTTGCTCATGGCTGAGGCGGCGAAGAACCCTACCGGAGGGCAAGGAAATGCGGGCCAGCCCGCATCGGCTAGCCCTGAAGGAGCGCTAAAACCAAAGGCATCGCTGAGCCAAAAAGCTGAAGAGCTTGCTGCGCGATTGGAAGCCCACAAGAACCAGGCGCAGGCTGAAGCGGCCAAGGAAGCCGCTGCCAAGGAAGCTGCCCGCAAGGATGCGGTCCGGCGAGCCATGTCCGGCAAGACCGAATCTCCTGCACAGCCCGAAGCCGCCAAGGCCACGGTCAAGAAGCCGGAAGCGGCCAAAGCCCCCGCGGCCCCGCCGGCACAGAAATCTGCACCGGCCAAGCAGGCCGCTCCTGCCGCGCCTGCGCAGCAAGACGCCCCAGCCAAAACCGCGGCTCCTGCCGCCGCGAGCAAGCCGGCAGCAGCAAAACCAGCAGCAGCGAAACCAGCTGCCCAGCCGAAAGCCAAAGAACCAGTAGAAGACGTGATCCGCGCCATTAAGCTGCCACACGAGATCGAAGCCGAGAAGAAGGCCAAGAGCCAGTCGCCAGCACCGGCCACCAGTGTCCAGCCACAGGTGGAGGACCAGGGCACGAACACCGCCCAGCAAGTACCGCCGGTATCGGTAGCGCCCAAGACCGGATCGCTGCCCACCACCAAGGCAGCCGTCGCCCAGGCACGCAACCGGGTCTTCGGCAGCTATGAGCCAGAGCCCGAACGATCCGAAGCCGCAGTCCAGCGCCGGGTCGCCCGGGAACGCGCCTTGAACTCCAAGCCGCCATTGGGCCGCACCGCACAGGTCATCGTGGCTTTGGCCTTCCCGCTGCTGACCTTGATCGCAGCCATCCGCCTGATCGCCACCCCGGCCTTCCTGGCATTGTCCTATGCCCGCCCGGGTTTCCCCAGCGACAGCTTCGGCTTCACCGATGCCGAACGCCTGACCTACGGCAGCTACGGCGTGGACTACCTGAACAACTTTGCCGGACCCGAATACCTGGCCGGGCTCAAGCTTTCCACCGGATCGGCGATGTTCACCGACGGGGAGGTGCAGCATATGGTCGACGTGAAGAACCTGATCGGCTTCGCCTACATCCTCGGCGCGGTCCTCGCCCTCATCCTGGTCATCGGCGTCTGGTACCTGGCCAAGCGCTACGCCGGGGGAGTGCGCCGGGCATTGTTCTCCGGGGCCATCTTGACCCTGGTCATGATCGCCGCGCTCGCGGTGGCCGCGCTGCTGGGCTGGGAAACCTTCTTCACCCAGTTCCACGCCCTGTTCTTCTCCGAAGGATCCTGGACCTTCAGCGTCAGGGACACCCTGATCCGCCTGTACCCGGAGCAGTTCTGGATGGACAGCGCCATCGGCATCGCCGTGCTGGTCCTGGCGACCATCGCCATCGTGCTGGTCAGCTGCTGGCCGACCGGACGCCGCCGAGAGGCCTCCCGGCTTCGCCAGGAGGCACGGGCCTTCGGCATCGGCAACTAGCCAGCAACGCCATTAAACAGTTCAGGCGCCGCGAAAGCGGCGCCTGAACTGTTTAATCGTGATGCTATTTGGTGTACAAGGCCTGGATCTGCTCCTCAAACTGGTCCAGGACGGTCTGCCGCTTGAGCTTGAGCGAATTGGTCAGGTGTCCGGAGGCTTCGGTGAATTCCTCATCGAGGACCACGAATTTGCGGATGGACTCGGCCTTGGACACCGTCAGATTCGCGGTGTCCACATAGCTTTGGACTTCGGCAGTGACCTCGGG
>Ga0308161_1005992_pt1 | contig 10449 bp, 7 predicted proteins | sample PhyFR2_FD_201034 | JGI IMG/M metagenome (GOLD analysis project Ga0308161, IMG submission 201034) | Phyllosphere microbial communities from UC Gill Tract Community Farm, Albany, California, United States - DLSLF.R2 | ecosystem: Host-associated > Plants > Phyllosphere > Unclassified | place: USA...
GACCATCATCGTCATGCCGTCCTGCGCGAGGTCCGCCATCACGTCCAGCACCTCGCCCACCATTTCCGGATCGAGCGCGGAGGTCGGCTCGTCGAACAGCATCGCGACCGGGTCCATCGCCAGCGCCCGCGCGATCGCCACGCGCTGCTGCTGGCCGCCCGAGAGCTGGGCCGGGAACTTGTGCTGGTGGGCCGAGAGGCCCACGCGCTCCAGGTAGTCGAGGCCGTGCGCGAGCGCGGCGTCGCGCGAGCGCCCCAGCACCTTGACCTGCGCGAGCGCCAGGTTGTCGCGCACGGACAGGTGCGGAAACAGCTCGAAATTCTGGAACACCATGCCGATGCGCGCGCGCAGCTTCGGCAGCGACGTCCTGCGGTCGCCCACGGACGTGCCGTCGACGCGGATCGCGCCCTGCTGGAAAGGCTCGAGGCCGTTGACGGTCTTGATCAAGGTCGACTTGCCGGAACCGGACGGCCCGCACACGACGACGACGTCGCCGCGCGCCACGTGCGTGCTACAGTCGCGCAACACCTGGAAGCCGCCGTACCACTTGCTGACATTGTCGATTTCGATCATCCGGATACCCCTCGTCAAACGATGTATTGTCGCGTTTACGGGCTGCTTGACAGGTCCCGGAACGCCAACGATACTGCCGGGACTTGTCAATATCATCAGCATCAGGCACCCGGCAACCACCCGATCTTGCACGTGATTGTGCCACGGCGCCGGCGCAGGAGGACAATCTCCCCTGCCCCGTCACCCGCCACCACAGAGGAAGCTATGAACAAACGAAACCGCCTCACCACCTGGATCCTCGTGGGCCTGGTCCTCGGTATCGGCGCCGGCTACGTCGCGCATACCAATCTCGCCGATCCCAAGGGGTTCGCCGACACCATGGCGCTGGTGACGACGCTGTTCCTCCGCCTGATCAAGATGATCATCGCACCGCTCGTGTTCTCCACGCTCGTCGTCGGCATCGCCAAGATGGGCGACGCGGCGGAAGTCGGCCGCATCGGCGTCAAGGCGCTGGGCTGGTTCATCATCGCCTCGCTGCTGTCGCTGTCGCTGGGCCTCGTCCTCGTGAACCTGTTCCGTCCGGGCGACGCGATGCACGCCGCGGGCCACCTGCCGGCCGTCGGCGCCTCGACCGGCCTGACCGCCACCGGCCTGACGCTGAAGGACTTCATCAGCCACCTCGTGCCGACGTCGATCTTCGACGGCATGGCCAAGAACGAGATCCTGCAGATCGTGATCTTCTCGATCTTCTTCGGCACCGGCGCCGCCGCCGTGGGCGAACGCGCCGCGCCGATGATCGCCGCCATCGACGGCGCCGCCCACGTCATGCTGAAGGTGACCGGCTACGTGATGAACTTCGCGCCGTTCGCCGTGTTCGCGGCGGTGGCCAGCGTGGTTGCCACCAGCGGCGTCGGCGTGCTGTCCACCTACGGCGTGTTCATGGGCGAGTTCTACCTCGGCATCGCGCTGCTGTGGGCCGTCCTGATCACGATCGGCGTGCTGTTCGTCGGCCCGCGCCTGTTCAAGCTGCTCGGCCTGTTGCGCGAACCGACCATCCTCGCGTTCACCTGCGCGTCGTCGGAAGCCGCGTATCCGAAGACGCTCGAAGGCCTGGAGCGCTTCGGCGTGAAGAACCGCCTGGCCGCGTTCGTGCTGCCGATCGGCTACTCGTTCAACCTGGACGGCTCGATGATGTACTGCACCTTCGCCGCCGTCTTCATCGCGCAGGCGTACGGCATCGAGCTGCCGCTGTCGACGCAGCTGACGATGATGCTCGTGCTGATGCTGACGTCCAAGGGCATGGCCGGCGTGCCGCGCGCATCGCTCGTCGTCATCGCCGCCACGCTGAACCAGTTCCAGATTCCCGAAGCGGGCCTCTTGCTGCTGCTCGGCATCGACCACTTCCTCGACATGGGCCGCTCGGCCACGAACGTGATCGGCAACGGCATCGCGACCGCCGTCGTCGCGAAGTGGGAAGGAGAACTGGCGGATCCCCCGCTTGCCGACAAGGACATCGCCGCCGCGCCGTTGCGCTAGGCGCCCCGAACCCAGGCTTCCACGACGGAAGCCTTTTTTTTTGCAGTCCAATAATTCATAAAAAAGGAGCTTTGATGATCTCGAAATTCGTACGCGCGTGGTTCGCACTGTTGTTCCTGGCGCTGCTCGGCACGGCCGCGCAGGCCCAGACCGCGGGCCGCCTGCCCAACGTGGTGATCCTCGCCACCGGCGGCACCATCGCCGGCACCGGCGCCACCAGCACGACGACGGTCGGCTACACGGCCGCCAAGATCGGCGTCGACGACCTCATCAAGGCCGTGCCGGAACTGCAGAAGGTCGCCCACGTGACGGGCGAGCAGGTGTTCCAGATCGCCAGCGAAAACATGAGCAACGAGCACTGGCTGACGCTCGCCAAGCGCGTCAACACGCTGCTGGCCAAGCCGGACGTGGACGGCATCGTGATCACCCACGGCACCGACACGATCGAGGAAACCGCGTACTTCCTGGACCTCGTCGTCAAGAGCAAAAAGCCGGTCGTGGTGGTGGGCGCCATGCGTCCGTCGACCGCGATCTCGGCCGACGGCCCGATCAACCTGTACAACGCCGTGCTGACCGCCGGCAGCCAGGACGCGATCGGCAAGGGCGTGCTCGTCGTGCTGAACGACCAGATCAACGCCGCGCGCGACGTCAGCAAGACCAACACGACGACGACCGACACCTTCAAGGCGACGGAACTGGGCCTGCTGGGCTACGTGGTCGGCAACCAGGCGCACTTCTACCGCGCCTCGACCCGCAAGCACACGGCCGACACGGAATTCGACGTCGCCAACCTGGCCGCGCTGCCGCAGGTCGACATCGCCTACACCTATGCGAACGTGGGCCCGACCGCCGTCAACGCGCTGGTCGCCGCCGGCGCCAAGGGCCTGATCCACGCCGGCGTGGGCGACGGCAGCCTGCCGAACAAGGTGCGTCCGGCCCTGTCGGCCGCGCGTGAAAAAGGCGTGATCGTCGTGCGCGCCAGCCGCGTGGGCCAGGGCATCGTCGCCCGCAACGGCGAAGCGAACGACGACCAGCTGGACTTCGTCGTGGCCGACACCCTGAATCCGCAGAAGGCGCGCATCCTGCTGATGCTGGCGCTGACCAAGACCAACAGCACCAAAGAGATCCAGCGGATGTTCTACACCTACTGATGCACGGGTAGGCCCCAATGAAAACGGCCGCATCTGCGGCCGTTTTCATTTGCGGATGCGGTCGATCACACCAGCGCATGCCCCTGCATGCGCGTCAGGATCGCCAGCGGACTCGCGTCCTTGTCGTACTGGTGCATCGGCGACAGCTGCAGCGTGTGCTCCATCATGTACTGCCCCGCCATCACCGCGTGCGAGGCCTGGTCGGAGAAGCACACCCACGCGCAGCCCGGCGGGAAGTTGAACGTGACCTGCGGCGCGTTCTTCTGGTAATCGAGGTCGGACTTCATCGCGTCGTGCAGCTGCAGCATGATGTGGTCGTATTCGCTGCGCAGCGACTTCGTCACGTGCAGGGTGTTCAGCACTTTCGCCTGCCAGGCCGAATACGGCTTCACCTTCGGCAGGAAGCGCCGGGCGACGTCCTCGAACGGTTCGCCCACGCGCCACACGCGCGGCTCGCCCTCCAGGTTCACGTTGGTGAACACGCGCAGCAGGCGCTCGCCGTAGTTGGGACGCGACGGGAAGGCGTCGACGTGCATGCGGCGGTCGTCCGCGCGCCACGACTGCACGCGGTTCTGCACGACGGCGGGCCGGAAGCTCGTCGCGCCGCGGCGCAGGTGCTCGCCGTAGCGCGGCACGAGGTTGCCCAGCAGGCTTTCCGCCTGCGCGCGGAAGCGGCCGATCATCCCGGCCATCAGCGCGCGCGTCGCATCGTCGCCGACGACGCCTTTCAGGTCGCCGGCGGACGACAGGCTGATGTTGCGCGTCTTGGGGTCACGGATGTCTTCGCGGAACAGCGCCAGCTCTTCCTTCTGCGGCGCGAAACCGTGCTCGCCGAAGTTCGGGAAGTACAGCACCTTGCCCGCTTCGAGCGCGGCGATCCAGGCCGGGTGGCCGTGGCCGACGTCGGCCATGTCGATTTCGACGATCTGATTTTCCATCCTGTTCCATCCTTAATCTTGTACCGCTTCGACCGGCGACGATGCCAGGTCCTCGTCCTGCCTGGCCTGCTGCCGATCCCACATCTGCCTGTACAGGCCGTCCGCCGCGATCAGCGCGGCATGCGTGCCCCGCTCGACGATGCGGCCGTGGTCCAGCACCAGGATCTGGTGGGCGTCCGCGATGGTCGACAGGCGGTGCGCGATGACGAGCGTCGTACGCTGCTTCGCGATTTCCTTCAGCTGCGCCTGGATCGCCTGCTCCGACTTCGAATCGAGCGCCGACGTCGCCTCGTCGAAGATCAGGATCGCCGGATTCTTCAGCAGGGTGCGCGCGATCGCCACCCGTTGCTTCTCGCCGCCGGACAGTTTCAGGCCGCGTTCACCCACCATTGTCGCATAGCCGTCGGGCAGGCTTTCGATGAAGTCGTGGATCGACGCCGCGCGCGCCGCCGCCACGATGTCGTCCCGGCTCGCGCCCGGGCGGCCGTAGGCGATGTTGTACTCGATGGTGTCGTTGAACAGCACCGTGTCCTGCGGGACGATGCCGATCGCGTGGCGCAGCGAATCCTGCGTCACGGCGCGCACGTCCTGGCCGTCGATGCGGATCGCGCCCTGCTGCACGTCGTAGAAGCGGTACAGCAGGCGCGACAGCGTCGACTTGCCCGAGCCGGAATGGCCGACCACGGCCGTCGTCGTGCCCGGCGCGATCGTGAAGTCGACGTCGAACAGGATCTGGCGGTTCGGGTCGTAGCTGAATTCGACGTGCGAGAACTCGACCTGCGCGCCGTGCGTCACCAAAGGCTTCGCATCGGGCGAATCGGCCACTTCGCGGTTCTGTTCCAGCAGGCCGAACAACCGTTCCATGTCGGCCAGGCTCTGCTTGATCTCGCGGTAGATCACGCCGAGGAAATTCAGCGGAATGTACAGCTGGATCATGAAGGAGTTGACGAGCACGAGGTCGCCCAGCGTCATCGTCTTGTCGATCACGCCCTGCGTCGCACGCCACAGGATCGCCGTGACGGCCGCCGCGATGATCAGGGACTGGCCGCTGTTCAGTAACGACAGCGACGTCTGCGAGCGCACGGCCGCCTGCTCGTACTTCTGCAGGCCTTCGTCGTAGCGCTGCGCCTCGTAGTCCTCGTTGCCGAAGTATTTCACCGTCTCGTAGTTGATGAGGGAGTCGATCGCCTTGGTGTTCGCCTTCGAATCCAGTTCGTTCATCGTGCGGCGGAAGTGCGTGCGCCATTCCGTCACGGTGACGGTGAACGTGATGTACGTGACGAGCGCGATCACGGTGATGCCCGCGAACCAGGCGTCGTAGTGCGTGCCGAGGTAGCCCAGCACCAGCGTGATCTCGACGAGCGTCGGCAGGATCGAGAACAGCGAGTACGACACGAGCGAGCTGACGCCGCGCGTGCCGCGCTCGATGTCGCGCGTCATGCCGCCGGTCTGGCGGTTCAGGTGGAAGCGCAGCGACAGCGCATGCAGGTGCCGGAACACACGCAGCGCAATGGTGCGCACGGCGCGCTGCGTCACGCGCGCGAACAGGAATTCGCGCAGCTCGGTGAACAGCGTGGTCGAAAAGCGCAGCGCGCCATAGGCCACGAGCGCGCCGAGCGGCAGCACGAGCAGCGCGTGCGGACTGGACGGATTGATCGTCAGGTGGTCGATCAGCTTCTTGAGCACGAGCGGCACGCCCACGTTGGCCATCTTGGCCCCGACGAGGCACACGAGCGCGGCCAGCACGCGCCATTTGTAGACCCACAGGTAAGGCAGCAGGGTGGCGATGGTGGCCCAGTCGTTGCGCTTGGCATTCGGATCGGACGGGGGCGGCAGGGTGTTCGGCGGAGAGCGGCGCATGGCGAGTCTTTGGCTTTTATGGTTCAATTCGAAACGATTGTAGCTTGGCACCCCACAAACCTGCTGCGCGTTGCATTTTCAGCCTGCGATGCTCGCTGTACGTCCGTACAGCTGCGCGTCTCGACCGAAACTGCTGCCGCTCGCGACGGTTTTTGAGGGGCCTTATTTAACGAGATTTCAAGATGACCCAGCCCGAAAACCAGACCCCGTCCATCACCCGCCTGCCCGAAGGAAAGATGCCCGTGCTGCGGATGATGCCCGCCCCGTCCGATGCGAACGTCTACGGGGACGTGTTCGGCGGCTGGATCATGGCCCAGGTCGACGTGGCCGGCTCGCTGCCGGCCGTGCGCCGCGCCAACGGCCGCGTCGCCACCATCGCCGTCAATTCCTTCCTGTTCAAGAACCCGGTGTTCGTCGGCGACCTGCTGTCGTTCTACGCCGACATCGTCAAGGTCGGCAACACGTCGATCACCGTCTACGTCGAGGTGTACGCGGAGCGCAACCGCCTGCAGACGGACGTCGTCAAGGTCACGGAAGCGACGCTGACCTACGTCGCCACCGGCCCGGACCGCAAGCCGCGCCAGCTGCCGCCGCTCGAATCGCTGATCGCGCATTGAGCGCCGCCACGTCGCCGCAATGACCTGGCCGCGCCGCCTGTTCCTGCTGAACGCCGCGCGGCTGGCGGCGGCGTCCACGGCCGCCGCCCCGTCCCTGCTGCACGCCGCGTCGAACGGGGCCGGCTATCCGTTTTCCCTCGGCGTCGCATCCGGTTCGCCCTTGCCGGACTCCGTGATCCTGTGGACGCGCGTCGCGTACGATCCGCTCGACCCGGCCAAGACGCCGCCGCTCGCGCTCACGCTGCGCTGGGAAGTGGCGGACGACGCCGCGTTCCGCTCGATCGTCGCGCAGGGCAGCGCCGTGGCGACGCCCGAACTGGCGCACAGCGTGCGCGTGAACGTGCAGGGCTTGCGGCCGGCGCGCTGGTACTGGTACCGCTTCATGCTGGGCGACGCCGTCAGCCCCGCCGGCCGCACGCGCACGGCGCCCGCCGCCGACAGCATGCCGGACGTGCTGAAGCTGGCCGTCGCCTCGTGCCAGCACTGGGAATTCGGCAGCTACGCCGCGCACCGCTACATCGCGGCGGCGCAGCCGGACCTGGTCGCCTTCCTCGGCGACTACATCTACGAATGGGGCGCGTACCGGCTGCGGCATCCGGACCCGAGCGCGCGCATCGTGCGCCAGGACGAGTCGTTCACGCTGGCGGACTACCGGCGCCGCTACGCCCAGTACAAGACCGACCCCGACCTGCAGGCGGCGCACCACGTGGCGCCGTGGATCGTCACGTGGGACGACCACGAAGTCGCCAACGACTACGCGGCCGACCGCGACGAGCGCCTGTCGCCGGCCTTCGCCCAGCGGCGCGCGGCCGCCTACCAGGCGTTCTACGAACACATGCCGCTGCGCCTGCCGCCCTTGAAGACCTTCGCCAGCGTGCGCATGTTCCAGCGCTACGACTGGGGGCGCCTGGCGCGCTTTCACGTGCTGGACGACCGCCAGTATCGCGCGTATGAAGCCTGTTCGCATCCGGGGATGGGCGGCTCGAATTCCGTCACGCCGCGCGCCTGCCCCGCCCTGCTCGACCCGCGCCGCACGATGCTGGGCGGCGAACAGGAAGCGTGGCTGCGCGCCGGGCTGGCGTCGTCGAAGGCGCGCTGGAACGTCCTCGCGCAGCAGACGCTGATGGCGCCGTCGTCGCAGATTCCGGTGACGGGCGCGGACGGCGGCCGATTCTGGACCGACGGCTGGGATGGTTACCCGGCCGCGCGCCGGCGCCTGCTCGACACGCTGGTCGACACGCGCGCCGCGAATCCGCTCGTGCTGGGCGGCGACGTGCACACGTTCTACGCGACGGAACTGCGGCGCGACGTCGAGCGGCCGGTGTCGACCGCGAACCCGGTGGTGGCGACGGAATTCGTCGGCACGTCGGTGACATCGAATTCGCGCCCGCAGCAGCGCACGTCGCAGTACGTGGCGATGAACCCGCACGTCAAGTTCGGCCGCAGCGACAAGCGCGGCTACATGCTGCTGGAAATCACGCCGCGCGAGACGCGCACGCGTTTCATGGGGCTCGACGAGGTCAAGGACCCGAAGACCATCCAGCGCGAGCTGGCGGCGTTCCGGGTGGAAGATGGGAAGGCGGGGGTGCAGATCACAGCGATCTGAGGCGCTCTGGATGCAAACGACGCGCTGCTTGAAAGCTGCACCCTGATTGAAATGGCACGCAGCTCAAGAACGTCATCCCCGCGGAGGCGGGGACCCAAGTACTTTGCACTTCATCGTACTGCGTGCAAATTAGGCCCCCGCCTGCGCGGGGGTGACGTTTAAAGCAGCGGGTTCCGGTTTGGCGAAGCAGGTTCCGGTTACGCCGTCTGCTTCTCGTCCCGCAGCTCGCGCCGCAGGATCTTGCCGACGTTGGTCTTCGGCAGGCTGTCGCGGAACTCGATGTACTTCGGCCGCTTGTAGCCGGTCAGCTGTTCCTTGCAGTACGCCTGCAGGTCGTCCTTGGTCAGCGTCTTGTCCTTCTTGACGACGTACAGCTTGACGGCCTCCCCCGAGTGCTGGTCCGGCACGCCCACGCAGGCCACTTCCAGCACGCCCGGGTGCGCGGCGACGACGTCCTCGACTTCGTTCGGGTACACGTTGAAGCCCGAGACGAGGATCATGTCCTTCTTGCGGTCGACGATCTTCACGTAACCGAGTTCGTTCATGATGCCGATGTCGCCGGTCTTGAAAAAGCCGTCGGCCGTCATGACCTTCGCCGTCTCGTCCGCACGCTGCCAGTAGCCGGCCATCACCTGCGGGCCGCGCACGGCGATCTCGCCGGCCGTGCCGAACGGGACGACTTCGTCCGCCTCGTTCAGGATGCGCAGCTCGGTCGACGGCAGCGGCAGGCCGATCGTGCCCGTGAATTCGCTGATGTCGCAGCGGTTGGCGGCGACCACCGGCGACGTCTCCGACAGGCCGTAGCCCTCGACGATCGGGATGCCCGTCACGGCGAGCCACTTGTCGGCCACGGCCTTCTGCACGGCCATGCCGCCGCCCGGGCACACGAGCAGGCCGGAGAAGTCCAGGCTGGCGAATTCTGGATGGTTCAGCATGCCGTTGTACAGCGTGTTCACGGCCGGGAAGATGTTGATGCGGTAGCCCTTCAGTTCCTTGACGAAGCCGGCGATGTCGCGCGGGTTCGGGATCAGGAGGTTCATGCCGCCCACGCGCATGCCCAGCAGCGCGCACACGGTCAGCGCATAGATGTGGTACAGCGGCAGCGCGCACACGAACTGCAGCTCGCCGCGGGCCTTGGCCAGGGTCGGGGCGAACCAGGCTTCGTTCTGCAGCACGTTGGCGATCACGTTCTTGTGCTTCAGCACGGCGCCCTTCGACACGCCCGTCGTGCCGCCCGTGTACTGCAGGAACGCGACGTCTTCCGGACCGCATTCGACCGGCTTGCGCGCCAGGCGCGCCCCTTCGGCCATCACGCGCTTGAACGGCACGGCGGACGGCAGCGACCACGCCGGCACCATCTTCTTGACGGTGCGCACGACGAAGTTGACGATCAGGCCCTTCACGCCCAGCAGGTCGCCCATGCTGCCCACGATGACGTGCTTGAGCTTCGTGTTCGGCAGGACTTCGGCGACGGTGTGCGCGAAGTTTTCCAGCACGATGATGGCTTCCGCGGCCGAATCGTTCAGCTGGTGCTGCAGCTCGCGCGCGGTGTACAGCGGGTTGACGTTGACGATGGTGTAGCCGGCGCGCAGGATGGCCGCCATCGCCACCGGGTACTGCAGCACGTTCGGCAGCATGATCGCCACGCGCGCGCCCGGCGCGAGGCCCTTGCTCTGCAGCCAGGCGGCCATCGCGCCGGACAGTTTGTCCAGCTCGGCGAACGTCATGGACTTGCCCATGCACGCAAAAGCCTTGCGGTCGGCGTACTTGCGGAAGGATTCCTCCAGCAGGTGCGTGAGGGAGCGGTACTGCGTCCAATCGATGTCCGCCGGTACGCCCGTCTCGTACGACTTCAGCCAGAATTTATCCATGTCATTGCCTCTTCTTGTTGCTTGTTCGTTCAATCGATACAAAAAAAATCCGCCCGACGGCGGTGGATACGTCACCCCCGCGCAGGCGGGGGCCCAAGTTGTCGTGCTGTCGATGTTGTTGCAACCGGGTCCCCGCCACGCGGGGACGACGTGTCAACATCCTTATGCCGCCTGCTCCTCGCGCAGCGCGCGGCGCAGGATCTTGCCGACGTTCGTCTTCGGCAGCTCGGTGCGGAATTCGATGTACTTCGGCTTCTTGTAGCCGGTGAACTCGCGCTTGCAGTAGTCCATCAGCTGCTCGGCCGTCAGGTTCGGATCCTTGCGCACGACGAAGACCTTCACCGCTTCGCCGGAATG
>Ga0308161_1005995_pt1 | contig 10444 bp, 10 predicted proteins | sample PhyFR2_FD_201034 | JGI IMG/M metagenome (GOLD analysis project Ga0308161, IMG submission 201034) | Phyllosphere microbial communities from UC Gill Tract Community Farm, Albany, California, United States - DLSLF.R2 | ecosystem: Host-associated > Plants > Phyllosphere > Unclassified | place: USA...
TGGACAACGCCAGCGCCGATCCGCTCCGTTACAACCTGGCCGCGATGGTGGCCCGTTTTGAAGAGACCGGACGCAGCCAGGTACTGGCGCACCACATGCCGGATGACGATCTGTCTGAATATTCCGTGATTACTACCCAGGAGCCGCTGGACTTCCCGGGCAAAGTCAGCTCTATTGTTGACTTCGTGGAGAAACCAGAGAACCCACAGACGCTGAACTCCGATCTGGCTGCGGTAGGGCGCTACGTCCTTTCTGCGGACATCTGGGCGGAACTGGAGAATCTGGAACCCGGGGCGTGGGGCCGCTACCAGCTGACCGATGCTATCGCTAACCTGAACAAGAAACAGCCGGTTGATGCGCACCTGCTGAGTGGCGACAGCTTTGACTGCGGGCGTAAACTGGGCTACATGAAAGCCTTCGTCACCTGGGGCCTGCGTAATCATGCTCAGGGCCGTGAGTTCCGCGAAGAAATTCAGAAAATCCTGGCAAAATAAACGTAATCGATGAGGGCCGCGTCTGACGTGGTCTGAAGGAGTCAAGATGGCTATTTTAGTAACGGGTGGGGCAGGTTACATCGGTTCTCATACGGTATTGTCATTACTGCAGCGCGGTGATGACGTGGTGGTACTGGACAACCTGAGTAACGCCTCTCGTGAGTCGATTCGCCGCGTTGAACAGCTGACCGGCAAGACCGCGACCTTCTGTGAAGGCGATATCCTTGACCGGGCCTGTCTGCGCGATATTTTTGCCAGCACCCCCATCACTGCAGTGATCCACTTTGCCGGCCTGAAGGCGGTAGGGGAGTCCACCCGTAAGCCGCTGGAATACTACCAGAACAATGTCACCGGTACGCTGGTGCTGCTGGAAGAGATGCGCAGCGCCGGGGTCAATCAGTTTATCTTCAGCTCTTCGGCTACCGTATACGGTGCTGATGCCCCGGTTCCCTATGTGGAAACCACGCCGATTGGCGGTACCACCAGCCCTTATGGCACGTCTAAGCTGATGGTTGAGCAGATCCTGCGGGATTACGCCAGGGCGAACCCGCAATTTAAAACTATCGCGCTGCGCTACTTTAACCCGGTGGGCGCACACGAGTCGGGTCAGATTGGTGAAGATCCAAACGGCATCCCGAACAACCTGCTGCCCTATATTGCCCAGGTTGCCATCGGCCGTCTTGAAAAGCTCGGCATCTTCGGCGGGGACTATCCGACCAAAGACGGTACCGGTGAGCGTGATTACATTCATGTGATGGACCTGGCGGAAGGCCATCTGAAAGCGCTTGACCACATTGCTTCCGTTGAGGGTTATAAAGCCTACAACCTGGGGGCAGGGGTAGGTTACTCCGTGCTGGAGATGGTCAAGGCGTTTGAGAAAGCGGCCGGCAAAGCCATCCCTTATCAGATCCTGCCGCGCCGTGATGGCGATTTACCGGCCTTCTGGGCGGACGCATCGCTGGCAGACAAAGAGCTGGACTGGCGCGTGTCACGCGGTATTGACGAGATGATGCGTGATACCTGGCACTGGCAGTCTAATAACCCTAATGGGTATCGTTGATCGCCTGATTTTTTAACGTTAATCACAAAACTCCCGCATCAGGGAGTTTTTTGTTTTATCCACTTTAAGTGTTTTAGTTATTTTGATAATGCTCACATATACATAGACTACCGTAAAGGCGTGATTTATCAGCTTCTGCTTAAAAAGTGTGCGCTTTTAAAAACAAATCTGTTTAAGAGCTGTTCAAATGAAAAGTTAAGATGAAAACCTGACAGATTATGCTTGAACCGCCGCGGGTGAAGTATGAGAATTGCGACTGTTTGTGTCAGGACATGTGTGAAACTGTTTCTGGGAATTTTCCTGGTAAAAATGGACAAGTCTCCTAACATAGTCAGACTATGCTTATTGAGGACGACTGCGAATGGAGCGATCTGGCAGCTATAGTCAGGGGCGGTAGCGTGGGGGTCCGTAAAAAACACACACTTATACTTCGTGAGCGCGGGTACAGATATGGAAGATATCGTTCTCCTTTTTGTCGGGACAATGACGCTGCTGTTTATCGCGCGTAAAGTGGCCCGACGTGTTGGTTTAGTGGATAAACCTAATGCCCGTAAGCATCATCATGGGAATATTCCCCTGGTGGGCGGCGTGTCGGTCTATTTTTCGCTGTGGCTGATCTATGCCCTGCAGCCCGGATGGCTGCCTGAATTCCCTGCTTATATGTGCTGCATCACGCTACTGCTGATCGTGGGGGTGCTGGACGACCGCTTTGACCTTCCCGTGGTTCCGCGCATGCTCCTGCAGGTTGGCGTGGCCGTCATTATGATGTGCCAGGGGCTGTATCTGTCCTCACTGGGTAATGTCCTGTTCGGCTATCCGCTGGTAATGGGAGCGGCAGGGTATCTGATCACCATTTTCGCGGTTATCGGTGCTATCAATGCTTATAACATGGTGGATGGCATAGACGGCCTGCTGGGCATGCTGGCCAGTATTACCTTCTGCTTTCTCAGTATTATCTTCTTTATGGGCGATCGCGAAGATCTGGCCATGTGGTGCCTGGCGCTGGTGGTGGCCTGCCTGCCGTATATCCTGCTTAACCTAGGGATCCCGTGGGGGAGAAAGTTTAAGGTCTTTATGGGCGATGCCGGCAGCATGCTGATTGGCTTTACCGTGATCTGGCTTCTGATTATTGCCTCCCAGGGGCAGGACGCCGTGATGCGTCCGGTGACAGCGCTGTGGATCATCGCGCTGCCACTGATGGACATGATGCGGGTGATGATATCCCGGCTGCGTCGCGGCCACAGCCCGTTCCGCCCCGATCGTGAGCATTTACACCATATTCTGTGCCGTACCGGGTTTAGCGGGCGCGGCACTCTGGCCATCATGACGGCCGGACAGGTACTGACAGGCATGACCGGTATCATCCTGGAAGGTTGCCATGTTTCTGATAACTGGCAATTTATGTTATTTATTTCCACCTTCCTTTTCTTCCTTTACGCGGTGAGGTCTGTTGAAAAAGTAAAGCACCCCGCTGAATGCAGGGAAGGCAGTGAAATCAGCGTACAGATCGGTAATCCCCGCCAGTGATAAATTAAAGAGAGAATTCCAGCGTGAAAATTTTAGTGACCGGCGGTGCCGGATTTATCGGCTCTGCCGTTGTTCGCCATATCATTACTCACACGTCTGACAGCGTCATCAATGTGGATAAATTAACCTATGCGGGCAATCTGGAATCCCTTGCCAGCGTCAGCGATGATCAACGCTATACCTTTGTTCAGGCTGATATCTGCGACGGTGCTGCGCTTAACGCCATCTTCACGACCCATCAGCCCGACCGGGTGATGCACCTGGCGGCTGAAAGCCATGTTGACCGGTCAATTACTGGCCCCGCTGAGTTTATTGAAACGAATATCGTAGGTACCTATGTGCTGCTTGAGGCAGCACGTAGCTACTGGAATGGTCTGGATGATGAACGCAAGTCAGCCTTCCGTTTCCACCATATTTCTACCGACGAAGTGTATGGTGATCTGCCCCATCCGGATGAGGCTGGTGAGAGCGCTGATGCTCTGCCACTGTTCACCGAGACCACGCCGTATGCGCCAAGCAGCCCTTACTCTGCTTCTAAGGCTTCCAGCGACCATCTGGTTCGGGCCTGGCTACGTACCTATGGATTCCCCACCATAGTGACTAATTGTTCCAATAACTATGGTCCTTACCACTTCCCGGAGAAACTGATCCCACTGGTGATCCTTAACGCGCTGGAAGGCAAAGCATTGCCTGTATACGGCAAGGGCGATCAGATCCGCGACTGGCTCTATGTGGAAGACCACGCTCGTGCGTTATACACCGTGGTGACTGTTGGTAAGGTAGGGGAGACCTATAATATCGGCGGCCATAACGAGAAGCAGAACCTGCAGGTGGTAGAAACTATCTGTGACCTGCTGGATGAAATGGTGCCGAAGTCAGATAGCTACCGCCAGCAGATAAGCTACGTTGCCGACCGTCCTGGTCATGACCGCCGTTATGCCATTGATGCCACGAAAATCAGTACAGAACTCCAATGGCAGCCAGAGGAAACCTTTGAGAGCGGCATTCGTAAAACGGTGCAGTGGTACCTGGACAATGCGCAGTGGTGTAGAAATATTCAAACGGGAAATTACCGTAGAGACAGGTTAGGCTTGGAGAATAAGGTATAATGAAAGGAATTATATTAGCGGGTGGGTCAGGAACACGTCTTTACCCAATTACTATGGGGGTATCAAAACAGTTACTTCCAGTTTATGACAAACCAATGATTTATTATCCTTTATCAGTTTTAATGCTTACTGGTATTAGAGATATATTAGTTATAACAACCCCGGAAGATCAGACTGGCTTTCAAAGATTATTAGGTAATGGAGAACAGTTCGGTATTAATATTAGTTACGCCGTACAACCATCGCCTGATGGATTAGCTCAAGCGTTCATCATTGGCGAAGAATTTATTGGTGATGAATCTGTATGTCTGGTGCTGGGCGATAATATTTTCTATGGGCATGGTTTTTCTCCTCAATTGAAAAACGCCGCAAAGAATAGCCGACATGGAGCAACTGTTTTCGGCTATCAAGTGAAAGATCCTGAGCGATTTGGTGTTGTAGAGTTCGATCAAAATAAACGGGTTATTTCATTAGAAGAAAAACCGTTACAGCCAAGAAGCAATTTTGCGGTTACGGGGCTCTATTTCTACGATAATCAGGTGGTTGAATTTGCGAAGCAAGTTAAACCCTCTCATCGTGGAGAGCTTGAAATTACGGCTCTTAACCAAATGTATTTGGATAAAGGTTTGTTGAGTGTTGAGATGCTAGGCAGGGGATTCGCATGGCTGGACACGGGGACGCATGAAAGTCTTCTCCAGGCGGCTCAGTTTGTTGAGACAATTGAGACAAGACAAGGTTATAAAATAGCATGTCTTGAGGAGATTGCATTTAATCAGGGATGGTTAAGCAAAGAGAAGTTACAGTCTCAAGCAAATAACATGGCCAAAAATAGCTATGGCCAATATTTACTGGCTCTGATGAAATAATATCGTGAATGACCTCAAGAAAAAAACAATATCAGGTTTGAAATGGAGTGCTCTGGAACGATTGTTATCCCAAGGCATACAGTTGGTCATTATGATGGTTTTGGCACGCCTTTTAGGTCCTGCAAGTTTCGGCCTGATAGGCATGCTGACGATTTTTCTGGCTCTATCTCAGGTGCTTATAGATAGCGGGTTCAGTTCTGCTCTGATAAGAAAAGAGCAATGTACAGAAAAAGACTTTTCTACAGCATTCTGTTTTAACATATCCCTTGCATTTTTATGCTATACAGCTTTATATTTTTTTGCACCTAAGATTTCTGAATTTTATAACCAGCCCGCGTTGATCGAACTGGCGAGAGTTTTGGGTTTAGTTATCTTTATTAATGGCTTTGGGATTGTACCCAGAACTATTCTGACCATAAATATGGATTTCAAAAAACAAGCTAAAATATCAATTGTTAGTATTCTTGTTAGTGGAATGATTTCAGTATTTCTTGCATTTCATGAATATGGTGCCTGGGTTCTTGTTATTCAAACTCTTCTTAATGCTCTGATTAATACCTTACTCCTGAATCTCTTTACTCGTTGGAAACCCACCTTTAAACCCTCACGGCAATCATTTAATTACCTTTTTGGTTTCGGGGGCAAGTTACTTATCGCAGGTTTGTTGGACGCATTTTATAATAACCTTTATCAGATAGTAATAGGCAAGAAATTTGATGCCTATCAATTAGGGCATTATACGCAGGCTAATCAGTTGTCGAGCGTTCCAGCTATGACCTTAACAAATGTAATTCAGCGAGTTACATATCCCATGTTTAGCCACATCCAAAAAGAAAAAGAAAGAATGGATAGAGCTTATATTTTAACTATGAAAATAGCTGCTCTATTCATTTTTCCGCTCATGGTAGGTTTGGCAATAATAGCGACTCCATTGTTGACTCTGGTTCTTGGTAACGATTGGAAACCCGCTGGAATACTGGTTTCTATTCTCTCAGTGGGCTATATGCTCTATCCTATCCATGCTATAAATTTAAATCTTCTCCAGGTAAAAGGTCGCTCTGATTTATTTCTTAAATTAGAAGTCATAAAGAAAATATTGGCAACTTTACTACTTGTTATTACTATCCCATACGGTATTAAAGTTATGTGTGCGGGCTTGGTGATGCATTCCTATTTATCATTGCTTATTAATTCATACTATACAGGAAAACTGTCATCACTTAGCGGTATCGCACAGTTGAAAGCAATTCTTCCTGTGTGGATTATAACGATATGTAGTGCCGTGATAGCTTTTGCTACAATGTCAACGCTGACACAAAATGATATATATCAGGTGGCTGGTATGCTAATAATCAGTCCAATTCTCTACATTTTGTTTATTTTTCTGTTTCAGAAAGAACTTTTTATGATCGTTCTTAAGATAAAGAAAAAATGAAACTAAAATTAAATGGCATGAACACTATGAAAAAAGATATACCTGTAACTCAGCCTTATCTGCCTGATTTAAAAGAGTTTATTCCTTATCTTGAAAAGATTTGGGATAATCGCTGGTTAACTAATAATGGACCATTTCATCAGCAACTTGAAGCCGAGTTATGTGCCTATCTGGGTGTTAAATATATATCGCTGTTTAACAATGCTACGATTGCACTGATAACTGCATTGCAGGCGCTTAAAATCTCTGGTGAGGTTATCACAACACCTTATTCTTTTGTTGCAACCAGTCATTCGATCATTTGGAATGGTTTGAAACCAGTATTTGTAGATATTGAGCGCGATTCATTCAACATTGATCCGAAGAAAATTGAGGCTGCAATAACATCACATACAACAGCCATAATGCCAGTACATTGTTATTCTAATCCTTGCGACGTGGAAGAAATACAACGCATTGCTGATAATCATGGACTTCGAGTGATTTATGATGCTGCGCATGCGTTTAGCATAAACTACAAAGGGGAAAGCATACTTAATTTTGGTGATATGTCAGTACTTAGCTTCCATGCTACAAAAGTATTTAATACTTTTGAAGGAGGAGCTATTATTTGTCACGATGAGAAAACTAAACTCCGAATTGATCGTTTGAAAAACTTCGGTATTGCAGATGAAACTACAGTGACTGCACCTGGTATTAACGGTAAAATGAGTGAGGTCAACGCTGCATTCGGACTGGTTCAGTTGAAACACATTGATGCGGCAATCGAGCAGCGCAAGAAGATAAATGCCCGCTACAATGCAGTGTTATTAGATATTCCAGGCATTACTATTCCAAAGAACAACGAATATGCTAATGGTAATTACTCATATTATCCTGTGTTAATAGAAAGGGAATTCCCATTAACGCGTGATGAACTGTATACACTTCTGAAACATGAAGGTATAATTTCGCGTCGTTATTTTTATCCGCTGATAAGTAATATTCCAATGTATAGTGGTTCTGAATCAGCCGCTAAAGAAAACTTACCTGTAGCCAATGCAACATCTGATAAAGTCTTATGCCTTCCTATATTTAATGAAATGACTGATGAAGAATTTGAAAGAATAATCTCTGTTTTTAAGGGGCTATAAAATGGGGCTGTTATCTCAGCAACAGTTAAATGAAATGGGTTTCAATACTATCGGGAATAATGTCCGTATTTCTGACAAAGCTAGCATTTATGGTGCCGATAAAATAAATATCGGTAACAATGTCAGAATTGATGATTTTTGTGTCCTTTCAGCAGGTTTTGGCGGGATTATAATAGGTGATTTCGTACATATTGCCGTATATAGTTCCATAATAGGTGCCGGTGAAATTTTTATTGATGATTTTTCTAATATTTCATCTCGCGTTTCAATATATTCCAGTAATGATGATTACTCCGGTGCCTTTATGACAAATCCAATGGTTCCAGAAAACTATACCAATGTCACATCCCTTCCTGTTCATCTCGGGAAGCATGTGATTATTGGTTCAGGATCTGTAGTGCTACCGGGCGTTAATATAGAAACAGGTGCTGCGATCGGTGCATTATCCCTGGTGAAAAATAGTTGTTCTTCATTTAATATTTATGCTGGTAATCCTGCAATAAAGATAAAGGAAAGGAAAAGAGATTTGTTAATAATAGAAGGTGAATTAAAGTCAACATTGGGATTGGCTAAGAGATGAAACTAGATTTCTCTGATGGAAATGAATCAAATGCTGTCGTTCCGCGTCCTCTTAAAGTTTCTATATGCTGCATCACTTATAATCAAGAAAAATACCTAGAAGCAGCAATAGAAAGTTTTCTTTCTCAGAAGGCAAATTTTGATATTGAAATTATCATTGGTAATGATGCCAGTACTGATAACACTGCTGAAATAATAAGAACGTATCAGGAAAAATATCCTAATACTATAAAAAGTATAGTACATAAAGAAAATGTAGGTGCTAACTCAAATATATTGTCTGTTCTTTCTGTTGCAAGTGGCGAGTGGATTGCTTTCTGCGAAGGTGATGATTTTTGGATAGATGACTATAAACTTCAAAAACAGGTAGACGCCATAAGAATTTATAACGATGTTGATTTCTGTGTTCATAAATCATACATAGAGATCAATGGAAATAGGACGGAACACTTTGATTATGGCTCAGAGAGTAAGTTGATATTTCTGGATGATGTTTTATCCATAACAGGGCAGTTTGCTCCTACAAGTTCATATTTTTTCAGATCCACATTAAAAGATAAATTCCCTTCCTGGTTTAATGAGGCACCGGTTGGTGATCTTTTTATGGAAATTTATGGTATGCAGCATTGTGGTCTTTACATGCCCGATATTATGTCTGTGTACCGGGCTGATAGTTCTGGTTCTTGGTCAGAGACAATTAAAAATGATCTTAATAAATTTACTGACAGGCATTTAAAAATAGCGGAACTTTTAATAAAAACTAAAGCAGAAATCCGTGGTTACGATAGCTATTTTGATAAAAAAATTACTGCTGTTTATCTCAATATGGCCACGAGATATATATTTGAAGGTGATAATAGTATGTTTAGATGTGCTTTAAAAAAAGCTCAAGATTCAAATTCTGCACCTAGTCTTAAACAAAAATTCTATAATGCGTTCAGGTTTTTTCCTAGAGTTATATTCTATGTCCATTATATTAAATCTATTATTTCGAGATAGCAATTTTAAGGGTGGGTTATGTATTGGTTTTACTCCGCTACCATTATGCTAATATTATCATTAATAGAGAAAGGAGCTTATAGAAAAGTAGTTTATAAGTTATCTCTTTTTGTGTTTTTTATTATAATATCCGGTTCGTATTATAATGGTATTGATTGGATAAACTATGTAAAACATTATGAAGAAATATATAATAATGGCTTCCCAACAGATTATTTGCCTTATGAGCCTGGTTTCGTTTTTTTGATGTATTTTTTTGCAAGCATAATAAAAGTCAGCAATTTTCAAATAATCGTACTCTCAGTATCATTGGCTTTTACATACACCTTGCATCTATTCATAAAAAAAATCGACTGGGAATTCAATCGAAGTGCACTACTTCTTTTGATACTGCTTTTCCTTCTTCCTCTTTTTAATGATGCAGTTAGACAATTAGCTGCCATGGCGGTTATCTTACCATTTCTGCCCAGAATAAATTCTATTTCCTTGAAAAAGCTAATAGTGATTGTTTTATTAAGTTCATTATTCCACGCTTCCAGTATTTTACTAATTCCAATATTTTTACTAATTCGATACCCGCTAAGGAAGAGACGAATTATCTACTATGCATTGTCTTCAGTTTGTTTTGTTATTCTGTTTGTTTCATTACCTTTTGTTATCTCCATTATAGGTTCTTTTATTCCTGCTATTTTCTATGCGAAATTAACTGGATATGTTTCCAAACTAGATGGTGGCTTCAAGTTTGGTTTATTTATGATCATCGACCTGGTTGGTATAATAATTACATTGTTGCTTTCAGAAAAATTTAAAAACGATAAGCAGATGGTTTTATCAACTACAGCTTCATTTATTTTCTTTTTGTTACATCTTCTCTTCTATATGACACCCTTCTTACAAAGGTTACTTTACTATATATTTCCTTTAGTTGGTGTATACTCTTTGGTTTCGTTTAGAGTGGGGAGGTTTAGTCATTTAAATAGAATGATATTTCCTATTGTGGCTATAATGTGTCTGGGTGTATTTTATAGAAATGTGACTAATCCCTATTATTCCTATGATTTTGATAAGCCGAAGTTTTTCTATTTTGAATTACTTAATAATGACTATCCAAATTTAAATGATTTGAAATCTGGTAAGTGTTCGGTTATTGATCAGTTTGATCCCACTTTTTGTCCGATATAAATCATGAAAATACTTATTATTACTGATGAATTTTATCCTTATCACTTAGGTGGTGCTGGC
>Ga0308161_1006000_pt1 | contig 10437 bp, 8 predicted proteins | sample PhyFR2_FD_201034 | JGI IMG/M metagenome (GOLD analysis project Ga0308161, IMG submission 201034) | Phyllosphere microbial communities from UC Gill Tract Community Farm, Albany, California, United States - DLSLF.R2 | ecosystem: Host-associated > Plants > Phyllosphere > Unclassified | place: USA...
TGCCGTTCGCCATCAACTCGACGGCGGTGATCATCTTCCGGCAGTACTTCCTGCAGCTGCCGAAGGAGCTCTTCGAGGCCGCGCGCATCGACGGCACCGGCGAGTTCCGGCTGCTGTGGAACATCGCGTTGCCGCTCGTGCGCCCGGCGCTGGTCACGGCCCTGCTGCTGACCTTCATCGGTCCGTGGAACGAGTTCCTCTGGCCGTTCCTCATCACCAAGGAGGCGTCGATGCAGCCGCTCGCCGTGTCGCTGGCGAACTACATCAGCAACGTGGCGGCGACCGCGGCGAACCCGTTCGGCGCGACCCTCGCGGGCGCCGTCGTGCTGGCCGCTCCGGTCGTGCTGCTGTTCATCGTGTTCCAGCGCTACTTCATCTCGACCGACGTCGGCTCGAGCGTGAAGGGCTGACCGACCGCCTCCCGACCCGAGGAGGCGCGGTGCGCGACCGGCGCGCCCCGCGCCTCCTCGGCTCCCCACCCCCAGACCGGGTCGTCGTGCCGACGGCCCCCACCGCAGGAGGCGCGGTGCGATCCCCCCTCGCATCGCGCCTCCGTCGCCTCTCGCCTCTCGCCTCTCGAAAGGGCCTCCCATGGCTGACTTCCCGTACCGACTGACCCGCCTGGGCGTCGTGATGACCCCCGACCCCGACTCGCCCGACGAGGCCGAAGGGGTGCTCAACCCCGGCTCAGGTCGCGGGCCGGACGGCGAGCTCTACCTGCTGCCGCGGCTCGTGGCCGCGGGCAACGTGTCCCGGGTGGGCCTGGCCCGGGTCGTCGTCGAGGACGGTGTGCCCGTGGGCGTGACCCGCGAGGGCGTCGTGCTCGCGCCCGACCGCGGGTGGGAACGCGGCGCGACCCACGCCGGCGTCGAGGACCCGCGCGTCACCTGGATCGAGGAGCTCGGGCTGCACGTGATGACCTACGTCGCCTACGGGCCGCTCGGGCCGCGCACCGCCGTCGCCGTGAGCGACGACCTGCGCGACTGGCGCCGACTCGGCCCCGCGACCTTCGAGTACGTCGACGAGCTCGACACCGACCTCGGGCTGTTCCACAACAAGGACACCGTGTTCTTCCCGTCGCCGGTCACCGCGCCGGACGGCGTGCGCAGCTTCGCCGTGCTCCACCGACCGATGTGGCACATCGGGGCGACCGTGCCGGGCGAGGGCAGCCCGCTGCCGGCCGGCGTCACCGACGGGCGGCACTCGATCTGGATCAGCTACGTGCCGGTCGAGGCGGTCGCCGCCGACCCGCGGGCGTTGGCGCGGTGGGGGCAGCACCGATTCGTCGCCGGCCCCGAGTTCCCGTTCGAGGAGCTGAAGATCGGCGGCGGCCCGCCCCCGCTGCGCGTCGACGAGGGCTGGCTGCTGCTGCACCACGGCGTCACGGGCGTGATCGACGACGCGTTCGCCCAGCAGCAGAACGTCAACTACGCGGCGGGCGGGATGATCCTCGACGCCGACGACCCGTCCCGCGTGGTCACCCGGTCGGAGGTGCCGCTGCTCGAGGCCGAGACCGCCGACGAACGCGACGGCATCGTGCCGAACGTGGTGTTCCCGACCGCGATCGAAGAGGTCGACGGCGTCCCGTACGTGTTCTACGGCATGGCCGACTCGAAGATCGGCGTCGCCCGCCTCGACCGGGCCTGAGCTCCACCAGAGAACGACGTCGAGCACGGCCCGACGACAGCAGACCACGACAAGAAGGAGGCGGTCGACGATGATCGCACGCAACTCACGATGGACGGGCGCGGCACTGGCCGCGGCCCTGGCGACCGTGCTGGGGGTGACGGGGGCGCTGCCGGCTGCCGCCGCGCCTCCTGCTCCGGCGTCCGCGCCGCCCGGGTCGGCTGCTCCGACCGCGCCGGCGGCCGCACCGGCCGTGGCGCCGCTGACGAACCTGGCGCACCTGGACTTCCTGCTCGACCGGACGACGCCCGCGCCCGAGGCCGGCCACTCGACCTACCGTCAGAGCACGGAGCCGACGCTCACCCTGCCGTGGACCTACGCCGACGCCCGCGACGGCGGCACCTTCGCCCGGGTGGGCGGTGGTCCGCTCGACCCCGCGACCGGGTACTGGGGGCAGGGCGCCTACAACAGCGACGACGTCTCGCGGACGGCCGTCGTGTACCTGCGCGACTGGCAGCAGACCGGCTCGGAGTCGAGCCGGCAGAAGGCCTACGAGTTGCTGCGGGCGACCGCGTACTTCCAGACGACCACCGGTGAGGACGCCGGCAACGTCGTGCTCTGGATGCAGCCCGACGGTACCTTCAACCGGAGCCCGGTGCCGGTCGAGCTGCCCGACCCGTCGGACAGCGGCAACAGCTACTGGCTGGCCCGCAGCATCTGGGCCTTCGGCGAGGGGTACGCCGCGTTCGCGGACGACGACCCCGAGTTCGCCGCGTTCCTCCAGCAGCGGCTGCAGCTCGGCGTGACGGCGCTGAACCGCGAGACGCTCGCCCGCTACGGGCAGTACGACGTGGCCGACGGGGCCAAGGTGCCCGCGTGGCTGATCGGCTCCGGCGCCGACGCGTCGGCCGAGGCCGTGCTCGGGCTGAGCGCCTACTCGGCCGTCGTGCCGGGTGACGCGGCCTCGCGCACCGCGCTGACGCAGCTCGCCGAGGGGGTCGCCGCGATGTCGTCCGGCGACGGGCAGACCTGGCCGTACGGAGCGGTGCTGCCCTGGGCGAAGTCCCGAGCGATGTGGCACGCCTGGTCGTCGCAGATGCCCGTCGCCCTGGCCCGGGCGTCGACCACGCTCGCCCGACCCGATCTGTTGAAGCCGGCCGTGCTCGACCAGACCTCGTTCACGACGACGCTGCTCACCGCGAGCGGGCCCGACAACGCCTGGTACCCGACGCCCGTCGACCAGACGCAGATCGCCTACGGGGCCGACTCGAGGCTGCAGTCGGCGCTCGCCGTGGCCGGCGCCGGTGCGGGGGCCCCGGGTCTGAAGCGCATCGCGGCCGTCGCCGCGAGCTGGTACTTCGGCACGAACCGCTCGGGCACCCCCGTCTACGACCCGGCCACCGGAGTGACCTTCGACGGCGTGCAGGCCGACGGCACGGTGAACCGCAACAGCGGTGCCGAGAGCACGATCCACGGCCTGCTGTCGATGATCGCCCTCGACGGCGCTCCCGACGTCTCGGCCGAGGCGCAGGGGCTGACGAGCGTCACGTCGCGTGACGGCCTGACGGTGGTCGAGGCCGAGACGGCGTCGCCCACCACGGGCACGGTCGTCACGCCCGACTCGGCGTGGACGGGTGAGTCGCAGTACGGCGGAGGCTCGGCGCTGCGGCTCGAGCCCGGGCAGAGCGCGACGATCACGGTGCCCGCGGGCTCCGGGTTGCGGCACGTCGAGCCGGTGCTGCTCGCCGCCGAGGGAGTGCGGTCGACGTCGGTCTGGAAGGCGGGACGCGTGCCGCTCGGGACGCTGACGACGCAGGCCGGAGCGCAGGGCGTGACCGCCGCCTCCGGGGCGTTGCTGCCCCAGACGCTGCCGGTGCCGATCGGTGCGGGTACGACGACGATCACCGTGACCGCCGGGCGCAACGCGACCGTGGTCGACGGCCTGATCGTGCGACCGCTCGTCCAGCGGCTCGTGCTCGCCGGCACGGCGGCCGACGGTCGCCCGACGACGACCGAGCTGCTGTCGTCGACCTCGCGGCTGCCGCTGCCGGCCTCGGTCGGCGTGCGCGGCACCCGGTCGTCGGTGTCGTCGTACGACGCGCAGGGCCGCCTCGTGCAGCAGCGCGACGTGCAGGGCCGCAGCCTCGTGCTGGTCAAGCCCGGCGGCTTCGCCGTCCTCACCCGGTAGGGCGGCCTGAAGACCCCAGGAACCCGCTCAGATCCCACGCCGCGCGCGAGGGTCTCGGCAGGTTCCTGGGGTCTCGTGCGCCGGGACCCGAGGAGGCGCGGGTACGGTCGAGCGCATGAGCGACGACACGCAGACCCCCGGTCCCGGCGACGCCGGCCGCGACACGAGCCCGGGGCACGAGGTCGACCACGACCCGACCGGCATGACCGACGACGAGAAGCGGCACGACCAGCTGACCCGTGCCCCGAAGTCGGACGAGTCGGACGCCGCTCCGCGCATCACGACCGAGGACCGCGGCGACGGCGTCACCCGCATCGACGTCGCCGACACCGCCAAGGTCCGCCCGGGCGGGGCCGGCTGACGCGGGTGCCGGTCGGCGGGCCGTCCGCGGCGGCCGACCCGCGCCTCCTCGTCAGGGCCGCCCCGCGCTTCGCAAACGGGACAGCACGTGGGCACCCGCCTGCCCCCGGGCATACCGTTCACGCATGGTGTCCCAGGTCAGCGCAGAAACCAGTCCACCGAGTGCGGGCGCGAACCCGCCCGGCGTCCCGACGACGACGATCACCCTCGACGTCAACGGCAGCCCGCACCGGCTCGAGGTCGACAACCGGACGTCGCTGCTCGACGCCCTGCGGGAGCGCCTCGACCTGACCGGCTCGAAGAAGGGCTGCGACCACGGCCAGTGCGGCGCCTGCACGGTCCTGGTCGACGGGCGACGAACCAACAGCTGCCTGGTCCTCGCCGTCAGCGCCGAGGGCAGTGACGTCACCACCGTCGAGGGGCTCGCCGACGGCGACGTCCTGCACCCGGTGCAGCAGGCGTTCCTCGACCGGGACGCCTACCAGTGCGGCTACTGCACGCCGGGCCAGATCTGTTCGACGGTCGGCATGCTCGAGGAGGCGCGGGCCGGCATGCCGAGCCACGTCACCACCGACATCACCAACGGCGAGATCGACCTCGACGACGAGGAGGTCCGCGAACGTCTCAGCGGCAACCTGTGTCGGTGCGGGGCCTACGTGAACATCGTCCCGGCCGTGCACGACGCGGCCTGCGCGCACGACGCCGACGCGACCGAGGGAGCCACCCGATGAAGACCTTCGAGTACGAGCGCGCGACCGACGTCGCCTCCGCCGTCGCCACCCTCGACCGCACCCCGAACGCCAAGCCCCTGGGCGGTGGCACGAACCTCGTCGACCTCATGAAGCTCGGCGTCGAGCGGCCCGACCTGCTCGTCGACGTCAGCCGCGTCGACTTCGGCGGGGTCGACGAGCTGCCCGACGGGGGCCTGCGCATCGGGGCAGGGGTCCGCAACAGCGACCTCGCCGCGCACCCTCTCGTCCGCACCCGCTACCCGGCCCTGACCCGTGCCCTCGTCAGCGCGGCCTCGGGTCAGCTGCGCAACCAGGCGACGACCGGCGGCAACCTGCTGCAGCGCACCCGGTGCACCTACTTCATGGACACCACGAAGCCGTGCAACAAGCGCGAACCCGGGACGGGCTGCGGCGCCGTCGCCGGACTGTCGCGCGAACTCGGCATCCTCGGCGTCAACGACCTCTGCATCGCCACGCACCCGGGCGACATGGCCGTCGCCCTGGCGGCCCTCGACGCGATCGTCGTCTTCGAGACCGTCGACGGCGAGCAGCGCCTGCCGATCGACGAGTTCTTCCGCGAGCCGGGCGACGACCCCACCCGCGACACGAACCTGCCGAGCGGAGCGCTGATCACCGCGGTCGAGCTGCCGTCCCTGCCGGTCGCCACGAACTCCACGTACCGCAAGGCGCGTGACCGCCGGTCGTACGCCTTCGCGCTCGGCTCGGTCGCCGCCGCCCTCTCGGTCGACGAGGCCGGTCTCGTGACCGACGTGCGCATCGCCCTGGGCGCCGCGTCGCCCGTGCCGTGGCGTGCGCGCAAGGCCGAGGAGGCGCTGGTCGGCTCCCCGGCGACGCCCGCCTCGTTCGCGGCCGCCGCGCAGCTCGAGCTGGCCGCCGCGACGACCACCGAGCAGAACGCCTTCAAGGTGCCGCTGCTGACCCGGCTCGTCGTGGGCGTGCTGAGCGAGCTCGCCGGCCTCGACCACGAGGGTGACGACCCGGCCGACCCGGCCGAGGACGCCGACCCGTCGCCGTTCCGTCCGACCGGTGCCGACGGGTCGCCCCGCCGCGTCGCCGCCGACGTCGATCCCGGCGCCGCCACCGGCCCCGAGGGGAGCGCGTCGTGACCGCCGTCGACGTCGTCACCCCGGTCGACACGAGCGTCCCCACCGGTCTCGGCGCCCCCGTCGCACGGCTCGAGGGCCTCGACAAGGTCACCGGTGCCGCCCGGTACGCCTACGAGCACACGCCCGACGGTGTGCTGTACGGCTGGATCGTGCAGTCGGCGGTGACGACCGGCACGATCACCGGCTCGAACCGCGACGCGGTGCTCGCGATGCCCGGCGTGCACGACGTCATCACGTACGAACAGGCTCCGCACCTCGAGGACGCCGAGGACGGCGAGCTGCTCGTCCTGCAGTCGGCCGAGGTCGCCTACCGCGGCCAGCCGGTGGCGCTCGTGGTGGCCGACACCTTCGACACGGCCCGCGAGGCCGCGTCGGCGCTCGCCTTCGACTACGACGAGGGCGGCATCGACGTCGTGCTGAGCACCGACCACCCGTCGCTCTACGCCCCCGAGACCGTCAACGCGGGCTTCGAGACCGACACCTCGCAGGGTGACGTCGACGCGGCGATGGCCGATTCGTCCGTCGTGATCGACGAGACCTACGAGACGGCGGCCCTGTTCAACAGCCCGATGGAGCCGCACGCGACGGTCGCCACCTGGGTCGACGGCGAGCTCGACGTGCTCGACTCGAACCAGGGCACGAGCGGCGTCGCGACGTCGCTCGCCACGCTGTTCTCGCTCGACCCGTCCGCCGTGCGCGTCCGTGCCCAGCACGTCGGCGGCGGCTTCGGCTCGAAGGGCTCGGCCCGCCCGGTCGTCGTCCTCGCCTCGATCGGCACCATGCTCACCGGCCGTCCCGTGAAGGTCGCCTACACGCGACAGATGATGTTCGCGATCGCGGGCTACCGCACGCCGACGATCTCGCGCATCCGCCTCGCCGCCGACTCCGAGGGGCACCTCTCGGCGCTGTCGCACCAGACGTACTCGCACTCGTCGACGCTGCAGGAGTTCACCGAACAGACCGCCGAGCCGACCCGCCACCTGTGGGCCGCGCCCAGCCGTCTGATGACGCACCGGCTCGCCCGACTCGACGTCCCGACGCCGCGCTGGATGCGTGCGCCCGGCGAGGCGCCCGGCATCTACGCCGTCGAGTCCGCCATGGACGAGCTGGCGTCGAAGCTCGACCTCGACCCGGTCGAGCTGCGCGTCCGCAACGAGCCCGAGGTCGACCCGCACACCGGGCAGCCCTTCAGCAGCCGGCACCTGGTCGAGTGTCTGCGACGGGGGTCCGAGCTGTTCGGGTGGGACGGCCGCGACCCGCGTCAGGGTGTGCGCCGGGTCGGACGCTGGCTGGTCGGCACGGGCGTCGCCGCCGCCACGTATCCCGCGAGCGTGATGCCCGCGGGTGCCCGGGTCACCGCGCTGCCGGGTGGTCGCTTCGAGGTCGGCGTCAACGCGACCGACATCGGCCAGGGTGCCCGCACCGTGATGGCGCAGATCGCCGCGGCCGAGCTGGGGGTGCCCCTCGACCTCGTCGACCTGCACATCGCCGACAGCCGGCTTCCGACCGCCGGCGTGGCCGGCGGCTCGTCGGGCACGGCGTCGTGGGGGTGGGCGGTGACCAAGGCGAGTCGGCAGGTGACCGAGCTGCTCTCGCAGGGCCAGCCCGTGCCTCCGGAAGGTCTCGAGGTCGTCGTCGACATCGAGGAGGACATCGCCGCGATGAGCGACCACTCGCGCTTCGCCTACGGCGCCCAGTTCGTCGAGGCGCGCGTGGACCTCGACTCGGGTGAGGTCGTCGTGCCGCGCATGGTCGGCGTCTTCGCGGCCGGGCGCATCATGAACGCCCGCACGGCCCGGTCGCAGTTCATCGGCGGCATGACCATGGGCCTGTCGATGGCGTTGCACGAGCACGGCATGCTCGACCCGACCCAGGGCGACTACGGCAACCACGACTTCGCGACGTACCACGTGGCCGCCAACGCCGACGTGGGCTCGATCGAGGTCGAGTGGCTCGACGAGCAGGACCCGCACCTCGCCCCGATGGGCGGCAAGGGCATCGGCGAGATCGGCAACGTCGGCGCGGCCGCCGCGGTGGCGAACGCCGTCGCCCACGCGACCGGCATCCGGGTGCGCGACCTGCCGATCCAGCCCGACAAGCTGCTCGCCGGGCTGCCGACGCGGTACTGACACCGAGACCCCGAGAAGTCGCCGAGACCCCCGTGCGCGCACGAGGGTCTCGGCGAGTACCCGGGGTCTCGCGTCAGCCGATCAGGTGGATGCTGCCGTCGCGATCGCGCAGCGGAGCCCGCGAGGCACCCGACCGCACGGCGAGCACCTCGGCCAGGATCGACACGGCGGTCTCCTCGGGCGTGCTCGCGCCGAGGTCGAGCCCGATGGGGGAGTGCAGGCGGGCCAACGCGTCGGGCCTCACGTCACGCGACCGCAGGGCGGCCATGCGGCGGTCGTGGGTCGTCCGCGATCCCATCGCCCCGACGTACGCCGCGGGCGAGGCCAGCGCCGCCTCGACCAGGTCGGCGTCGAACCGTTCGTCGTGCGACAGCACCGCGATCACGGTGCGCTCGTCGACCTCGGTGCGCGCCAGGTAGTTCGGCGGCCACTCGACGACGACCTCGTCGGCCGACGGGAATCGCTCGCGGGTCATGAAGACCGGACGCGGGTCGCACACCGTCACGCGGTAGCCCAGCACGGCCCCGGCGTTGCCGAGGGCGACGGCGAACTCGACCGCCCCGAAGACGAGGAGGCGCGGCGGCGGCACCGAGCGCTCGCTGAAGACCCGCACACCCTCGCAGTCGTCGACGGTCGGCACGACCTCGCCGGTGCGGACCGGGCCGAGCACGACATGCGCCGACGCCTCCCGCCCGGCGGCGGCGTCGCGGAGGGCGGCGATCGTCTCGGCGTCGTCCGGGGTGACGAGCCGGGCCAGCACCTCGATGCGTCCGCCGCAGCTGAGCCCGACCTCGAACGCCGTCTCGTCGCTGAACCCGAACGTCTCGAGCTGCGGCGTGCCGTCGTCGAGCACCTGCGTGCAGATCTCGTAGACCGCGCCCTCGACGCAGCCGCCCGAGATGCTGCCGATCACGGTGCCGTCGACGGTGACGGCCATCGACGTGCCGACGGTCCGGGGCGCGCTGCCCACGACCGACACGGCCGTCGCGACGGCGAGGCGCTCGCCGGCGTCGAGTCGCGCCAGCAGGCGGTCGGCGATCTCGAACACGGGGCTCCTCGGGTGCGACGGGCGAGCGGGTGGTCTCTGGTGGTGCCAGGTCTCGATGGTGTCACGGCCTCGGCCCCGCGACCTACCGCGACGTCGGACGTCGCCGGCCGGGGTGAGGTGCTCTCCGGGGCTGGATAGCCTGACACCATGCCCGGTGACGACTCCTCGACGTCCGTCGGCCTGCTGCTCGCGGCCGGCGCCGGGACGCGCATGGGCCGTCCCAAGGCGCTCGTGGTCGACGAGCGCGGGCCGTGGCTGACCCGCGCCGTGACGACGCTGCTCGACGGGGGCTGTGGCAGCGTCGTCGTCGTGCTCGGGGCGGGCGCGACCGAGGCGCGAGCGCTGCTGGCCGCCGACCCGCGCCTCCTGACGGTCGAGACACCGGTGCCGGGCGGGGCGACGGACGCGCCGCACGCCGACCCGCGCCTCCCGCCGGTCGACGGTCGGGCGAGGGTGGCGGTCGTCGTCGCGGACGACTGGGCCGACGGCCTCGCGACGTCACTGCGCGTCGGGCTGGAGACGCTCGCCGCCCTCGACCCCGAGGAGGCGCGGCTCGCCCTCATCACGCTGGTGGACTACCCGGGTCTGCCGCCGTCCGCCGTCGCGCGGCTGCTGTCGTCCCCGGCCGCCGACGTGCCCCTGGGCCCGGCTGCGCTGAGGCAGTCCGTCTTCCACGGACGCCCGGGTCACCCCGTGGTGGTCGGTCGGTCCCACTGGTCGGCCCTGGCGGCGTCCCTCACCGGGGATCGCGGGGCGGGCCCCTACCTCAGGGCGCACGCCGCCGAGCCGGTCGACTGCTCCGACCTCTGGGACGGCGCCGACGTCGACGCGCCCGCCTGACCTTCGCCGTTCCCGAGGGTCAGTTGCATTTCCCGCTGCCGCTGAAGCACGGGGTGTAGTTCGCGGGCAGGGGTTCCTGACGGGGGGTGGGGGACTCCCACCGGTCCCCGGGGACGGGTGCGCCGACGGCACCGATCACGACCAGCCCGGCGACGACGACGGCCGCCACGACGACACCTCGATGCCCGGCGGTGATCGCGGCGAACAGCGTCACGACGAGGCACGCGAGGCAGGCGACGAGGGTCCGGAGCCAGCTGTCCGCGGCCTCCTGGCTGACGGTCACGGGGGTGCCGAAGAGGCTGAACTCGGCCGAGAACCACTGCCCGGCCAGCGAGAGCGTGAGCAGGACGCCAGCCGCGAGGGCGAGCGCCTCGACGATCACGGCGAC
>Ga0308161_1006001_pt1 | contig 10431 bp, 10 predicted proteins | sample PhyFR2_FD_201034 | JGI IMG/M metagenome (GOLD analysis project Ga0308161, IMG submission 201034) | Phyllosphere microbial communities from UC Gill Tract Community Farm, Albany, California, United States - DLSLF.R2 | ecosystem: Host-associated > Plants > Phyllosphere > Unclassified | place: USA...
ATGGGCGGCATGCTGTCGGTAGGCAAGTCCAAGGCCCGCATGCTGGATGAGAAATCAAACCAGGTGACCTTTGCCGACGTGGCTGGCTGCGACGAGGCGAAGGAAGAGGTCGGCGAGATCGTCGACTTCCTGCGCGACCCGAGCCGGTTCCAGCAACTGGGTGGCCACGTGCCTCACGGCGTGCTGATGGTCGGCCCGCCGGGCACCGGCAAGACCTTGCTGGCAAGGGCCATCGCAGGCGAGGCACGGGTGCCGTTTTTCACGATCTCCGGTTCCGACTTCGTCGAAATGTTCGTCGGTGTGGGCGCCTCCCGTGTACGTGACATGTTTCAGAATGCCAAGCAGCATGCGCCCTGCATCATCTTCATCGACGAGATCGACGCCGTTGGCCGCCAGCGCGGCAATGGCATGGGCGGCGGCAATGACGAGCGCGAGCAGACGCTGAACCAGATGCTGGTCGAAATGGACGGCTTCGAGCCCAACTCGGGTGTGATCGTGATCGCGGCGACCAACCGCGCGGACGTGCTGGACAAGGCGCTGCTGCGTCCGGGGCGTTTCGACCGCCAGGTGATGGTCGGCTTGCCGGACATACGCGGACGCGAGCAGGTGCTGAACGTGCACATGCGCAAGGTGCCGATCTCCAAGGACGTGCAGGCCCATGTGCTGGCCCGCGGCACGCCGGGTTTTTCCGGCGCCGAGCTGGCAAACCTGGTGAACGAGGCAGCCTTGTTTGCGGCACGCCGCAATAAGCAGATCGTGGACATGCAGGACTTCGAGGACGCCAAGGACAAGATCATCATGGGTCCGGAGCGCAAGTCGGCCGTGATGCGCGAGGAAGAGCGCCGCAACACGGCTTACCACGAGTCCGGCCATGCCGTGATCGCCGCCCTGCTGCCGAAGGCGGACCCGGTCCACAAGGTCACCATCATGCCGCGTGGCTTTGCCCTGGGCCTGACCTGGCAGCTGCCCGAGCATGACCGCGTCAACATGTACAAGGACAAGATGCTGGAAGACATCGCCATCCTGTTCGGCGGGCGCATCGCGGAAGAGTTGTTCATGCACCAGATGTCGACCGGAGCTTCCAACGACTTCGAGCGTGCAACCAAGCTGGCGCGCGCAATGGTGACGCGCTATGGCATGTCCGAGGCGCTGGGCACCATGGTGTATGTGGACGACGACCAGGGCATGGGCGGTATGTCCGCGCCCAGCATTTCCGAGGAAACCCAGCAGAAGGTGGACGAGGAAATCCGCAGCATCCTGGACCGCCAGTACGCTCTGGCCCGCAGTCTGCTGGAAGCCAATCGCGAGAAAGTGGAAGTGATGACCAACGCGCTGCTGGAATGGGAAACCCTGGATTCCGACCAGGTGAAGGACATCATGTCCGGCGGCGAGCCGCGTCCGCCGAAATACGGCGTGCCGGAGAAGCGACAGTCCACTTCCGGCCCGATCGCACCGAGCGCGCCTGCCACCGTCTAAGGCACGCAAGCCTGCACAGGCAAATTAAAAACCCCGCCTTCCTTACCGGAGGCGGGGTTTTTTCATGGGGGTTTTCCTGCGCGATCAGGCAACGGTGTCGCTGCCCGGATTCCAGCGCCGCACCGCGCCCGACTCGATGCCGAACAGGTCGAGCACCCGTCCGACGCTGTGGTCGACCATCTCGTCGATCGATGCCGGCCTGGCGTAAAAGGCCGGCACCGGCGGGCTGACGATGGCGCCGGCTTCGGTGACTGCCACCATGCTGCGCAGGTGGCCTAGGTGCAGCGGGGTTTCCCTCAGCATCAGCACCAGGCGGCGCCGTTCCTTGAGGGTCACGTCGGCGGCGCGGGAGAGCAGGCTGCCGGTGATGCCGCTGGCGATTTCCGACAGGGTCTTGATCGAGCACGGCGCGATGACCATGCCGCTGACGCGAAACGAGCCACTGGCAATGGCGGCGCCGATATCGGTATTGGAATAGGTGACGTCGGCCAGGGCCTTGACCTCGGCAACGCTCAGATCGGTTTCATGGGTGAGGGTGAGCTGGGCGGACTTGCTCATGACCAGATGGGTTTCCACGCCCAGCGTTCGCAGCATCTGCAGCATGCGTACGCCGTAAATGACGCCGGAAGCGCCGCTGATGCCTACGATGAGACGAGCGGGTTCGGGCGGGCTGGCTTGCATGGCAATCTCCGGTGATGCGGCCGGGAAACCGGCCGCTGCGGCGGGATTTTACTTCACCAGCACAACCGGCACTTCCGACAGGTGAATGATCTTGCTTGCCACCGAGCCGACCAGCAGGCTGCCGATATTGCCGAGGCCGCGATTGCCGATCACGATTTCGTCGCAGCCGTTCTCGCGCGCGAAGCGGGAAATCACTTCAGCCGGCTCGCCCACGAACAGGTGCTCGGTATGGGCAATGCCGGCGCCGTCCAGCAGGGCTTGCGCAGGCGCCAGCGCCTTCGTGCCTTCATCGTGGTGATACTGCTTGACCTGCGCTCCGTTGATGAAGGAGGCAACGGTGCCATGCAGCGGATACTGCACATTGACCAGCGACACCTGGTACTGGTCCTTGGCCGCGGTGGCGCGCTTGATGAGGTAGGAAACGGCGCGCAGGGCATTTTCCGATCCGTCTATGGCCAACAGTATTTTCAGCATCGATCTTCTCCGCAGTAGTGAGTCGTTACAAGCAAGGAAAGGCGTGCTGTCGCACGCCTTGTCATGTTCTTACGTTGTCTTACTTGTTGCCGGAACTGGCGGAAGGCTTGTCGTGCGATGCAGCCAGGTCTTCCATCGCCGGGACGCGGGCCTGGGCGCGCGCCGCCAGCATCTTGCCGACAACGACCACCAGTATCGCACCCACTACCGGTCCGATCCAAGTGGCGGTCGGCATGTTGGCGGCAACCCAGTCCTTCGTGGCGACGTCGGTGACCACCATACCGCCGGCGATCCAGCCCAGCAGGGCGCCGCCCAGCACGATGACGATGGGAAAGCGGTCCATCAGCTTGATCACCAACTGGCTGCCCAGCATGATGATCGGGATGCTCAGCAGCAGGCCGAAGATGATCAGGAATTTGCTGTCGCCGGCGGCGCCTGCAATGGCGATCACGTTGTCCAGGCTCATGACCGCGTCGGCCACGATAATGGTCTTGATGGCCGCGGCAAGCGTGGTGCCGGCTTCGATGTTATGGCCATCTTCCTGCTCGGGCAGCAGCAGCTTGATGCCGATCCAGAGCAGGAGGGCAGCACCGACCAGCTTCAGATAAGGCACGGCGAGCAGGGTGACTGCGAACAGGATCAGCACGACGCGCAGGCCGATGGCGCCGGCCATGCCCCAGATGATGCCGAGCTTGCGCTGGCGTTCGGGGAGACGGCGGCATGCCAGTCCGATGACCACGGCGTTGTCGCCGCCGAGAACGATATCGATGGCGACGATCTGCAGCACCGCCATCCAGAATGCGGGATTGGTGAAGTCCATGTTTGCTAGCCTGACTGTTAAGGGTTGGAGGAGGATGGCGCGATGCCGGAAGCACCGCCGCGCGGAAGCGCCGCTCCAGCGTGCGCCAGGAGCCAATGGGGCCGACTATAGCACTAGACAACATCAGTTTTTTCGAGAGGTTTCTGCGGAAAAAGCGTAGTTTTACCGTAACCGCTCCTGTTTAAGCCTGTTTATGTTTAGGCAAGGCCACCGTCCTCCGGCTACCCCTGGCTTGAATAAACCAGCTTCGGACTGGCCTGTTCCGGCTGCTTGATATGGTCCAGCGGCAGCACATGCGTCTGCTTGATCTTCTTGAGCGCGATGTTGGATTTCACGTTCGCCACCCCCGGCAGGCGCAGCAGGCGCTTCATCATGAAGCTGGAAAACGAGGCCAGGTCGGGCGCCAGCACGCGCAGCACATAGTCCGCCTCGCCCGTCACGGAAAGGCATTCCAGCACTTCCGGCATGTCCGCCACCGCGCTTTCGAATGCCTCGCTGCGCGCTTCGCCATGCCGCTCGAGGGTCACCGAGGTGAAGGCGATCACGCCCAAGCCAAGGATGTCCGGGTCGAGTATGGCGGCGAACTGGCTGATCACGCCGGATTCTTCGAGGCGCTGGATGCGGCGGCTGACCTGCGATGTCGACAGGTGAACCTTTTCCCCGAGCGCGCTGTTGGTGGCCTTGCCGTCGCGCTGCAGGCTGGCCAGCAAGTCGACATCGAATCGGTCTACGGTGATTGTCGTCAAAATTTCTCCTGAATATCAATAATGGTGCGAAATTTGTGCATCAACAAGCCAATATAGCAGCAAAATTGCGCAAAAAATGCGCGGCATACATCCTACACTTATGGGATTGATCGCCGCCGCCGGGCATGCGCAAAAACCGTCGCGCCCGACCGACCAACTCTCTTTTCAGGAAACCGCCATGTCCGATCTGTTTGACAATCCCATGGGCCTTATGGGCTTCGAATTCGTCGAGTTCGCCTCGCCCACGCCGAATGTGCTGGAACCGGTATTCGAGATGATGGGCTTCACCAGGGTTGCCCGGCATCGTTCCAAGGATGTGGTGCTGTACCGGCAGGGCGAGATCAACTTCATCATCAACAACGAGCCCAACAGCATCGCCTCGTATTTCGCAGCGGAGCACGGTCCGTCCGCCTGCGGCATGGCGTTCCGCGTGAAGGATGCGCACAAGGCCTACAAGGCAGCGCTGGCGCTCGGCGCCCAGCCGGTGGACATTCCGACCGGACCGATGGAGTTGCGGCTGCCTGCGGTCAAGGGCATCGGCGGCGCGCCGCTTTACCTGATCGACCGTTACGAGGAAGGCAAGTCGATCTATGACATCGACTTCGAATTCCTGGAAGGCGTGGACCGCCATCCGCGCGGCCACGGGCTGAAGCTGATCGATCACCTGACGCACAATGTCTATCGCGGCCGCATGTCGTACTGGGCCGGCTTTTACGAGAAGCTGTTCAACTTCCGCGAGATCCGCTACTTCGACATTTCCGGCGAATATACCGGCCTGACGTCCAAGGCGATGACCGCGCCCGACGGCAAGATCCGCATTCCGCTGAACGAGGAATCGAAGCAGGGCGGCGGCCAGATCGAGGAATTCCTGATGCAGTTCAACGGCGAGGGCATACAGCATATCGCCCTGATCACCGACGACCTGGTGTCGACGCTGGACCAACTGAAGATGGCCGGCGTGCCGCTCAATACCGCGCCGCCGGCGACCTATTACGAGATGCTCGAGAGCCGTCTGCCGGGCCACGGCGAGCAGGTGTCGGAACTGCAGACCCGCGGCATCCTGCTCGACGGCAGCACCACGGGCGGCGAGAAGCGCCTGCTGCTGCAGATCTTCTCGCAGCCGGTGCTTGGCCCGGTGTTCTTCGAGTTCATCCAGCGCAAGGGCGACGAGGGATTCGGCGAAGGCAACTTCAAGGCGCTGTTCGAATCGCTGGAACGCGACCAGATCCGCCGCGGCGTGCTGGAAGTGCAGTAGCCCGGCATGCCGCCAGCCTGAACGCGCCTTCGGGCGCGTTTTTTTTTGCCCGCCGCCTTGGACGCGAGGGCAGCCCGTGCCAGCCTGGCATGGCAGGAGGCAGGCGCAGGCCGCAGCCGGAATCCTGCGTGGAAACGCGTTAATGGGAGGGCGAAGGAAAAATCTTCCGGCATTCATCCATTGCAGGAATGCGCCGCACTCTGCGGCAGGATTTACGGAAGAAGCGGGAATAATATTCCGGTATGCCTGGCATATGATTTTGCTTGCTGCCCGGCCTGCAACGCCGGGCCGGAAAACGGATCTGACAACGAATCCCAATGCATGCGCACGACGCCAATACCGGCGCCGCCGTTTTGCCCGACAAGGAGGCACCATGGAAAAACTCGATTCGACCCGCGCCGCGTCCCTGCTGGCGACATTGCCCGACTGGACGCACGATAGCCAGCGCGACGCCATCAGCCGCACCTTCCACTTCCGGGATTTCCCGCAGGCCTTTGCCTTCATGACGCAGCTGGCAATCATGGCGGAAAGGCGCAACCATCATCCCGAGTGGTCCAATGTCTACAACCGGGTGACCATTACCTACACTACCCACGACGCCAATGGCCTGACGCAGAACGACATCGACCTCGCAGCCTATGCCGACGCGGTCCATGCCGGCTTCGCCGCGCAGCCGCAACCGCTCAAGGGCGCCTGAACGCAGCCCGTCAGAGGAGACCATGACAATGGAAACGATGGAGCAAGCCGTTGCAGCCCAGCCGCAGCGGGCCGACTGGGTGATAGACCAGGGCTGGGAACACTACACCGCGCAGGAACACGCCGTCTGGAAGACCCTGTTCGAGCGGCAGACCGCCCTGATGCCCGAGCGGGCCTGCGATGAGTTCGTCGCCGGCATGCGCGCGCTGCCGATCGGCGCGGACCAGATTCCGGATTTCCGCGCATTGAGCGAGGTGCTGATGCGGCATACCGGCTGGCAGGTCGTGGCAGTGCCAGGCCTGGTGCCGGATGAAGTGTTCTTCGAGCATCTGGCCAACCGGCGCTTTCCCGCCGGCCAGTTCATACGCCGCGCCGACCAGCTCGATTACCTGCAGGAGCCGGACATCTTCCATGATGTGTTCGGCCACGTGCCGATGCTGATGAACCCGGTCATCGCCGATTACATCCAGGCCTACGGCGAGGGCGGACTGAAGGCACAGAAGCTTGGCGTGCTGGACCAGCTGGCGCGGGTTTACTGGTACACCGTCGAGTTCGGGCTGGTGCAGCAGGGCGATGGCTTGCGCATCTACGGCGCGGGCATTGCCTCCTCCCATTCGGAGTCGCTGTTTGCGGTGGATGATCCGTCGCCCAACCGCATCGGCTTCGACCTGCAGCGGGTGATGCGCACCCGCTACCGCATCGACGACTTCCAGGAAAGCTATTTCGTCATTCCCAGCTTCGACGCGCTGCTGGACCTGGCGAAGATCGATTTCGCGCCGTTGTACGAGGCCGTGCGCGGCCAGCCCGAACTGGAGCCGGGCACCGTGCTGCCCAGCGACCACGTGCTGGTCCGCGGCACGGGCGCCTACCATCGCGCCAGGCGCGGCGCAGGCGCGTGACGGCAGCGGCATGCCGTCCCATCATTCATCGAGGAGACCCCATGGACCACAGTAATCAGACCGTGCTGGTGACAGGCGCGGGAGGCAATCTCGGCCGCGCGCTGGCACACCTGTTTGCCCGGCGCGGCGCCCGGCTGGTATTGCTGGAGCGCGACGCCGCGCATCTGCGCCAGCTATATGGCGACGACAATGAGCGCCAGATGCTGCTGGCAGCCGACCTGCTGGTGCAAGGCCAGGTCGATGCCGCGGTCAGCGCAGCGCAGGAACGGTTCGGCGGCATCGACGTGCTGTGCAATATCGCCGGCGGTTTCCGCATGGGGCCGCCGGTGCATGAAACGCCGGACGAGGACTGGGACTTCCTGTTTAACCTCAACACGAAAAGCGTGGTGCATGCGGTGCGGGCGGTGGTGCCGGGCATGATTGCCGCGGGCGGCGGCAGGATCGTCAGCGTCGCCGCCAATGCCGCGCTCAAGGGCGTGGCGGGCATGGCGGCCTACTGCGCGTCCAAGGATGCGGTGATCCGCATTACCGAGGCCATGGCTGCCGAACTGAAGGACAAGGGAATCAATGTGAACTGCGTACTGCCCAGCGTGATCGACACGCCGGAAAATCGCGCCGCCATGCCCGATGCCGACCCCGGACGCTGGGTCAGCCCCGATGCGCTCGCCGAGGTGATCGCCTTTCTGGCATCGGAGGGCGCCCGCGCCATCAATGGCGCGGCGATCCCGGTGGTGGGGCGGGGATAGGCCTGACTAGTCTCCGGCCCGGGAAAACGACTTACTTGCCGGCGGCAGCCGGCTCCAGCCCGCTGTCGCGGATGGTGGCATGCGCTTCGCCGGAAGCGAGGAAACGGATCAGCTCCTGCGCGCCTTTCTCGTTTTGCGCACCCTTGACGATGCCGGCGGAAAATACCGTCACCTTCTGCGCTTCCGCCGGGATCGGGCCGACGATGGTGATGCCCTTGATCGGCTTCAGTTCGCTCAGCTGCTGGAAGCCGATCTCGGCGTCGCCGCGCGCCACCACCTTGCCCACCGGCTCGGCGGGGATCATGCGGCTCTTGTCCTTGACCTGCTCTTCCACGCCCAGCTTCTTGTACATCTGGCTGGAGATGTAGACGCCGCTGGCGCTATCCGACACCGCGATGGATTTCGCGTTCAGCACCGCCTTGATCAGATCGTCCCTGGTCTGCAGCGGCGGCACTGGCGCGCCTTCCCTGACGGCCATCGCAATGACGGAGCGGACCAGATCGGTGCGGGAGGCGGGCAGCACCCGGTTCTGCTCGATCAGCTGGCCCAGGGCCGAGTCGGCGAGGATGACCACATCCGCCGCTTCGCCGCGCGCCAGGCGGTTGGGAATGGCCTGCGGCGTCGTGCCCATCGACGGCCCGTGCACGGTGACGACCTTGTAGCCGTGGCCGGCTTCGAACTGCGGCACCAGCGCGTCATAGGCGGCGCTGAAGCCGCCCGAAATCATCACCTTCACTTCCTGCGCCGCCTGGGCATGGGCCGGCGCCGTCGCCAGCGTCGAGGCCAGCAGGGAAAACGCCACTGCCTGGCGCAGGCCCTTCACCATGGTACGGATCATTTGTCTGTCTCCCGTTATCGTTCGTATCGAGCAGGTGCCCGGATTTATTGCGGTTCGATCTTGGCGGCCTTGATCACATTGGCCCAGGTCACGGTTTCCTGCTGGATCAGCTTGGCGAAGTCTTCCGGGCTGCCGCCGCCCACTTCGGCGCCGGTGTCCTCGATGCTTTTCTTCACGTCGGGCGCAGCCAGGATGGCATTGACCTCCTTGTTGAGCCGGCTGACGATGGCGGCCGGCGTGCCTGCGGGCACGACCAAGCCCTGCCAGTTATAGGAGACGAAGTTCTTGACGCCGGCTTCCTGCATGGTCATCACGTCCGGCGCCACCGCCAGGCGCTTGTTGCTGCTCACAGCCAGCGCCTTCAGTTTGCCCGAGCGCAGGTTGGGCAGCGCCGAATAACCCATTTCGAACATCAGCGGCACATGGCCAGCCAGCAGGTCGGTGGTGGCTGGCGCGCCGCCCTTGTAGGGAACATGGGTAAGCTGGATGCCGGCCAGCATGTTGAACATCTCGCCCGACAGGTGATGCGCGCCGCCGACGCCGGACGAGGCGAAGGTCAGCTTGCCGGGATTGGCGCGGGCCTTGGCGATCACGTCGGCCACGCTGGAAAAGCCCGAATCGGGCTGGGTCGTCAGGAACAGCGGCGCCTTCTCGATCAGCACCACCGGCTGCAGGCTCTTCGCCACGTTGTAGGGCACGGTCTTCATCAGCGTCGGATTGACTGCCAGCGGCGCGAGATTGCCCATGCCTATCGTATTGCCGTCCGGCGCCGCCTTGGCCACGAAGTCGGTGCCGATCACGCCGCCGGCGCCCGGCTTGTTGTCGACGATCACATTCGCGCCGAGAGCGTGTCCGAGCCTGATCGCTATCTGGCGTGCGCGCAGGTCGGCGAAGCCGCCCGCCGCATAGGGCACCACCAGCCTGATCGGCTGCTTGCCCGGCCACTGGTCGGCGTGCGCGGACGGCATGGCGCCAATGGCTGCAACGACGGCAAGGAGGCCGGCGCAAAGAGTGAGTCGCTTGCTTGGATTCATGATGAGCCTGGAAAATTTGACGTGGGCGGTTATGCCTGCCTGCCATAGCCGTATTGCACATGCCGATGGCCATATCCGTGCCCGGCATGAGGGCATATGCGTTGTGCAGGCGGAACGAGGGCGCATCATGCACAATGTGCATTGATAAGTAAATTGATTAATTCTCATAAATTCATGCACGATGCGCATCGCTCTCCAGATTGATGAAATCATTGCCTTCCTCCGTATCGCCGAGAAGTCCAGCTTCAAGGCGGCAGCCGAGGAACTGTTCGTTTCGCAGCCGGCGTTGAGCCGCCGCATCGAACGGCTCGAAGCTGCCATTGGCGCCCAGCTGCTGGAACGCACCACGCGCCGCGTCTCGCTGACCAGGGCAGGGGAACAGTTTCTGCCGCATGCGCAGGCGGCGCTGGAAGCGCTGGAACTGGCCATGCGCAGCGTGTCGGAAACCACGGTCCAGCGCGGCGCGCTGGTGACGGTGGCTTGCGTGCCCACCGTGGCGTCACACCTGCTGCCTTCGGTGCTGAAGGCCTTCTCGTCCGCCCATCCGAATGCGAGGGTGAAAATGATCGACGAGGGCGCGGCGCAGGTGCTCGACAGCGTGGTGTCGGGCATTGCCGATTTCGGCGTCAGCTTCACCGGCGCGCAGGAGGCCGATATCGAGTTCGAAGGCATACGCAGCGAGCAGTTCCGGCTGGCGGTGCCGCGCGGACACCGGCTGGCGACCCGGTCCGCCGTCAGCTGGGATGACCTGGCGAGCGAGAGCTTC
>Ga0308161_1006003_pt1 | contig 10425 bp, 8 predicted proteins | sample PhyFR2_FD_201034 | JGI IMG/M metagenome (GOLD analysis project Ga0308161, IMG submission 201034) | Phyllosphere microbial communities from UC Gill Tract Community Farm, Albany, California, United States - DLSLF.R2 | ecosystem: Host-associated > Plants > Phyllosphere > Unclassified | place: USA...
CGTGCATGATTTCGCTGGCGAACACCTTGGAGGCGTAGGGCAGGTCGCGGGAGATGCGGATCTTCGAGCGGATGTAGCCGCTCAGCACCTCGCTCGGCACGCCGTCCGGGTTGAACGGGGTCGAGGCCTGCAGAATCGGCTCGATGATGCTTTCCAGCACCTCGCGATAGAGGTTTTCCTTGGATTTGAAGTAGTAGTAGACGTTGGGCTTGGGCAATCCCGCCTTGGCGGCGATGTCGCTGGTTTTGGTCGCCGCGAAGCCCTTGTCGGCAAACTCTTCGCTGGCGGCGCGCAGGATCAGTTCTTTGTTACGCTCGCGGATTGTGCTCATAAACCCGGTGGTTCCTTGCCTGTTCTGGCGGTGGCGCATGGTAGCACCGGCCTTGAGCGGCGCTCAACAATGCAGCCTGTGGCCGGCGGTCGCGTTATGCTTGGCAACATTCATACACAGAAGGAAACAGGATTCATGGCAGGAAGCAGTTTGCTGGTGCTGATCGATGACATCGCCACCGTTCTGGATGACGTTGCATTGATGACCAAGATGGCCGCGAAGAAGACCGCCGGTGTACTCGGTGATGATCTGGCGCTCAATGCCCAGCAGGTTTCGGGCGTGCGCGCCGAGCGGGAAATTCCCGTGGTCTGGGCGGTGGCCAAGGGCTCGTTCGTCAACAAGCTGATCCTTGTGCCGTCGGCATTGGCGATCAGCGCTTTCGTACCGTGGCTGGTGACACCACTGTTGATGGTCGGCGGCGCGTACCTGTGCTTCGAGGGTTTCGAGAAGCTCGCGCACAAATTTCTGCACAGCAAAGAGGAAGACGAGGCAGAGCACACGCAGTTGACCGAAGCAGTGGCCGATCCGGCGACCGATCTGGTGGCGTTCGAGAAGGACAAGATCAAAGGCGCAATCCGCACTGACTTCATTCTTTCGGCAGAAATCATCGCCATCACTCTCGGCACCGTGGCAGATGCCTCGCTGACGCAGCAAGTGGTGGTCATGTCCGGCATCGCCATCGTCATGACCGTGGGCGTTTATGGTTTGGTGGCTGGCATCGTCAAGCTCGACGATCTGGGGCTGTGGCTGACACAGAAGCCCGGGCAGATGGCGAAAAAGATCGGCGGCGGCATTCTCAGCGCCGCGCCGTACATGATGAAAACCCTGTCGGTGGTTGGCACGGCAGCGATGTTCCTGGTCGGCGGTGGCATCCTGACCCATGGCGTGCCGGTGCTGCATCACTGGATCGAAGGTGTTGGCGCAGCGGCAGGGAGCGCCGGGTTCGCCGTGCCGATGCTGCTCAATGGTGTTGCGGGGATTATTGCTGGCGCGGTGGTGTTGGCGGTGGTTTCGGTCGTAGGCAAGCTCTGGAAAGCGCTGAAGGGTTAATCAGCAACACATAACAAATGTGGGAGCGAGCCTGCTCGCGAATGCGGTAGCCCAGTCAATATTGATAGAGACTGGTACTCCGCGTTCGCGAGCAGGCTCGCTCCCACAGTGTTTTCCGGCAGCCGATTTACTCGGCGATCTGCAACTTGCGCGCTTCGGTATACACGTACCGCACTTTCTCGTACTCGAACGGCGAGTTCATCTGACCATAGCGGAAGCTGGTCTGGTAGCGCTTGTCGATCGCACGCAAAGCCCAGACTTCCGGGTGGTTGGAGCTGACTTCGGCGACGTTGAGGAAGTTGATCGCAGTGTCGGCGGTGTAATCCACGGCCAGACCTGCGGTGTCGCGGATGTTCGACGGGCCGAAGATCGGCAGTACGAAGTAGGCACCGCCCGGTACGCCGTAGAAACCCAGGGTCTGACCGAAGTCTTCGTTCTGGCGTGGCAGGCCCATGGCGGTGGCCGGGTCCCACAGGCCGGCTATGCCGATCGTGGTGTTGAGCAGCAGGCGCGCGGTGGTTTCCATCGAGCGCTGGCCCTTGAACTGCAACAGGCTGTTGACCAGGTTCGGCACGTCACCAATGTTGTTGAAGAAGTTGCTCACCCCGGTACGCACAAAGCTTGGCGTGATGTAGCGATAGCCATCGACTACCGGCAGGAACACCCACTGGTCGAAGCGATAGTTGAAGTGGTAGACCCGGCGGTTCCACGATTCCAGCGGGTCATAGACGTTCAGCGCGTTGAGCGTCGAACGTTCGAACTCGCGCTGGTCCAGGCCCGGGTTGAACTTGAGTTTGGTCAGCGGTTCCTTGAAGCCGTCGCTGTCGACCACTACCGGGGCATCGGCTTTACTGTTGTCGGCCTGGGCCACGCCTGCACAGAGGAACGCTGCAATCAGCAGGAGATATTTAGCCACGGAAGAACTCCAGCATGGCGTCGCTGTTGACGCGATAGTTAAGGTTGCCGCAGTGGCCGCCCAGTGGATAAACGGTCAGGCGATCACCGAAGGTTTTACGCAGAAAGCCCAGGTCGCCAGGGCCGAGGATGACGTCGTCGGCGTTGTGCATGACGGCGATTTTCGGGCTGTCGTGCAGGTAATCCTTGAGCGCATACAGGCTGACCTGATCGATCAGTTGCAGCAGGCTGCCGCCGTCAGTGCGCGCGCGCCACATCGGAATGACCTGCTCGGTGATGTAGCAGTCGAAATCGCATTGCAGCGCACGCTTGAGGAACGGCGTGAGGCTGGTGCCTTCGGTGATCGGGAATTTCGGCGGGGTAATCAGACCGCGACGGTTGACTAGGTCCGAGGTGTAGGCAATGTCGGCTGCCGAGAAGCGGAACGACGTGCCAATCAGCATGGCCATCTGTTCGTTGGTCAGGTGCTGCTTGGACTGCTGGAAGTCATACAGCAGCGCATCGTTGAGGTCGATGTAGCCTTTCTGCTGGAAGTAGCGGGTCAGCTTGGTCAGTACCAGCTCATAGAAGGTGGTGCTGTTGTTGATGCCTTTCACCTCGGTCTGTACCAGCTTGTCGAGGTTGGTCACCGAGGTATAGAGGTTCACCGGCGGGTTCAGCAACAGGACTTTCTTGAAATTGAAACTGCGGCGGGTCTCGTCCAGATGCGCGACGAACGCGGCATCAAGGGCGCCGAGGCTGTAACCGGTCAGATAGTACTCGGTGACCGGCAGTTTCGGGTTCTGCGCCCGCACGGCCTGCATCACCCGATACATGTCTTCGGCATCTTCCTTGGTCACGCCCGGGGTGGCGAAACGCGAGGCGGCGCTGATGAAGTCGAAGCTGGTCGGCGACGACAACTGCACGACATGGTAGCCGGCCTTGTAATACAGCTTTTTCAGGTATTCGTTGAGCGTGCTGTCAAAGCGCGCACCGGTGCCGGCGATCAGGAAGATCAGCGGCGCCGGTTTGTCCTGCGTGGCGATGCGGTAAGTGAGCTTCTTCACTGCCCAGAAATTGTCCGGCAGCTGGAATTCACGCTCCGGGCGCAGGGTGAGGCTGCGGTCCGTTTGATTGATGTCGTCGTCCAGCGGCAACTCCGGACGCAGATCCGGCGGTGTCGTGGCGATCGTCGCCTCGAACGGGTTGGTCAGCGGGTAGCCATAGCTGGCGGCGTCGATATCCACCGCCAGCGCGGACGCACTCAAGATAAGGCCGCTGAACAGCGCGGCGAAGCGCAAGGAACGGAGCATGACTAGATCCCTTAGAGGAAGGTGCCGATTGAAGTTCGCAGGCTATGACCACCGGCCGTGCGCCAAAGTGCCATGCTGCGGCACCAAACAGGCGGAATTCGGGGTAATAGTAGCTGGACGATACACGTTGCGAGGGCTTGCTGAACAGTTAACAGTTGTTAGTGCTTGCGAATGCCGGTCGGCAGATTAAGCTGGCCGCCGATTTCCGCAGATTGGAGTGCCCCATGTCCCGCCGCTTGCCCGTGATTGTGCTGCTTGTTTTGTTGCCGCTGTGGCTGGCCGCCAGTTATGCCGCGCGCTATGGCTTCATGGAAGACGGGCAGTGGGTGGGCATCTGCGTCGACGAGGCCAGTCGTTGGCAATGCCTGGTGCGTTCGAATCTGGGGCTGATGATTCATTTCAAGGTGTTGGGCTGGGCGGCGGTGGCCACCGCGGTATTGGCATTTGTCGTGCCGGGACGGGCAGGGTGGTCGCTGGCGGTGCTGGCGCTGGTGTTCGGCCTGCCGGCGCTGGCGTTGTACAACACTACATTAGCGGTGTTTGCGGTGGTGATTGCCGGGTTGCGCCTGGTCAGATCCTCACGCAGCGAGTGACAGAAGAGATCGCAGCCTTCGGCAGCTCCTACAGTTGCATGCCGTACACCTGTAGGAGCTGCCGAAGGCTGCGATCTTTTGATCTTGCTCTTGCTCAGCCTCTGCGAACCCGCAGGCAGCGCCACAACGCCACCACCATCAGTCCACTGACCAGCGCCCAACCCCACGCCTGCTGATTTAGCAGCCCTTCCTGATATAACTGCGGTGCAATCCCGGCGCCGATGATAAAGGTCAGCAGAGCAATCTCCCGACGCGGCACGCTCACCGGGCGGCACAGGTAGACCAGCGCCGGCAGCACGAACGCCATGCTGGCGAAACTGCGATAACGCGGATCGAAGACCATCTCCAGCATCATCACCGCCGCGGCAAAACCGGCCGCCACGACCAGCCAGCCTGCGCGCCGCTCGAGGAAGTCGAATGCGCCTGCCCGCCAACCGTTACGCGCGCTCAACGTCAACGTCGCATGCGCGAGAACCAACAGATTCAACCCGGTCAGCAGTCCGACCCACAGCCATTCACCGGCAAATCGTGTGGTCAATCGAGCCAGATCGCCCCAGGCGCCAATCGAGCACGCTGCGACCACGCCCAGCAGTGGCAGCAAAAGCGCCGAACGTGTGCTGCGCACGCGTCCACCAAGCATCAGCGTGCCAAGGAAAATCAATCCGCCTACCGCCAGCCATTCTTTCCAGTACGGCACGTTGCTCACCGGCCCGGCGAGTACACCCTTGTCCTGTCGATCGGCATCGAACAGCCCCCAATAGCCGCCGACCGCGCCTTCACTGCCGCGCTTCCACGGTTGGTCGAAGGCTTCGATCAGGTTGTAACGCCAGCCTTCCTGCTCGGCCATCGCCACGAAACCACGAATGAATTTTGCCTCGTTGACCCGGCTCGGTACGGCTGTTTCACGCTGACGGCCTTCGCTCGGCCAGCCGGTTTCGCCAATCATCACGTCTTTCGGAGCGAATTTGTTGCCGAACACCTGGCGCACATCCGCCACATGCCGCAGCGCCACGTCGATGTTCGATGGATCGTCTTCCCAGTACGGCAGCAGGTGAATGGTCAGAAAGTCCACGGCCGGGGCGATTTCCGGATGCTTGAGCCAGAATTCCCAGACGTCGGCGTAGGTCACCGGTTGCTTGACCTGGCTTTTGACCTTGCTGATCAGCCGGGCCAGTTGCGCGCCGGTGACCTCTTTGCGCAGCAGTGCCTCGTTGCCGACGATTACGGCTGTGACCACGTCGGGGTTGGCATTGGCCGATTTGATCAGCAGCTCGACTTCCTGCTCGGTGTCGACCGGGTTGCTGTTGACCCAGGCGCCGATCATCAACTTCAGACCGTGCTTGCGCGCCAGATCGGGCAGGGCGTCGAGCCCGGTCATCGAGTAGGTGCGGATACACTCGAAGCGCGTCGCCAGCAGTGCGAGGTCGGCGTCCATGCGCTCGGGGCGCAATTTGAACGGCACGTCGAACGGCGATTGGTCTTTGTCGAACGGTGTGTAGGAGGCGCATTGCAACTTGTGCGTCGGCGTCGCGGCGTCCGGCAGGATCACCGGTTGGCCGAGGCCATACCAAAAACCGCCAAGGGCCAGGAGCCCGAGCAGGCAGGCGAACAGATAAGGCAGAAAAGGAAATCGGGACGTCGCGGACATGGTCAGGCCGAGTGGCTGCAAAGCGACGCATGTTACCTGCATTTATACAAGGGCAGGTGGCTCGCAGGCGTTGTACATGCAAAGTTCGGGCGGATTGTCTGGCGTCAATTAATCGCGTTTGATTAATGGCTTTCTGATGTCGTTTCTCGCTGCCTTGAGGTCGCTGACAGAGCAGGTCGCCGGCCGCTTGAGGTTGATGATCAAACCATCAGTACCCTTTTTGAAAAATCGGCTGATGTTCGGTGTGTGAGGTCCGGCGTGATGGGGGCGCTGAGCACCATAACAATACGTTGACGATGCCCGGCATCCGTCGGGCGCAGCATTTCGGGGAAGTAAACGATGAAGATGCGACGACTTTTAGGCGCAGGTGCCGCTCTGGCGCTTGCGATGAGTTCCACTTTCGCCAACGCTGAAAAACAGACCCTGAACATCGGTTACGTTGACGGCTGGTCCGACAGCGTCGCGACCACTCACGTGGCGGCCGAAGTGATCAAACAGAAACTCGGTTATGACGTGAAGCTGCAGGCCGTCGCCACCGGGATCATGTGGCAGGGCGTGGCCACCGGCAAACTCGATGCCATGCTCTCGGCCTGGCTGCCCGTGACCCACGGTGACTACTGGACGAAAAACAAGGATCAGGTCGTCGATTACGGCCCGAACTTCAAGGACGCGAAGATCGGCTTGATCGTGCCGGAGTACGTCAAAGCCAAATCGATCGAAGACCTGAAAACCGACGACACCTTCAAAAACCGTATTGTCGGCATCGACGCCGGTTCAGGCGTAATGCTCAAGACCGATCAGGCGATCAAGGATTACGGTCTGGACAAGTACAGCCTCAAGGCCAGTTCCGGCGCCGGCATGATTGCCGAACTGACCCGGGCCGAGAAGAAGAATGAATCCATCGCTGTCACCGGTTGGGTGCCGCACTGGATGTTCGCCAAGTGGAAACTGCGCTTCCTCGACGACCCGAAAGGCGTGTATGGCCAGGCTGAAACCGTGAACAGCATCGGCAGCAAAGGCCTGGACGCCAAGGCGCCGGAAGTGGCCAAGTTCCTGAAAAACTTCCAGTGGGCGTCGAAAGACGAAATCGGCGAGGTCATGCTGGCAATTCAGGACGGCGCCAAGCCTGATGCAGCGGCCAAGGACTGGGTGGCCAAACACCCGGATCGTGTAGCTGACTGGACCAAATAATTTAAACACCGCCACACCCCTGTGGGAGCGAGCCTGCTCGCGAATGCAATCTGTCAGTTGATGCGATATCGACTGATACGATGCCTTCGCGAGCAGGCTCGCTCCCACAGTTGTTTTTGTGTGTGCTTGAAAATGGCCAGAACATCATGGCCATCTACTACTAAGGTCGTCTGGATCCTCTCTCGCAGCCGCATACATTAGCTACGTTCCAACAATAATTTGTGCTGCGAGGATAAAAACAATGAACGACAGCATTTACCTCTCGATTCAAAACAGTCCCCGATTCAAGGAGCTGGTTCAGAAAAGGGAACGATTCGCCTGGATTCTCTCGGCAATCATGCTTGGGCTGTACTCCGCATTCATCCTGCTGATCGCATACGGGCCGCACGTGCTCGGGGCGAAACTCAGTCCTGAATCCTCGATCACCTGGGGCATCCCGATCGGCGTCGGCCTGATCATTTCAGCCTTCGTCCTGACCGGCATCTACGTGCGCCGCGCCAATGGCGAGTTCGACGACCTGAACAATGCGATTCTCAAGGAGGCTCAGCAATGATCCGGCGTCTACTGGCTCTATTGAGTGTTGCGGCTTTCGCGCCGAGTGTCTGGGCGGCTGACGCGTTGACGGGGGAGGTGGCCAAACAGCCGCTGAACATCCCGGCGATCCTGATGTTCGTGGCATTCGTCGGCGCGACGTTGTACATCACCTACTGGGCTTCGAAGAAAAACAATTCGGCCGCCGATTATTATGCGGCGGGCGGCAAGATCACCGGTTTCCAGAACGGCCTGGCGATTGCCGGCGACTACATGTCGGCGGCGTCCTTCCTGGGTATTTCCGCGCTGGTGTTCACCTCCGGCTACGATGGCCTGATCTACTCGATCGGCTTCCTCGTGGGCTGGCCGATCATTCTGTTCTTGATCGCCGAGCGCCTGCGCAACCTGGGTAAATACACTTTTGCCGACGTGGCGTCCTACCGCCTCGGGCAAACCCAGATTCGCACCCTGTCCGCCTGCGGCTCGCTGGTGGTGGTGGCGTTCTACCTGATCGCGCAAATGGTCGGTGCCGGCAAGCTGATCCAGCTGCTGTTCGGCCTCGATTACCACGTTGCGGTGATTCTGGTCGGCGTGCTGATGTGCATGTACGTGCTGTTCGGCGGCATGCTCGCGACCACTTGGGTGCAGATCATCAAGGCAGTGTTGCTGCTGTCCGGTGCCTCGTTCATGGCACTGATGGTAATGAAGCACGTGGGCTTCGACTTCAACACGCTGTTCTCCGAAGCGATCAAGGTTCACGCCAAGGGCGAAGCGATCATGAGCCCGGGCGGGCTGGTCAAGGATCCGATCTCGGCGTTCTCGCTGGGTCTGGCACTGATGTTCGGTACCGCTGGCCTGCCGCACATTCTGATGCGCTTCTTCACCGTGAGTGACGCAAAAGAAGCGCGCAAGAGCGTGCTGTACGCTACCGGCTTCATTGGCTACTTCTACATCCTGACCTTCATCATCGGCTTCGGCGCGATCCTGCTGGTCAGCACCAACCCGGCCTTCAAAGATGCAGCGGGCGCCTTGCTCGGCGGCAACAACATGGCGGCGGTGCACCTGGCCAACGCGGTGGGCGGCAGCATCTTCCTAGGCTTCATCTCGGCAGTGGCGTTCGCAACCATTCTGGCTGTGGTGGCCGGTCTGACGCTGGCGGGTGCTTCGGCGGTTTCTCACGACCTGTACGCCAGTGTGATCAAAAAGGGCAAAGCCAACGAGAAGGATGAGATTCGCGTATCGAAGATCACCACTATGGCCCTGGCGGTGCTGGCGATTGGTCTGGGCATTCTGTTTGAAAGCCAGAACATCGCGTTCATGGTCGGCCTGGCGTTCTCCATCGCGGCGAGCTGCAACTTCCCTGTGCTGCTGCTTTCGATGTACTGGAAGAAGCTGACCACTCGCGGCGCGATGATTGGTGGCTGGCTGGGTCTGGTGAGTGCTGTTGGTCTGATGATCCTCGGCCCGACCATCTGGGTGCAGATTCTGCATCACGAGAAGGCGATCTTCCCTTACGAATATCCGGCGCTGTTCTCGATGATGATTGCCTTTATCGGGATCTGGTTCTTCTCGATTACCGACAAGTCGGCGGCTGCGGACAATGAGCGGGCGCTGTTCTTCCCGCAGTTTGTGCGTTCGCAGACCGGGTTGGGGGCGAGTGGGGCGGTTTCGCACTAAGAGATCAGTTGTAAGCTGCAAGCTGCAAGCTTCAAGAAAACGCCCTGATTGAGAGATTGGGGCGTTTTTTTGTGGGCGGTTATCGGTTGGTTTTGGGTGTATATCCGTTTTTTGAGGTGATGCGGCTGGCGGTTTCGCCTGACGGCGACTCACTTTTTTTACAAACGCCTAAAAAAAGTAAGCAAAAAAACGCTTGCTCCTACGTTCGGCCCTCGCAGGCTCGGGTTCCTTCGCTGCGGAATCGATCCGGGCGCAGCGGCTCCGGTTTGCTTCGCTGCACCTCCTTCCGCTGTGTCTGGCTGCGCCAGACGGTCGCTATGCTCCCACCCCCGGATCAATCCCTCCACTCAGCCTTCCGACGTCGCCCGTAGATCAAAAGCACTCGAGCTTGCGCTCATTGTTGAGTGGTGCGGCTTCGCCGCGGGCAGCTGCGCTGCTTTGCTTTCTGTGGGAGCGAGCTTGCTCGCGAAGGCGGCCTGACAGCCGACCTGGTCTTGAGCTAGCACGCAATCTAACTGGAGCTGCCGAAGGCTGCGATCTTTTGATCTGGCTTTTGCTTTTGCTGTGGCTTTTGATCCGGCTCTTGATCTTTTGCCCCTTCGGCAGGCTTCGTTACGGGACCGATCCGGGTGTGGGAGCGCAGCGACCGTACGACGCAGTCGTACACAGCGGAAGGAGGTGCAGCGAAGCAAACCGTAGCCGCTGCGCCCGGATCGGTCCCGTAACGAAGGAACCCCGAGCTTTAGCGAGCGGGCCGTACGCCGGGGCAAAGCCTTTTGGGTTACCTTTTTGCTGGGCCGGCACTCCGGCGTCTGAAAAAGGTGACTCGCTGTAAGAGCGAAACCGCCAGCGGCAGCACCCGCAGCAACGGATATGCCCCGAGAATCCAAGAACCAGTCGGCCCGAAGGCCGCTGAGACCACAAACAAAAACGGCCTCTATATAAGAGGCCGTTCCTGACACACCACTAAACCATTACAAAAAAGAAAAAACCTTATTTGCGATCTTCCAGCTTGGTGATGTCACGCGACTCGTAACCGGTGTACAGCTGGCGCGGGCGGCCAATCTTGTACGGGCTCGAGAGCATTTCCTTCCAGTGCGAAATCCAGCCGACAGTACGTGCCAGGGCGAAAATCACCGTGAACATGCTGGTTGGAATGCCGATCGCCTTGAGGATGATCCCCGAGTAGAAGTCGAC
>Ga0308161_1006005_pt1 | contig 10425 bp, 10 predicted proteins | sample PhyFR2_FD_201034 | JGI IMG/M metagenome (GOLD analysis project Ga0308161, IMG submission 201034) | Phyllosphere microbial communities from UC Gill Tract Community Farm, Albany, California, United States - DLSLF.R2 | ecosystem: Host-associated > Plants > Phyllosphere > Unclassified | place: USA...
AATAACGAGTAAGTTAAGATGAAAAGAATGTTGATTAACGCAACTCAGCAGGAAGAGTTGCGTGTTGCCCTCGTAGATGGACAGCGGCTGTATGATTTGGATATCGAAAGTCCGGGTCATGAGCAGAAAAAAGCGAATATTTACAAAGGCAAAATCACCCGCATTGAACCAAGTCTTGAAGCAGCGTTCGTGGACTACGGCGCAGAACGACATGGTTTCCTCCCTCTTAAAGAAATCGCCCGCGAATACTTCCCTAGCAATTACTCTTCCCATGGCCGCCCGAACATCAAAGATGTGCTGCGCGAAGGCCAGGAAGTCATCGTTCAGGTAGACAAAGAAGAACGTGGCAACAAAGGCGCCGCCTTGACCACCTTCATCAGTCTCGCGGGCAGTTATCTGGTGCTGATGCCGAACAACCCGCGCGCCGGCGGTATTTCCCGCCGCATCGAGGGTGACGATCGCACCGAGCTGAAAGAAGCGCTCTCCTCGCTGCAACTGCCGGACGGCATGGGCCTGATCGTTCGCACCGCGGGCGTAGGCAAATCCGCCGACGCACTGCAGTGGGATCTCTCCTTCCGCCTGAAGCACTGGGAAGCGATTAAAAAAGCCGCCGAAGGCCGCCCCGCGCCGTTCCTGATCCACCAGGAAAGCAACGTTATCGTGCGCGCCTTCCGCGATTACCTGCGCCCGGACATCGGCGAAATCCTGATCGACAACCCGAAAATTCTCGATCTGGCCAAAGAGCACATCGCTGCGCTGGGCCGCCCGGATTTCAGCAGCAAAATCAAACTGTACAGCGGTGAAATCCCTCTGTTCAGCCACTACCAGATCGAATCGCAGATCGAATCCGCCTTCCAGCGTGAAGTGCGCCTGCCGTCCGGCGGCTCGATCGTCATCGACAGCACCGAAGCGCTGACCGCCATCGACATCAACTCCGCCCGTGCCACCCGCGGTGGCGACATCGAAGAGACGGCGTTCAACACCAACCTGGAAGCGGCGGACGAGATCGCTCGCCAGCTGCGCCTGCGTGACCTTGGCGGCCTGATCGTCATCGACTTCATCGACATGACGCCGGTTCGCCACCAGCGCGAAGTGGAAAACCGCCTGCGCGATGCCGTGCGCCAAGACCGCGCGCGCATCCAGATCGGCCGCATTTCCCGTTTCGGCCTGCTGGAAATGTCCCGTCAGCGCCTCAGCCCGTCGCTGGGCGAATCCAGCCACCACGTGTGCCCACGCTGTAACGGCACCGGCACCATTCGCGACAACGAATCGCTGGCGCTGTCCATCCTGCGCCTGATCGAAGAAGAAGCGCTGAAGGAAAACACCAAAGAAGTTCACGCTATCGTGCCGGTTCAGGTTGCTTCGTACCTGCTGAACGAAAAGCGCGAATCCGTCAGCGCGATCGAAAAACGTCAGGGTGGCGTGAAAGCCGTCATCGTGCCTAACGATGAAATGCAAACCCCGCACTACTCGGTGCTGCGCGTGCGCAAGGGCGAGGAAACCTCTACCCTCAGCTACCTGCTGCCGAAGCTGCACGAAGAAGACATGGAGCGCCCGCTGGAAGACGCGCCGATGGAACGCAAGCGTCCGGAGCAACCGGCCCTGGCTTCCTTCTCCCTGTCCGCCGATGCGCCACCGCCGGCTGAAGAACCTGTCGCCGTGGCCAAGCCTGCCGCTGCCGCCGCCAAAGCTAAAGCCGCAGCGCCGGCCGCCGCCAAGCCGGGCTTCCTGGGCCGCCTGTTCGGTGGTCTGAAGAGCCTGTTCGCCGGTGAGGAACAACCTGCCGTCGAAGAAACCAAACCGGCCGAAACGCCGAAGGCGGAAAGCAACGGTGAAAACCGTCGTCAGGATCGTCGCGGTCAGCGTCGCCAAGGCACCGGCCGTAAAGAGCGCGGTGAGCGTGGCGACCGTCCGGAACGCGGCGAGCGTAAAGAGCGCGGTGAAGGCCGTGACAATCGCGAGCGCGACAACCGTGAGCCGCGTGAGAACCGCGAAGGCCGTGAATCGCGTGAATCCCGCGATGAACAGCGCCGTAACCGCCGCAACCAGCAGCAGAACGCGCCGGTAGCGGAGGAAACCGCCTCGGAAGACAGCGCTAAAGCGCCGCGCGAAGATCAGCAGCAACGCCGTGAGCAGCGTGCTGAACGCCAGCGTCGTCGTCAGGAAGAAAAACGCCAGGCGCAGCAGGAAGTGAAAGCGCTGGAAAGCGTTGAAGCGGTCGAGAGCACCGACGAAGAGCAGGAAGAACGCCAGCAGCAGAACATGCAGCGCCGCCAGCGCCGCCCTCTGTCGCAGAAAGTGCGTATCCTGTCTGCGGAAGAAGAACTGCAGCGTGCAGCGGAAGAGCTGTTGGCGCCGAAAGCGCCGGTAGCGAAAGCCGAAGTCGCGCAGCCGACCGCCGACGACAGCGTCAAGCTGCTGCCGGAAACCGTTGCCGCACAGCCGGAAGACGATGCCCAGGGCGAAAACCGCGGCAACGGCGAAGGCATGCCGCGCCGTTCCCGTCGTTCACCGCGCCACCTGCGCGTCAGCGGACAGCGTCGCCGTCGTTACCGCGATGAGCGTTACCCGCTGCAGTCCCCAATGCCGCTGGCGGGCGCGTTCGCTTCGCCGGAAATGGCATCGGGCAAAGTCTGGGTAAGCTACCCGGTTGCTCAGGTTGAAGAAGCCGAAGTGCAGGCCGAAGCCGTAGAAGTAGAACAGGCAGCGGCACCGGTTGTCGCCGCAGCGGTTGAACAGCACAGCGTTGCCGTGGAAGAAACTCAGGCTGCGGCCAGCGTCAACGAGCCGGCACCAGAAGCCGCCGTTGAAACTGCGGCCGTTACCGTAACGGAAGAAGCTGCAGCCGTAGCGCCTGTCGTTGCCACCCCGGCCGAGGAAACCCCGGCGCCGGTGGAAGCCGCGCCGGCACCTGCCGCAGTTGAAGAACCGAAAGCGGAAGAGACTGCCCCGGCAGTGGAAGCCGAGCCGGTAGCTGAAACCGTTGCGGCAGAACCTGTGGTTGAAGCCAAGCCGGTGGAAGACGAGCCTGTGGTCGACGCTGCGCCGGCAGAAGCTGCGCAAGCGGAAGAAACGCCAGTGGCAGAAGCAGCGCCTGCGCCAGCCGCCGTGGAAGCCGCTCCGGTCGAAAAAGCCCCGGCGCCAATCGCCGCAGTACCTGCGCCTGTGGTTGCTCAGCAGCCGGCACCGGTGAAAGCCGTGCAGGACGTACTGTACAAACACATCGCCACTGCGCCGATGACCAAAGCGCCTGCGCCGGCCTACGTGCCGGAAGAACGCAAGCACAGCGACTGGCAGCGCCCTTCCTTCAACTTTGAAGGCAAAGGCTCGGCAGGCGGCCATTCGGCGGTGAGCCAGGCCACCGCGCCGGCCACCAAGCCGCAGCCGGTTAACGAATAAGTTAATCTGCAGCTCTAAAAAAAACCCGCCATCGGCGGGTTTTTTCTTGCCTGCAAAAAGGCTCAGGCTATCTTTTTCAGTTTTTTGATGTCTAAAACATCCAACTTACCGTCAAGCCGGCTGACGAACTGCTGAAAATGCGCCGTCTCATTATGCTTATCCAGCGCTTCGCTGCTGGCCCAACGCTCAAAGAACACGAAAACGCCCGGCTTTTCCAGATCGCGATGCAAATCATATTGCAGGTTGCCCAACTCCTGGCGGCTCGGCTCGAGAATGTCGTGCACCGCTTCGCTGACGGCGTCTTCAAATCCCGCTTTCGCTTGCAGGGTGGCGATAACGCGTACTTCCATTGCTCTCTCCCTTTCCACTTGATGAAGGTCGACGGTATTGGCGTCGGCATCGTTGAAATCCCTGTTACTATGCGCCCGCCGCGCTATTGATTTCAACTTGTCGCCAACAAACAGATGCATCTCAGGCGCTTTCCGCTTATCCTTACACCCCGGCGTGAATAAACCCATTATTCGCTTTTCATTAGACGTATTTGACCGCCGGAGCCTAGCTAGATGACCGCACAACCTCAAGTTCTGAAAATCCGCCGCCCAGACGACTGGCATATCCACCTGCGTGACGACGAGATGCTGAAAACGGTGGTGCCCTATACCAGCCAGGTATTTGGCCGGGCGATCGTGATGCCGAACCTGGTTCCGCCCGTAACGACCGTGGCCGCCGCGCGCGCCTACCGCGATCGCATTCTGGCGGCGGTCCCACAGGGCCACAACTTCACTCCGCTGATGACCTGCTATCTGACAAACTCCCTGGCGGCCAGTGAACTGGTCAACGGCTTTGAGCAAGGGGTGTTTACTGCCGCCAAGCTGTATCCGGCCAACGCCACCACCAACTCCAGCCACGGCGTCAGCGACGTGACCGGCATTTACCCGCTGTTCGAACAGATGCAAAAAATCGGCATGCCGCTGCTGATCCACGGCGAAGTGACCGACCCTGCCGTCGATATCTTCGACCGCGAGGCGCGCTTTATCGAGCAGGTGATGGAACCGATCCGCCAGCAGTTCCCGGAGCTGAAGATCGTCTTCGAGCACATCACCACCAAAGAAGCGGCGCAATATGTGCAGGCAGGCAATCGTTTCCTCGGCGCCACCATCACGCCGCAGCACCTGATGTTCAACCGCAACCACATGCTGGTCGGCGGCATTCGCCCACACCTGTTCTGCCTGCCGATCCTCAAGCGCAATGTCCATCAGGAAGCGCTGCGTCAGGCGGTCGCCAGCGGCTCGGATCGTTTCTTCCTCGGTACCGACTCCGCGCCGCACCTCAAGCATCGCAAAGAGTCCAGCTGCGGCTGCGCCGGCTGTTTCAACGCGCCGAATGCCATCCCGGCTTACGCCGCGGTGTTCGAACAGCTCGGCGCGCTGGCGCACTTTGAGGCCTTCTGCTCGCTCAACGGCCCGCGTTTCTATGGCCTGCCGCTCAACGAAGACTTCATCGAGCTGCAGCGCGTGTCGACCACCCAGCCGGAAGAGATCGCCCTGGGCAATGAATCCGTGATCCCCTTCCTGGCCGGTGAAACCCTGAACTGGTCGCTGAAAGACTGATATTTTTTCTTCGCCCTCTTGCCCCCGCAGCCGGCTAGCTGTATAAATAAACAGTAAATCGCTTCGGGGGCAATTATGCGTGTTGAAGTCACTATAGATAAAACCCGGCCGCTGCCGTCGGGCGCCATTGAGGCGCTGACCGGTGAACTGGGCAAACGGGTCAATCGCCAGTTTCCAGACGCCGTCGTGCACGTACGTTATGCCGGCGCCAACGGGCTCTCCGTGCTGGGGGGCGCCAAAACCGACCGGGATCTGATCGAGGAAATCCTTCAGGAAACCTGGGAAAGCGCGGACGAGTGGTTCAGCGCAGAATAACACTGCAATGCTGTTTTTGCCGGGGGTCGCTCTCCGGCTTTTTTGTTTCTGGCGCCCAGCCCATTCATCGCTTACCCTTACTCTGGAACAAAATCCGCCTCAGCGCTGTATTTAACGCAAAGGAGTAAGCATGGCCCCGGACAAGGTGAAATCCGAAGACGCAATGACGTTTGGCGAACTGCTGGCGTTGATTGCCGATCAGAAAAGGCGCTTGAACGTACTGGAAGTGGCTTTCTCTTATCTGGCCTTCAGCCTGGATGACAAAGCCAACCAGCGGCTGATCCACAGCCTGAAGCTGGAATCGCACAGCCAGAATCGCGACGCCGAAACGCAAAAGCATTTCGCCCATTTGGCCGAAGAGCTGGAAAAATGTCTGTATGGTGCATCGCCACCTGCCGACGCGGAATAACGCGCCGCGCTGTACTCACCCACTGCAACACATACAAATTTGTAGAATAATTGCTCAAATAAATATTTATTTTGCAAATTTTGGTGACAACCCCCTCCACCGATGAAAGCGGATGCGTATACTGTAATTGCTCTCATGATGATGAGCCGCATTGATCCTCGTTAGTCACTCACGGTAGTTACTACTCAATAAGGGGTCTTTATGGACAGAAATGATGAAGTAATTCAGACGCACCCGCTTGTCGGTTGGGATATCAGTACTGTCGACGTTTACGACGCCATGATGATACGCCTTCATTACCTGTCTTCACTAGACCAAACGCCCGAAGAAGCCCAAGTAGACAGAACGCTTTGGCTGACCACAGATGTCGCCCGTCAATTAATCAATATCTTAGAGGCCGGCATCGCCAAGATTGAAGCTACGGATTATCAGGATCTTGATCGCAGAAAACATTGATTCATCGTCCCCTACCCCCTAAGGCGCCGCGCCCCATTCCCGGCGCCTTTTTCTTTGCCCTTCGCCGTTCAATCAGTGCATTGCGCCCGCCAACCTTTTATCATGGGGCGATAAGAAATCGCTATCAGAGAGGGTCGGCACGTGGAATATGATTTGATTGTGGTGGGCAGCGGTTCAGTCGGCGCAGCGGCAGGGTATTACGCAACCCGCGCCGGCTTGAAAGTGCTGATGATCGACAGCGCCATTCCCCCGCACCGCAACGGCAGCCATCACGGCGATACCCGCATCATCCGTCACGCTTACGGCGAAGGTGAAAAGTACGTGCCGCTGGTGCTGCGCGCGCAGGCGTTGTGGAATGCGCTGATTCAGCAATCCGGCGAGGAACTGTTCCAGTCGTGCGGCGTACTCAACCTGGGGCCGCAGCACTCCGAATTCATTCGCAATGCTCAGCAGAGCGCGCAGAAATTCCGCCTGAACGCGCAAACCCTCAGCGCCGAACAAATCGCTCAACGCTGGCCGGAATTCCGCACGCCGGAAGGTTACGTCGGCGTTTTCGAGCCGGACGCCGGCTTCCTGCGTTCCGAACTGGCGGTGGCCAGCCTGATCAAGCTGGCGAAAGAGGCCGGCTGCAGCCAGTTGTTCAACTGCCCGGTCAGCGCGGTGGAGCCTATCGATGGCGGCGTTGCAGTCGTCACCGGCGAAGGGCGTTTCACCGCGCGAAAAGCCGTGGTCACCGCCGGCACCTGGGTGAAAGCGCTGTTGCCGCAGCTGCCGGTTGCGCCATTGCGCAAGGTATTCTCCTGGCATCAGGCGGATGGCCGCTACAGCGTGAACAATCGCTTCCCGGCCTTTACCGTTGAAGCGCAAGACGGCACGCACTATTACGGCTTCCCGGCGGATAACGACGGCCTGAAAGTGGGCAAACACGACGGTGGCCAGCCGATGGATGCCCCCGAGCAGCGTAAACCTTTCGGCAGCCACGCCAGCGACGGCACCGAAGTCTTCACCTTCCTGCGGCAGTTTTTACCGGGTGTAGGCGTATGTTTACACGGCGAAGCCTGCAGCTATGACATGAGCCCCGACGAAGACTTTATTATCGATACCCTGCCGGAGTGCGATCGTCTGATGGTCATCAGCGGATTGAGCGGCCACGGCTTCAAGTTCGCCAGCGCACTGGGCGAGATTGCCGCGCTGTTCGCGCAGGACAAAGCGCCGCCGGTCGACGTCTCCAGCTTTGGTCTGAAACGATTTAGCTAAGCAAAGGCTGTCGCTGTCCTGGTTCCCGTCGAGCCCTGGGCAGCGAAATCTGACGGTTACAATTTCTTAACCTGCTAACTCTTTTAAATACCAAGTAAAAATTCTTATAACGGAAATTTCTTGCATTCAGCAGTTGAATTTCCGAATTGAACACTTGCAGTGTAAGTCCTATTTTACAGAAGATATGCTCCATCGGCTTTCAACAAGGACGTCACCATGAAACTACTTGTCGTGGACGAATGCTGCTTCACCCGGGTCGGTATAGCCAGCTACTTTGCTGATAGTGGGATTACGACGATCAAGTGCTGCCACAGCATTGAGTACGCTACGCCGCTGTTGGCCAGCTTTCAGCCGAGCCACATTCTGGTGAACCTCAGTAACCAGTGCCGCTATAACGAAGCGGACGCACAGCTGCTGGCGTTTATGGAAGCCAGCCAGTCTGCCTTGCTGTTTATCTATCTCGATACGCCTTACCCTTACAGCGAAACGCCAATGCGCATCGCCGATAACGCGTTTCTGTTCAATAAAAGCATTCTGCCGCTCACCTTACGCACGCTGCGCGAAAATCCGCTGGCGCTGGCCGATGACGGCGAAGAGCGTTCCCTGTTCAGCCCGCAGGAACTGACGGTGATGAAATATTGGATGGCGGAGATGCCCAACTACCGCATCGCGAAAAAGCTGCAAATTAGCTCTCATACGGTGTACGTGCACAAGCGCCACATCACGGAGAAGATCAACGCGCGCAACCGGCTGGAGTTCTACTCGTTGTATAACGTACTGCGTTATTTCTACCCGCCGAACACGCCAACGAACTCGACGCCGTTGGCGCTGCTGGCGGTATGACATCAAGCCTGCGATAACGCAGGCTTTTTTATCGCCATTCTTCCAGCGCTCATGCGCGGCGCGCTATAAAAGACGCCGAGAAAAGGACTATAATCAAAGGTCTCTTTCTTCTGGCGGCTGAAATGTTAAACCGAATACTGGCGGCTATCGTCAACAACGTGCGTGAGCACCTGGTGCTGTATCTTTGCCTGTGGCTGGTGCTGCTGGCGCTGGATGTCTACTTTTTCTTCGTACTGTAACCCATGCCGTCGTCATTTCCCCGATTGAGCTTCAACCGCTTCGGCGATCCCGCCCAGGTGCTGACGCTGCAGCAGGTGAACAGGCCGCCGCTGCGCCCCGGCCGGCTGCTGCTGCAGATGCGCTATGCCCCGATCAATCCTTCCGACCTGATCCCGATTCACGGCCAATACGCGCACCGTATCGCCCTGCCGCAGGTGCCGGGCTATGAAGGCGCAGGCGTCATCGTCGATCCGCAGAGCGGGCGCTCGACCGGCCGACGCGCGCTGGCGGTAGCGGGTGACGGCAGCTGGCAAACCTTCGTCACGCTGCCTGAGGATCGGGTGGTGTGGGTGCCGGACGACATCGACGACAACGACGCGGCGCAGATTTACATCAACCCGCTCACCTGCTGGGTGTTGCTGACGCAATGGCTGCCGCTCAACGCCGGCGACGTGCTGCTGCTCAACGGCGGCGGCTCCGCCGTTAGCCTGCTGTTGGCGCAGCTGACGGCGCTGCGTGGTATTCGTCTGGCGGTGGTGGTGCGCAACGCCGCCCATCGCCAGGCGCTGCTGGCCGCCGGCGCCTGGCGCGTTATCGAAGCGCCGCAGCTGGCGCAAATGCCCCATTTTGGCGCCCGCGCCGCCATCGACTGCATCGGCGGAGAAGACGGATTGCAGCTGGCACGAGCGGTTCGCTCCGGCGGCGATTTCGTGGCGCTGGGCCTTTTAGGCGGGCGCCAGGTGGACTGGCGGCGCGTAGTGGATGAGTTAAAGCTGCGCGCTTCGCTGTTCCACCTGCGTAAATGGAATGCGCAGGCGGCGCCGGCGCAGTGGCAAACGGCGTTTTATCAGCTATTCCAGCTGCTGCGCCGCGGCCAGCTGGCGCTGCGCCCGCCCGCCGCGATTTACCCTCTGCATCAGTACGCAGCGGCGCTGCAACACGCCGCGCAGCCCGGTGTCAGCGGAAAAATCTTCCTTACTCCGGCGCCGCCGGAGGCTGGCGCGGCGGGCGGCCGTCCCCCAGGATAACCGCCAGCCGATAGCCGCCCTCGGTGGTCTCCAGCGCAATGCGCGCCACGATCGTCAGCGGCACCGACAGCAACATGCCCACCGGGCCGAGCAGCCAACCCCAAAAGATCAGCGACAGGAACACCACCAACGTCGACAGCCCCAGCCCGCGCCCCATCACCCGCGGTTCGAGGATATTGCCGATCACCATGTTGACAGCGATAAAGCCGCCCGCCACCACCAGCGCATCGCCCAATCCGTTGAACAGCAGCGCCTGAATCAACGGTGGAATGGCGGCCAATACCGAGCCGATATTGGGGATATAGTTGAGCAGAAACGCCAGCAGCCCCCAGATAAAGGCGAAGCGCACGCCGACCGCCGCCAGGAAGATCCAGACGATCACGCCGGTGGCCAGGCTGATGATGGTTTTAATCACCAGATAGCGCGTCACGCCGTCCAGCGCCCGCCGCATCGCGGCGAGGCCTTCATTCGGCTTATCCAACGCCTGCTGCAGCTTATAAGGCAGCAGTTGCACTTCAAACAGCATAAACACCACGGTCATCAGCAGCAGGAAGACGTTGGTCATGGCGCCAGACAGGTGCCCCAGCATGCGGGTAACCAGATTCATCGCCGCGCTGGGATCGACATACTGCAGCATCGCTTCGCTGGAGAGGCTGATATTGAAGCGATCGGCGTAATGCTGCAGCTCGCGCAGTTTCTCGATCATCATGCCGCGGTACTGCGGCAGCGAGCGGGCGAACTCGTTCAGCGAAGCGCCCAGCATGCCGATAAACAGCATCACGACCACGATCACCGCCGTCACCAGCAGCGTCACCCCAAGGATGCGCGGCACCCGGCGGCGTTCCAGCATCGTCACCAGCGGGTTCAGCACCATGGCGAGGAATACCGC
>Ga0308161_1006006_pt1 | contig 10424 bp, 9 predicted proteins | sample PhyFR2_FD_201034 | JGI IMG/M metagenome (GOLD analysis project Ga0308161, IMG submission 201034) | Phyllosphere microbial communities from UC Gill Tract Community Farm, Albany, California, United States - DLSLF.R2 | ecosystem: Host-associated > Plants > Phyllosphere > Unclassified | place: USA...
TAAATCTACTGCTAATTTGCGCAATTGTTCTTTTGCTAGCGTTTTCATTTGTTTGGTGTTGAGTAAACCCCATTTAGAAGTCATCTCTTTACCGATAAATAGATTTTCAAGCACAGTCATATCACGCCAGATATTAAGCTCTTGATGGATAAAAGCGATCCCTTTTTGTTCAGCGACTTTGGGATTATCAAAATACGTTTCTTGACCATCAATGATAATGGTTCCTTGATCTCGCTCATGCAGACCAATCAAAATGTTCATTAATGTTGATTTGCCAGCTCCATTTTCACCCATCAGTGCATGAACTTCGCCTGCGCGGAGATCAAAATCGACTCCGCTCAAGACTTGGTTTGTACCGAAGGATTTGTAAATACCATTCATTTGAATCTGCATATACAATGCCTCCTTTAAATCTGCTGTGCTATTTCTACTTTATGAAGAAGTTATACTTTTAACGCGCTGCCGTTCCAAAATGTACACCTGCATGCAAAATACAATTGGCATACGGTCTAGACTCACCTGTACGGATAATCACTTTAGCCTGTTGACTGTAGCGCTTAAACTCTTCATGACTGCATTTCAACAATGGGATATGATCGAACTTTTGTTGCATATATAAAAATGTATCTTGATTCTGCGCTATCATTTCTTCAGCAATGGTGATCTGTTCAATCGCCATATCTTCTGAAATGACATGAACCACATCACGAAAACTGGGTACTCCATAAGTCAATGCCAGATCAATCTTAGGTACTCCATCAGGTACAGGCAATCCTACATCTGCAATCACGATATAATCCGTATGACCAAGATCAGCCAACACTTTCGAAATATGACTGTTCAAAATTCCATTCTTTTTCATTACAATTGTTCCTCAACTTCCTGACGTGTTGGCATTCCGCCTTGTGCACCAAACTTGGTAACGGAAAGAGAAGCGGCTCGATTGCCAAAACGTAATGCATCTTGTAAAGATTGTCCTTCTGCTAGAGCCACGCCAAAAGCTGCATTAAAGGTATCGCCTGCGCCAGTGGTATCTATAGCTTCTACTTTATAAGTAGGTACAACTACTTCTTGCTGTCCATCATAATAACGAACCCCATTACTACCTTCGGTTACGAATAAGCGATTAGGATGTTGACGTAATGCTTCTTCTAACGTCTGTCCTGCAAAAACAACAGCTGCTTCATGTTCATTAGGAGTAATGTAAGACAAATTCTTAATCACAGTGTCATTCACAGGGCGTGCTGGTGCAGGATTTAATAACAAAGGAACATTAGCATCCGCACAAATTTGACTAACATAAGTTACTGTTTCTTCTGGAATTTCTTGCTGAATCATAACGATATCTGAAGCTTGAATCACTTCAATCGCTTGAGCTACATAATCTGGAGTGACATGATCATTTGCCGCTTTCACTACAATAATACTGTTATCTCCATCGGCTAAAATAATATGTGCTGTTCCACTTTCCATATCTGTAACCGGTTCCACATAGTCTACATTGACATTGTTATCTTTGAAATTTTGTAAAATAGTTGCTCCCAAATGATCATCGCCTACTCGGCCGATCATTGTAACTTCTGCTCCTAAACGTGCAGCAGCGACAGCTTGATTAGCACCTTTACCGCCCGGAACGGTTTTGAAGCTTTCTCCAAGAACCGTTTCCCCCGCAACTGGACGTTTGGATGAAGTTACTACCAAGTCCATAGAACAACTACCGATTACACAGATTTTAGCTTTAGAAGAAGCTTGTTGAGATTGAGTCATAATACAATTCCACCTTTCTATTTCTACTTGATCAGATTAAAGTTTACGAGTTGTTTCCCGTTCTATAAATTGCACTGGCATTTGAATGATTCGTTGTTCTCCTGCTGTACCTTTAATCAATTGAATTAATAAGTCAGCTGCCGCTCTGCCCATATCGTATGCCGGTTGGCGAATCGTAGACAATGCTGGCGATAATAGACTACTTAACGGAATATCATCAAATCCGATAATTTGTACATCTTGAGGTACTTTTTTACCTAAGCGATATGCTTCTTGAATGACAGCCGTAGCTACAATATCATTACTTGCAATCACTCCATCAGTATCAGGGTATTGCTCAAACAATTCTTTTGCCCAGCGATCTGCATCTGTAAATGAAAAAGAAGAAGTCTGTGTTGTATGATAATGGATACCCATATCTTGCAACACTTCTATCGCTCCTTGAAAACGGTCTTGAGCAGGACGAATATGAATCGGCCCTTGCATCACTGTAATCTGCTGACTTCCACGCTGGATCATTTGTTGGGCTGCAAGTCGCCCACCTTCTCGGCCATCTGCATAGACAGCAGGACGATCACTCGATATCCGATCTAGAAAAACAACAGGAATTTTGAGTGAACGGTAAGAAGCTGTTCCTGGATCATTGGTAGATGAGATCACACCGACTACATTATTTTGTACAAAAGTCTGTATGTAATCTTGTTCTTTGGTTTGACTTTCATCACTATTGCCAAAGATTAAGCGGAATCCACTTTCCTGCATCCGATCCTCTACTCCGCGAGCTAACTGTGGAAAATAAGGATTCGTAATATCAGGTAGCAATAGACCAATTAATCTGGATTTGCGTTTATATAAAGAACGTGCCACTTCATTAGGTGTGTAGTTCAATTGTTGAACAGATTCTTCTACTTTGCGCCGTGTATCTTCATGTACATAGCCTGTCTCATTAATAACACGTGAGACGGTCGCAACAGAAACACCTGCATGGCGTGCTACATCTTTTATCGTTGTCATTTTCTTTTCACCTCAATGTGTAACCGGTTACAGATATAAATTATCATATCCTTTTGCGTTTGACAACTATTATTTTAGATTTTAATTTATTTGATGAAGGTGGATAGTTATGATTTTCCTTTTTTCGTTCTTTGTGTAGAGTTATGTATAAGTGTGCATAATCTGTACAGTAACAAAACAAACTTATCTTTTTTTATTATGAATTTTTCATGTATTGAAATTTTATTTATTGTAGATATTTAGTTAAATGATTATTTAAATTAGATTGTTTCACCTGCAAAATAGATAGTCATTCAGTAGACTTATTAAACGTTTAAATAAACCCTATTCGTTGAGCAACGATTCGATTGATTGAATATTCCATACACAAAAAAGCTATCCTCTTATCATGTCATAAGAAGATAGCTGAGTACTTATTTAGTATAACTACAAGATGGAAAATCTTTATTTTAACCGTTGATGTACAGATTCACAGTTTAGCTTTTCGAGTAAAATTTATAAGTTTACGTTTGTCCAACCCATTCTGGTTCTGCAATTTCTTCCCAACGACTACGTATCGCTTCAAAATGTTCTTTAGGTAATGCACCTTCTTTAAGCAAAGCAGCATTTTCTGTCCAGCGACTTGGCTTCGTTGTTCCGACAATTGCTGTATCTATACCTTCAATACTCAACGTAAAACGTAAAGCACGTTCTATACTTTTTTGAACTTCTTCATCTTGCAAAAATCCATAATTAAGATCACGTAAACGATTCCAATAGACAAAAGGATATTCTTGTGGACCTACAGTTTCAAGAGTCCATGCTGCATTTGCTATCGGACGCTTCGCTACAATACCCATACCATGCTTACGCGCTTCTGGAATCGTAAGTGCAATCGCTTCTTGATCTGCAATATTAACAGATGTTTCTAGACTATCAAAAAGACCCGTATTAATCGCATATAGTGCATTCGTATGATCACCGCTGTAACCAATATAACGTGTTTTGCCTGCTTGTTTGGCACGTTGCAAGACTTCGATCACTTCACCACGGCGTAATACTTCTTCAGAGCAACTATGTAAATGAATCACATCGACATAATCGGTTTTGAGCCGTTTGAGACTTCGGTCTATACTTTGTTCCAACATCACAGGGTCCCAATCAGGAGCATCGAAATCTGCGGCATGTCCGCATTTAGTAAACAAATAATAGTCATCTCGACGATGAGCTAATGTATTACCTATCAATTCTTCACTTTGCCCGTAGCATTCTGCGGTATCAATCACATTCAAGCCTGCATCGAGTGCACTATTGAGCAATTGTTTAACATCACTTTCACTAACTCCGCTTCCTATTTCAGAACCACCAAATCCGAGCACACTAACTTCCATATCCGTTTTACCATATTTACGTTTTTCCATTACTGTAACCTCCTTGGTCATATCGATTCGCTAATTTATTACCCTTCAGCTGTAAGCGTAATCACTCACTTGGAAAATAATGATCCAAATCCCAAGGAGGATGATCCCAGACTGCTTTTCGTGCAAACATTTTTTGCTCTAACTGATCTTGTGTGTAAAAACCGATTGAGTTGGATCTAAATGGTACCCCTCCGATTGATTCGGTATAATAGCTGCATCAAATAACCAATAATAATCTGGAGCTTGATTTTCAATCAATGCTTCCCATGGTTTACTATCTGTAGCTTCATCTGTAAAATATATCGCAGTGTCGCTAAAATATTTATAAAAAAGACATATGGTATTCCAAATTAAAGGTTGCCATTCTTTTTTCAAATGAGCACTTTTATAATCATCTATGATATGTTCAGTCTTGAAAAATAAAGCAAGTTCAACTACATTCTTTTTTAGTTCAGTAAAAACATGTGGAGTTAATCCTATTAAAGCAGGCCAAACACTAACTGATTTATTTTCTTTAAAAAGAGAAATACGTTTTGCATTACATCCTGTATACATAAAGAAATTATCAGACAATTCCCATTCAATCGTCCCAAAATGAGTTTGTAAATAATTCTCTTCAAATCCGTATTCAGATAAACACTGTATAAAACGATCTCTAATCTGTTTAAACTGCATTTCAGCACATTCTACATACAATTGAACTTGAGAATATTCAGACATGTTTTTTCACAACTCCAACTCAAGATCCACCAAATCATGCATAAATTCCAATTGTTCTTCATGTTCTTGCGTCATTATTGTTTTTAATTGTTGAATTTGTTCTGAACTTACTTCAAACAGACTGAATTGTTCCACGTTGCACTCTTTAAAAAGGTTATTAATCTGCTCTTGATAGATATCACTATTATGTAATTCATCTAGCAATTGTTGACGAACCCCTTCAAAATCAGGGTTTGTATATAACAATTCTACTGGATCTTCGTCTGGATAACGATCTAATGCTAATTGATATAACGCCATATCTTCCATTTCATAATTGTAATCAAACTTAGCTTGCGATTTGCCTTTAAATACAATCTCATAACTCCACCCATGATCTTCTGCGTTATCAAAATGTAATACAGGTATCGTATTCGAAATATCATAAATAGATTCGGGAATCCTTTTATAAATTCCTGTATCTTTCATAAAAAACAGCGTCCATTCGTCATTCAGGTGACCTATAAATAAAGGATTAACATCCTGCAATAGATCGCTATGTTTGCGTTGAATTAAATGGCTAATCGTAAATTCGCTCATTAGATCACTCCTTTTTATAGCTCAATATTTTAGGAAAGCTGTAACATTGCTTTAATCATCGCCAGATATTCACGTAGCATATTCTGCGGTAGCAAATAACTCAGAGATGGACTTGCTATGCCGTGCACGTTGTATCCAAGAGTAGAAGCAATCATTTCAGCACGATAAAGATGATAATTGCTTGTAACAATTATAATGGAAGCATGATTTACACCTTTCGATTGCAAAATATCTTTAGAAAATGTTAAGTTTTCAAACGTGCTGGTCGAACGATTTTCTTGAATAATACGAGTCTGATCGATTCCTTGATTGACTAGATACCGACTCATTGCTTCTGCTTCCGGAATGTCTTCACCTGGACCTTGACCACCTGATACAATAACAGGAATATCAGGATGCTGTTTGAGATATACGATTCCTGTATCTACTCGTTGTTGTAAGATGATCGAAAGCTCAGAACCTCTAAGCCCGGAACCCAGAATAATCATATAATCTATATCTTTGACTTGAGTATCATTGATCTTAAAGCCAGATACAATCATAGATTCAATGATACTAAACGAAAGTATAAACACAAACATTCCTGTAACGATTAATCTTTTGAATAGGTCATGCCGGAATATTATTTTCAACCTTTTAAACATGATTTGCTCCTTATACAAGCTTAGCTTCTTTTTGAAATAATTATGTAATTTGTATTAATATTGGATACTTATTTGATTATTTGTTAAAACGATAGACCAAAAACGATTAAAATAAAAATACCCACCATCCAATTTGCATAAGCCGCTAATTTTCTATCCGTTCGAAAAGCAGAAGCTCCTGAGGAGATCATAAGCAATCCAAGCAACAAAAAAGTATATCCACTATTATACTTGCTTACAATTTCCCAAATCGATAAAGCAACTGTAACTATAGCCAACACTATCGTAACAATCATAAAACCGTCTTTATTTCGTAACATGTTCCCCCTCCTTTATCTTTTAAAATTATAACATCATTAACCGACGCTTGTGAAATTCACTACTTTGCACGCTATCCATCCGATTCCACATAGCAAAGACTCTATTGCTAATCGATCAACAATAGAGTCTTTTTTTATATAGTACTTATTGTATAAAGCACATGTATCGCTTTTACAAAAATAATCATTAGCCTTCAGGATTCATCTGATGAACCACACGTAACAATTCTTTACCTGTACCCAATTTGTATCCTTGCAAACTATAGCGAACCCGATTTTGTTGATCTACAACAATCACCACAGGTAGCTGGTCTCCATTTAAGGAAGGAAGCAGCTCAGACCATTGTGACAGTGATTGATGACGTGGATCTATCTCTATATGGGATTGTGCAGGTAAAGGATCAAGGGTTACGACTGCTTGCTCTGATGGATCTGCGATCAATAGGCAAATATCCCCTGTCCACGATTCAAGTTCTACTCTAAGTTCCGCTAATTCACGTAACAAATGCTTGGTAGGTTCACGTTCAGGTTCAAGCCATGCCAAAATGCTACCTGATGTTACATCTACTGCTGTATTCTTTGTTTGTACGTTATGCAATTGATGTTGTAGATTTTCTGGTAATTTTTCTAGCAGAATGGGTATCTGTTGCTGTTCTGTGCGGAATACTAATTCTACAGCTACTTCTTGTTCAGGTTCTACTGTGAAATAAACAAATGTGCCCAATACACTTCCATCTTCCAGACGCGTACCTGTTGTCAAACGGTATTCCCCTGCTAAAACTGTATACGGCTGATCATACACATCTTTTTCACCATAAGGAATATCTAATGTACGATAATGACCTTTTTCCAAAATAGCGACTGTAAAATTATGCTGGTATTCTGCAACCACTTCTGAAGAATCTACTGTACGTGTGAATATGATATTGCCTGTATTGGAAGCAGATGAGGTAAGCGTATCGGTCTCTTCTGAGATAGACTGATCTTTTGACCATTGTACCGAATGCCATACTCCTTGTACTTGATATTGAGGCATTGCGTTCAAAGGTTCCAAACGTGCAAAGATTCCTAGACTACGTGCAGCCGCTACAAATACAATATCCCGGCTAACCGAGTCAGTCGTTCCTAACTGATGTGCTTTGGCAGGTGTAGCCATTCCTGTATAACGATCCACATCATCATTTATAATCAGTTCTTGTTCCAATACAGCGGCTAACTGCATTGGATCTGAGCGAAATTGATCTTGTTGCACTTTACTCCATTGCTTACTGAAATATGCTCGATAAGGAGTAAGCATTTCAAAATGTACCCGCGGACAAAGAACATAGGCATCCCAATCTTTCGCCATATCTTCTGTAGGTTGATTTAATAATAGTGCACCTTGTAAATGATCCTGCAATACGGCTCTACATGTATCGGTTAAGTCTTTCAGACGTAAACTTTCTAATAAACGCAAACCTAACTCTCGTTCAGATGCTGAACATTCATTGATAAAAGTAGCTATTTCCTGTCCGTTTCCTTTAGCCGTTTGCAGTATATGCCCTACCCGATCTACAGGTAATTGCCATGCTTCAGCAGCATGTTGAGCTTGCTCCTGATCTATAAAAGTCTGTTCAAACGCAGTACGAATAGCTGTCCCTGCTTTGATTCTTTGTGTATGTTGTTCAATGATTGGCTCGTCTAGCTTGATGCCACTATCCATAGCAGGAGCAACAGGGGGTGTCATTTTCCATTCTTCGGTGAATAAAGCTTTATTCTTTTCAGTAATCAGACTTGATGTGTAGGCAGATTGGGTCTGGTACTTCAATACTACTTTGAACTCTGAGGAATGACGAGTATCGATAAATGAAGTTCCCCATGATGAAGATGTGCGCGCATGAATTAGCAGGTCGCCATAACCTGTAGTTAATGAAGCTCGTCCATGATCATCGGTCATTAACGAAGTGAGCGGATAAAATTCAGCCGAATTGTACAATTGAAACTGAACTTCGGCTACAACAGGTTCACCTGCTTCATTTACTGTATCCACATGAATTGATTTCACTGAAGCATAATGATCTAACAGATTGATCTCGGTATACCATGGATGTGTGGTCGTTACTTCTTCAGGGCCATTATAATCCGCAAATACGCGCGTATGCACTAACATTGCCCGCTTAGCGGGTAAGCGAAACCATCCTTCATCCAATATCGGCTCGGGTTCACATGCACCCAGAAAGTACCACTTCCCATCTGCCCATGCTTCGACCCATGCATGATTAGAATCACAATGTGCCCAGCGAGGCGTATAACACTGACGTGCAGGAATCCCGACACTGCGTAGAGCAGTTACAGTCAAAGTCGATTGTTCTCCGCAACGCCCGAGCGCAGTCCTCATTATCGTTAATGGAGAAACAGTGCGTATATCTGTGCCTATATATGTGGCTCGTTCATGACACCAATAATTCGTTTCCAATATAGCGTTAGTCATGGATAAATGTTGGACTCGATCGGCTAACTCTTTATAAATAACAGACCGACTCTGATCAATATTCTCATTATTGACTCGATACGGGAGGACATAATTCACAAAAATATCAGCTGGAATATGCGAACCCCACGGCATTTCCGCTTGAACCTGTAATACCTGCCGAATATGTTGCAGGAAAAAAGCACCGTCGTAATCAGCTAGATCATGTAGTGGCATATACGCATACAAAAATTGAAGCAACTGTTCTTCTTGCTCTGACAGAGGTTGGTCAAACACATCAAATAATGATTCTGCTCGTCCTTGTGCTTGCTCTTTTTTCCATGCTAACTTTTCTTTAATAAGATCCAGATTCAATCCATAAGCTGTACGTGTGGTCATGAATATCCCTCCTGATGATCTATACTGTTGATCGTCAATAGCTTGGCGACTGTTTGTTGATAAGAGTATGCTAGCGTCTCACAATGATTATGCTTCTTCCCATACCCATCCATCTTGACGGATACAGAGCCTAACCTGCTGATCAGGTACGATGATAGACATTTGGAACATACTACTTGTTGTTTCCAATTGAAGTTGTTCCATACGGGCAATACTTTGTATATCCACAGGTAACATGGCATATATTATTTCCAGTTGATCGCAATATCGGTCATGCTCACTTGCATACTGACGCTGACGATAATATAGCTGACGCAGTAACCATTTGTATTGTTCTATATTTGTTATATACAAAGGCTGTTGAGAATCTTCTGTTGTCTGCTCATCAACAAAAATGACATATCCCCACAGCTCAGGATAATGCATATTCACAATGCCCATTGGACTCCACACCCAGTTATCTTCTGGAAAAGAATTGCCTGTTGCTGGATCTATTTTTTTTACATACTGGTTATCCACAATATCTACTTGCCATTGCACACGCGAAAAATTCACACGCCAGTTCTCACCCGCTATCGGCGCACGCTTATGTAGCGAACATTCTTTCAAAATCGACCATGGCATTGCAATCTCGACACTCCATTTGCGATTGTTCGCTTGTGGATTATTCAACTCTCCATCAATATAGACAGCTGTTCGTAATCCGCTGATATCCCAGCCATTAATTGCAGGTCCCTGATCTCGATACGGCTTGGATAATAATAAATCCCAAACTGTATTCAGAGCGTTGATCTCAAACTCATAATAATGATGAGTATCTCCATCAGCATCTATAAAAACTTCAAAATCATTATCATAAAAAATAACAGAATCTCGCTCTGTCTGATTGGCCCATATTTCATTATCTTCTAATTCAGCACCAATATAGAAATATTCATCATCCCAGAGCATTTTGACACGGGTCTGCTTGGTAGGTAAAGGTTTCAAATCACCTTCGATATCTACAAACTCATCTGTCCAATTCGCTTTTTTCCAAAAGGGCTGATCTAATCTTCCACTCCAATCACTTTGTCCTTCTGCCCGTTTACACTCATACTGTTTGGGTTGATACGTGATATTCGGTTCAGGAACA
>Ga0308161_1006010_pt1 | contig 10422 bp, 9 predicted proteins | sample PhyFR2_FD_201034 | JGI IMG/M metagenome (GOLD analysis project Ga0308161, IMG submission 201034) | Phyllosphere microbial communities from UC Gill Tract Community Farm, Albany, California, United States - DLSLF.R2 | ecosystem: Host-associated > Plants > Phyllosphere > Unclassified | place: USA...
TTTGACGGCTCCTGCCAAGCCTTCCATGTAGTAGCGTTGGGTGAACAGGAAGACGACGATGATAGGGATTACGGAAATGATGGTTCCGGCGGCGATCCAGCCGAAGTTGTAGGAAAATTGTCCGTTGAGATATGTTAGTGCTGATGCTAATGGATATTTTTCGGGATCATCTAGCACAACGATTGGCCACAGGAAATTGTTCCAGAATGCCATTACTTCAAGTAGCATAATGACTGCAATACCGGGCTTTACGAGTGGGAGTACTAATTGCCACCAGATACGTAATTCGGATGCGCCGTCCATTTTACCGGAATCTCGAATTTCAGTAGGAATCGTCAAGAAGGTCTGACGCATCAGGAAGATATTAAATACCGATACAGCAGCAGGTAGCACCACACCCAGATACGTATTGCCTAAATTTAGCCATTGAATCGTTAAATAATGCACGATCATCGCTGTTGATGAAGGGATAATCATCGTTGCGATCAGCAGGGTAAAGACCATATCTCTACCTTTAAACCGGAATACGGCTAACGGATAAGCCGTCATACAGGACAAAATAATATTAAATACAACACCCATCACCGTAATGATGACCGTGTTCATAATGTATTTGGGAAAGTTCATAAAGTTCCACACTTGCGCATAGTTGCCGAAATTAATAAATGTCGGAAAAACGGCAGGTGGATTAGAAAACACATTGCGTCCGGGCATAAGCGATACACTGAGTAACCAGAGAAAAGGCCCTGTCATAAATAAAGCTAAGGCAATCAACAACACGTAAGTAATCGTATACCGAATCCCTTTTTTCCATTTACGTGCTTGCGGACCGGGTGTTTTGTAATCGGTTTTGGTTGTTATCGTTGGATTATTCATCAGTACGTTTGCACACCGCCTTTCTTGTTCAGACGGAACACCAGTATACTCAAAATGCCTACGATCACACTAACAATTAGACCTAGTGCTGACGCATAACCAAAGTTAAATTGCACCAACCCTTTTTGATAAATATACAGACTGGATGTAAGTGTCGCTGTACCCGGTCCACCTTTACCATTGGTTAGAACAAACACTTCATCAAATACACGAATCGCACCCATTAATGAGATCAACGTACAGAATAAGATATGAGGGCGCAGTAAAGGAATCGTGATCCGGTAAATGGTCTGCCAGCGACTTGCTCCATCAATCATGGATGCTTCGTAGAGATCAGTTGGAATCGATTGAAGCCCGGCTAGATACAACATCATATAATAGCCCAGCCCTTTCCACATCGTAATAAACATAATCACATACAATGCGGTGCTACTGCTGGACAACCAGCCGACTTGTTCTTGAATAACACCTAGCTGGATTAACGCATAATTGATCACACCGTTACTACTGAACAACCAGCTCCACATCAACGCTACCGCCACCATAGAGGTGACGACAGGGATGTAATAAGCGGCGCGAAATGCTTTGATCAATGGAATACGGCTATTGACCAGAATCGCCATTAAGATCGAAATAATCTGAATAATCGGTACAATCAACACATAGACCATCGAGTTCCATAGGGAAGCCAAGAAACTTTTATCTTGAAAAGCTGTTACATAATTGTCTACACCTACATAGTGCGTTTCTCCAATGACCGAATAATCGGTCAAGGACAACGGAAGTCCGTACACAATTGGCCATAACACGAATACAGCCACAATCAGCAGTCCGGGCGCCATAAATGCCCATGCAGCAAATGTTTCTGTTCTCATCCATTTCTTCATGTTCGTCCACCGCCTTCAAAGGGTCGTCTTGGGTTCGATTGTTGATCTGCTTGGAGTGCCCCTTAGTTTTGCGACAGAATTTGGTTCACTTCTTGTTCGGCTTCTGTCAATCCTTGTTGAGGGTCTTTACCATTCATAAAGATTTCTTGCAATTGACGTGCAATCGCCGAGTTCACATCACCTGCATTTGGTACACCTACCATATAATCTACTGCTTTATCTAAGCTTTCTGCGGATACTACTTTGGCTTCGGATTCCAATGTGCCATCATTTTCAGTGAAAAAGGAATCTTTGATCGATTCTTTAGTACTTGGCAATGTATTAGCTGCTTTGGCAAATGCTGTCTGGTTTGTCGCATTGGTCAAAAATTTCGCGAATTCAGCCGCTTGTTCAGCATTAGCCGATTTGAGCGGTACCACGACATTCATCGTGTTCGACAAACGCACATCGGCTTTACCTGTAGGCAGTGGAACCGCAATTGTATTTTTATATACATCTGGTGCAGATGTTTTGATAAAATTAATAAAAGTAGGTCCTGCAATTTCAAAAGCAGTCTGTTCGCTAGAATAATATTGAATCTGTTTATCAAAGTTAGCGTCTTCTTTCACCAGTACGCCTTCTTGAATCAATCCCTGCATTTTCTGGATTAATGCAATCGTAGCTGGTGTATTAAAAGCTGCTGCTGTTTTGTCGTCATTCAAAATAGAGATTCCTTCAACCGGGAACATTCTAGCTGCAAATGTAGTTGCATACCCTGTTGCTCCTGTTTTGGCTTTGATCTCACGAGACCATTCATTCAGCTCATCACGCGTTTTCGGTGGATTGGTAGGATCAAGCCCTGCTTGCTTCACCAGACGAGTGTTCATAAATAACACTTCTGTTCCTGTATACCATGGCAAAGCATACGCTTTGTTATCAAATACAGTGGAATTGAAAATGCCATCAAAATAAGATTTTTTCTCATCATCGCTCATCCATTGACCTAGATCAGCAAGTGCACCTTTAGAAGCCATTTGATTCGCAAATTCAGTATTCAAATTGACCACATCCGGTACGTTACCACTCGCAATTCCGGTTAATAACTTATTAGAGATAGCATCATATGGATAATCGCTCCATTCTACAGTTACGCCAGGATGACTTTTTTGGTATTCTGATATTAGTCCATTAAAATAATCATTGAACGTGGGTTGAAGAGCAATCGTCCAGAATTTCAAAGTGACTTTCCCATCTTTCGCCTCATTATCTTTGGCATCTGAACCACATGCACTCAGTAGCGATACACATAATGTAGCTAGTAGACATAATGACATCCAACTTCTAAATTTCTTTTTCACAATCTTCATCCCTCTCGTGTGGCAGTTATACTTTCTACGACCATCATGTAATATGTAAGATATCACGGTGGAGATGCCAGAATCTGGAACCGTTCTACCTATGAGACGAATTATAGCAAAACTAAATGTAACAAAAAAGGGATAGACAGGAATTAAAAGGTAATCCTTGTGCAAATTGTTGTTTTTTATTACCAAATATGTGTAAAAGAAGGTGAATTCCTATGCAACCAGAATGGATGATATTAGCCGGCATTATTGTTGTTGCCGTGGTTGCTATTGCTGTTGTGCTCTGGATTGTTTTTCCTTTAAAAAAGGTCACTATACATCAGGCAGATCCTATACTACCGCCCGAGCCAACAACACAGCCTGAACCCACTGAACAAGATCCATCGCATCCTAATATTGTAGATTTATCTGCTTTTCGTGAACGCAAGCATCTGAACCAGGAAGAGCAACGTACCTCTGCTTCTGCTGATATCCAAGCTAAAGATACCTCTTCATCTGTATCTACTCCTCCCAAATTAGCAACTGTACGAAACTTACATCAACCCAAACAAGTACAATCCTTTTCTAACACTCGACTTCAGAAATGCTCTTATTGCAAAAAAGATGTCAAACATCTGACTTTTTATGCGAATGATAACGGAGGTCTTGTAGGTGTATGCAAAGATTGTGAACATATCGCCAAAAGACAAGACTTGTTACCTTTGTAAAACTAAAATGAAATTCGCAAGAAATAGTCTTGCGACTCTTTTATGAATACGCTATTATTTAGAAATAGTTGTCATGTTCGGATAGATATGGGTATGATCATACGTTGATTCTAATACCGTTACTAATGTGGAGGTCATGATGAGCAAGTATCAATTTATATGGAGCGAAGGTGTATTAGGCTACGGTGGGACAACATCTCTCGGCATGATCGCCATGCATTATATAGATCATCGTTTTGTACTGACTTTTCACAGTATTGTTGAAGAAATTACAGATACGGTTCCTTTATTTCTATTGTGTGGATATTTGTTCGGGGAAATAATGTGGCGTTGGAAAGCTCGCAACAAAGAGCAAAAAGAGTAGTATTCTAGCTTTGCACTAATAGGTTTTATTTTTATACTAAAAAAATTTTTGCATAGAAAATAGAAGTTAAGCACTTTATTTTTGATTATTCAGCGCTTGGCACTATAAGCGCGACTTTTTCTACTTCAATCAAACATGATTTTTGCACAGCAAAATATCTTACATTCTTCTAATAAAATATTTTTCTAGTTAGCTGATTTTCTACAATTAAAAATAAGATATTGTAAAAAAAAGCTTTGCGTATAAAACGCAAAGCCCTTTTTTTATTTTTTAAATTCTGCCCATTCTTTTTGATCATTGTAGGAGCTAGAAACAAATAATTTTTTTGTATTCTTATCTTGATAAATTTGTAAATTACTCTCAATTCCATCATCTTTGCCTGTTACTTCACCTGTATCAATCAAATGATCCATTTGTATATTTGATTCTTCTGTCTTTGAATAAACCTTAAAAAAATTATATTTTTCGCCATCATAATTAATCCATGTACGTGGAGAAGGTTCTTCCATTTTATAATTAGGAGTGGATACATAAGTTGGTTGTTCTTCTTGGGCACAAGCTGTTAAAAATAGAGTTAAAGCTGTTAGCAATAAAACAACTTTGTTTTTTAGCATATATATCACCTCCTATATTTTAAAAAGAAGTTCCATACCAATTCACATGAATACCAAGCTCATTTTTATGATCTGCATGCCATTGTGTAGTTGTATACATATTTTCATAATTCATAATACATAAAGGTTCTGCTGCTGACGGATCATGATCTAATCCATAATTATGTGATATTTCATGTTGTAAAGCTCGTGAAGTTGAAGTAGTTGTTTGATCTAATACAGTACTATAGGCAGCATATGTTGGTGGGCTTATATATATATATATATATATATATGCACGTCCGCCCTCCATATAATTTGCATCAGCTACAAAACCAATAACGAAATGCTTTTACAATAACCTCACATTGAACCGCATATCACAATATTAAAAAGCTTATTTAAAATATTTCCTTCTTAACAAAAAGAAAGTTATATTTTATTCCCACGGATATTCAGTGGTGAGGTAATCAGCAAATTCTTTACTTTCTTCTCTCCGTTGACGACGCATGGCTGCTCGTGAAGGAGCGGTTTCGTGCAATTTCTTCTCTTCTTCCGTTTCAGGGATCACTGTCGGCACTTGCACTTTATGATTATCTTCCCCGATCGCTACAAAGGTAAGAAAGGCAGTCGCTGCAATTCGTTTCTCACCTGTTTTGAGGTCTTCGCGTATCACTTTCACAAAAATCTCCATCGAACTACGTCCTGTCCATGTCACAAACGATTCTAATGTCACTGAATCGGTTGGGTTGATCGGATACAGAAAATCGACTGAATCGGTAGAAGCGGTAACGGTATCGACACGACATAATTTGGAAGCGGTAATTGAAGCAATATCATCTATATACGACATCAATTTTCCACCGAATAATGTATTGTGATTGTTGACATCGGTCGGGAATACACGGGATGTTTTGAAGCAACGTGTTTCTCTAACATATTTACTTTCGACTTGTAGCGGTTTGGATGATGCTGATTGTCCCGCTTGATCTGAAGACTGCTGATCCATTGTTCTACCTCCTTATATTTATACGTTTGCCTACATGTTCAATATCTACATGTATCATAGTCTTCCTTATGACATGTTTGCAAATATGGCTTTCAGAAAATATACAATGAATCAACAGAATTTTCACCATTTGGAAGAACCGGATGAACGGCTACTTCCCCCACTCCAACTGGAACTACTCGAAGAGCGACTGCCTCCATCTGATGATGAACCTCCTGAACCGCCACCCGATGAACGCTGACGACGCTTGCGTTCTTGTTCCTGATCATAGAGCGCTTTGTATTCCAGTGCTATAAATTGCAGTATTTCTGCACCTTCTTGCGCTTTTTGCTGTGCTTGTACAAAGTATCCCTGATTCACCAATTGTTGCAATTCTTCGACCAGTCGATGCAAAACAGGCACATGAGTCGTGATCGCTGTCGTAAAGTAACGAGCAGACAAATTGCGATGTTCTTGCAGTAATCCTTCGATCCCTTCGATCGCTTCTTGACGTTGTTGGGTCAACTCTTCTACACGCTGAACAAAAGCAACTGTCTCTCTTTCCGCTGTATCCATAACTTCTTTGACGTTAACCATATTGAGTAGTGTACCGCTTAGAATCTGCTCTGCTTGTTCAAGTGCTTGATAGCTATGTGCTTGCACTTGCTGTGTATCGTCAGGATTAACGCTAATCGTTGCCTGCTGTTCATTGGCACGGCGATAATCTTCGCGTAGCTTGTCTAAGCGTTGATTTTCGCTTTGCTTCTGATTATCTAATTGGTCTTTGTAACTCATAATCTCTGTTCGCAATTGTTGCATCCGAGACAACGCATTTCTGACTTGCTCACTCCATGTATATGCTTGACGATACTGTTGTACTTCATCATGCAGAGCATCTACGATTTGTGGAGTAAATAGATTAACCTCACCTTGCATCTTCTGAATTTCCTGATAACGTGCGCCTTGTTCTCTGAGATGTACTCCTGCATATTCTGCTTGTAGACGGCTCACTTCTTGATTATACATTTCAGGCATATTGCGGAAATCAGCCATTTGTTGTTGCGCCATCGTTAATGTTTTCTTCGATTCATCCCGGAAGTTAATGAGATCACTGACAACCTGACGAGCCGCCGCAATATCTTGTTCGATCATTTCCATACTTTGACGAATCAACTCTATATTCCCACCTGCCAACAATTGAACTAATCGAATCTCTTCTGTGCGTGCATGTTCTAATATACGGAAAGGATCGTCTAGCGTTAACTTGAGATGTTCTCGCTCAACGACTGGACGCAACTCCTGTTCTGTATTATTGATCTCTGCTGTATACCGTTGACTGCGTTGTACCCATTCCCCATACAGACGGATATCTTCTACAAGCACATCAAGCAATTGATTGGCACGTTCGGCTGGTTCTTTGGCTTTCATAAAATCAAATTCATCCAATTGATCGGCTTCTTGCAAAATATGCTCAATCGTAGTGACTCGATCTTTCATCGCTGTCAGTGGATAGTTGTATTGCTTTTCAAGCGTAGCCACTGTATTTTTCACTTGCTCCAGATTAGCTTTGGACGCTTCCACCATCCCACGTACCGTGCGTGATAACTCATCCATTTCTTGATGATGCTTTTGCACATTTGCCATATCGGTTGCCCACTGCGTCTGTTCTTGTTCAATGATGGTCAGATCGCTAGCAGATTTTTTGACAGCACCGATCGACGGGCGAATAGTATCTATTTTCTGCTGAGAATCGGCAATACGAGCATGTTCTTTCATTAATTGAGACTGTAACTGTTCAATCATTTCTTTGGTCTGTCCAGTCACAAAGCCCATTTCTAATTCCTTAAACAAATCAGACACAATCAAGCTGTTAAGTGATGTAGCGATCTGATCATGATGCACTTGTACTTGTTGACGGCGAACTTTGAGCTTGCTGACTTTGTTCAATCGAATCATCAACCAGATCACAAACCAGATGAGCGCAATCCCACCGATCAATAAGGCAATCGCCGAACCCCAGTTCAGACCAACTTGTGCTAACTTTTGCGAAATGACGGTCGTTAACGGCACATGATTGATATATCGATTAACAGCTAGTACACCGCCTACAATATCGCCATCTTGTGCAGATGGAACAAATTTGTTATCGGTTACTCCTTGTACCGTGCGCTCGTTGCTATTGGCGATTTTGTTAGCGAGTACTGCATTTTGAAAGACCAGATGGACATAATTCGGATTGGTTGTAATCACAAGCACAATATCATTTTTGCCCAAATTCGATCCATCATAAATCTGGTTCGCATACGCGAGTCCCTGCGCTTCATCCATCCCTGTTGCTGTATTCACATACATCTGGTATTCCTGTCCGCTCAGTTCAGTGTTGAGCTTGTCGATCTCACTACTGCTGAACAGACCTGCATCGTCCAGTACAAATCCTTTTTGCTGTGCACCATAAGCAATACCTGTCATACTCTGAATGATCAGCCAGCAGATGAGCAACAGAGGGAGCCATTTTTGAAATGTTTTTAGATTGATTTTCATCTGCGATTTCCTTTCTTCCCTATACGGAGGGATACCTTAACGAAAAGGATGTTTTGTTGAAAGAGATGTTTTAATTGATTCGCTTATATTATGATAGAACCCATAACACGATCTGTAATCAAACCCATATCTGGAGGAACTCATCTTATGGTAAATTCTACTACGTCTATGTTACCAAAATTATGTTCGTTAAACACAGCATTACCTGTAAATGTGGAATGGAATAACAAATCGGTCTATACCGGATTTATCAAACGCCCTTCTACCGAATCATTACCCATTAGTTCGCAAGGCATCGAGGGAGATGGTCAAGGCGATCTCAAAAATCATGGTGGACCAGACAAAGCCGCTTGTGTCTACTCACAAGATCATTATGGTTGGTGGACAGACGAAATGAAGCGCCCTTTCGAAGCAGGTGCTTTTGGCGAAAACTTTACCGTCACTGGATTGACTGAAGATATCGTATGTATCGGAGATGTGTACCGGATCGGAACTGCTGTTGTACAGGTTAGTCAGCCCCGTCAGCCTTGCTTCAAATTAGCGGCTCATCTGGAACGTAAAGAAATGGTTATGCGTGTACGGGAGACTGGATATTCTGGATTTTATTTTCGCGTATTGGAAAATGGAGTCGTTCAAGCAGGCGATACATTTGAAATGCTTCGCCGTGAAGGAAGTGGAAGTACGATCGCGGAATGTAATCGGATTCTGTATGATGAACGTGGTGATACCCCGGCTCTGCGCCAATTATTAGCAGAACCGGCTCTGGCAGAATCACTTCGCAAGCATTTGAGCAAGCGGTTAGCTGACTAACTCCCTTTTCACTTGATGATCCAAAAGATAAAGAACCGCAAACGAGTCATCACTCGCTTACGGTTCTTCGCTTTGTTTTATTTCACAATTCCTTGCATTACATAACTATACGTATACGAACGATTTGCATAGAGACGATATTGTGGATGTGGTTCAGAACCCCAGCTATCATCACCGCCAACACCTGTTTGCTTATCATTGATACGCACAACCGTATGTCCGCTAACAGGTAACTGGTAATGATGTGGTGCAGCTTCCATTTCTGCCGGTGTGTATGGAAGAACATTCAATTCGATCAAAGGTAAACCTGTAATCTGTAAGCCCACTCCATCGCTATTGGTAATCGTAGCAGAGCGTACATCTACTTTATTTCCACATTCCTGTGGTTTGAGGTACGGAGCCATTTGCTCGGCTACTGTTCCTGTATAGATACCGACTTTACCACTAGACTTTCGATCCCAATACGTCTCATGCGGACCTAATCCGTACCAAGACAATTGGTCAAAGGAAGCATCCATCATCAATAGCATACCGATCTCTGGAATCTCAGGTAAGTCTTTGCCCGGATTCAATCGTTGTGTCACTTCGACCCGTCCATCTGCAAAAATATGATACTCTACAAAACATTGCGAATATCCTGCTGTCGGCAGTAGATACTCCACTTTGATAATAATGATATCTTGTGCTCGTGCAAGATCAACTTCAAAATGAACCAATTCTCGCTCATCTGAAGCACTACGCCATACTTCACTACGCTGATCCAGATGATTTCCACGATCATTATCTGTTACAGCACGCCAGAAATGAGGAGCAGGTGCTTGAGCCAGCAATTGTACTTTGTTGATCTGATAAGACAACATTTCGCCATTGGTCGAATCAAAAATAATCGAGAACCCTTCACCATTGATCATAATCATGCCTGCATGTTGTACAGCGACAAGGCTCGATTCGCTAATCGGCTCAGGTTCATGCAATTCGGCATCATGATGAGAACCAAACGACAATACGACAGGCAATGTAAATTGAGAAAAGGCAACTTCATGACCGGCTTGCGCCCACAATTGATCTGTGCGAAGCACGATAGAAAGTGTCAAAATATACTCGACTCCAGGCGCACGTGGAATCTGCTTCAACTCTGGTAATGTGACTGTAACGGTCTGCCCCGGGGCACAGATCACATTGCTCAGTACACCATGATCAGCAGGTTGACCATTTGCTGTTAATACCCATTTAAAATCAAACTCTTCTAATGAAGTAAACAAATACTGATTCGTTAGCTCGACTTCAATCACCGATTCACCCGCAGATAAATG
>Ga0308161_1006014_pt1 | contig 10416 bp, 9 predicted proteins | sample PhyFR2_FD_201034 | JGI IMG/M metagenome (GOLD analysis project Ga0308161, IMG submission 201034) | Phyllosphere microbial communities from UC Gill Tract Community Farm, Albany, California, United States - DLSLF.R2 | ecosystem: Host-associated > Plants > Phyllosphere > Unclassified | place: USA...
TGATTCATGCCGATAAGTTTACAAATGTTCCTCATTTTACCGGGAAGCATACAGTCGAACGTATGATTGAAAGTCATGACATCCCAGCCACTATTCTTCGTCCAGCTTACTTCATGCAAAATGATTTGATGGTTCAACAAACCGTTCAAAATTATTCAGTTTATCCAATGCCTATTGGTTCCGCTGGAGTTTCTATGATCGACGCTCGTGATATTGCAGATGTGGCCGTCGCTGAATTACTAAGACGCGACCAATCTTCCTCTATACTTGATCGTATTACACTCGAATTAGTTGGACCTGAAGTACTTACAGGTAATTCTGTGGCGAAAATCTGGAGTGAAGCTTTAGGTCAAAAAATCACATATGGCGGTGATGACGTTGCTGCTTTTGAAGGGCAATTATCTTCATTTAGCCCTAGCTGGATGGCTTATGATATGCGTCTTATGATGGCTGGAATCCAAACATTTGGGATGCAAGCTGCTGCTGGTACAGTAGAAAATTTAGAGATGATGATAGGCCATCCCCTACGTACCTATGAAGATTTAGTCCGTGAGTCTATTGCTTCTGTTTAAATGCCTGACGTGATAAAGAGACCGTATAAGAATCAATCGGCTATGTGTAGTTTATAGAAACCAATAAAAAAGCCCTAAACCATCATAGTTTAGGGCTTTTTAAGTCATATAAAGCTATTTGTGTTTATATGACTTTAATGTCTTGGTAGGTATATCCAATACCAAACAACTTACTAATTAATTGATAATTAAATATTTAAAAAATTAAAAACTTTCAATGATACAAGCCATGATACAAAAATACTTCTACTGTCTTTGCTGTAGCTTTATATCAACACCTATCTTCTCACTTTAATTTAAGAAACAGCTAAATTTTAGAGGTTACAAAGGTTACTGAGGTTACAGCCTTATGTGGCAAAGCTTTCAGAGCGTAACCTTTTGAAAAATTGAAAAAGTTACAGATTTTTGAGGTTACATATCAATGTCAATCTTATCACTATATATTTGACTGAATATACAAGCTAGTTATTAACCTCAATACATATGAACTGGTACTATAAAACTCTATTGGGAAAACTTCTTTTAACCATTAAGAGTCAACAATATGTCTAATTTTGTCTCAGTTGAATCTTTAAAAGGGATTACCAATTTTGTTATTACAGCTAAATCTAAAAGCTTCACTGAGGCTGCAGATAAACTTGGAATTACCAAATCAGCTGTAGGCAAAAGTATCGCACGCCTTGAAGAGAGGCTTGGTACTCGTTTATTCCATCGCTCAACAAGAAAACTTAGCTTAACCAGTGATGGAGAAGCCTACTTAGCCAGTTGTCTTTCTGCTCTAGAAATTCTTGATGCAGCTGAAAACAGCCTGAGTAGACGTCAAGATAAGCCTTCTGGTGAAGTAAGAATTGATATGCCGATATCATTTGGTAGAGGTCTTATGATGCCTCTATTAATTGAAATTGCAAAAAAATATCCAGATCTTCGTTTTACGCTTACTTTCAATGACCGTTTTATTGATCCACTTGAAGAAGGGCTTGATCTTGTCCTGCGTTTAGGTGAACTACAAGATACAGATGAGTTAATTTCTCGATATCTTAGTAGCCAACGTCTTTATTTATGTGCGACCCCAGAATACATAGAAAAATATGGAGAACCTATTTCTCCTGATGATCTAAAAAATCATCATTGTATTATGGGGTATCGGAGAGGCTCCCCTTTAGCTTGGAAGTTACGCTCTCCAACTGGTGATGAGATCAAATATATTTCGCAGAACTCCCATCAGGTGAGTGATGGCGATGCCTTATTACAATCTTGTGTTGGCGGCATGGGAATAGTTCAACTTCCAGAAACTATGGTCAATTCATATCTTGCTAATGGCACTTTAAAACTATTATTAGAAGACTATAGTCCACTGCCTTCGGAACTTCATATTCTCTGGCCGAGGACTAAACATCTCATACCTAAAGTTCGTATGATTGTTGATGAACTGATCATAAAAGCTACCGAAGGATATTTCGGAACTCTACGTTAAGTTGAGGGACTCTGCAGCTAATTGGTACGAACGACAACGTGCAACCGGATCATAAATTCTTGCATCGATCATCAATTCATCAGCACCCGTAAAATTAATGAAATGCTGTAACCAGACACCTACTTCTTCCTTATTACCAATAGCTGTATAAGTAAGTTCAGCTTCCATCGCATGGCGCTGTTCTTTTGATATTTTACTTATATAGTTTTCCACTGGCTTAGGTAATAAACCTGATTGCCCAGAATTACGATTGACTACCCACTGACGATGCGAGCTAGCTAAATACTGTGCTTCCTCATATGTATCTGCTGCAAATACATTAACACCAACCATTACGTAAGGCTTTTCCATGTAAGTACTTGGTTTAAAGTTTTCTTTATAATGTGATATTGCCTGCTCAAGATAAAAAGGCGCAAAATGTGAAGCAAACGCAAAAGGCAATCCCATTTTGGCTGCCAGATCAGCACCATATAAACCAGAGCCTAATATCCACATAGGTATATTTTGTTTTTCTGGAATTGAACGTACTGGTTGCATTCCATTGTCTAATAAATAATCTTGTAGAGTAACCACGTCATCTTGCAATTCACGAGAAGTTATATTTGTTCCACGAATCGCCTGAACTGTGAGGCTATTTGTACCAGGTGCTCTTCCTAAGCCCAGATCAATCCTATTGGGGAATAATGTATTTAATGTAGCGAATTGCTCAGCAATTATTAGCGGTGAATGGTTGGGCATCATAATGCCACCCGAACCAATTCTTAATGAAGAAGTCTGTGAAGCTAAATGGCTCATAATAATTGTTGTAGCAGAAGAAGCTATCCCAGGCATATTATGATGTTCAGCAATCCAGAATCGATTATAGCCACACTGCTCGACATGTTTAGCAAGCATAGTAATATCATTTAATGAGTCGGAAAAATTCTTTCCCTCCCCCATCATAACCAGATCAAGTACCGAAATTGCAGTCATAAGAAGGTTCTACAAAATAAAAAAACAACTCTACTATTAAGATAAAAGTTGATAAATAAACCTAAAGTAGACTATCTGTAGAATAAAATTCGCCAATAAATAAATTATTCCCGCAATATATGTTTTTCAATTAACCCACGGAGTCTTATAGAATTGACCTACTTTAAAATTTTATAATTTTTTCAAATAAAAAGAGCACTTATTTAAGTGCCCTTACTATTTACTTTATTTATTTACTTAAGGTAATTATTTGCTTTTTTTGACTTATGCCATACATCCCTATGACTGAGAAACAAATAAGAGGCACAATAAATGCGATGGCTGTACCGAACATATCTGACATATACCCCATAACAACGGGTATTACAGCACCACCAATTAACATCATTACTAAAATTGAACCTGCTAATTTTGTCTTAGTTCCTAAGTTTCTTACTCCCATAGCAAAGATAGTTGGATACATGGTCGACATAAATAAGTAGATTGAAACAACGGCGAATATAGAAATCATTTCTGTACCAGTCATTGCAATACCACACAAGATAATACTCATTAGGCAATTAAAGACCATCAATTTGCGTGCATCAATAAATCTCATTATTAATGAACCACCGAAACGCCCAATCATATAAGCTAGCATTCCAATAGATAAAATATAGGCAGCTTTTTGAGTAGTTAAACCTTGCCAATGATCAAGTGCGAAATTAATAAAGAATGCACCAATCGCAAAATAAGCACCTACATAACAGAATTGTGCAAGTAATGCCCCTCGGAAACTACCAACTTTAAATAATTGAAGGTTAGAAGTAGGACTACTTTGCGTTTCATCTTTTTGGTATTCAATTACAGGAAGTTTTGCTTTTACAAAAACTAGTAATAAGCTGAAAACAACAATTGCTAAAACTACATATGTTAATGAAGTTGGCTCCAGTTCAATTCCCAAGAAATGGCCAGCAGGAGCAAAGAATACTGCCCCACCAACGATTGGTCCAAAAAAGCCCCCCAAACCATTAAACCCTTGGGCTAAAGTCAGACGTTGAGCAGCAGTAGAAGGATCACCAAGTTCTGCTGCATATAAATTTGCCCCAACCTCCAAACATGCCAGACCACAAGCTAAAACAAAAATAGCTGATAGAAATGCACTAAAAGTTCCAATATATCCAGCAGGTAGAAATAATAGAGCACCAAGTGCAAATAAAGCCAAACCTACGATTACGCCAGCTTTATATCCGAAACGCTGCATAAACATACCGATTGGCAGAGCAATCAAAAAGTATGCGCTAAAATAAGCAGTTTGAATAAATGCTGATTCACCATGTGAAATATGCAATAGATCTTGAAAATGTTTATTTAGAACATCTAAAAGACTATGTGAGAACCCCCACATAAAAAATAAGCTTGTTACAAGATAGAAAGCAATTTTTGTTGAAACGACTTTCTTCTCCTCTTTCACGATTTGTGAAAAAGTTCTGATATCTGTATCCATGATTAAAATCCTTTTTTAATGCCGATTAGGCAACAGTTAGTCCAACATTACTGTTATTAATTTCTTCCCTTAAATCGTTGATTTTAACTACTTGTCCCGTCCGCACTGCTTCTTCTGCACAGAGAGCGATATGTAAAGCCATGAGACCATCAAAAGGTGTTGTACAAAATGAATTATTGTTAGTTACCGCATCAATAAACTTATCTAATTCGATTTTGTATGAAAGAGCATGTCGTTCAAGAAAGAAGTTAAGTAAGGGTTCTTGCGCTTGTGTATAAGTTGAAGAATATCGTTGTAGGCTATTTTCTTTGTGATTTTCAGTTCTAAGCATTCCTTTAGAACCTAAGACCTCTAGACGTTGATCAAAACCATATACAGCCTCGCGTGAACCATTAATCACACATTGTTTTCCAGATTTAGTTTTCAGAAGAACCATGACCGAATCATAATCACCAAACTCTTCAATAGTCGGATCAACTAAACGGCTTGCGATTGCTTGAACCTGAACTGGCTCTTCTCCTAATAGAAATCTAGCCATATCAAAGTCGTGAATAGTCATATCTTTTAGAATGCCACCCGAACTCTTCAAATACTCTCTAGAAGGAAGTCCAGGATCTCGACTGGTAATAATAACTTGGCGAATATCACCAATTTCATTCGCATTAATGGCATTTTTTACCGCTATTGTGTCTGGGTCAAATCGACGGTTAAATGCCAACATCACTTGGCCTTTATATTTTTCAACTTCTTTTACTGCATCTAGTGCGAGTTGAAATTCTTTATCAATCGGTTTTTCACACAATACTGGTTTTCCAAGACGAACCGCATGCAACATTAAAGAAACATGGAACTCTGTTGGTGTACCAATTAAGATTGCATTAACATCATCTCTTTCAATAGCTTTGAAATAATCATATTCAGTACTGCAGTTTAATTCTTTCGCTAACTGATCAGTCCCTTCTATCCATGGATCCGCAACTACCTTTAAAGTACAGTTTGGATTCTGATGGACATTTTGAGCATGTATTTTGCCAATACGGCCAACACCTAATACTGCGAAGTTAATCATTTTCATCATCCTTTGATTATTGAAACATCACTGCTTACATTCATCATAGGAACCTGCATGATTAAGTTAAATAGAAACAATCAAAAAACAGTATTTCTATTTTGAAATAATCTTTCGAAATACCATTTATTCTTTCATCTATGAAAATATATTTTTCCTTATCGTTATTTTTTAAATTATAAATATCTTTAGGATTGAACTATCTTTCTAGAAAAATATAGATGCTATGGACAATATTTTAATCCAAAACTTAGAGAATGAACGCTTTCAATCAATCGTTGAAAAGCGTTATGAAGATTTCGCTAAACTCGCTCACCCTGAAATGACGTATACCCATACAAGTGGGATTACCGACACTAAAGAAACTTATTTAGAAAAGTTATTCGGCGGTTATTACGACTACAAGTGGATTAAGCATCCAATTAATAAAATTAAGATTATTGGTAACTTAGCTCTTGTATTTGGAGAAATGCACTCAGAACTTAGAGCAGGAAACTCAGAAAAGAATCTTAAAAATAAATCGTTAGCTGTCTGGATTAAAGAAAATGATAGTTGGCTATTTTATGCATATCAACCTACTCCATTACCGTAAGGATTACCCATATGAAAAATGAATTTATCTATGATGTTCCACAAAGTCGCGTAATTTTTGGAGCAGGTTCAATTCAATATCTTCAACGAGAAATTGATCTTTTAGGCGCAAAAAAGGCTTTGGTACTTTGTACTCCAGAACAAGTTGAATTAGCTGAAAAGATTTCTTCTATCTTAGGTGAGAACTCTGTTGGAGTTTTTGCAAAAGCGGTGATGCATGTACCTGTGGAATCTGCAAAAGAAGCACGGGATGTAGCTCAGAAACTAGGAGCGGATTGCGCAATAGCTGTAGGTGGTGGCTCTACTACAGGCTTAGGTAAAGCCATTGCACTAGAATATGACCTCCCTATTTTAGCAATTCCAACAACTTATGCCGGTTCAGAAATGACTCCTGTATATGGCATAACTGAAAATGGGATTAAAAAAACGGGCAAAGATCCAAGAGTACTACCGAAAACTGTAATCTATGATCCTGAATTAACCTTAAGCTTACCATTAGAAATGTCTATTACTAGTGGTATCAACGCTATTGCACACGCGGCTGAAGGACTGTATGCCCAAAATGGCAATCCTATTATGTCATTGTTAGCAGAAGAAGGAATTCGTGCTTTAGCTGAAGGATTAAAGAAATTAAAAAATGATTCACTAGATATTGAAGCACGTAGCCTATGTCTTTATGGCGCTTGGCTGTGCGGATATGTCCTTGGTAATGTAGGAATGGCAATACATCATAAGCTTTGCCATACATTAGGTGGAAGTTTCAATTTGCCTCATGCCCCTACTCATACTGTAATTCTTCCTCATGCAATCGCTTATAACGAAGAATCTGCTCCAGAGGCAATGAATCGAATTAAAAGAGCTTTGGGAGCGAATGATAGTACTGCCGCTAACGCATTATTCGAATTAATTAAAACTTTAGAAGGCCCACTTTCACTAAAAGATTTAGGCCTCACCGAATCAGATCTAGATAAAGCCACAGAAATCGCTTTAGCAAATCCTTATTGGAATCCTAAGCCTATTGAAAAGAATGCAATTCGTACATTGCTGCAAAATGCCTATGAAGGAAATCCCCCCAACTAACGTTTAACTAAGTTTAGAACCAAAAACCTACCTTCATTTTTATATCTTAAATGGAGGTAGCCAAACTCACCCATAAAAAGGACTTTTTATGAAAAATATCAAATGGATATTAGGAACACTTACACTTATTTCCAGCCAAGCAAGCATGGCCCTTGAAACCCATGGATATCTCAGAACAGGAATTGGTTCCTCTAATAATGGTAATACACAAGAATGCTTTCAATTAACAGGAGCCCCTTCTAAATACCGCTTGGGAAATGAATGTGAACAATATGGCGAAATTTTTGCAAAACAAAAACTGATTACATTAAGTGATCAATCAAGAATAAGTATCAATGGAATGCTGCAAGCATACAATCCATATGGGCAATCCCTCACCTTTAATAATGATAATGGCTTTACACGGCTTAATCAGGCTTATTTAGAATGGGAAAATATTTCTTTTTTGAATGGCGGTAATATTTGGGCTGGTCGTCGCTACTATAATCGTAATGATAGCCATATGACTGATTTTTATTATTGGAATCAAAGTGGTACTGGGTTTGGAATTGATAAATATAAATTTAAAGACTTTTCTTTAAGTTATGTATTCTCTCGAAAAGATAATGTCTTCCAAAAAGAATATGCTAATCGACATGATCTGACAATTGGTGATATCAAGATTACCCCTTCTAATACATTAAATGTAGGGCTTTCTGTCATAGATGCTGAACAAAATAGATGGGCGCTAACGCTACAAGATACAACTGCTCATATATTAAATGGCAAAAATACTTTTGTATTACAATATGGGGAAGGACCGGGAACTGGACTGAGCTATACCGGTAAGACTGATTTAGATAAAAGTAATAATGCCTTTCGAGTAATGGATATTTTGGATTGGGAGTCAGATAACCAGCTATTTAATGGTCAAGCGCAATTGGTCTACCAAAAGAATAAATTTGATCACCAAGATGATGTGGATTGGTTATCAGTGGGATCTAGAGCTTCTTATATATTTCATGATCATTTCAAAATTTCGGCAGAGGTTGGTTATGATGAAATTAAAGAAGGTAATGAAACACGTAATCTTACCAAAATTACCTTTGCACCAACTTGGTCTTTTAATGGCACTAAATATTATGATCGTCCAGAATTAAGAGTCTATTATACGTATGCGTTGTGGAATGATGCTGAACAAAAAACTCGTGATGTTTTAAATCCAAATGGAGAATTTGTGCATCAATCAAACGGTTCTAATTTTGGAGTTCAGTTAGAATATTGGTGGTAACTCATTTGTTTATTAATTAATTCAAAATAAAGGCCAACTTTGAGTTGGCCTTTATTTTATTAAATATTAAATAATAGATCTAATACTACCTCCATCAACACCCCACACACTTGAGGTCACAAAAGAGGCATATTCTGAAGATAAAAATATAATCACGTTAGCGACTTCTTCAGGAGTACCTAATCTCTCAAGAGGAAGGTGACGATTTCTCATTTCGAACTCAACAGCTTCCTGTGGAGGGAGTTTATGAATAGTGCTTAATGTATCAGCGAATCCCCCCGGCTTTGTCCAGAAAGGAGTCCATATAGGACCGGGAGCTACGGCATTAATCCTAATTTTAGGCCCTTCACTTCTTGCTAGACCTTTTGTTAAAGCCAATACAGCTGCTTTAGAAGCAGAATAGTCTATAGGACATGCCTCAGGTTGACGGGCAAGATCAGATGCATTGTTAATAATTACACCTCTTTCTTGTGCTCTCATTACCGGTAAAATTTTACGACATGTGCGAACATAACTCATGAAGTTTAAGTTCATGGTATTTTCCCAATCTTGATCAGTTAAATCATCAAATAACCGAACAGCTCCAGATCCAACATTGTTAACTAAGACATCAACTCTGTTGTTAGCTAACATAATGACATCATCTAAAATACGATTAGTTTGTTCAGAGCTGGTTAAATCACATTGGAAAATTTCTATTTTTCCTTCAAAATCCTGAACCTCATTTTTAATTTGCTGTAGCCCATCCAAATCAAAATCTATGAGAAAAACATTCGCTTTCAATTTGATAAATAGGTGAGCTGTTGCTTTACCAATGCCTTGTGCAGCACCAGTAATAACAACATTCTGGTCTTTGAAACAAATATCCATTTTCTAGTTTCCTTAACAATATATAAATTTTATGCTTTTGATGTAGGTTGAAAGGCATAAAATTTCCAAGAGGTTTGATCTTTAATCCATATACTTAGAGTTTTATTATCGAGCTGCTTAGGAATACTGTTGATTAATAACTCAGCTTGCATCTCACCAAATACAAATGCACAATTATTAAAAAACTCAATTTTATCAATTGGATGCTTTATCCATTGATATTGATAAAAATTTGTCTCACACTTCTGAATATAACTATCCAAGTTATCTGCAATACCATTACTATGCATGTAATGAAGACTTGAATGGCATAAATTCCGAAAAGTTAAGTAGTCTTTGTTTAAGATCGCTTGGAAACGTTGATTCTCTAAATCTCTAATTAAATCCTCATCCATAAACTTCCCCCTCCTTATATGAATTTCTTCAAACTTTCTCGATAATCAAAGCAATACCTAGCCCCACACCAATACACATTGAACACAAGGCATAACGACCACCTGTTTGTTCAAGCTGGTTTAGGGCTGTGGTCACTAGGCGTGCACCTGAGGCACCTAACGGATGACCCAAAGCAATTGCTCCACCGTTTGGATTGACCTTGTCAGAATCATCTGGCAAACCCAAATCACGGGTGACTGCTAAAGCCTGTGCAGCAAAAGCTTCGTTAAGCTCAATCACATCCATCTGATCTAAGGTCAGGTTGGCTTGTTTAAGAAGCTTCTTGATTGCTGGTGCCGGAGCAAATCCCATAATACGTGGTTCTACACCCACCGCTGTTGAAGCAATGATCTTGGCACGTGGTTTTAAGTTGTAAGCTTGAATCGCTTCTTCAGAAGCAATCAGCAAAGCTGCTGCACCATCGTTAATGCCTGAAGCATTACCCGCAGTGACTGTACCATCAGCCTTTACAACTGGTTTAAGCTTGCTTAAAGCTTCAAGCGTAGTTGATGCACGTGGATGCTCATCGGTATCAATCACAACAGCATCACCCTTACGCTGAGGGATTTCAACTGCGACGATTTCTTTAGAAAAAAA
>Ga0308161_1006015_pt1 | contig 10416 bp, 9 predicted proteins | sample PhyFR2_FD_201034 | JGI IMG/M metagenome (GOLD analysis project Ga0308161, IMG submission 201034) | Phyllosphere microbial communities from UC Gill Tract Community Farm, Albany, California, United States - DLSLF.R2 | ecosystem: Host-associated > Plants > Phyllosphere > Unclassified | place: USA...
CACAGCCGGCGTTATCAGGGCGCTGCAGCGTGATCCTGACAATGCCGCACTCACAGCCCGGCTTGCAGGCGAGCTGGCAATGGCTGATACGGTAGAAACGGCGTTGATAATGCGCCGTATGATCGTCACCGGCATGTCAGAGCCGAACGCCGCCTCCCAGACAGCTGCCATTGAAGAAGGCGACCGCCGGGTAACTGCCATCGACAGGGAAATTACCGCGCTGCGTAACGAAATGGAGCTCAAACGCGAGCTGTCCCGCAACTCCGTGCTGACCATTATCGAGCGCGAAAATGGCCGCGTAAACAGCAACCCGCAGACCCAAAGCGATGACAACACTGACAGCCGCATGAACCGCCTGGCGGTGCCTGAGACTGAAAGCAAATGAGCGAGGCCCGCACCATGAAACCTGTAAAGGAGGCGCGCCGCGCCTCGTTTTTCCGTCGTCATCCTTTTCTGCAGCGCACGCTGATTATTGCCGGCACGCTGCTAATTTTGCTGCTCGCCGCGCTCGTTATTGCGGATAACGCGATCAAAAATCCTGACCAGACGGCCGCTTTCAGCAAGTGGATGGAACAGGCAAAATACGGCTGGCTGATGTGGCGGCTGGCGGTATACGGCGCCCTGACGTGGGGGTTTGTGAAGATCCTGCGCGCGCCGGGCTTGAGGTCGCAGTACAGGCAGCCGCTTATGCGGATTGCCGCCGTCAGCGTGGTTTTTGCCGTTGCGTGTGAACTGGTGCTGCTCAGCGGCACGGGAGCATCATAATGTTGACTAACAGCTACCTGGAGTATTTCCTGACCCTGCTCGGCTGGGTCGTTAATAACGGTTTGTGGAATATCCTGCTCAGTACCGGCCTTTTTGCCGCCCCGGTGGCCTTTCGCCTTATCGGCATCTGGCTGAAGGTCCGGGAGGAAGGTGAAGACGAGGGAAACAAGGGGACGCTGTCCATTCCCCGGATGGAGCACGCCATTTACACCTCCTTTCTGGTCATAATTGCCTGCTGTATGCCGCTGATGAACGTGGACATGAGCACCATCAAATATGACGCCACGCGCGCACAGACGTGCGGGACGTGGACACCGAAGGCACCGGATGACACGGGCTATTCGCCCGTGATTTCCAGCCTTAATGACCAGACCGCCGCCGCACCTGTGTGGTGGTATCTGATGCACAAGCTGGCAAAGGGCATCACCCAGGCGTCCGTCGCCACCATCCCCTGCCGTCCTGATATGCGCCAGATCCGCTTTGAGGTGCAACACACGCGTATCAATAACAAGGGACTCGCCGAGGAGCTGCAGGACTTCACCAACGACTGCTATTCCCTGGCGCTGTACATGTGGAAGCGCGAGGACCAGGGGCAGACGATGGATAAAGCCACCCTGCGCGACATTGAGTGGATTGGCAGTAAGACGTTCCTGGGCAGCTATTACGGCAGCCTGCAGTCAAAAACACCACGCGCCGCGTTTCCATGGAGCGAAAGCCGGGACAGCGGGCGGCCGGACACCGGCCGGGGCGGATATCCGACCTGCAGCGAATGGTGGAGCAAGGCCGAAACCGGCCTGCAGGCTCGCGTCGTGGATCAGGCTGACCCGGGCTTATGGACCCGTCTTTCAGCAGCCATGACCATGATCGGAGGCAATGCGACCGACTACCGGGAGGCCGTAATACGCCGTCTGGTAAGCCCTGAAAGCCTGACGGTTTCACAGGGCGGCCACGTTTATGCCGGCTACGGCGGCAATGCGGATTTCACCCTGGATAACTCGGTATCACGCGTCGCGGCGATCGGAGGAACGGCCCTTGGAAGCCTCGCGGCGTTTCCGGCATTTGACGCCATGCGACAGGCATTACCAATGGTCCAGGCTGTGATGCTGATGGCAGTAGTGGTCATTCTGCCGCTTATCCTGGCGTTCTCTGCGTATGAGATTAAGACGGTTATCACACTGACATTTGTTGTATTCGCCCTGAACTTCCTGACGTTCTGGTGGGAGCTGGCACGCTGGCTGGACAGCTGGCTGCTAACGGCGCTCTACAGCTCGGACACACACAGCAGTTTCAACATGGCCGGCTTTCAGAACAGCTCGGATGATTTGATCATGAACTTCGTGATGGCATCGATGTTTCTGGTGCTGCCGGCGTTCTGGATGGGTGCGCTTTCATGGGCAGGTATCAGAGTGGGTGGTGCACTTGATGGTGCGCTTAAAAACGGAAGTTCTGATGTGCAAAAAGCAGGCGGTAGTGCTGTTGATACAGCTAAAAGAGCCGTGAAATTATAACGTCGGTGAAGATGGGGTGAGTTTAGCTATAGAAAATTATTGTACGGTAAGCCTGTTTTTTAGACAGGCTTACCTATAACACATCGGGTGCACTCCCGCGCTAGACCGAAACGGCTAGAGTGCCGCACTCGTCAATAATCGCCTTTCGTGCGCATTTCGTATGTTTCGCTTGTTTCGTTTGTTGCGTTTTTCGTTTGTTTCGACTAATCTATTTATTAACAGCTGCTGTAACACTAAAACTAAAATCGCACACTAAGACCATAAACTGAAATCACATACTAAAGCCATAAACTGAAATCACAAACATACGCATATACACATAAAATTATACATTCAAATCAACTAGATAACTGGAATACTAAAATGACAAACTCAATTCTTGATAGCCTTAGCCTTCCGGCTAAAGGGGAGATTGAGGCAGCTGTACGTGGACAAAGGGAGCTTGCCGCCTACCTCTCCACAAAAATGGAAACACAAAAAATTGCAATTCAGGACGCAGATAACATAACCCACCAGATCGAACTGCCAACGTCTTCACTGACGCTGCTTATGTCGATTTTAGGTGAACTGGCCCTCGGTAACGCGGTTCAAGTTGTTCCTGTACATGCAGAATTAACGACGCAGGAAGCAGCCAATATTCTGAATGTTTCACGCCCTCACATGGTGAAACTGCTGGAAGACGGGAAGCTGCCTTTTCATAAAACAGGTCGCCACCGCCGCGTGCTTTTCGCCGATTTGATGAAGTACAAAGATCAGCGAGATAGCGAAAGCAATAAAGCAATGCAGGAGTTGGCAGATCTAAGCCAGGAGCTTGGACTTTACTAATGAACCACACACCTTATCCCGTAGTTTTAGATGCTTGCGTACTTTACCCGTCATTTCTACGGGATTTACTAATCCGCTTAGGGCTGACTGGACTGTATCAGCCGAAATGGTCAGCCACTATTGAAGATGAATGGCAGCGGAATCTTTTGGCAAATAGGACTGATTTAACCCCGGAACAGATTCAACGCACCGCCGCACTGATGAATAAAGCTGTTCCCGATGCGATGATTACAGGTTTTGAACCGCTAATTGATAGTGTCGATTTACCTGACGTTGACGATCGCCACGTCGTCGCAGCTTCTGTTCGTAGCAATTCTGAAATCATAGTGACGTTCAATCTTAAAGATTTTCCGGCACCGGCACTTAATGCTTTCGGTATAGAAGCGTTGCATCCTGATGATTTTGTGATGGATTTGTTCGATTTAAATCGCGCGCTCGTACTCTCGGCAGTAACTACGCAGCGTAGTAATCTGAGGAGGCCGCCAATGTCAGTTGATGAATACTTAGAAGCGTTACTACGGCAAGGCATGGCGCAAACCGTAAAAGAGTTAAGCATGTATCGCTTGCTGATCTAGTCCGCTTAGTGGCCGATAAGGCCACTGGCTACGGTTACGGCCTATGAAGTAAGTAGTGAAAGACCTTCGGCAATAGCCCTAAAAATGTACAAAAAACAGGCATGCCGTACAATAATTTTCTATATCCAAACTGCCCCCAAGATTAGATGCATGAGACTTCTAATCTTCATCGTCATCATCATTATCTACACGATAAGAAGGTCCGGGGCCATGCTCCGGGCCAGTATAGATTCCAGTGCCCTCGCTACCATTACGCCACTCCGTGCCATAGGAGGGGGTATGCTCACTGTTGTAACCGTCTTCATTACTGATAGTTATGTTGCAAAGCATATAAATGAACATAGCTGCCACAACAATTATGCTACCTATTACTATTCCACAAAGCAGAGCTGTAATCAGCAAACCGAAAATTGCTATCGGAACGGGTAATCGTCCCAAAATGATTGGTAACCCATTTTTCTGGGCCCAGCTTATGCAGGTATCATTTGATAGCCTCATTGTTTTTGTTAATTTCTTATACAGACCCGCTGCCTGAACTCCGCGCTCATGTGCTGTGTGCTTCATCATCTACCCCTTTCCCTTCGGGATCACTGTTACTGAGATGGCGCTGCGTAATCCTAATCACTTGGCGCTCTGAGATGCCGCATATTGAAGCTGTCTCCCTGATACTCATCCCGTTTTGCAGACGCAGCTTAATGACATTCTGATGCATCTGCAGATTCGGCTGACGACCTTTGAATTTTCCGCTCTCTACCGCCTTAACTATCCCTTCGCTCTGCCGGCGACGTCTGTCCTGATAGTCTTTGCGTGCAATGGCTGCAAGCATATCCAGCATCATGGCATTTATAGCCCGCAGCATGGCAGCTGTGAATTCGTCTCCACGATGGTTCTCGAGCGCGACATAACTTGTAGGCAGGTCCAGGCTGATGATCGACAGGCTTTTGCTGCTTATAAGCTCTTTAAGTGTTTTCCAGCCATCATCATCAAGGCGAGATAAGCGATCAACCTGTTCAATCAGTATCGAATCACCCGGAGCCGCGTTCTCAAGCAATCGCATCAGCTCAGGTCGCCTCAGTGACGCGCCAGATACATTCTCTACGTACCAGCTGGCAATCCGATGTCCACGTTCGGAAACAAACTGCTGAAGACGATCTTTAGCGCGTTCAGCGTCTTGCTCTCGCGTGGAAGCACGGAGATAAGCAAAAATGTACATTTTTTACCCATAAATGACTTTTAGGTTATGACTAAGGATAGCATGACTTTTATATTATGACTTAAAGGTAAAAACTCATGATTTTAGGGGGTGACATTTGGGTATACTCATATGTCATATTACTTCTCGATATGTATCAAAAAAACATCTTCCCACAAACACTTTTCTAGGAATGCTCTCATATGAATGATAAATTTATATTATAGTTCCACCCTCACTCTGTTACAGAACAAGGAAAGATGCTGTGAACATCAACAGTTATGAAATGCTCGTTAGCTCACTTGCCATGGATATAAGAAGGGGCACTCAAGTCAGCTTTTTATTTGGATCCGCTATAAGCTTACCAGACACAGGTTTAGGTATGCCTTCTGTAACTGAGATGGTTGATTTAATCAGAGACTACCTGGCAGCATCGGGCGATGATGGGCTGGATGAATATATAAATAGTCAAAAAGATATATCTGCCTATCAAGCGGCGTTCACATATTTATTTGGTGTTGGAAGTCAGGAAGATGTAAAAGAGATATTATTGACAGCTGTAAACCGCGCAAAAGACGAAAATGACAAATGGATTATACCTAAAGCTATTAACGATTTCGCAAATTTAGTTTCTAAAAAATCATTAAACCTAAAGCATATCTTAACCACTAACTTTGATCCTTTAATTGAAATAGCTTTAGAAGAAAGTGGCTATGATATTAATATGATTGAGTTAACTGAAGACTTAACATTTGACAGTGGAAGAAGCCATAATAATGAACGCATTAATGTAATACACCTCCATGGTTATTACGATGGCGATACGATGCACACACCGGATCAATTGAAATCCATTCGGGATGAATGCATATCATGCTTGAAGCGAATATTACATAATAGCAAGCTATATGTAGTAGGTTACGGTGGCTGGGATGACATTATAAACCAGACTCTCATTGAGATGATTACAGAAAAAAAACAAAAATATGATGTTCGCTGGGCATATTATTCTAATAATGAACGTGAAATAAACACCAATAATGATGATTTTTTTAAAAAGATAAATGCAGCACAAACTCGCGCAAGATTTTCGGCGTATAAAAGCGTTGATTGTAAAAATCTTTTTGAAGATGCCTATAAAAGTGCACATAAAGTCAGTATAACTTTTGAAGATGATTCTGCCGAAAACGAACCACATTCAGATGAAAAAAAGATAATAACCCTAACTGAAATATATAAACCACAAAAAAAAAGTGACCCAATTAATTTGAAGGAGTTTTTTATAAGAGCGGACCCATCACATAGATTGATTCGCGTTACAGAACAAGAAAATGCGCGACAATATTTAGAAAATGATGGTAGCTTTACTCTTATAAGTGGATGGGGATATGGGAAGCTTGACTTCGCAGCTTCTTTAATAAGCCACGAATTTGATTCATACATAATATATAGAATTGATTGCTACGATGTGCATACACGAAATGAAATGGAAATGCAGTTCAGAAAGGACATAGGTTTAGACTTCACTACCTTAGTAGCTGCTGCAAAAAGTGAAAAAGTCACTGTTTTTTTCTTTGACAATATTACAGACCTAAAGCCAGAAATATTAGATTATTTCAATGAAATATCAAGCATTATAAAGGATGAGATAGGCTATGTCAGAGCTATATTTTTCACAAACGCACCAAACGAAATTGCTAATAGTAAAATCATACTAACTCCGTTAAATCTTGCTGACATACATGAATACGTAAAGAACTCAGTACCTTACAAGATAAGCGTGGAGCAGCTTGAATTTATCTCCCGCCGTTCTAGTGGCCTACCCGCAAAACTTGATTTAATGAAAGAATATTTCCGGGTAGCCTCAATCAATCATACTCTTTCAAGATCTGATGAAGAGTTTATAACTGATGAGGGAGTAAATACTGATAGTATACCAAGCCAGTTATTAGACCTTATCAATGAATTTTCAAAATCAGAAAGCCCAGAAAACAAAAGATGTTTTTATCTTTTACAGGTATTATGTATCGTTGAGTGTGGAGAGACCGCAGAAAATATAACAAGATTTTTTCATCAAAAAAAGTTTTTACTTAATGATTTTATAAGACTTGAAAGCCACGCTCTCACTCATTCTACTAAAATTTCTTCCTTAAAAGATTGTACGATACATAGAATCAATACTTTAATAAAAGACTTTGTTAAGAGCAAAATTTCAGTTGAGACAATCGAGATAATAAGAAAAACTGCCATAAAAATGGTTTGTGGGGATATATGGTATAACCGAACTGTATCAATTTCTGGCGTTACAACTGCTTTATTAGACTATATAAACAACCAACCAGGAAATGCGCATATTTTATTAACTGATTTACTTAAAAAACCTATCGATCCAGAGCATTTAGGCATTTATCGGGACGCTTCGGTATCATACTCCTATTTTTTATCAAGGAATGCAAGATATAAAGAAACGATATCGTTTGTTAACGAAATCCTGCCATTTTTTGAAGATGAAAATGAGATATCATATTTAAAATTAATTGATTACTTAACAGAAAGCATGCGAATGGTCGATAAAGAAGATGAGGTTATAAGTCTACTTGAAAAAACGCTGAAATCTTATACTACACAAAGCAAAAACTTCATAAAACATTTGCATGAAAGCATGATGGCAACCTTATTGTTGTGTTACGCAAAAACTGATAAAGATAAATCTTTTTCTATGGCCGACTCCATGCGGAAAAATTCTGATAAAAATACACACAAACGTTTTTTATGTGACATGGTATTAACTGGTAAGTTTAGTGATAATGAAAAGTCAGCTAAACTTAAGCGCCTTGAGAAGAATGCACGAAACCATAAGCAGGTAACCTTGGCAAATAATATTTGCCTGGATTTAGCCAAGCTAGATCCGGCTAATTCAAAAGACTATATAAATACTGTTCTATCATCAGAGAATTCAAATTATACAAAAGTTAGAGCTATCCTAGGTAAAACTGAGGGTTTACTCTTAGAATCAACGGCATCCAATTTAAAAAGCAGTGACCTTCTAAGCCTCAGTAATTGCTATAAATACTTATTCATTCAGAGAATTGATGGGCTTTTTAATAAGTGCCATGATTTATTGTGGAAGATTTTCCTGTCTGAACATAAGATAGAAGAATTATTCAATGTTTATGTCAGTAGCTCCTTGGTATGGAGGGTCTCAGGACGGCAGGATAAGGAGATTATCTATAACAAGGTATTGATCGAGTTGTTACAGGAGAATTCAAGTCTTAACCCTGCTTACTTGGCATATCTTAGTAGAAGGGATAAACTGTTAACAATGAAAAATGAAAAAATATTAAATTTAGCTTAATCAGATAGTTATAAAATGATTAGCGATTTATTTAGCTTAGAAAACCTGATTTTTATTTATGTAATCAGGTAATAAATAGCCAGGCGTAGCAGGTGCAGAACAGCAAAATCCCACTCATCTAATTCTGCCCGCCCGGCAATCCATTAAGGATCACAGGTCTCCCTTACAGGTACAATCCGCAAATTCACCTTATTAATTTTGTTAGTAGGCATACTGAGGGCGAAAAAAAACCCGGCCTGGTAAGGACCGAGTTAATTTTCTGTGCCGGTATGGCTGGTAACCATTATCGGCACGGTGCTGCTTGTACCTGCTAACTATGCTCAATGTTAACCCTGATTGACGATCTCGTCAACGTTGCGGCCTATGCTGTACAGCCTTATACTCGTCGCAGTTGGCAGCGCTACGCTGTTGCAGCCTCTCAGAAGTGGGTTAAAGCTCAGTCGCGCAGAGATTTACCCCGACCGGAAACAGGTGGTGCTGTCCGGTTTGCTTCCACCCAAAAGAGTGCTGCTTGTACCTGCTAACTACCGGTACGCGACGCAGAGGGGGGAACCCAAAAGCACCTGCGGCGTGTGGCGCTCTCCTGACCAAAAGGAGGCTGCCGAGTGATAAGTCTGACTACTATCCTTGTGGCGTTGAAGATCATTCACGTTACATTGCAGATTATCGTTGCCATCAAGCAACTGACCGGACGCCCGTAAGGGTAGAAGGAACTTGAACAAAGGCGGGGATTAACCACCCCGCCTTTTTTTCGTTCCTGCAAAGCAGTTCGGCACAATTGGAGTTTTACCTAATGTTGGGACAGGGCGCAAAGACGGCATTGCCCTCTAAGGAGGACAGCAGCCTAGTCTTATGGAGGATGTTGTAAAGAGTGCGGTAATGCGAAATAACTTCAGAATCAGTCTGCAATTTTCTTCGTCGGTGCGGTTACTATCATACACTTACAAATCAATAATTTATATTAATCTTGAATATGCAAACGTATATACAAACTTTTAATAATGTATATACCTATGTATATACATTGACATCAAACGCTTAACCTGTAATATGCATATACCTTTGTATATACATGGAACCTCAAATGAAAAAGCCTTACATAATCTCTTTTGCTAATAGTAAAGGTGGCGTGGCTAAAACGACTAGCTGTATTGCTGTAGGTTGCGCACTGGCTGCTGCAGGTTATAAGACCCTGCTAGTTGACTTAGATCATCAGGGTAACCTTAGTGATGACGTTGGCCGGGGTGAGGAAGATTTTACAATCACCGATCTCTTTGAAGACCCCAAGTTTGATACAAACAAGCTGGTTTATACCGCTCTTGATGGTGAAACCGTTATCCAAAACCTAGATGTCATACCTGCCGACATTACCCTTGCTGTTGAGGCGCGTAGTGCCGAACGCTTTCGTCACCGTTTAAATATTCTGGACGAAGGACTAAGCAGACTTAAAACAACATACGATTTTATACTTATCGATCTTCGACCAGCCATCGACTTAAGTATTGAGAATGCTCTTCTTATAACTGATAAAATTGTCGTGCCTGTAGACATGGATCGCAGGGCTGTGAAAGGTATAGATGATCTATTCCAGGTGGTACGAGAAGTAAGACGTAACGAAGATTTTGTATATACACTTGTAAAGACAAAAGTTAACGAATCCCACTCAAAAATGAAAAAAGCTATTGATGGGTACATCAGTGATGCAGGTTACAGAGTAGCAAAAACTGAAATTCGTCAGAGCGAACTTTTTAAGCAGGCTACCGAGGTTCATCGGCCAGTGATGATGTTTGCTAAAAACGAACGTCCTTACCGTGACTATAAAGCGCTAACACAAGAGCTTCTGCAGCAGATTGAGGAGGCTGAAAGTGGCAAGAAGTGATCGTATAGCTAAGGGTGTTACGCGTGTAACTGAGCGAAGAAATATTACTACTGGCAAACAAATGAATCTTCGGCTGACTGGCCTTGATGATGACGCTCTGTCGATGCTGGTTGAAAAAGTTCAGGAGAAATTGCCTCAAAAAAACATTACTCGTTCGCGAGTTCTCAGGGCAGCTTGTTATCTTGAAGACGATAAGTTCATTGAAAAGCTTGCTCAGCTCCTTGTTGAGAATACTTAATTTTAGTAGCGCAATGTATATACAAATGAATATACATTGCGCCTCATCGATTTAGCTTCCTCACGTTAACCAAAGTACA
>Ga0308161_1006018_pt1 | contig 10414 bp, 7 predicted proteins | sample PhyFR2_FD_201034 | JGI IMG/M metagenome (GOLD analysis project Ga0308161, IMG submission 201034) | Phyllosphere microbial communities from UC Gill Tract Community Farm, Albany, California, United States - DLSLF.R2 | ecosystem: Host-associated > Plants > Phyllosphere > Unclassified | place: USA...
CATCGAGAACAAGGACGGCCGTGCCACCGGCAAGATCTTCAACGTCGGCAACCCGGTCAACAACTACTCGATCCGCGAACTGGCCGGCATGATGCTGGACCTGGCCGCCGAGTACCCGGAATACCGCGAGACCGCCAAGCAGGTCAAGCTGGTCGAAACGAGCTCGGGCGCCTACTACGGCACCGGCTACCAGGACGTGCAGAACCGCGTGCCGAAGATCGAGAACACGGTCGACGAACTGGGCTGGAAACCGCAGGTCTCCATGCGCGATGCGCTGGTCAAGATCTTCGATTCGTACAAGGACAAGCTGGGCGACGCCGAGCAGCTCAATTCCTGAGCCAGGTACGTATGCATCGAAAAGGCTGCTTTGGCAGCCTTTTTTTATGGCGCTGTTGCAACAAGTGTCCTATCCTGCCGAGTCCGTTTCACAATGTTCGATGAAAGGGCAACAGATGCAGATAGCCATACTCGGCGCCGGCGTCGCCGGCGTCGCCAGCGCGATCGCGCTCACGCAACAGGGGTTCGACGTCACCATCCACGAACGGCGCGACGCCGATGCGAACATCGGGGCCGGCATCGTCGTGTGGCCGAATGCCGCGTTCGTACTGGAGCAACTCGGCATGCTGGACGACATCGCCGCCGCGGCAGGGCGTCCGCGCGCGATGCGCCGCCTGTCGCAGGCGGGCGAGGACCTGGGCGCGCTCGATATCGGGCTGATCGACGAGCGCATGGGCTACCCCAGCCTGTCGATCCTGCGCGCGGACTTCCAGCGCATCCTGATGGACAGACTGCGCTCGCTGGGCGTGCCGGTCCATTACGGCCGCCGGGCGGAAGCCATCGAGAAAACCGACGGCGCCGGCGCGCGCGTGCATTTCGGCGACGGCACCACGCTGACGGCGGATCTCGTCATCGGCGCCGACGGCCGGATGGCGTCGTGTGCGCGCCGTTACGTGACCGGGGCCAATGCGCCCGTGTACCAGGGCTTCGTCAACTGGATCGGCGTGATCGAGGATGCCGACCTGCCGCTCGACCCGGACACGGTGCTGGACGTCTGGGGCACGGGCGAACGCTTCGGCATCGTCCCCATCGCGCCGGGCAAGGCGTACTGGGCCGGCGGCGCCGCGCAGGACGCGGTCGGACCGCGCGACCCGGCGGCATACCGGGACGAGCTGCAGCGCCGTTTTGCCGGCTGGCCGGAACCGGTGCGGCGCATCGTCGCCGCCACGCCCGCCGCACGCATCAACAAGATTTACGTGCACGACCACGACCCGGTTCCCGTCTGGCACAGGGACAACGTGCTCATCGTCGGCGACGCGGCCCATGCGGCCCTGCCGACGTCCGGCCAGGGCGCCTGCCAGGCGCTGGAAGACGCGTGGCATCTGGCGCGCTGCATCGCGGCGCACCCGCACGATTGCGAGCAAGCGTTCGCAGCGTTCACCCGGCTGCGCTTTGAGAAGACGGCGGGCATCACCATGGCCGGGCGCGGCCTGGCGACGGCGCTGTTCAACCCCGACGAGGCATTCTGCCGCGCGCGCGACCGCAACAGCCGCGGCGCCGATTTCGCCGGCATGGCCATGGCGATGGCCGACGGCTGGAGCCGCCATCTGCCGCTCGCCGCGCGCACGGCGGCATGAGCATCCGGATCGCCCGCCTGGCCGAGTGCGAACGGCATCTCGGTGCCATCGCCGGCTGGCAGCAGGCCGAGTTCGGCTATCTGAGTCCTGCCGTCACGCCGGCGCAGCGCGAGGCGCGGCTGCGCGCCGCCCTGCACGGGACCGACCTGCCGCTGACGCTCGTCGCGCTGGACGCAGAGGGCCGGCCGGTTGGCGCGGCCACCCTGCAGGCGCAGACGATGACCCATCCGCACCTGACGCCGTGGCTGTCGACCGTGGTCGTGGCGCCTGCGTTCCGGGGGCGTGGCATCGCATCGATGCTGTCGCTGCAGATCGCCGCGGAGGCGGCGCGGCTGGGATTCCCGACGATCTATCTGTTCACGCCGGGTAACGCGTCGCTGTACCGCCGGCTCGGCTGGGACACCATCGACACGGCAGAGGTGAAGGGCACGCAGGTGACCGTCATGGCCCGCGCCACGGCGTCGTCAATACAAATTCGGGGTTCCTGTAAATCCGTGTAGCCCTTGATGAACCCGGCGTAAGTATTTGTAAAGCGCCCGGACAGGGGGCGGTGGGGAGCCTATAGTCCTCATCAGTTTCTCTCTCTCTCCACTCTTGAAGTGGTCTTTGCCCACGGTTCCCCAACCGTGGGCTTTTTTATGCCTGGAGTGTTGTCCGATGATGAAGTCCCGGTTCGCCCGTGCCTGCCTGTTCGCGCTTGCCCTCGGCAGCGCCGTCCCGTCGTTCGCCGTCCCGCTGATGGACATGCGCGTCGATGACCTGCTGTTCATGTCCGCCGACGTCAAGAAATCCCTGAACCTCACGCCCAACCAGCAGACCCTGTGGAACCGGATGGAAGGCCGCTCGCGCGCGCTGCTGCGCGAGCGCCTGCACCGGCGCGAGGCGCTGCAGGAACAGGCGAAGGCGCTGGTGGCGAAGCCGGACGTCGAACTGCGCGACCTGGACAAGGCCGTCGACGCGGAAGCGGCCACGACCGCTGCCGAAGACAGGCAGTTGCGCGCGGCGTGGCTGGAAGTGAACGATGCGCTGGACGACAAGCAGCGCGCGCAGGTGGCCGTGTTCATCGGCGAGCAGCTGATGCGCGTCGTCCCGGACGGCAAGCCGGGCGGCGACCGTGGCGGCGAACGTGGCAACGGCGGCGGTCGCCCGGGCGGCATGGGCGGTCACGGCCGCGGTGGCATGGGCGGTGGATCGGGCGGCCCCGGCGGCGCGTCGATCAACCTGGGCGGCTGAACGGCGGCGCCGCGAACGGCATGCATGGCGGGACATGCATACCATGTATCGTAAAGTAAAAATCTGCCGCAAGCTTTATCTGGCTATCTTTCCCCGCTAGAATCGGTTTTATCTAGGTGGCAATCCGCTGCCGGCCGCCAAACCGATCACAACGATAGTCATGAACAAACTGATCCCGATCGCCTGCCTGGCTTTGCTGGGCACGGCGGGACCGGCATTGGCCGAAACCGGCCAGACCTCTTCCCAGCCAGCTCCCACCCCCACCCCGGCCGCGGCCGACCCGAAGATCCAGCAGGTGAACGTGAGCGCCACGCGCGCCGACGATACCGAGACGCGCCGCCTGTCGACGGCCGCGAAGCAGGTCTTTGGCCGTGAAGAGCTGGACCGCAACGGCGACACCAGCATCGGCGAAGTCCTCAAGCGCCTGCCGGGCGTGACCCTCGGCGGTCCGCCGGGACGCGGCGGCGGCGGGGTGCGCATGCGCGGCCTGGGCAATGGGTACACGCAGATGCTCGTCAACGGCGAGCGACCGCCGCCGGGCTTTTCGCTGGACGCGCTGGCGCCGGACCAGGTCGAGCGCATTGAAGTGATGCGCGGCCCGGTCGCCGAGCACAGCACGCAGGCGATCGCGGGCACCATCAACATCATCCTGCGCGAAGGGGTGCGGCAGAAGGACGTGCAGCTGCGCGTGGCCGACAGCATCGAGCAGGGCCGCCACGGCGTGAACGTGGGCGTCGTCGTGCCGGGGCAGGCGGGCAGCCTGTCGTGGAACCTGACGGGCGCCGTCAACCAGGCGCGCCAGCACAACGACAGCGACACGGTCAACCTGACCACGGCAAAGAGCGACGGCAGCGTACAGCGCGAGCAGCGCATCCATGACGAAGGCGGCGGCGTCAACGACTCGCTGTTCCTCACGCCGCGCTTTGCCTATAAATTCGCCAATGGCGACACGGTGACCTTCCAGCCGTTCCTGATCGCCAACCGCAACCGCAGCGGCGCGGACAGCCGGCTCGAGCAGCCGGTCGGCACCGTGGCGCCGGAATACGCGTTTCAGCGTTCCGATGCGACGTCGAATTCGACCTTCCTGCGCGGCTTCGGCAACTGGCTGCACCGCATGGAGGCGGGCGCCCGGCTGGAAGTGAAGTTCGGCTTCGCGGGCGGACGCAGCGACAGCGACGTCGTGCGCAACACGTTCGACGCGGCCGGCGGTGCCTTGAAACGCTACGTCGACAGCGACGCCACGCGCGACGGCAGCCTGAACACGGGCGGCAAGTACACCCGGCCGCTGGGCAAGGGCCACCTGTTCGCGGCCGGCTGGGACATCGAGGGCGGCCACCGCAGCCAGGAGCACGTCGCGGCCGGCGATTCGGCCGCGCTGTTCGACGAAGGCGGTGCGTCGCTGGCGGCCGATTCGCGCCGCGTCGCCGCGTTCGTGCAGGACGAGTGGGACGTGACGCCGCAGTTTTCCACGTACCTCGGCCTGCGCTGGGAAGGCATCCGCATCACGAGCGACCAGACGGCGGCCGGACGCGGCGAGGTGAGGAATTTGTCGAAGGTCTGGAGCCCCGTGCTGCACGGCGTGTGGCGCATTCCCGAGCAAGGGAAGGAGCAAGGCCGTGACCAGATCCGCGCCAGCGTCACGCGCAGTTATAAAGCGCCGGCGCTGAACGACCTGATCGCGGTGCCGACGATCTCCACCTACAACGACGCCACGCGTCCGGACCGCACGGGCAACCCGGACCTGAAGCCCGAACTGGCGACCGGCATCGACGTCGCGTACGAACACTACGTCGGTAAAAGCGGCATCGTGTCGGCCAGCGCCTTCGCACGCAACATCGACGACCTGCAGCGCCGCACGACGGTGCTGGCGCAGACGGCCGGCGGGCCGCGCTGGGTGTCCACGCCGGTCAACATCGGCAAGGCGCGCACCCGTGGCATCGAACTGGAAGCGAAGTTCCCGCTGACCGACGTCTACGCCGGCGCGCCGAACGTCGACGTGCGCTCGAACTACAGCCGCTACTGGTCGAACGTGGACGGCATTCCCGGCCCGGACAACCGCCTCGACCAGCAGCCGACGCAGAGCGCCAACGTGGGCGCGGACTGGCGCCTGAAAGGGCTGCCGCTGACCGTCGGCGGCGGCTTGAACTGGACGCCGGCCACGCTCGTGCGCACGACCGTCAACGAGACCGCGTACACGGGCATGAAGCGCCAGTTCGACGTCTATGGCCTGTACAAGCTGAACGCGGGCGCCCAGCTGCGCCTGTCCGCGAACAATCTCGATGCGCGCGTCTACGACAGCGCGCGCAGCGTCGACACGGGCACGCTCGTGCAGAGCGCCGCGACCGCGACCCGTACCTACACGACGTTCGGCATCCGCTACGAGATGAAGATGTAGCGCTGCCGATACGACCGGCCCGGAGGCGGCGCGCCGGGCTGTGTTACATTCGCCGACGGCCACGAGCCGCTCTTTTCCCGCACCATCGAGGACTCCCGTGAAACGACACCTTCTGAGTACCCTGACCCTGTCCATGCTGGCCGCCTTCGGATCCGCCGGCGCCGCGGACACCGCCGCACCGGCGGCGAACCGCTCCGGCATCGAAACGCAGTACGTCGACCCGAGCGTACGCGTGCAGGACGATTTCTTCACCTACATGAACGGCAAGTGGCTGCAGACGACGGAGATCCCTGCGGACCGTTCGAGCTGGGGCACCTTCATGAAGCTGCGCGAGGATACGACGCCGCAGCTGCTCGGCATCATCGAGGCCGACCAGAAGGACACGCACAAGAAGGCCGGCACCGACGCGCAGAAGATCGCGGACCTGTACACCAGCTTCATGGACGAGAAGAAGCTCGACGCGCTGGGCTACAAGCCGCTGACGGGCGAACTGCAGCGCATCCGCACGCTGAAGGACAAGAAGGGCGTGCCCGACCTGATCGCGCACTTGGCGAAGATCGGCGTCGCGACGCCGTACGGCATCTACGTCGGTCAGGACGCCAAGGCGTCGACGACGTACGCCACCTATATCCGTCAGGGCGGCCTCGGCATGCCGGACCGCGACTACTACCTGAAGGGCGACGATGCCAAGCTGGCCGCCGCCAAGGCCAAGTACCAGCAGCACGTGGCGCAGATCCTGCAGATGGCCGGCGACAAGGATGCCGAGGCGAAGGCCAAGGCCATCGTCGCGTTCGAGACGGAACTGGCCAAGGCGCAGTGGACCAAGGTCGAACTGCGCGACCCGAACAAGAACTACAACAAGATGGACGTGGCCCAGCTGGCCGCGCTGACCCCGGGCTACGACTGGAAGGCCGCGCTGGGCGCCGCCGGCGTCGGCAACAAGGCCGAGTACGTGATCGTCGGCCAGCCGAGCTACCTGCAGGGCTTCAACCAGATCCTCGCGAACACCGACCTCGAGACGGTCAAGGCGTACTTCCAGTGGCAGCTGCTGCGCGAATACGCGCCGTACCTGTCGAAGGCGTTCGTCGATGCGAACTTCGATTTCTACGGCAAGACGCTGACGGGCACCGACGAAAACCGCCCGCGCTGGAAGCGCGGCGTGGCCGTCGTCGAAGGCGCGCTGGGCGAGGCGCTGGGCCGCGAATACACGGGCAAGTACTTCCCGCCGGAGCGCAAGGCGCGCATGGAAGAACTGGTGAAGAACGTCCTGGCCGCCTACCGCGAATCGATCGACCAGCTCGACTGGATGGGCCCGGAAACGAAGAAGGAAGCGCAGGCCAAGCTGGCCAGGTTCACGCCGAAGATCGGCTACCCGAACAAGTGGCGCGACTACACGCGCCTGGCGATCAAGCGCGACGACCTGGTCGGCAACGTGATGCGCGCCGAGACGTTCGAGTACAACCGCAACATCGACAAGCTGGGCAAACCGATCGACCGCGAGGAATGGGGCATGACGCCGCAGACGGTGAACGCCTATTACAACTCGCGCATGAACGAGATCGTGTTCCCGGCCGCGATCCTGCAGCCGCCGTTCTTCGACGCGGGCGCGGACGATGCCGTGAACTACGGCGGCATCGGCGCCGTGATCGGCCACGAGATCGGCCACGGCTTCGACGACAAGGGCAGCCAGTCGGACGGCGAAGGCAACCTGCGCAACTGGTGGACGGCGCAGGACCAGGCGCGCTTCAAGGCCAAGACCGACATGCTGGTCAAGCAGTACGACGCCTTCGAGCCGCTGCCGGGCTACCACGTCAACGGCGCCCTCACGCTGGGCGAGAACATCGGCGACAACTCGGGCCTGGCGATCGCCTACAAGGCCTACAAGATCTCGCTGCACGGCCAGCAGGCGCCGGTCATCGACGGCCTCACGGGCGACCAGCGTTTCTTCATGGGCTGGGCGCAGGTATGGCGCACCAAGATGCGCGAGGCGCAGCAGATCGTGCAGGTGAAGACCGACCCGCACTCGCCGGGCCAGTTCCGCGCCAACGGCACGCTGCGCAACCAGGCCGCGTTCTACGAGGCGTTCGGCGTGAAGGAAGGCGACAAGATGTACCTGCCGCCGGAACAGCGCGTGACGATCTGGTAACAGTCCTGCAACAAAAGCATCGCCATCAGCGATAATCCCGGTCGGCGGTACCCCCGCCGGCCCCATCCTGCCCATAACAACCCGAGGGAGATGAAGAGATGAAGAAACAATATTTGTTGAGCGCCCTGACCCTGGCGCTGCTCGCCAACGTCGGCCACGCGGCCGAAGGCGCGGCCGCCGCGAAGAACACCTCTGCCAAGAAGAGCCATGCGCTGACGTCCGGCGTCGCGACCGAGTACATCGACGCGGCCGTGCGTCCGCAGGACGATTTCTACGATTACCTGAACGGCAAGTGGATGAAGACCGTCGAGATCCCGGCCGACAAGGCAAGCTGGGGCTCGTTCATGAAACTGCGCGAAGACACGCTGCCGCAGCTGCGCGCCATCATCGAGAAGTCCGCCGCCGGCAGCCCGGCCAAGGGCACGGATGCCCAGCGTATCGGCGACTACTACGCCAGCTTCATGGACGAAGCGAAGCTGGAGCAGCTCGGCATCACCCCGCTGAAAGGCGAACTGGATAAAATCGCCGCGCTGAAGGACAAGGCCGAACTGCCGGCGCTGCTGGCGCGCCTCGGCAAGATGGGCGTGAACGTGCCGTACGACTTCGGCATCCACCAGGACAACAAGGATTCGACCAAGTACGTCGCCGACATCTCGCAGGGCGGCCTGGGCATGCCCGACCGCGACTACTACCTGAAGGCCGACGACGCCAAGCTGGCCGATGCGAAGGCCAAGTACCTGGCCCACGTCGAGAAGACCCTGACCATGGCCGGCGTCAAGAACGCCGCCGCCGACGCGAAAGCCATCGTCGACTTCGAGACCGAACTGGCCAAGGTGCAGTGGACCAAGGTCGAACTGCGCGACCCGATCAAGGCCTACAACAAGGTCGAACTGGCCGACATGGCCAAGGTCGCCCCGAACTACGACTGGAACGGCTACCTGCAGGCGACCGGCATCGCCGGCAAGACGACCTACGTGATCGTCAGCCAGCCGACCTACCTGAAGGGCTTCGCCGAGATCTCGAACAAGACGTCGCTGGATACGTGGAAGGCGTACCTGACGATGCACCTGATCGACGCCTACGGCAGCTACCTGAACAAGGCATTCGTCGACGAGCGCTTCGATTTCTACGGCCGCACCCTGTCGGGCGTGAAGGAAATGGAACCGCGCTGGAAGCGTGGCGTGGGCGCGATCGAGCGCTCGCTGGGCGAGTCGCTGGGCAAGCTGTACGTGGCCGAGTACTTCCCGCCGGAGCGCAAGGCGCGCATGGAAGCGCTGGTGAAGAACCTGCTGGCCGCCTACAAGCAGAGCATCGACAAGCTGGACTGGATGAGCCCGGCTACCAAGAAGGAAGCGCAGGCCAAGCTGGCCAAGTTCACGCCTAAGATCGGCTACCCGAACAAGTGGAAGGACTACTCGGCGCTGGTCGTCGCGCGTGACGACCTGGTCGGCAACGTGATGCGTTCGCGCGACGTCGAGTACAACCGCGAGCTGAACAAGCTGGGCAAGCCGATCGACCGCGACGAGTGGGGCATGACGCCGCAGACCATCAACGCGTACTACAACCCGGAGATGAACGAGATCGTGTTCCCGGCCGCGATCCTGCAGCCGCCGTTCTTCGACGCGAACGCGGACGACGCCGTGAACTACGGCGGCATCGGCGCCGTGATCGGCCACGAAATCAGCCACGGCTTCGACGACCAGGGCGCCCAGTACGACGGCAACGGCAACCTGCGCGACTGGTGGACCGCGGACGACCACAAGAACTTCGAGGCCAAGACCAAGATGCTGGTCAACCAGTACAACCAGTTCGAGCCGCTCCCGGGCTACCACGTGAACGGCGAACTGACGCTGGGCGAGAACATCGCCGACAACTCGGGCCTGGCCATCGCGTACAAGGCGTACCAGATCTCGCTGAAGGGCAAGAAGGCACCGGTGATCGACGGGCTGACCGGCGACCAGCGCCTGTACATGGGCTGGGCGCAGGTCTGGCGCACCAAGATGCGCGAACAGCAGCAGATCGTCCAGGTCAAGACCGACCCGCACTCGCCGGGCCAGTTCCGCGCCAACGGCACGCTGCGCAACCAGCCGGGCTTCTACGACGCGTTCAAGGTCAAGCAGGGCGACAAGATGTACCTCGCGCCGCAGGACCGCGTCATCATCTGGTAAGCGCTTCGCATTGAGCGCTTGCGCGTAAGCGCAAAACAAAAAGGCCGCGGATGTCCGCGGCCTTTTTTATTGGCGCAGCGCCAGCGGGCGGCACCGCGCAAACGATTTACTGCTGGACCACGCTCGAGTACGAGCAGGCTTTGACCTGGTTGCGCGCCGGGTCGCCGAACACGGCGTTGGTGCACTTGACCGGACCGGTCACGACCTTCGACGTGTAGATCGTGCTGGTGCCGTAGCGGACTTCGCGCTTGCCGCTGAACGAGCAGGTGCCGTTCTCGCTGGCGCAGGCCGTGAAGGTCGGCGTGCTCGTCACCGGCGCGGTGGACGTCGACGTCGCGCTCGAGTAGCTGCAGGTCTTGGCCACCCCGCGGATCGGATCGCCGAACACGGCGGTCGTGCACGGGGTCGACGCCGAGATCACCTTCGACGTGTAGACACCGTTGGCACCGAAGCGCACTTCACGGGTACCGCTGAACGAGCAGGTCGAACCTTCGTTGGCGCAGGCCGTCCAGGTCACGGACGACGTCGGCGCGCCGGCGTCGGTCGATTCGTACGCACCGATGTCCAGGGTGCTGTTGACCGGACGCGATTCGCCGGTGGCGGTGGCCTTGTACTGCGCGACCGGGGCGAGCGACACGCCCGCGGCCGACGTGCCCGGATTCGAACCGGCATCGATCACCAGCGCGCTGGCGGTCGGGTGCAGGTCGTAGCCGGCGCGGTTGATGAAGCCCGGCGCGGCGGCGCGGTAATTGGTCTTGTCGACCGTCGTCGCCTGCGTGCTGAACGTGCCCACGCCGGCGAAGATGTTGTTCTGTGCCACGGCCGCGGTCGGGACCTT
>Ga0308161_1006020_pt1 | contig 10414 bp, 15 predicted proteins | sample PhyFR2_FD_201034 | JGI IMG/M metagenome (GOLD analysis project Ga0308161, IMG submission 201034) | Phyllosphere microbial communities from UC Gill Tract Community Farm, Albany, California, United States - DLSLF.R2 | ecosystem: Host-associated > Plants > Phyllosphere > Unclassified | place: USA...
GTCACCTATCCTCGCTCAAGCCAAGGAGTTCGCTACTGGAGTCCGTGCTGCTCACCCCAACAAATGGCTCGCCTACAACTTGTCTCCCTCCTTCAACTGGTCCGCTGCTGGACTCGACGAGACTCAAATGAAGGATTACATTTGGGAATTGGGCAAGCTCGGTTTCGTTTGGCAATTCATCACTGTGCGTTCTCGCCCACTCTCTCTGTATTCGCTTCTATCTCTTGCTGACTCTGTCTCTTCTGTTCTTCTCTACAGCTCGCTGGTCTTCACTCGAACGCTTACATCAGTAACGCTTTCGCCAAGTCATTCGCTACCGTACGTCCTCACCTCTTTTTGAAGCTTTTCGTCTCTCATACTGATCGCTTCTTGCTTGCCTCCAAATAGGACGGAATGAAGGCCTACGTCAACCTCGTTCAACAGAAGGAGCGTGAGAGTGGATGTGATGTTCTCACGCACCAAAAAGTGAGCTCCTTCAATTGTCGTCTGTCTCGCGAAGATTAGAAACTGATCTCGCCTTCTCTCTTTCTCACAGTGGTCTGGCGCCGATTACGCCGACAACCTCCTCAAGACTGTCACTGGAGGAGTCAGCAGTACTGCCGCGATGGGTGCAGGTGTAACCGAATCTCAGTTCAAGCACTGAGCAGCTTTTCGACTACTCTACGCTTTCGGGTGAACGAAGACTCGCCTCGATCGTCGTTTCGTTAATGTACTTTCCTACCACGTTATTTCTAGCCCTCTTCGACTACTAAGCTGTGCCGTCGTTTCCTCCTTTGTAATCTTTTCCCTCTTGCGTTGTTCTGAAACAAAGTCATTTGTCAGCTTTCCATCTCTATCGTTCTACTCAACGATACGTTGCGACTGAGCTATACACTACACGATGGTTCCTCTTTCAAGGCAGACGAGGAAGGAAAGCTTTTGAAAAGCGTCTCAAAGAAAAGCTGCTTTCCGAGTCGCCGAGTTTGAGCTGTCTCTTTCGCTTCCTTTACAAGAACGCACTTCGTAACGAGGAGCAAAAGAGTGAGTGAGGAGAGTTGGAGCAAAGTGAGAACTCAATCTCGATTTGTTCTCCTTCTCAAGTCGGAAAGTGGCTATACTCTTCTTTCGCTCGAAGCTCCCGTCTCCCAAATGCGTTGTAACGTCGATATGGACGCCTAGGCAAGTCTAGGTTGAGGGATCGCTTCTCTACACTTTGTCTAGCTCTCTTTCTCTCTCCTCTTTCTCTCTCTCCTCTTTCTCTCTCTCCTCTTTCTCTCTCTCCTCTTTCTCTCTCTCCTCTTTCTCTCTCTCCTCTTTCTCTCTCTCCTCTTTCTCTCTCTCGATAATCCCCGTCGACTCGTTCCTCATCCTCCTCTATCAGCAACTCCAGCGCGGCTACATTCGTCCGATGACTCTGTCAAGACTTGGATTCAGTCTCCTCGTGGTCGCTCTCGCTCTCCCTCTCGCAAAAGCTTTAGTCGTTATCACTCCCGACAACGAAACCGTTTGGGAGTGAGCTCCGCTTCCTCTTTTACACTAACCCGAGCAGTATACTGACATTCAGTAATGTAGTCGAACGGGGAAAACGAAGACTTACATCAAATGGGGACTCGACCCGCCGACTGATCCTCCTCCAAGAACGAATGTGAGCTTGATTTCGCTTCCTCTCTCGAGAATACTGAGTTTGACACCTGGCTCATGGAGCAGCTGTTCACAATTTGGTTGAGAAACGGTGCTCCCGACATGTACGATCCACCTCTCAACCTTACTCTCGCTCGACATGTCGATTTCGTCGGGAAATCTCAAGTTGAAGTTCAGGATGTAATCGACTTCTTAGCTGGACCTGGTTGTGAGTCGCAGTTCATCCATACATATTGTGAGCAGCACTGACCAGCTTTGCAAACAGATCAACTGTTCCTGTCGGATCCAGACAATTCGACCATCGTTTACTGCGAATCTCCAGTCTTCGATATCGAGGACGACCCAGAGGTAGCAATCGAGCGACGAAGACGCAGAGCAGCTGGAGAGACGAGCTTACCTTTGAGCGAACCTTCACCTGAACCTACGAGGAATCCAGAGGAGGATCTTTCGACTACTTTTATAACCGAAGAAACGACAACTTCGAATCCAGAGGAGGAGGCTACAACCGAAGCAGCGGAACCAACCAGAGTCATCACTCAAGATTCGGAACCCGCACCGACGGATCCACCTAGAGAGGAGGAGGTCGTCGGTTCGATTGAAGATGCCGCTTCCTCGAGTTGGTGGTCTGACTCGATTTCCTCGATGTTCAGCTCCACGACAACGGAGGAGGTAGCGCCTGCCGAGGATACCGGGAGAGAGCCAATCTTGCGCCCTTCGCCCCCGCCAAGTAGAGATGAAGAGCCGGAGTCCGCAAACGAACCTCCTCCTCCTCCCCCTTCGCCGACAAGCACAATTGAAGAGTCTCCTCCAACGAGTACATCGATCACTCCTCCTCCTCCAGTATCTTTGAGCGAACCCTCACCTCCTCCGCCTCCTCCACCTCCCTCGGCGACTATCGTTGAACCCTCTCCTCCTGCTGGATCGAGCTCTCGTGATTTCTACTGGTACTACTCGGTTTCCGATTCACCTGCACCCGAGCCTACTCCTTCATCGAACCCTCAAGCCGCTCCTTCGAATATCGCAACGATGAATGCGAACGCTCCCTGCACCTGTGGACAGAATCAGCAGAATCAAGCTGTCAGTAATGTCGAGGCAGGAACGACTTTCCAGATCTTGATCCGACCGATGCCAGGTTCTCACGCCGACGAAGGACTCAAGTTATTCACCGTCACCGGAGGAGCCCCTTCACTCAGCTTTGTCGGAATCAAAGGGTTGTTGTCGATTCTAGCAGGATCTGTCTTCCTTCTTCACTTGTTCTGACCCAGTTCCTTCTCAGTAGATTCACTTTGTCGAAATGTTATAGCAGTCTCCGTTGTACTACTCTGTCAATCGACCCGGACGAGATCGTGAGAATCAGCGAAACAAACAATCTCAATAGTTACAGCAAAAAACAAAATTAGATCCATTGGAACATGACATCTCGCTCGTAGTAATTTCGTTCATCAGAGAGCTCGAGAGAAGGGTAGTAGGCGACCTGTGCAAAAGAGACGAGTCAGCAAGCAGCGAAATGAGGAGTCAATTAGACGAAAACTGACCAAGGCGTCTTGCGCTCCCATGTAGAGCGAGTTGTACACTTGCCAGTAGACCTATAGAGGAACAAACAGTCAGTTGAATCACGACAGAAAGAGAAGGACAGGGTTTTCAGCTCACCTCTCGAACTTTTCGAGCGGGATGGAAAAGACCTTGGAGAACGTGAGCAAGGACGACACCAGGACCGAGGGCTACTCGCATCGCTTCAATAGCATCGAGGACAGAGTTGATGACGTGAGGACTCGCTATAGAAAGGGAGAAGCGTCAGCTTTGAAGCAGTCGACACAGGCAAAGTTGAGGGAGGGCACTTACTCTCAAAGATGTTTGGCCAGATCAGGTTCATCAAGTGAAGATTGGCGTCTTCAGCTCCGAGACCAGCGGTACCGAGTGCGAGATGTTTGACGATCGAAGCGGCGGTTTGACGATGTACTTGGTCTCGATCGGTGAGAGCATCTTCGAGACAGGTGACGACGGAGTGAATGTAGTCTTTACCCATCTCACCGATGTACTCGAACAAGAAAGACATCGCTTTGAGACAACCGTTTCGGACATTGAGTTCGGGTGTTCGGTATTCATTCAGGACGGCGGGAATGCAGGTGAAAGGTCCACATGTTTCGGCGACGATGGCTGTCAAGAGAACGACGGATGAGCGCGAGGAGCATCGATGAGAGGGAGTGAGAGAGTACGAACCGATAGCGACAGTAGAACAAACACGAGATTGACGATCTTGAACCTTGAGATTCGTCAAGAGTACCGACAACACATCTTGAGGACCGATAGCTTTGGCGATGTAACCGAAAGAGTTGACAGCAGCACGTCGAATTGCCCTCTTGTGAGCCTTGAGGAGGTCGAGGAGTTCGAAACAGATTCGCATCCATTCTCGTGCTGAAACGAATTCAGCTCCTCGATCGGCGATACGTCCAATCAAATTGATCGACGCTTCTTGCACCTTTTCGTGTCGGTTACGAAGAATGGGAGTCATACGAGGAACTAATAGAGAGATGACGGGTCAGCGAAGGAAGGATGTAGCGAGAGAGAAGAGAAGCTTACGAAGATCCTTGACGGGGGGTGACATCTGAGTCATTCCAACGACGTTCGCAATTGCAGCGATAGCAGAGATGATACTAGAGAATACGAGACAGATCAGTTCAGATCAGTAGAGCAAGCGAAGGAGATAGGACGAACCTTCCGAGAGTATCGGGGTATTCTTCACCGAGCTGTTCGAAGAGAACGACACCGAGCTTGTTGAGTAACGTATCCTCCTCACATTGTTTGATGACGAGAGCGAGTTTGGCGGTCAAATCGGCAGCTTGTTGACGAACTTTCGCACTCTTGTTGTTGAGTCGCCAGAGGATAGTCGAAACAATCTGGGTGAGGTAAGGCTTGACTCGAATACCTGCGAGGTTGGATGTTGTTGGAATCAGCAGAGTTGTAGAGGATACAGACGAAAATCAAACTCACCGAGAGCAGTAACGACAGTTCCGAAACCTTCGAGCATGACATTGTCTTCGACGGTTTGCTCTTGGAAAGCGTAGATAATACCATCGATGAGCTGCACCTCCAATCGTTCGTCGATATCGGCAGCACCAAGTTTCCCAACCACTTTCGTGATAATCTCCATACACATCTTTCGATAAGGTTCACTCTCATCCTTCAAATCATTCGTGATCCTCCCAACGATCTCTGATACACCAGCTTTGTTTGCGAGTTCGACTGTGGTTTCGACGACTTGACGGTAGTTGCGACGATCGAGAGCCATTCGTCGAACGAGGAAGTTCTTGAAGAATTCGGGTAGGATCTCGTCTCGGACATAAGAGGGTTGAACACCATCGGTAGCGGCACATTGCTTGACCACCTTGAGTACGATCTTCTTCATTTCTTCATCGGGAGATTGGAATTCGCTGTAAAAAGGATTCAACAATCAGCTCGAGTTCCGCAAGAAAACCGTCAAAGAGGAGACTCACCGAATGAGAATGACCATGACTTCTCGGGTGTAGTAGTTTGCGTATTCGGGATCCATGAGAGGAATGATGAAACCGATAGCCTTCAGGAAAGCGGCGAGACCTTTTCCTCGATGTTTCCTGATACCCGTCCACAACGGTTTGAGAACGCTATCGAACGACTCGATACCGTAAGGAGCAGCGGCCTCGGCCAAAGCGGCGATACACAAAGCCGACATGGTTCGAACTTTTTGTTGTTCATCCTCCAAACCGTGAGCGACCGATTCGACCAAGTTCTTGAGATGAGGTAAGACGGCGCAACCCATCATGATGGCGATTTGTTGAATGATCTTGATACCGGTGTGACGTGCTTGCCATGACTTCTTCGATCGACACACGGCTTTGAGGAAAGGAAGGAGGGAAGGAATACCGAGAGCGGAGGCGACGACAGAGAAAGCTCGAGCGGTAGTGTTTCGAACGTATTCATCGGCGTGGTCGATATCTGTGCGTGGAGACGACAGGATGAGCATCCATCATACAACGGCTCACCCGAAGCAAACAAACGCACCAGGTCGCATAGTAGAAATCATGTGAGCGAGACCAGCAGCCTTCGACAAGTTCGAGATGATCTCTCGACCTTCACTGTAAGCGTCGGTGAGTGTCAGTAGCGCATCGAAAGTGCAGGAAAAGGGAAGAGAACGTACACTCGAGCATAGTAATCTTCATCGATAAGAAGAGGTTCGATAACGACCAAAATCTTGTGAACGTAGGGCCTAACGAGATCGTCCAACTTGTACAAGACTCGATCGATAACCTTGACCAACAAATGACGTTCCTGATCCTCCAAAGTTCTCTCCATCAACAAGGGCAAGATCTTGTCGAAAAGAGGACCGGCACCAAATTCTCTCGCTTTGTCGGTAATTTGTCGAAGAGCAGACTTTCGCATCGGTGGTGTACCATTCTTGATCTTGAGGAGTAGTCGCATGATCTTGCGTTCTTTGAGTTCCTCAACCGTAAGTTCCGTTTCGTCGTCGTTGGTGAGAATCTGCCAGTCGAATCGATTTCACATCAGCTCGTCAAGGCAAAGCGAGGTGAACAGCACAGCGACTCACCTTTGCAAAGTATTGAGCATCCTCCTGCTTGAAGAACTGCAAGTCTCCTACACCCTCGATATCGGTCGGTAACTCTTGCGAGATCCCCAGAGCTTCCGCACTGATTCCACCCTCCGCCTGCATCATGAACCCTCCACCATTCGCGGCCATCGGAGTCTCCTGCAACTTCCTCGCGGGAGTCCTGATCGGAGCGTAACCAGCAGGAGGAGTAACGATTTCGTACCCTTCTTGAGGCAGCATCAAATCCAATTCCTCATCACTCAAGATCTTGACCCTCTTGTCCATCACACCACCAATCAACAAGAATCCTTCTCCCGAAGTACCCGCCGCGACCGTGTTGATCTGAACTTGTCCACCAGCTTGAGGAGTCATTCCATATTGAGCCAAAGAATTTCCTCCTCCCAATTTCGGAATTCCTCCCGATACTCCAGCGGGAGTTTGATCCCACCTCGAACGTTTCGGAGTTTCTCCAGGTGCTGCTGAGCCCGCAGGTACTCCAGCCGGAGTCTCATCCCACCTAGATCTCTTCCTCTTTGGAGTTTCCTCGACTTTCGCTGCTTCAGCTTCGGCTTCTTTCCCCTTCAATTTCGATTCGTCCCATTCCCCACCCCTCTCCATTCCCATCTCTATATCCCCACCACTTGTGATTTGTCTCTTTGGTTCCTGATCCTCAATAACATCCCACCTCTTCCTTTTCGGTGTCTGATCCCCTTCCGTGACCTGTTTCAACTCCTGCCCATTCTCATCCGTACCCTCTTGTTGTCTCCTCTCAATCTCCCTCCTAACCCTCTGTTCCTCTCTCTCCAATTCAGCCCTCTTCATTTTATCCTCATAACTCTCTCCTTCTCCTCCCTCTGATTCTCCTCCAAACGCATCACTCGAAGTACCCGCCTGTCTCTCAAATCGTCTAGCATGGTAGTCTGATTGACGTGCAGAGATTTGTCTTGATTTAGCAGTCTCCGCAAATGGGTCGGTGGATTCATCATCATCTGCGAATTCATGCATTAAATGCGCTGGTGCCGTATCTGTTACAAATCACTCTCCCTTCATCAGCTCTCTATATCACCATTGTTCCCATGAGAAAAAAAAAAGAGTAAACGTACAAGAATCCAATAACCTAGTTTGTTTCTCACCCTGACCACTCTCTTCGTTCTCTTCACTAGTCATCTCATAATCTCCATCTCCTCCCCCAGTGACTGCGAGGGAAGTATCAAATCTACTACTCTTCTTGCCCTTCTTTTTGGTGCCGTCTTGAGGATCGGTGTGAGTCGATTCTAGTAAAGAGGGATGAATCTCTTGATGAGAGGCTTTCGAGGCTCGACGGGCAGCTTGCATTTGTGCAATCTCATCTGATGTACTGTCCGACATTTGTGAGGGATGCGTGGCGAGGGGTAGAAGAGGGGGAGTAGAGAGAGGTGGTGGAGGAAGATGGAAACCTAATTGGACGAAAGAAGGGGAAAGGGAGATAGAGAAGTGGTGGTGGAGAGTGAGAGAGTGCTTGTGATAGTAGGCTTGCGGTCTTCCTGCGGCAAGCTGTGTAAATGGAGAGAGAGAGGAAGGAGTGCGTTCGATCGAGAGGTTGTAACTTCGAAAATTCGGGGCTCGATTCTACGGCGCTTGAGTCGAAAATAACGACCACTGAACGGACAGTATAGTGCGCAAGTACCAGAGAAAGAGAAGAAATTCGTGCGAAAAACCGAGATGCTTCGCAAGAAAAAGTCGAAACTACTATTTCACACTCTCATATCTCGCTCCTGCGGACCCGTTGACTGCTACGCATACGCAGTAGTCAGATATAAGTCGTCGCGCGGGGTCTGCGCCGACGGGTCGATAATTACGGTAGCAAAAAATGCTCGGGTATCAAAAAATCTTGTTCTGCTGGGGTATCTCTCCCTCTCCTCCTTGCCTTCCCCTTCCATCCTGCCATCTCCCTCCCTCGCTGTCGTCACACCTCGATCGTCGCCTCGTTCGTCTTTCCATCTGTCACATCGTTCTCCCCGAATCCCGGTTGAGTCCCATAATAAACCCTTTTCGCGACTTCTTTGACGACCCAATCCAACCCCTCTATAATCCTAGGATCCGTCGCCCTATCTCCTACACTACCTTTCTCAGTCGATGTTGCTGAGTCAATGGAGGTTGGAGTTGGAGTGTAGCGAGCAGAACATGGTTGAATTGACCAATTATGCGAAGTGGTCAATGAATCGAGATCTAATGCCTACGTGATCGAGAGCAGGTTCAGTGGAAGGGAGAGAGAAGGAAGGTGAGGGTTAAGAAGAAGACGTACGAGGGAGATTTCGGATACTGAGAGGGAAGATGGAATATCTTGTTTATTCGCAAAGACCAACAAACTAGCTCCCAACAACCTCTACTCTCATAATCTCTTTGCCAAACATCAGTTCCCCTCGTCTGCAATGAACAAGTCAAGTAAGAGAGAGAGGGTTTACCTCTTGTTGTAACAATTCATGTAATTCTTTCTTACAATCTCGTATTCTCGTTCGATCACTCGAATCGACGACCCAAATGATACAATCAGTTTGTTCGAAGTAATTCCTCCAATAAGGTCTCAAACTAGTTTGACCCCCTATATCCCACACATTTAAAGAATAACCTCGATGAATGATTGTACGAATATTGAATCCCAAGGTGGGTGAAATTGTCGTGATATCTTCATGGAGGATCGATTTACATATTGTAGTTTTACCTGCGTTGTCGAGTCCTCTAATCAACTGTCCGAGGAGGGGTTAGCGAGAGGGGAGTGGAGAGAGGGAGAGGGAGAGAGAGGGACTGAACAGCATGAGGATTCTAATTTGTTTCTCTTTTAATCGGGTCTTGCGGATGATGGTTAATAATCCCATCTCTGTTTGAACTCGACGAGTCGAGGTAGAAGTGGAGGAAACCCAACCTCCGAGATCCCGAAAAGTTTCGAAAGACTCTCTCCCTCTTTCTACCCTACCACTCTTTGCTTGGGCTCTTTCCTCTCTTCGTTTACGATCAATTACTCTAATACACGACCTACCAAGACCGAAGCCCCCATTCTCACAGTGGATCGATGACTACATCCACTTCCTCATCTCTTCCTCCGCCTCCCTCCCCACTCAATCCCTCTAGTAGCCCAAACACAGCTCTCCCAGCTTCATATCACTTAGCATCAGGTGCTCTATCAGGTGCCTGCTCAGTATTAGCCCTACAACCACTCGATCGTTCGTCCTTTCTTTCTTTCTTTCTTTCTTTCTCTCTCGACTAACCCTCTTCAAATCGGATAGTGATCAAGACTCGAATACAACAACCACCACCCTCGGTCGTCGCTGGTCAATCGAGTACAAAGTTACCCCCTCCGAGAATATGGGAAACCACTCGATCTGTAGTTCGTTCAGATGGTATGAGAGGTTTATGGAGAGGTACAACTCCCACTTTATATCGGTACGCCTCCTCTTTCTCTCTCACCACTCAGCAGAAGCATTCACTAAGAACGGATGGAGAGAGAGGGATTGTAGGAATGTACCTGGAGTGAGCATGTATTTCTTAACCTTATCAAAGTTTCGTCAAGTAGTAGGAAACGTTGCATTCTTCAGACAAGATAAAGGGTTAGCAGTGAAAGTGGGAGAAGGGATCAAGGGTGGCAAAGTTAAATTGACTACTACGGGGGATTTATTGGTGGGGAGTACGGCTAGGACTGGAGTAGGATTCTTGTTGATGCCTTTCACTCTAATGAAAACTATTTCTGAAGTACGTCAATCTCTCCTTCCTTCCTTCGCTCAGACGTCGAGAAAATTCAAAGCTGATTAAGAATGGGTGCTCGCAATAGTCTACTCTTTCAATACCTTCAAATTCGACTTTACGGCCTTCTACGTTCACTTCCCTTAGAACACTGTATACATCAGGAGGACTCAAGAGTTTATGGAGAGGAGCTGTTCCAACTGCGTTGAGAGACGCGCCGGGTGCTGGGTTATTCATTGTTTTCTATGAACGAGGGAGGAGATTATTGGGAGTGAGAGGGGATGGTGGAGGTGGTGCGATTGGTGGTGGAGCTGCTGGTATGTCTCTCGTCTTGACCACCTAGGGAAACCACTCGCTGATGAAAAGATTTCGAGGAGAAATAGGTGCTGCAGCTTCCCTCTGTTCGACCCTCTTAACCACTCCTTTCGATCTTCTTAAAACTCGTCGTCAACTCTCACCAACCATTTACACTTCTCTGTTATCCTCCATCTCTCT
>Ga0308161_1006021_pt1 | contig 10411 bp, 3 predicted proteins | sample PhyFR2_FD_201034 | JGI IMG/M metagenome (GOLD analysis project Ga0308161, IMG submission 201034) | Phyllosphere microbial communities from UC Gill Tract Community Farm, Albany, California, United States - DLSLF.R2 | ecosystem: Host-associated > Plants > Phyllosphere > Unclassified | place: USA...
CATTACCTACCGATCATAACCGCACAGCTACTCCTACTTTCAATGGCGAAAAGTATAAATTTACCTTGACTAAAGAACTAACAAAATCAGTTAAAGATTGGTGTAATAATGAAGGATTGACTCTTAATATGGCATTGCTGACTGCTTATAACGTACTACTTTTTCAATATACAGATCAGACAGATTTGTTAGTAGGTACGCCTGTAGCCGGTAGAAATCAGCAAGAAATGGAAAAAATGATTGGTTTTTTTGTTAATACGCTTGTGATTAGAACTTCGCTCAATATAGATCAAAACTTTTCGAATTATGCTCAACAAATCAAACAGAAATGTATTGAAGCATATATGAATCAGGATATTCCATTTGATAAGTTAGTTGAAGTATTAAATCCAGAACGAAGTTCTAGCATATCACCGATATTTCAAGTTTTATTCTCATTACAGAATTCCTTGCCTCAACAATGTATGTATAACCAACTTCAAAGTAAGATGATTGATATTGATCAATCTGAAGCAAAATGTGATCTGGCTCTCTTAATGACAGAAGATTTGGAAGAAATATGTGGAGAGTGGCATTATAATACTGATCTTTGGGAAGATGTAACGATTAAACGTATTCATGAGCATTTCCAAATTATTTTACAATTTATGATTGATTATCCTGAACGTTTAATCAATCAACTAGATATACGAACTATGGAAGAAAAACAAATGATGCATCGTATTAATCAAACAGAATCCAATTATATTAAGCTACCTATTCAAGAATTGTTTGTACAGCAAGTTCTACAACATCCTGAAGCTATAGCGATTATAGAAGCTGATGAGCGGATTTCTTATGAAAAGCTTAATCAGTTAGCTAATGAGTTAGCTAATACGTTGCAAGCACAAGGATTATCGGCTGGACATACTATTGGAATATGTATAAGTCGTTCTTCTGCTTATGTCATTTCAGCTTTGGCGGTACTAAAAATAGGATGTATCTATGTGCCTATTGATCCTAACATACCTGAATCGCGTATAAACTATATTTTACAAGATAGTGGAGTAAAACACGTGATTATTGATCAATATGTACCTGCTGTTGTTCATATATGCAAGATGTGTGTTATTCAATGGAACCAATCTATGACTGCTGATTTGAATAAATATAAACTGGTACAACATAATAATCAAAATGTAGAAGAACTTGCTTATATTATTTATACTTCAGGTTCAACAGGTCAACCTAAAGGAGTAGCTATTCGACATCAAGGAGTAGCTCGGTTGGTTCAAAATACCAACTATGTTGATATTCGACCTCAAGATTATATGGCTCAAATTATGAACGTATCCTTTGATATTTCAGCATTCGAAATATGGGGTGCTTTATTAAATGGAGCAACATTAGTTATTGCTGATCAGGATACTATTTTGTCACCGACTAAATTAAAACAGTGGATAAATCAGTTTCATATTACGGTTATGGCAATTCCAGCAGCATTATTTGGATTAAGTGCTCAAGAACAACCAGATGCTTTTTCAACATTGCATACCTTATTGATTGGGGGAGAAGTATTAAGCCCTAAGTGGGTAGAATCTATTTTGAGGGCCGGAGCACCTTGTCGATTACTTAACTCCTATGGACCTAGTGAAAACACTGCAATCACTTTAAATTTTGAAATTAATTCTAATACTATTAATAAATACGCTTCGATTCCTATTGGTACACCTGTAGCTAATACCCAGGTTTATGTCCTTAATCAATATCAGCAGTCCGTTCCAATTGGTGTGCCTGGAGAATTGTATCTTGGAGGAGATGGTATTGCAGCAGGATATTGGAATCGAAACGAATTAACAACCTCTAAATTTGTACATATTCCTTCAGTGAGTTCTGAACGATTATATCGCACAGGCGATATTGTTCAATTTCATTCAGATGGACAACTGCACTTTATAGGGCGAACAGATCATCAAATTAAATTGCGTGGTTATCGTATTGAATTAGGTGAAATTGAAGAAGCTTTACTGAATTACAAAGGTGTTATTGAGGCTGTAGTACAAGTAGTAGAAATAGATAAGACTGAAAAGGAACAATCAGAACGAATACTTGTAGCCTACTATTCTTTAGATCAATATATCGGTGTAGAAAAAGGAGAGCTAAGACAATATTTACGTGAACAATTACCAGATTATATGATCCCTGCAGCATGGATTGAAGTTGAAAAGTTTCAGTGGACAAGTAACGGCAAGGTTGATCGTAATCAACTGCCAAAGGTTCAGTCACAAGATTATACACTGTATGACTATGTAGAACCTCAACATCCTATTGCTATTCAAATTGCACACATATGGTCAGAGATATTAGAAATTTCGAAAGTTGGTTTGAAAGATCACTTTTTTGCGATAGGAGGACACTCTTTATTAGCTACGCAAGTATTAACAAGAATTGAAGCAGACTTAGGAAAAAAAGTTTCTTTAAGGATGTTATTTGAATACCCTGTTCTTGAGGATTTATCTATGTATATAAGTGATTTACCTGATGAAGCAAATACTAATTTATCTATTCCTAGATATCGAAGTAAAGAGGGAAGGTATCCATTATCATCGGCACAACAACGATTGTGGTTTTTAAATCAATTAGAACCTGATAACCGTGCATATCATATCCCTTTTGCTTTTCAACTTGAAGGAGAATTAAATGCTGCTTTGTTAGAGCAAGCAATCCAAAATGTAGTACAGGAACATGATAGTTTACGTACTGTTTTCGGAGAAGAAAATGGAATGCCATATCAACAAATAAATTCTAGTCCAATTATTATTCAAAAAATGATGCTATATCCAACGGTAAAACCTTTATTGGATAGTACAAATAAAATACCTATAGAACTTGAAGAACTTTTAACAAAAGAAGCTTGGGCACCTTTCGATTTAGCAAAAGGACCATTACTTCGTATACGAATTATTGAGTTAAGCCCAACCTATCATATTTTATCATGGGTTATGCATCATATTATATTTGATGGTTGGTCAGAGAAAGTATTGCGCGAACAATTAAATAGAACATATACAGACTTACTTGAAAATACTTCTACTTTCAATAAAGCAACTTCAGAGGAAAATTTAAATCTTCAGTATATTGATTATGCACATTGGCAACAGTTACCACAACAACAGCAACAAATGGATCAACAGTTAGATTATTGGAAAGAACAATTACAAGGAGAATTACCTATTCTAGAGTTACCTACAGATCATCCACGCCCGAGAATAGTATCTTCTCAGGGAAAAAGTCAGCATAGGCAGCTCTCTATTGAATTGATAGAGTCTCTGCGCGAGTGGAGTCAATCTCATGAAGTGACATTACCCATGACTTTACTCGCTACATTCAAAATCCTTTTATATCGCTATACAGGTCAGAGTGATTTACTTGTAGGTATGCCAGTTTCTGGACGTACAAAACAAGAGTGGGCAAATCTAATTGGATTTTTTGTGAATACAATAGTCATTCGTACAGATATAAGTAAAAATCCTTCATTTGAGAATTATGTACAACAGGTCAGAGAACAATGTTTAAATGCTTATGCTCATCAGGATATTCCTTTTGAACGGATCGTTGAAGCGATTCAGCCAGAACGAGAATTGAGCCATACTCCTATTTTCCAAGTTATGTTTTCATCTCATTTTGAATCTGAACAAACGATGATGTTAGGTGAACACATTATTGTTACACCTATTGAAATTGAGAATACAGTTTCTAAATTTGATCTTTCTGCTCATGTTCAAGAATCAGGTGATATGATCCATATTGAATTGCAGTACAACTCTAAATTATTTAATGATATATGGCTGAGTTAATGGAACATTGGATTCAATTATTACATGAAGTCATGACTTCTCCAGAAAGTACTGTTTTTGATATTCCCTTGCCTATACAATCAATTGATCCTGAAATTATGCTGAATCGAGCCCTACACGAACAGACTATACCTGAAATCTTATTCTTTTATGACTATATAGATCAGCAAGCTAATTTGTCACCCGAAAAAATTGCTTTACATTTTGAAGAATTAACAATGACCTATAAGCAATTAACTATTTATTCGAATCAAATAGCTCATTATATTAAACGTCAAGGTTATGAAGTGCAATCTACTATTGGTGTTTATATGGAAAAGGGTCTATTTGTTATCCCGATTGTATTGGGTATTATGAAAGCCGGTTGTATATTTGTACCTTTGGATCCACAACATCCTGTCCAACGTACTCGTTATCTAACAGAAGATGTTAATTTACAAGCGCTATTTGTAAAAGGTAACTTGCAGCCAGAAAATATAAAAGATATCCCTATAATTAATATTGAATATATTGTGGAAGAATTATATGCAATGCCTGAATCTTCTTTATGTACTGAAAGGAAACCTGAACATGGAGCTTATATTATTTATACTTCAGGTACAACAGGTCGTCCTAAAGGAGTAATGATTAACCATCTTAATCTTGCCTACGCATGTCCTTCATGGAAAGATGTTTATCATACCTCAGAATTAGATCGTTTTGTACAGCTTGCTGGCATTTCTTTTGATGTGTTTATGCAAGATATGATACGCAGTCTATGCTTTGGTGGAACATTGGTTTTGTGTAGTAAAGAGACATTAATAGACTCAGAGCAATTATATAATATGCTATCTAACAATAAAATTGAATTTGGCGAGTTTGTGCCTGCTGTATTGAAGAAACTTGCGCATTATATGCAAGAAACTCACAAACAACTCCCAAATCTTAAGCTAATTGTCTCTGGAGCGGACACTTGGTATGTTAATGACTTCAAACAAATCCAAAATTTATTTCATGAAGGAATTACATTTATTAATTCATATGGAGTTACAGAAGTAACTATTGATAATATTTATTTTACATTGACTAAAGATACTTTGTTAGAAACAGAAATTGTTCCGATTGGAAATCCTTTTTCACATATACGAATTTATTTATTAGACGATAATCAACAACCTGTACCTAAAGGTGTAGTAGGAGAGATATATATTGGAGGCCCGGCGGTATCTAGTGGATACTATCAACAACCTGAATTAACTGCTCAAAAATTTGTGACTATCGATCATATTGAAAATGGAGTTTTATACCGGACAGGCGATTTAGCCAAATATTCTATGCAAGGGCATTTACAGTTTATCGGTCGTAAAGATAATCAAATTAAAATTAGAGGACATCGTATAGAAATGGGTGAGATTGAATCAAGTATTCGGCAAACAGGACTTGTGCAGGATGCGCTAGTAACCTTAAAAGAAGTGAATAATAGTTATCAACTGGTTGCTTATGTGATTAAAAAAGAACATGTAGTACTTAGCGAATTGTTAGAACAAACAATGAAGTATTTACGTGAACAATTGCCTACTTATATGATCCCTGTTTATATGCTAGCGATCGATTATTTCCCATTGAATGATAATGGTAAAATCGATCTGAAAGGGCTACCTATTCCAGTAGAAGTTTTAGATAATAAGGCTTATATTGCCCCAAGAACAGATTTTGAACACGCAGTAGCGGACATATGGAAAGAAGTATTACAGATCGAACGTGTGGGAGTGAAGGATCATTTTTTTGAATTGGGTGGTCATTCATTAATTGCTACTCAGGTAACGTCTCGCTTGCATAATCAATTTCAGATTAATATTCCTTTAAAAGTATTATTTGAATTACCTATTCTTGAACAACTTACTGCTTATGTAGAGTGTGAACTACTGGCTAAGCTTGAGTTGATGTCAGAAGAAGAAGTGGCTAATTTATTAGCTTATTAGGGAGGAAATGCAATGAATACAATACCAACAGAGCATTTATCTGAGAATAAAAGCTTACTATTACAAAAGCTTTTGCGTCGAAAACCTGCTGTAACTGCTTTTATTCACAAAGCACCTGAACACGAATTAATACCTTTATCATTTAGCCAGCAACGATTATGGTTTCTTGATCAGTATATAACAGATAAACATATTTACAATATTCCTTTGTTTATCAAAATGACAGGAGTATTAGATCGAAATGCATTAGAAATGGCTTTATATCAAATGATTAAGCGACATGATATTTTTAGAGCTAAAGTGGTTCCTCATACAGAGGGGCCACAGCTTTACATTAATGACTTACCCGATTTGGAGACATTGATACAATATAAAAGTTATACTTCTGTGCTTACTAACAATATTGATCAATATATTCATTCAGAAATGCAAGAGATGATGAGTACTGTATTTTCTCTTGAAGAAGGACCATTATACAAATTAAGATTGCTTGAATGTCCAGATCAAACATTTGTACTACTTATTTGTATGCATCATATTATTTTTGATGGATGGTCACAACAAATATGGGTCAAAGAATGGAGTTCTTTATATAATCATTATATTCAATCTGAATCCCAAATTAATTTAGCTCCGTTACAATTGCAATATCAAGATTATGCTTACTGGCAACACCAGCAAATGAAATCAGATGCATGGGATCGACAATTATTATACTGGAAAGAACAGTTGAGCGAGCCTTTACCTGTATTATCTTTACCAACAGATTATCTACGTCCGGCAAGCCAAACATTTTCTGGACAACAGTATATTTGTTCATTATCTTTTGCACATAGCCAGCAACTCAAAAATTGGTGTGTAAGCAATGAATATACACCACACATGGTTTTTTTAGCGATTTACATTATCTTATTATCTTCGTACAGTCATCAGAAAGATATTATGATTGGAACACCTGTAGCTAATCGGAATTATCAAGAAATTGAACAAACAATAGGTATGTTTGTAAATACAGTTATTATCCGTAGTAAAATTTCGGATCAAGACACATTTATAGATATTGTTGAACAGGTGAGAACACTTTGTTTACAAGCATATACTCATCAAGATATTCCATTCGAAAAATTAGTAGAGCAATTATCACCTAATCGATCAGCTAGCACATCGCCTTTATTTCAGACACTTTTTTCAATGCAAACTCATAGCGATGAAAAACCACAACTTACAGGCTTGACTACAGATTGGCTTGATATCGAAAACAATACAGCTAAGTGTGACCTTTCTTTGTTTGTTAGTGAAGGTAATGATTATTTCTCTATAGAATGGCAATATAATACTGCCTTGTTCTGTGAAGACACGATTATACGAATGAATAATCATTTTCAAATCGTATTACAACAAGTATTAAGTCAGCCCAATCAACTTGTACAAAAAATAAATATACTAACAGAATCAGAACAAAAATTTTTAGATGACGTAAACCATACACAAAATGAATATCACCCACAATCGGTACCTCAGCTATTTCATAGGGTTGCTCAACACGCATTACAAGATATTGCTATACAAGAACAAGGGCGTTCTCTTACTTATACTGAACTGGATCAATTATCAAATGCATTTAGTCAATATTTAAAGCAGCACGGATTACAAAAAGGAGAAAGAGTAGCTGTATGTCTAAAACGTTCAGCTCAATTTATTATCGCTATTTTAGGTATTTTGAAAGCAGGCGGTACTTATGTTCCTCTTGATCCTGATTTACCTGTATCTAGACTAGAATACATTTTTCAAGATAGTGAGCCAGCATTGATTGTTAGTCATTCATCTTTACGAGCTAAGATTATACAAAATGAAGTTGCAATGATTTCATTTGATGAAGAGTTAGAACAACATCTCAGATGCATACCTACTGATTCTAAAGTTGACTATGATGAATATTTAGCAGATGCACCTGCTTATATGATTTATACTTCAGGATCAACAGGTCAACCAAAAGGCGTTGTTATTCCACATCGTGGTATTATTCGTTTAATTCAACATACTAATTATATTGATATTCAATCAGGGCATTGTATTGCTCAGATTGCTAATGCTTCTTTTGATGCGGTTACTTTCGAAATCTGGGGTGCATTATTGAATGGAGCTACTTTAATTATTGCAGATCAACAAACAATTTTAACACCGTATTTGTTTGAACAATGGATGAAAAAGTATCAAATTACACATATGTTTATAACTGTAACTTTATTCAATAAAATGGCGGAGTTATATCCTTCCACTTTTGATCAATTACATACATTATTGGTAGGAGGAGAAGCCTGTCATCCTAAATGGATAAACGAAGTTGTTCGACAAGGTAAACCTCTTCATTTACTAAATGGATATGGTCCTACTGAAAGTACGACTTTTGCTTTGACGTATGAGATTAAAGAACAGATTCCTGAATCGAAAAGTTCTGTACCTATTGGTCAACCTATTAGTAATACGCAGGCTTATATTTTGGATGAATATTTAAGACCTATGCCTGTGAATACCGTCGGAGAATTGTATATTGGAGGTGACGGACTTGCTATAGGTTATTGGAATAGAGAAAGTTTAAATCATGAACGGTTTATTGATCATCCTTTTCAACAGGGAGAAAAATTATATAAAACTGGAGATTTAGCAAAATGGTTAGATGATGGAAACATAGATTATATAGGGCGTACAGATCAACAAATTAAGCTTAGAGGTTATCGAATAGAAATAGGTGAAATCGAGGAAGTTATTCGTCGTTATGAATTTATTCAGCAAGCAATTGTACGTGTCGTATACAACGATCAGCAGGAACCGTTTTTAGCAGGTTATTATACAGCAAGTCAACATATTTCTAAAAAGGAGTTAAGGTATTATTTATCGCAATTATTAGCAGATTATATGGTTCCAACAGCATTTATCCAAGTGACAGAATTTCAATTGACTGTTAATGGAAAAATCAATAGTGAAGTACTTCCTCACATACAAGAAAGTGATATTAAGCAGGAATTATATGTAGCTCCGCAAACAGAAATGGAACAAATTATAGCGATGGTATGGAGCAATTTACTTGGTATAGAAAAGATAAGTATCTATGATTCTTTTTTTACCATAGGTGGACATTCATTATTAGGGATTCAGGTAACTACAGAGTTAGAGCATATTTTAGAATTATCACTAAGTATTCGATTGCTATTTGAATATCCGACAATACAAGAATTGGCGCATGTTTTAGATCAGATGTGGTTTGAGACGGATGAAGATGGAGTCAATGATGTAGGATAATTATTTCTACTAAAAGGAGAAATAACAATGGTAATCACTCTAAATCACTTATTACAAGCGCAAACAGTGTTAAAGCATCGTGTCATTCATACTCCTATTCAGACCAGAGAGCAATTAAATAGATGGACAGGTAAAAACATATTTATCAAACCTGAATATATGCAATATACTAAATCATTTAAATACAGAGGAGCATTTTATTTTTTAAATAAGATGGATCAAACTCAGTACAATGGAATCATTGCTGGGTCATCGGGTAATCACGGGCTAGCGCTAGCCAATATTGCTTCACATTTGAGAATAGCGGCAACAATCTGTATGGCAACAGATGCTTCCATAAGTAAAAAACAGCAAATTCAAGCAATGCAAGCACACATTTTAGAATTTGATCGTCTTACTCAAGATCGTGATCAAGTAACTAGAGATTATGCTGAACAACATCGTTTATGTATAATTCCGTCTTCGAATCATCCTGATATCATTGCAGGTGCAGGAACGATAGGTTTGGAATTACTAAAACAAATTCCAACACTAGATGCTATTCTTGTACCTGTAGGCGGTGGAGGATTAGCGTCAGGAGTAGCTCTTGCTGCCCATGCTATCAATCCACATATTCAAGTGATTGGTGTTGAACCTATCACGGCACAAGATGCCAAACTTTCATTGAAATCAGGAGCTATTGTAACAATTGATCCTCCTATTACTATTGCTGATGGGTTGAGACACAATCATATAGGTCCATTGACTTTTGAAATCATGCAACGTGAATTAGCAGATATTATTACTGTATCTGAAATAGAAATCGAACAAGCTATGTATAATGCTCATCATTATTTACATTTACCTATTGAACCTTCTACAGCTGTGGTGATTGCCGCTTTGTTATCACATCGAATACCAGATCATCTTCAAAATATTGGTATTGTATTAAGTGGTGGAAATTATGAACAGCATGAATTAGAACGTATTAATCGCTATTTCTATTCTCATTCTGAATTATTGGTTTATTAGATTTCCTGAATAGGGTGTTACAAAAAATATAAGTAGGGAGAGAAAATAAATGAAATCTTTATTTCAGAATCGGAATTTTTTGGCACTTTTTTTAGGTAGGATGATTACTAATATGGGTGACAGCATCTACTATGTTGCATCAATGTGGTTAGTGTATCAATTGAGCGGTAGCGCTTTTTATACAGGAGTAGCAGGTTTCCTTATTTTGTTGCCTAAAACTTTACAATTTCTAACAGGGCCGCTTGTAGATCAGTGGGATACTAAAAAAACATTGATCATTACTCAAGTATTACAATGTATATT
>Ga0308161_1006025_pt1 | contig 10401 bp, 9 predicted proteins | sample PhyFR2_FD_201034 | JGI IMG/M metagenome (GOLD analysis project Ga0308161, IMG submission 201034) | Phyllosphere microbial communities from UC Gill Tract Community Farm, Albany, California, United States - DLSLF.R2 | ecosystem: Host-associated > Plants > Phyllosphere > Unclassified | place: USA...
CTTTCGCTCAGATCCTAACTACAAGGGAACAGAGGTAGATATTGACTCTCCCAAGCCTCTTTCTGTTCTCTTTCCAGAAACTCTTGCTTCAACAATGGAGGATTACTTCGCATTCCAACCCTTTGGTACCCACAACGATGATGACCTCGACTCTCGCGACGCCCTCCCAACCCCAGCTGCAGCATTAGGTTATCTCTCACCTTTCGATTCGCCAACTTCGAGATTCCCGGATCCTGAAACCCCTAAACCTAGAAGGGGATCAGTCAGGAAGGAAGAGAAAGTGAAGGATACGAAAGAGAAGGGGAAGGAGAAAGAGGGCAAGGAGAAAGAGAAGGAAATTGCGAAAGGAACGAACAAATTCGTTGAGGAAGCTAGGAAGAAACCGGTTCTGTCACCTTCGGAACTCGTCACGGTACTCGATCGGGATGGTGGACCTCCCCCTCCTCCTTCGACACGATTCTTACATGGAGGACAACCGCTGCATGACCTCGAAGCGCCGTCAGCCTCGATGCCCAACTCGGATAAACCCGTAGCGAATAGCGAATGGAGGGCATTTACAGATGAGGAAGAGAAGAAGTTACAAGAAGGGTGGGAGAAAGTGAGGGAACTGAAGGAGAAGGAGAAGGTTGAAAAGGAATCAAAGGCGAATGTCAAGAGAGATGAGAAGAATGGGAGAGGTCGGATAGCGGAGGATCCGAATGAGCCAGATCCACCTCACCTCGTACCGGTCGGACTCGACAACCTCTTCACCGTCGACTTGGCCGCTTCCGTACTCTTCCCTGCCTTCTGGGTCGGATCGAAAGTTCGACTCATCCGCTCTCATTGGTTCTACGCCCCTCCCTCCGTTCCTTCCTCGACCGCTTCTCTCCACTCTCATCAACTCAAACCTTATCCCGTCGACCCTTCCCTCTCCCTCGCCCTCGATCGTGCTTATTCGACTATTCGACCTTGGGACGCCTCGTATGAATCCGAGTTCAGCAGCGCACTCAAAGGAGGTTCCGACGCTCAGAAACGATTATGTGTCGCATTAGGATTGGAGAATGAGAGTGGAGCGGATGCTTCAGCTGATCTAGGAATCGAGGTCATTTTTGAAAAGGAGGATCGAGGACGAGTTTACTCAAAGGGAATGATAGCTAGTGTGTCGAAGTCGTTCTGGTCTTCGGGGAAAGGATTGGGAGGGGGTCAGGTCGTATTGAGAGGATGGGACGCTTTCAGGAGTTACATTCAAGAACAAGCGGAGAAAGCAGAGAAGAAGAAGAAACCATCGAAATCTCAACTCAACTCGGTCGCGAGTGATCATACAGCTTCAGACACCGATTCAGACGCAAACAACTCGAGTAGATCTCCGAGCAAGAATCGAACGAAACCAAGGAGCGATTCGAATGCCTCGCAAGCGAAAACGGAACCTGCTTCGAGTGGCTTCTTCTCTTCACTTCGGAATCGATTCGTCGGAACAGCAAGTTCGACAGATGGTCACTCGACGGATGGAGAAGCAGAGGGAAGGACATCAATCGATAGTACTGGTGCAGTGAACGACACAGCTGCTGCATTGGAAGGGCCGAGGAAGGAAGATGCACCATCAACATCGACGGCGAAGGAGGAGAAAGACAAAGAACGAAAACCGATTGGAGAAGTCGACGAACTCGTCCTAGTGATTCACGGTGTCGGTCAGCTCCTCGCACGGCAGTACGAATCGTTCAACTTCACTCTCGCCGTCAATCAATTCCGATCGGCTTGCACGACTCTCTCGACTTCTCCCACCCTCTCTCCCCTCCTTCACGGCAAGCGAGCTCAATTCATCCCTATCAACTGGAGGACCGATCTCGATTTAGGATTGGAGGTGGATCAATCAGCGGATGCGGCAGACGAGCACCTTGCGAATCGTTTCTCCGTTCAAGATATCGAGATTCAGAATTCGGTACCCTTCTTGCGCTCGATCGTTTCCGGTTTGGTCCTTGACGTACCATTCTATCTATCTCCTGGTGTGAGTCTCTCCTCATTCCCTCGCTTCCTGTCTCTTACTGAGTTCTGCTTGCGATTTGATCAGCACAAGGAGAAGATGGTCAAAGCCGTTGTTGTGAGCTTCTCTTCACACCTCCTCGACCATGTCGAGACACTCATTGACTCTTCTGTATCCATAGCGAGAGGCGAACCGAATCTACCGTCTTTTCTGCAAGCGAAATCCCAATTTTGGAGGAAAAGTTTCGATCATCGCTCGTGAGCTGCACTCCCTTTTCTCTCGCAATCTTGCTTCACACCTGAGCTGACGAGACTTCTGACATGCTACAGACTCGCTCGGATCCTGTATCGCTGCCGACATTTTGTCGAATCAACCGAATTCAGTGAATGATCTCGCAGACTCGTTTCACGCCGCTCAAGACAAGGAACTCGCTTTCTGCTTCGATACGAGAACACTCTTCCTTGTCGGCAGTCCGCTGGCTTTCTTCCTGGTACGCTTTCCATCAATCTCAATCTTGTCACCGTTTCTGTCTGACTGAGAGGATGTTCTTCTTACAGCACCTCGGGAAGGGACAACTCATCGCAAGAGCAGGGAAGGAGAGAACGCAACAGGTTGGAAAGGATATCGCTTTGGATCGAGCTGGACGATACGGTTGTATGGCGGTCGAAGCCGTCTATAACATCTATCACGAAGCGGATCCTGTCGCTTTCGCTCTCAACCCTTGTGTCGATGTGAGCAGACCTTATCCCTGACCTCCAATCCCAGATCGCTGACTAAGCGAATCAATTCAGGTTCGCTACTCGAAACTCATCAAGCCAGTACCGATTGCCTCGGCGAATCAAACGCTTCTTCAAAATTTGTCGTCCGCTTACTACCGAGTCTCGAAGATCTTCGATTTCACTTCGCTATGGGGTAGCTCTACTGCCGCGGCCGCGAAATCCGCATCGAAACAAACTGGATCTCAAGCGAAAGAGCAAGCCGAGGAACAGAAGAAAGAAACTACGAATCGTTTGAACGAGATCAAGGAAGAAGCGACGAAACAGGCTCGACCTGGGAACAAGAGGATGCCTTCGGAGATGCCCAAGTTTGGAATGGGGAAAGCGGAATTCGAGTGGGTCGGAAGGGCGGAGAAGAGGATGAAAGCTCTCAATCCGTCGGGAACTGTCGATTACTTCTTACCTGCTGAAGGGTGCGTACAGTCTTGCGTCACCTGTATCCGTATTCGAGGGTGTTGACTGCTTTTCTGGTCGCAGAATCAATCAATACATCGATGCTCTGACAGCTCATCAAGATTACTGGGAAGACAAGCGATTCTCGACCTTTATCTTGACTCAACTCTTCTCGTCTCAAGAAGAACTCGAGAAAGCTGTTCGGGATGAAATCGGAGAGGTCGCGGAGGAATAGAATCGATCGAAGTTAATTGGAACGGAATCTGAAGGGAACTAGTGTTGTAGCGAATACTGTCGGAACGTTGTGTCACTCGAGCGCTCTCCTAACGAGGGAACTAGCGGAACCTCGAGAGACTTTAAGCATTAAGCGAATGCTTCATCGTTTCTACTCCACAAAAGCTACATTGTTCAGACTCGTCGCATCTTCTACTCCTTCTTCTGCATAACGTCCGGCATGAGCACCCAGAGAAGTAGTTGTATACCGAATAGGAAGATGAGAACAGGGTGTAGAGCGACGGGAGTGAACTTTTGGGCGAGAGCTCCCGTGCAGAAGGGGAAGATTGCAGATCCTGTCATATGAAGATCGCGTCGGTAGACGGGAAGCGTGAGCTGAAACGATGCGGGAATCGTCTGAAACGAAGTTTAGACTCACCTGTCTGACCGAATGCCGCGATGAAGCCGATACTTGCTGCATGCATTCGCTTAGGTAAGAGCTTGGTGACCATGCTCATAACGATAGGATAGCAAGGCCCGAGCAGAACACCGATAATGGCGACTACGAAAGACCCAAATTAGCGTTTCGAGCGCAGTCGACAGCGAAAGTCTTGCACTCACTGACTACAGCGTTCCCGATAAGACTGTCGGCAAACCAGACGGCAAACTATGACGGGTGGTGTAAGCTAATGAACGAAAATGCAAAGAAAAGTTCACTCACTTCGAGAGCGAGAGCGAGAGCTAGGTAAATGTAGACAACCCTCTTCTCTCCTACAAGGCGGTTGATTGGGTTCAACACCGCTCGACCGACAGTCAAACCGAGCCAGAATCCAGTTGCGACGTATCCAGCACTACAAGAGCGAAACATAGAAAGTTAGCGATGCGAGGAAAGCGCAGGGGGAAGTCGAAGAAGCCTGAACGAACCTAGGTCCTCCACCTCTGTTGTCAATGAGGAATGTCACGATCCATCCACCAATCGAGACTGCGAAGCGATCAGACCAGGATCAGCCAGTTCTCGTCCGAAAGGAGAAAACGAGACGAGATTCACCTTCGGAGCCGACGCTATCGACAGCTCAAATGGATCAGTTTCAACAAGTGCGTGAGAAGATAACGGCGTGAACCTCACTAGAACAGGATGTAAAGCGAAGCAATGATGGTCGTTCGAGAAAGCAGTGCTTGTTTGAGCAGACTCTTCTCCTTCGTCGGTTGCACTTTCCTCAATCCATCCGTTCTCAGCTCAGGAGGGTAGGTACTCGAAGGTGCGCTAGCGCCGAAGCTCTTCATCGAAGAGTTCTCTGCGTTGAGCGGAGGAGTTTGAGCCTCGAGCGCAACCTCATCGCGAGGTGAAGAAGGTGCGATCTCGTCCGAAGGCTCGGAAGTGTCGACGACGTAGTTGAATCGGAAAGCGTAGAGGAGTGCTGCGGTATTGAGAAGAGCGATTCCTAGAGAGATCGACCAGAACTTGGTAAAATGATCGGGGTAATGCGAAGAGAATGCGGTTGCTGCTAGTGGACAGAGTGCAGCGCCGAGCTACGCAACACCCACTACTTCATCAGCTTGCGCCGATAAGCGATGAAGATAGACGGAGCAACGTACCCCGTAAGACGCGTGAAGGAACCCGAGCTTGCGATCAGCGTTCGGTAAAGTTGCGACGTAGACGTTTGCTACAAGCTCAAGTTGGGTTCAGCTAAATCATGATTGCGAAAAGGGAAGAACTCACCCATTGAATCCTGGATTGCCATTCCGAATCCCGCAACTGCATATAGCACCGGAAACACTGGGAAGGGGAAGGCAGGAATGAGCAGAGCATAGGCGAACGCTTGCAAGGCTGCTCCCGCCGCGATGATTTTCCCCTGCAATCAAAGCGTCAGCATCACCTCGACTTCTGCATAATTCGGACGATGAGCCTACGAGACCCCATCTATCGACGATGTAGTACATCGCCCCAGCCGAAGCGAGGAAACCGACTGCTTGACCGATGAAAAGCATCGAAACGACCGTGTAGGAAACGCCATAGTATCGTTGAATGTAAGGGAGAAGGGGTCCAGACGAGGCGTCACTCCATCCCGCTATGAGCTATTCAACGAAAGGGAGAACTTGATCAATGACTGTCAACTTGATCGAACCGTTGTGCGAATGACGGTCAACTTGATCGAAACGTTGTGCGAATCCTTGATTCTTCGCGAAAATTCCGTCCGTCCTCAGTCCTTCGTCCCGGTTCTTCCTCTCAGTGGAATCCCCTCCTTCTTTGTGTACTATACCGGTGCCCTCGATGGTGCAAGGGACGTGACTTACCATCGCAGCGTGACCTTTTGTTCGAGAAAGAAGAAGTATTAACCGACGACTCTCTCACATCAGCCTACAGCTCTCGGTGACAGGACACAAGCTAAAGTGAACTCACAAGAAGCCTCCTTGATCCATTCTCCCCTCATCTTCTCTGGTCTAGCTTCTGAAATTGAAGGTTCATCTGGATCAGGTGGGGGGCCGTTAAGTCTGAGGGAGCGAGTGGACGATGCCGCTGGTGCTTCCATAGTCATCGTAGAGCTCATCTTGACTGGTGAAGTGAACGAGGTGAAAGTGGGAGAAAGAGGAACAAGGAGAATTTAATGGAAAGAAAAGGCCCGATTCGCAATTTCGCAAGGGCAAGGAGTAGTAAGCAGACTTCCTGCTTGCAAACCGGTCACAAGAGTGCTCGTTGACTCGATTCGCCGCGCGCGTTCAAAGCGCTCTATGAAACTGTGCCAAGCGGGACGAAATGCGGTAACCGCGGTTGATTTATCGCAAAGAACGTCGTTCAGTCTGTACTATCGTTTGACCTTCGCTAGCAGCCGCTGTCGACGTCTCATCGTCGTCAACGCCATCTCGACCTCGGATGTGAGCGAGCGCAATGACAGCAGAACAGCGATTCGATTTCGTTCCTTCCTTTCGACTATTAACAGTTTCCCAACCCATCATATCAAGCAAACACGTCTCCTACTTCTTGAGAGCGTTGTTACCCTTTTGGACCCAAGCCTGTTGGACGAGTCAGTCTTGGTCAGCGAGTTCAGACAGACTTTGGAGAAGATTCGAAAACTTACGGATGAAGCTTTTTGCATCTTTTCTTCGAGGGAAGGATCGTTCTTCATCTACGAGTATAACGAAGGGAACTTCAGTTCATTCAAAACGAATCGGAAGAAGAGAAAGTCATCGAGATCTTACCCTAGTGACCATGTCTTCATTCACAGAGAAACCGAAAAGCATCGAGGGTCAGCGCGCTGCAATTCAATGAATCAGCGGTACATCAGAGCGTAGACAATTCACCTTGCTCGGGAATTTTGAGAGATTCTTGAATAGCAGGACGAGCGTCGATCTTGTCGACCCACGCTTTGAGCGACGGGAATGGCGAGAGGTCTATTCCGGCCCAGGAGGCGCATCTAATCCATCCGTGACTCATCACTATCATCCAGGGTCATCAGCAATCGAGAGTGAAAGCTACGAGCAAATCAAAATGGTGCTTACTATCCGCAATCGAGAATTTCCCTCCGACGAGCCATTCCTTTTTCTCGCCATCCTTCTTCCCCGTCAAATGATCCTCATAAACTCCATAGATCCTCTTGGTCTCGTTCTGATAGCGAGTGACTCCATACTCAATCTTCTCAGGAGCGTAACGGACTAAAACCATGTAAAAAGGATTTCAGTTTTTTTTGCTTTCCTTTGCGACGACGACGCAACTTACAGAAATGATTCGCCTGTCCTTGCATGGGACCCCCTCCTCCCATCTGGAACATGATCCACGAGTTCATCTCGGTCTCGAGGTCAGGATCCTCGAAACAGAACTCGAATTTACGATCGTAAGTTTTCGCCAAGTATTGGAGGATTGAGCCGCTGTGATGTACTCATCGCAGGGTCAGTATCTCGATCGTGTATACTTCGGAGAGCGAACTGGGAAGCAGAATGGAAGAGGGAAGGGAGCTCACGATTCCCACACTCGAATTGGTTTCTTCCCTTCACGATTGTCCAACAAAGCAGGAATACGTCCCTATACTCATGCATCGAGATCAACTGACATTCTCGAGGGAACGGCTTCAGAATCGTACTCACATTCGGGTTGACAGCTTCGAACCACTCGCTCTTCTGTTGATCCTCCGTCAATTTGATAGGGATGACAGTGTACCCTTCGATTTGACCACTCGCTTTAAGCTCTTCCAAATACGCAGCGGGCTTGTTACTGTTCATCAATCAAACGTCGACTTCTTGTCAGGCTCCACTTCAAATCGGTAAATCAAGAGCAAGTTATACGAACCCATTAGGAGTTTGGGAAGTTAGGAGAACCAATCCGGGGTTTTGAAGCTCTTTGGGACCACTCTTGAGCGCTTCTTGGTTAGGGTAAGGAGACATGTTGCTTGATGACGAATTAGTGGAGGTAGATCGAGTTTGAGAGGATGCTAGGTGTGAAGCGATTGAGCTGACGCGACGAGCTGGGTTCATACACTATCTGGGAGTGATGAAGTGAAGTGAAAGAGGAGAGAAGAGGAGAAGATTGCGGAGATGCGAACTCGGACAACTTCTTCGATTATCTCGGTTTTCGGTTAACACTTTCGCAAGCACTCTCATTCTCTCACGCGGGAGCTCACTAACAGTCAGTTCCGTCAGGCGAAGTCGTATTATTCCAGCTGAGTCCCAATCATACCTTTCCAACCTTCTCCCCCATAACCGCTTCTTTCTTCTCCCTCCCTTTCTCCTCTCTCGCTTTCTTCATCCCCTCCATGATCCTCGCCTCCAACTCCGACATCCCCTTTGACTCTACTGACCAAATCCCTCTCCGGAATCTCGAGTGCCCTCTTCACAAACCCCATTTCCTCGATCCTGTCAACATAAGCCTTGATATTCGGGAACTGATCGATTGATTCTCCAGCCCAGAAGAGAGTACGCATCCAAGGTTGCGTACAGAAGTCGGCGTAGGAAGGTTTCGAACCTACTAGGAAGGGGCGCGTGGAGAGGTGAGATTCGTAGACTGAGTAGAGGCGAAGAACTTCGGTACGGAAACTGTAGATCGATAATCTTGAATACATCAGTGCGATTGAGATTGATGCGGGAATGACCTCGACATACCGTTCAAGAGAGTAGGCGCAGGAGACTTGAGTGTAACGAGCTGTAGACAAGAGAAGAGACTTCAGTTGGCGTCGGTTGATGACTCTGAGCTTTCCAGTCGACCTACAGAAATGATTGAGTTGACCTACAAACGTATGAGAACCCCAGGTCAGCCCTCGATTTGACAGAGAACCAAGTGAAAGCTCTAACCTTGTTGAGGACCCAAATTTGCTTGACACAAATGAATCCAATTGATCATCTCCTGAAACGAATCGTCGTCCTCAAACGTATAGAGGTATTGCTTATCGTACACTCTAGCGAGATATTGAAGGATCGCGCCGCTCTGTAAGTTGGATCAACACGTTCAGTGTTCAGGTTTTGGAGACTGGTCGTGAAGAGCGATGGAACTCACCTCGATGATGTAGAGAGGTGGTTTGTCTCGTCGGTTATCGATGAGTACTGGCATTTTACCTATTCACTCGGTAGAGCAAGGACGAAAGCGGGGAGGAAAGGGGAGAAACGAATCAGTCAACCCTAACTCAGCACCTGCATTTCCTCCCTATACTAACCTCCCTCTCGTGAAGAAGTAGTGGTACTCACTATTCGGGTTCAACTTGACGAACCACTCTTGAAACTGTTCGTCTTTTTGCAAGAATACCTGAACGACCGTATAATCTGGGATTTGACCCGATTCTTTCAATCCTTGTAAGGCGTAGGTGATTTTCCAGCCATTCGGAGAGTTGCCCCAGAGGAGTACGAGACCGGGATTGGAGAGCTCGGAGGGAGCGGAGGTGCGGAGGATTGGAGTTGACATCTTGCGAGGGTGAGCAGAGTTGTGCGATAGATAGAGGCTGAACAGCAGATAGGCTCAGAGCTTGTGAGTCTCAAAGCAAGTGAAGGGAAAGAGGCAGAGAAGCGGGAGTCGGATCGGGGTTGTAAGGGAGAAGAGGAGGCTCCCAGCAGGGGAGGTGACTCGTTATCGTGACTAAGCGATACTCGACTGCATCTCGAGAGACTCCAACTGAACACTTAACGAGCCACAGAGCGAGCTATTCAGAATGGAGTGAAGTGTAAGAATCCAATCTTAGTTTCGAAAAAATGACGAAACCCTCTTCTCTCTACTCTCTCTCCTCCCCTCCACTTTTTACTCACCCGCCACTCTCTGATCCAATCATGTCGAATTACATCAAGATTACTTCTCCGGAGCACTTCCAATCTGAACTCTCTCAAGATTTATCCCGAGTTTCAGTTTTATATTTCAGAGCAGATTGGGCAGAACCTTGTAAGACGATGGATGGAGTCACGGAAGAACTAGCAAAGAGATGGGAATCAGTCTTGTTCCTCTCTGTAAGTCACCACTTGGCTTTAAACGAGAGATGAGTAAATTGATCGCTAATCTGATCTTGGTTCATTCGACAACACAATTAGATCGAAGCTGAAGCATTACCAGATATCTCTGAATCATTCGAAGTAGACGCAGTACCTTATTTCATCCTCCTCAGAGTTCGTACCTTTCCTCTCCCTTTCTTTCTCCCTCTCTCTCTCAACTCTCACTAACCTCCTCACATTCGTATGTAGGGACACACCTTACTCACTCGATTATCAGGAGCACAACCATCTGTTCTATCCTCAGCAATCAAATCCCACGCTTCGAAACCTTCTGCACTCTCAACCTCTTCCCAACAACCCTCAGCAGCAAAGACAGTCTATCAACCAGGATCGGAACAAGCGTCGGGATCCGCAGATGCTCAGGGAACTGTCGGAGGTGGAGGAGAGGCGTATGATGATAGTGAGGAGAGTGAGGAGGAATTGTTGAAGAGGTGTAACGAGTTGATGAATCAGAGTGATGTAGTCTTGTTCATGAAGGGTGATAGGGATACACCGAGGTACGTACAACGATTCACTGATTAAGTCATATGCTGGAAGAATGCTTGTTGATCTCCCCTGGCGATCGGATACGTTACAGATGTGGGTTCTCTCAGAAAATCG
>Ga0308161_1006026_pt1 | contig 10400 bp, 9 predicted proteins | sample PhyFR2_FD_201034 | JGI IMG/M metagenome (GOLD analysis project Ga0308161, IMG submission 201034) | Phyllosphere microbial communities from UC Gill Tract Community Farm, Albany, California, United States - DLSLF.R2 | ecosystem: Host-associated > Plants > Phyllosphere > Unclassified | place: USA...
CGATGCCCGGAGCGGGGCGCGGCTAAACTCGCTCCGCTGCGCGGCGCTCAGACAGACGCCGCACCTTTTCCCGCTCCGGGCATCGCCGTCACGGCGGTACACAGACGGGGACCTAACTGCAACGGCAACTGCAACTGCAACCGCAACTGCAACGGCAACGGCAACCGCAACTGCAACCGTCGCTGCGCGTACGTCAAAAGCAACCGCCACTGTCGCTACCTGTACCGAAAAGGCGCCTCGCCCCATCCCCCTACTTCGTCACCACATCCCTGTGCATCGGCGCCAGCCGCGCCAGCAACCGGTTCTGCACCCGCGACGGCACCCCGTTGCGCTCCATGGCCAGCTGCAGGTCCTCCACCAGCGCATTGAAATGCGCATGGTTCAGCTTCAGGTCTTCATGGATGGTCTGCATGTCCTTGCCGCTGTACTTGCACGGGCCGCCGGCCACATCGCAGAACTGCTCTTCCAGCTTTTCCGCCAGGTGCTCCAGGTCGACGCCGTCGAACGAGGCACTGATGCGGGCGTCGGCCTGCACCGCCGGCAGCAAATCGGCCACGATACGGCGGATGCCGGCGCCGCCGCCCAGGTCCTGGTAGAGGGCATCGTCGGCGGCGAAGGCATGCAGGCTGCCCACGGCGAGCAGGAGGGCGATCAGGGTGCGGAAGGATTGCATGGTCGGTAAGCGCTATGGGGAGAGATTCAGAAGCCGGCCTGCAGCGACAGGTAGACGCCTTTCTGCCGGGTCGGGTTGAACACGGTGATGTCGCCCAGCGCCACCCAGGCGGCGGTCAGCGAGACATGCTTGGATGGAAACCAGGCGACGAAGACGTCGTAGTAATCCTTTTCCCTGTCCACTGCCAGGTTGCGCGGCTTCATCCGGTATTCGACACCACCCACTACGGTGCGGCTGAACAGGTAGGCGACCGAGCCTTCCAGCATCGGCTGGTAATGGTTGCCGCGCTCACCGCCAAAACCCAGCAGGCCCATCTGGTTGGCGCGGGTGGCGCGCAGCGTGCCGTTGATCAAGAGGCTTCTGTCCAGCAGGATGCGGGTGGCCGACAGATAGATATCCACGCCATGGTCGCTGGCCGCGCCCAGTTGTTTCACGTTGTCGACGCCGGCCAGGCCCGACACGCCTGTATTGCGCTTGGCCATCGCGCCGACGGCGATCTGCGGCAGCCAGCTGTCCTGTTCATACACCGCGTCGCCGGCCAGCCGGACCTTGACGCCGGCAATGTCCTGCCCGATGCGCAAGCCGTCGAGCGCGCCGTCGCTGCCGCGGAAGGTCTGGCGCGCCAGCGACAGTTCCACCCGGTCGGCCAATCCGACCGCCACGCCATGGCTGTCCAGGCCATAGTCCTGGGTCCGGATCGCGGTGGCATGCAGGTTGGCGCCATAGCTGTCGCGGGTGCCATAGCCCGTGATCAGCGCCCAGGGCGTCAAGCCGCCGCCGCCAGCGCCTTCCACCTGGCTCACGCCGCCCGTGGCCAGCAGCTTGCCCAGATCGGGTGACGGAAGATCGGCGGCCTGGCTGGCGCCGGCGCACAGGGCCAAGACCAGGGTAGCGGGAAAGAGGGTTTTCAGTCGGCTGGAAAGGGACATGGTGAGCTTGAATATATTTCCTGTTTGCAATAGTAGCAAACCAGGCATTGATTCCGCCAGGAATCTTTTTCGTGCTGACGCCATCCGGCTACACCGCGGTTGCATGCCGTGCGGCGCCGCGCCGCTACCCTTTTCACGATGGTTTGAGGCATACTCCTTGACGTTGACGTTAACGTCAATTCCAGATCAATGCCATCCGCGCCGGCCTTGCCTGAGCGCTACAAGAATTCCGGAGACTCCATGACCGACCTGTCCGTTACCCAGAACCTTGCCGCCTGGAAGCCGGCCAACAAGGTGCGTTTCGTTACCGCCGCCTCGCTGTTCGATGGCCATGACGCGTCCATCAACATCATGCGCCGCATCCTGATGGCCAATGGCGCCGAGGTGATCCACCTGGGACACAACCGCTCGGTCGACGACATCGTCACCGCGGCGCTGCAGGAAGACGCGCAGGGCATTGCCCTCTCCAGCTACCAGGGCGGCCATGTCGAGTACTTCAAGTACATGATCGACCTGCTCAGGCAGCGCGGTGGCGCGCATATCAAGGTGTTCGGCGGCGGCGGCGGCGTGATCGTGCCGGCCGAGATCGAGGAGCTGCATGCCTATGGCGTGACGCGCATCTTCAGCCCGGAAGACGGCCAGCGCATGGGACTGGTGGGCATGATCCAGTCCATGATCCAGGCCTGCGACACCGATCTCTCTTCCTATGCGCCGACTACGCTTACAGCGCTGCAGGGCGGCGACATCGCGCAGCGGCACCGGCCGCTGGCGCAGCTGATCACGGCGCTGGAAAACGGCAAGGCCAGCCCCGCCCTGCCGGCGCAGCTGCGCGAGGCCGCGGCGGCGATCAATACGCCCACGCTGGGCATTACCGGCACCGGCGGCGCCGGCAAGTCTTCCCTGACCGACGAGCTGATCCGGCGCATCCGGCTCGACCAGGACGATGGCCTGAACATCGCCGTGATCTCGATCGACCCGTCGCGCCGCAAGTCGGGCGGCGCGCTGCTGGGCGACCGCATCCGGATGAATGCGATCGGCCCGTGGCAGGGCCAGAACCGGGTCTTCATGCGCTCGCTCGCCACCCGCGAGGCCGGCTCGGAAATCTCGGCCGCGCTGCCGGACGTGATCGCCGCCTGCAAGGTGGCCGGCTTCGACCTGGTGATCGTGGAAACCTCCGGCATCGGCCAGGGCGACGCCGCCATCGTGCCGCATGTGGGGCTGTCGATGTATGTGATGACGCCCGAATTCGGCGCGGCCTCGCAGCTGGAAAAGATCGACATGCTGGACTTCGCCGACTTCGTCGCCATCAACAAGTTCGACCGCAAGGGCGCGCAGGATGCGCTGCGCGACGTGGCCAAGCAGTACCAGCGCAACCGCGAGCTGTGGAGCAGCAAAACGGAGGACATGCCGGTCTACGGCACCCAGGCATCGCGCTTCAACGACGATGGCGTGACCGCGCTGTACCAGGGCCTGCTGGCGCGCCTGAAGGACATGGGTCTGCCAGTGAAGCCGGGCCGGCTGGCGCCGGTGGCGGTGCGCTATTCCTCCGGACGCAATGCCATCGTGCCGCCGGCGCGCAGCCGCTACCTGGCCGAGATCGCCGACACCGTGCGCCACTATCACCGGTTCACCAGCGCCCAGGTGACGCTGGCGCGCCAACGCCAGCAGCTCACCGAGTCGGCCCGCATGCTGGCCGAGGCGCAGGCCGACGCCGATGCCGGCACGCTGTCGGCCCTGACCGACCTGGCCGATACCCGCGACGCCGGCATGGATGCCGGCGCGAAAAAGCTTTTGGCAATGTGGCCGGCGATGCAGGCCGCCTATGCCGGCGACGAATACGTGGTGAAGATCCGCGACAAGGAAATCCGCACCGGCCTGGTCCATGAAACCCTGTCGGGCAACAAGATCAGGAAGGTCGCCCTGCCGCGCTTCGAGGACCATGGCGAGATACTGCGTTTCCTGATGCTGGAAAACGTGCCCGGCTCCTTCCCCTACACCGCCGGCGTGTTTGCCTTCAAGCGCGAGAACGAGGACCCGACCCGCATGTTCGCCGGCGAGGGCGATGCCTTCCGCACCAACCGCCGTTTCAAGCTGGTGTCGCAGGGCATGGATGCCAAGCGGCTGTCCACCGCGTTCGACTCGGTCACGCTGTATGGCGCCGACCCGGCGCCGCGGCCCGACATCTATGGCAAGGTCGGCAATTCGGGCGTATCGATCGCCACGCTGGACGACATGAAGGTGCTGTACGAAGGCTTCGACCTGTGCAGCCCGAGCACCTCGGTGTCGATGACCATCAACGGCCCGGCGCCGACGATACTGGCGATGTTCATGAACACCGCCATCGACCAGCAACAGGACAAGTTCCGCGCCGACAATGGCCGCGAGCCGACCGACGACGAAGCCCAGAAGATCCGCGCCTGGGTGCTGCAGAACGTGCGCGGCACGGTGCAGGCCGACATCCTGAAGGAAGACCAGGGCCAGAACACCTGCATCTTCTCCACCGAGTTCTCGCTGAAGGTGATGGGCGACATCCAGGAATACTTCGTGCACCACCAGGTGCGCAATTTCTATTCGGTGTCGATCTCGGGCTATCACATCGCCGAAGCCGGCGCCAATCCGATCTCGCAGCTGGCCTTCACGCTGTCGAATGGCTTCACCTTCGTGGAAGCCTATCTGGCGCGCGGCATGCACATCGACGACTTCGCGCCCAACCTGTCCTTCTTCTTTTCCAATGGCATGGACCCGGAATACACGGTGCTGGGCCGGGTCGCGCGCCGCATCTGGGCCGTGACCATGCGCGACAAGTACGGCGCCAACGAGCGCTCGCAAAAGCTGAAGTACCACATCCAGACCTCGGGCCGTTCGCTGCATGCGCAGGAAATCGACTTCAACGACATCCGCACCACGCTGCAGGCGCTGATTGCGATTTACGACAACTGCAACTCCCTGCACACCAATGCCTATGACGAGGCCATCACCACGCCGACCGACGAATCGGTGCGGCGCGCACTGGCGATCCAGCTGATCATCAACCGCGAATGGGGCCTGGCCAAGAACGAGAACCCGAACCAGGGCAGCTACATCATCGAGCAGTTGACCGACCTGGTGGAGGAAGCGGTGCTGCAGGAGTTCGAGCGCATCGCCGAGCGGGGCGGCGTGCTGGGCGCGATGGAGACCGGCTACCAGCGCGGCAAGATCCAGGAAGAGTCGCTGCTCTACGAGCACAGGAAGCATGACGGCAGCCTGCCCATCATCGGCGTGAACACCTTCCGCAATCCGCATGCGAGCAACGTGCCGCAGCAGATCGAACTGGCCCGCTCGACCGACGAGGAAAAGCAGTCCCAGCTCGGGCGCCTGGCCGACTTCCAGCAACGGCATGCGGCCGAGGCGCCGGCCATGCTGCAGCGGCTGCAGCAGGCGGTGATCCACGACGATAACGTGTTTGCCACACTGATGGATGCGGTGCGGGTCTGCTCACTGGGTCAGATCACCGAGGCGCTGTTCGAGGTGGGCGGACAGTACCGGCGCAGCATGTGAAACGGGCGTCGTTCGGGGCGCATGCCGATGGCTGCGCTCTGGACGGCGCATGGACGGCAGGCGCTGCATGACGTGCGGCCGGGCGACTCAGCGACATGGGCTGCCGCCTTGCAGGACCTGCAACGCCATCCAGAAGCTTCAGAAGTAATGGAACGCCGTCAAGTCGGTCACCCTGTCCTCCTCGCTGTCGATGGCGCGCCGCAACAGGGCGGCGCCATCCACGCAGGCATAAACAAAGGCGAGCAGTTCCTCGTCCCCCGCTTGGTGCGACGGCATGGGCGCGCAACCGATCAGAATCAGCGCGCCCGAGGCCGCATCGAGCGCGGTCAGCATCACGAACGGCACCGGCAGTTCCAGCTGCTGCTCCAGTATGGACTGGCACAAGGCCGGAAGGCGCGCCGGCGCCGGCCGGCCGGCCTCGACATAGACCCTGATAAAGCCCGACCATTCTTCCAGCCGGAACTGGACCGCCATGCCGTTGACCGTCATCGCCTGCTGCCCGGCCACCGTCGCATGCTCCTCCGCCGGCACGCCGGCCAGCCGGCACAGCTGCAACAGCATCGCTTCATAGTCCGCGTTCATGGCCTGTTCTCCGAGCCGACCACGGCCGTCAACAGCGCCGCGCCGACGATGGCGCTGGTAATGGCCACGCCGCACAGTGCCCGCGGCATGCCGGGCGCCTGCAGGATCGCGCGTCCGAAGCGGCTGTCGAGCGCAGCCGGCAGGAGAAAGGGCGCGGCCCCGATCGCATAGGCATCCGGCCTGGACTGCAGCCGTTCCCGCAGCGGGCGCGATGGCGAGGGCGTCGCCCGCATGGTGAGCTGGCTGCCGCGCCGCCGATGGTATGCCAGCGCCAGCATGCTGCCGCTGCTGACCGCCGCCATCTGCGCGACGAAACGGGCCAGCACGGAGTTGATCGGATAACGCGCGGCGACTGCGCCGACCTGCCGTGGCAGGCGCTGACAGAAGCGGTTCCACGCATGCTGGCTGGTCGCCGCCATGCGCCCGCCCCAGCTCGACGGATTGGCGCACCAGGTCTCGGTCAGGTGCGCCTGCAACGCGAAGGCCGGGATGAAGGGCAGCAGGCTCACCATGATGCCCGTGTATTGCCGGCGGCGGCTGGGCTGCGGATGAAAGCGCGTGTCCGAGGGCTGCATCTGCTGGTCGGCATAGATGGCGCCGCAGGCCAGCAGCCTTAACGGCTGCAGGGGTGCCGGCAGGAAGGGCGCAAGGATGGTAGGCACCGTGAATGCGCAGAAGGTCGTACGCATGGCACGCGCCACATATGCTGCGGGCGGCGCGGGTTCAGGCGCTTGTCCGCGAGGGACACGGATGCTTGCGGGCCGGTCGGCGCGCCGTGCCGCGCCGTTGTGATCAGGTGTTTTCATGACGCCGTAAGTAGCCCGGGCCGCCTGCCTGCTGCACCGGAAGCGCGCGCATTCAATCCCGTTTGCGTCTTCTCAATGGTGTGCGGCCAGCGGCCTTGGATGGATCAGCGCCGTGGCGATGCAGGCCGCCACCACATGGCTTGCCAGCAAGGCCACCAGGGCCGGCGGCAGCGCGCCGCCGGCGCGGGCGGCAGCGCGGTCCAGCCGCAATGTCATCCAGACCGACGAGGCAAACGCCGGGCCGCAGGCCAGATAGGCGGCGGGATTGGCTTCGATGCGCTGCCGCAGCGACGGCATGCCGGCAGGCCGCGCCACCGGCTCCAGCCGCGCGCCGCGGGCATGATGGAAGCACGCCGACATCAGGCTGCCGGCGCTGACCGCCAGCATCTGCGCCGTTACCCGCGCCAGCACGAAATTGATCGGATAGCCGCGCGCCGCCGGCGCCAGGCGCACGGGCAGGAAGCCGCACAGGCGCTGCCAGAAGCGCTGGCTGGCCGCCGCCATCTGCGCGCCCGAACTGCCGTCGCGGCTGCACCAGCCATTGGCAAGCCGGGCCTGCGCATAAAAGGCGGCGATGTAGGGCGTCATGCCCAGGGTCAGCGCCACGATTTCCTGGTCGATCGTAGGCGCCGGCGCAAAGCGCACCTGCTGCGGCGGCTGGATCATGTCGATATAGATAAAGCCGCCCAGCAGCGTGCGCAGCGCAAAGGCGCGCGGCGACAGCAGCCCCTTGACGCAGGGCGACAGCATGGTGGGCAGGCTGAAGGCGCCCAGCGTGATCCATGCGCCCTGCGCGACATGGCGCCAGAGCGGCGCGTTGGGTGGCAAGCCGCCGGGTTGCGGGCCAGGGTCAGGCATGGTTGCCTGGGCCGGCGGCTGGGCCGGTCGGATGGAGAACGGGTTCATGGCGGCTTGAGTGGCGCACACCGCCATGGCGTTGCGCCACGCCGGCGCCGCACCCGGATGGCGCCATACCGGCATGGCCTTCCCCGCCGCTTGCGGACGGGCAGCGGCCTCCGGGCAGGCATGCAGCCGGCGCCGGAGACCTTCTCCCGGGCGCTTCAATACCTCAGGGCTTCAGCACCACCTTCACGCACTCATCCTGCTTGTCGCGGAACATCCTGTAGGCATCCGGCGCCTGCTCCAGCGGCATGCGGTGGGTGATGATGACGCTGGGGTCGATCTCCCCTGCCTGCACCCGGTCCAGCAGGGGCTTCAGATAACGCTGGACATGAGTCTGGCCGGTCTTCAGGGTCAGCGAACGGTTCATGAAGGAGCCGATCGGCATCTTGTCCAGGAAACCGCCATAGACGCCCGGGATCGACACCACGCCGCCGTTGCGGCAGGCCATCAGCGCCTCGCGCAGCGCATTCGGCCGCTCGGTTTCCAGCATCATCGCCTGCTTGACGCGGTCGTAGGCGCCCACCAGGCCGACGCCATGCGCTTCCATGCCGACCGCGTCGATGCAGGCGTCCGGACCGCGGCCGCCGGTGATGGTCTTCAATGCATCCAGCACATTGACCTCTTCATAGTTGATGGTCTCGGCGCGCGAGACTTCCCGCGCCATGCGCAGCCGCTCCGGGAAGCGGTCGATCGCGATCACCCGCTCCGCGCCCAGCAGATAAGCGCTCTGGATCGCGAACTGGCCAACCGGGCCGCAGCCCCAGACCGCCACCACATGGCCGGGCCGGATGTCGCAGTTCTCCGCCGCCATGTAGCCGGTAGGCAGGATGTCGGACAGGAACAGCACCTTCTCGTCGTCCAGGCCGTCGGGCACCCGGATCGGGCCGACGTCGGCATACGGCACCCGCACATACTCGGCCTGGCCGCCCGCATAGCCGCCGGTGAGGTGGGAATAGCCGAAGATGCCGGCCGGCGAATGGCCCCACATCTTTTCCGCCATCGCCGCATTGGGATTGGAGTTCTCGCACAGCGAATGCTGCTGCTCCTCGCAGAAGTAGCAGTTGCCGCAGGCGATCGGAAACGGCACCACCACCCTGTCGCCTATCTTCAGGTTGGTCACTGCGCTGCCCAGTTCCACCACCTCGCCCATGAACTCATGGCCCAGGATGTCGCCCTTTTCCATGGTGGGGATATAGCCATCGTACAGATGCAGGTCGGACCCGCAGATGGCGGTGGACGTGATCTTCAGGATCGCGTCGCGCGGATTGAGTATCTTCGGATCGGGCACATTGTCGACCCGCACATCCTTGGCGCCATGCCAGCATAAGGCTCTCATCCCGGTACCCCTTTCTTGATCAGCTTGACCATGGTGCTGCGCGGGCCGGACGACTGCCCTTCGGTGGTGGTGATTTCGCCGGTCTCGATCAACTGCTTGAAGCGGCGCAGATCGGCGTCCATTTGCTGCAGCGGGTTTTCGCCGAACAGCCTGGCCACCAGCGCGCCGGCCTTGCCGCCCGGCGGCTTGTACTGCATCTCGACCCGGACGATGGTGCCGCGCCCGCCCGGCGCGCGTTCGAAGCGCACGGTGCCGCCATTGTCTACATCCGCGCCTTCCGCCGAATGCCAGGCCAGCAGCTCGCCCGGCTGGTCGGCGGTGATGTCGGCATCCCATTCCACGCTGGAGCCGATCGGCGCCTTGGCCTTCCAGTGCGAGCGGGTGTCGTTGACCTTGCTGACTTCCTCCAGGTGCTCCATGAATTCCGGGAAGCGGTCGAACTCGCGCCAGAAGCGGTAGCACTCTTCCGGCGACTTGTTGACCGTGATGCATTTTTCCACCGCCATCGCGCCCGATTCGGTGCTGCGCTCGCCCATGGTCTGGCGGGCTGTCTGCGCCAGCGCCGCGCTCATGTCCAGCATCGCGGCCGTGGCTACGCCGGCGCCGGTCAAGGCCAGCCGGCTGCGGCGTCCGGACGAGCCGGCGTGCATGGCAGAGCGCGCCAGCAGGGTCAGTTCAAGCCCCACGCAGGCCAGCCGCGCCAGTCCCAGCGGCGCCGGCCTGCCCTTGTTCAGGATATTGACCGCGCTGGCCACGCTGAGCGCGCCGGAAGCGCGCACCAGCGACGGATGCGCATGAATGCCGGTCGAGCGCGCCACCTGGCGCGGCGCCAGGAGCTGGGCAATGCCCAGGCCCAGGATCACCATGCCGGCGCCGGTGGCAAGGGTTGAGAGCTGATCGCGGGACGGCGCCTCGTAGCGGAATTCGCTGCCGGGCGGATGCTTGGACAGCGCGCTTCCAGGATCGAGCGCGGAGAAGTCACGCTCGGGCGTGGCTTCCTGCCTGCTGTCGGTGGTGATGTCATTCATTGTTTTCTCCAGGTGTGCAGGGAACAGGCCCCGCCGCGTTTCTTGTTGAAATGGAAAAAGAGCCAATTAGAAGTGAGCCCTGGCCGGTAGTTCTGCCGGCGCACCGCTACCTGCGCCCGGATTGATTTGACGCATAATGGCCGCCATGGAAAATTCCGGACATTTCTGCAGCAATCTGCCGGCAGCCCTGCCTGATGAAGTCATCCATACGCTGCTGGCCGGCAGCGCCTTCCGGCTGGAGCGCATCGTTTCCCACGGCCAGCATTCGCCGGCCGGCTTCTGGTATGACCAGGATGAGCATGAATGGGTGATGCTGGTGCAGGGCGAAGCCACCCTGCGCTTCGAGGAAGGCGATCGCCTGCTGCGCATGACGCCCGGCATGCACGTGACGATTCCCGCGCATTGCCGGCACCGGGTGGAATGGACCACGCCCGATGCCGACAGCGTCTGGCTGGCGCTGTTCTACCGGGAAGCCTGAACGGCGACAAACCGGCGCTGCCGACGGCGGCTATACTTGCCTTTCCATTCATCGTCCACCCAGATGCCCATGCATGCAGGCAAACACCCGGCCACGGCCACGCCGGCCGATCCGGGCCACCAGTTCGG
>Ga0308161_1006028_pt1 | contig 10396 bp, 9 predicted proteins | sample PhyFR2_FD_201034 | JGI IMG/M metagenome (GOLD analysis project Ga0308161, IMG submission 201034) | Phyllosphere microbial communities from UC Gill Tract Community Farm, Albany, California, United States - DLSLF.R2 | ecosystem: Host-associated > Plants > Phyllosphere > Unclassified | place: USA...
CTGCTGCCGCTGCTGGGTGCACTGACGGTCGGTGCGCTGTGGGTAAACCTGGAAGAGAGTTCTATGGAGCTGGGCCTGATCTGGGCCGCCATCGGGATTATCTACCTGGCATTTGTGACCCGCAGCTTCCGTAATCCGGTGCCGCAGTTCAGCGAAGAAGTTTAATCGCGCTCACGTTGCCGCCTTCCCGGCCTCAGGGAAGGCGGCAACAGCTTAACCAGCCAGTATCAGTTCACAGCTCCCCGCACTTAACAGCTGCCGCGCCGACTCACTCAGATGAGTGTCTGTCACGACCCGATCAAAGCTCCCCAGCGGTAACGCCAGAAACGTCGCAATCCTGTTGTACTTCGAACTGTCACTCAGCAATACTCGCTTACTGCTCACTTCACTCACCGCCTGCTTCACCATCACTTTATCCTCATCCGGCGTAAACAAGCCACGCGGCCCCCAGCAGGAGGCGGAAATAAAGGCAATATCAATGGCGAGATGACGCAGGCTGCGTGCCGCCGACTCCCCGACACAGGAGCGGTTCTCACGGCATACGGTACCGCCTGTGTGAATAACCCGGCACTGACTGGCCTCCATCAGCAGATTCGCCACCATAAAATCATTGGTCACCACCAGTAAATCATCGCGATCCACCACTTCTCTTGCCAGCGCTAACGTCGTGGTCCCGGCATCCAGGTAGATGCAGCTGTTACGGGGGATCTGTCGGGCGGCAGTGCGACCAATGGCGCGCTTCTCTTCGTTGTAGAGGGCACTTTTCGTCAGATGTGACGGTTCAGCCGCCAGCCGGTCGGCAGAGCGCACGCCGCCGGAGACCGACAGCACGGCCCCTTGCTCTTCCAGTTTCTGCACATCACGGCGTATGGTCATGTGTGACACACCCAGCCGTTCAGTGAGTTCTGCAATGCTCACCACGCCACGATCGGCGACCAGCGCCAGAATCTGTTGATGACGTTCAACCGGAATCATATCGGCTCCCTGCTAATTATCATTTTTTCACATTATAAAGTATCTGCCGGTTAACCAGAACAAATAATAACAGCTGTAATCCCGGCAACGGCGGCGCTAATCGCCCTGCAGCAGGCATGTGTTGCTAATCGGGTAATGTTAAAAATTGTTCACATTCACATCGGGAATATTTTTTTGTGAGCACAAGCACATTTTGGCCGGCAGTAAACTGGCAGGATTAACAGTAACAAACAAATAATCACTTAATTTAACAGTGGAGGCGTATCGTGCCAGCTGAAAACATCTGCGTTATCGGGTTAGGTTCCATGGGCATGGGTGCCGCGAAATCCTGTCTGCGTGCTGGTCTTAATACCTGGGGTGTCGATTTGAATCCCGCCGCGCTGGAGAGTTTACGCCAGGCTGGCGCGCGTGATGCGCAGCCTTCAGCATCCGCCTTTGCAGACCAGCTTGATGCCGTTTTACTGCTGGTGGTCAATGCGCAGCAGGTTAATGCCATTCTGTTCGGTGAAGAGGGCCTGGCCGCAAAGCTGCGTCCCGGCACCGTGGTCATGGTCTCATCCACGCTGTCCGCGCAGGATGCGCAGCAGATTGAACAGCGGCTCGCCGAACACCAGCTGCTGATGCTGGATGCCCCGGTTTCTGGCGGTGCCGCCAAAGCGGCCAGCGGTGAGATGACGGTGATGGCGTCCGGTAGTGACGCGGTCTTTGCACAACTGCAACCGGTACTGGATGCCGTGGCAGCCAAAGTGTATCGCGTAGGCAGTGAGATCGGCCTCGGATCAACCGTCAAAATTATCCATCAGCTGCTGGCAGGTGTTCACATCGCAGTCGGGGCAGAAGCGATGGCGCTGGCGGCACGTGCCGGCATCCCGCTGGAAACCATGTATGAAGTGGTCACCAATGCGGCGGGCAATTCGTGGATGTTCGAAAACCGCATGCGGCATGTGGTAGACGGCGACTACAGCCCGAAATCGGCGGTCGATATCTTTGTGAAAGACCTCAACCTGGTGGCCGATACCGCGAAGTCGCTGCACTTCCCGCTGCCGCTGGCCTCGACTGCCCTCAATATGTTCACCGAAGCCAGCAACGCCGGTTATGGCCGGGAAGATGACAGTGCAGTGATTAAAATCTTCAGCGGCATCACGCTGCCTCAGGCTAAGGAGAAACTCTGATGCGCCTTGGTGTCATAGCGGACGATTTCACCGGTGCGACGGACATCGCCAGTTTTCTGGTGCAGAACGGGCTGACCACCATTCAGTTCAACGGCATTCCTGACAGCGAGGAAATCACCGAGGCGCAGGCGATTGTGGTCAGCCTCAAGAGCCGTTCCTGCCCGGCAGAGCAGGCGGTTGCCCAGTCGCTGGCTGCGCTGGCGTGGCTGCAGAAGCAGGGCTGCGAGCGCTTCTACTTCAAATATTGCTCCACCTTCGACAGCACCGCGCAGGGCAATATCGGTCCGGTAACCGACGCCCTGCTAAACGCACTGGGTGAAACGCAGACGGTCATCTGTCCGGCGCTGCCGGTGAACGGTCGCACCGTCTATCAGGGCTATCTGTTTGTTGGCGACCAGCTGCTGTCAGATTCCGGTATGCGGCATCATCCGGTCACGCCAATGCACGATAGCAACCTGCTGCGTCTGATGACGTCGCAGGCGACAGGCAAAGCCGGGCTTGTCGCGGCGGCACAGGTCGATCAGGGCGCTGAGTCAGTGCGTCAGGCGCTGGGCCAGCTGGCGGCGCAGGGGATCAACTACGTCGTGACTGACGCCCTGCATCAGGAACATCTGTTAACGCTGGGCGCGGCGCTGAGCGAGATGCGGCTGGTTACCGGCGGTTCCGGGCTGGCCATCGGTCTGGCACGGCAGTGGGCGACGGCTGAGAGTGATGCGAAAGCGGAGCAGGCAGGCCGTCCGCAGGGCGATCGCGCCGTGGTGCTTTCCGGTTCATGTTCGCAGATGACCAATCGTCAGGTCGCCGCGTACCGCCAGCTGGCACCGGCCTGCGAAGTTGAGATTGAACGCTGTCTGGAAGATGCCGGGGCTTATGCCCTGCAGCTGTGTGACTGGGTGGAAGCAAATAGCCACCAGGCGCTGGCACCTCTGCTTTTTGCTACCGCTGACGCGCAACAATTGCAGGCTATTCAGCAGCGTTATGGGGCTCAGCGCAGCAGCGAAGCGGTTGAGCAGCTGTTTGCCGCCGTCACCCGCGAGCTGAAACGGCGCGGATGGCAGCGCTTTATTGTGGCGGGCGGGGAAACCTCCGGCGTGGTCGCGCAGAGCCTGGGTGTAACGGCTTTTCACATCGGTCCGACGATTTCGCCCGGCGTGCCCTGGGTGCGCGACATTCATCAGCCGCTCTCTCTGGCACTGAAATCGGGCAATTTTGGCGATGAAGATTTCTTCCGCCGCGCGCAAACGGAGTTTACTAATGTCTGAATCTTTCTCATTAGCAGAACAGCAGGCGCGTGACGAGATGGTGCGTCTTGGCGCTTCGTTCTTTCAGCGCGGCTATGCCACCGGCTCGGCGGGCAATCTCTCAATGTTGCTGGAGGATGGCAATCTGCTGGCGACACCCACTGGATCCTGCCTCGGTGAACTACAGGGTGAACGGCTGGCAAAAGTCACGCCTGACGGCGAATGGCTCTCCGGCGACAAGCCCTCAAAAGAGATTGCGTTTCACCGCGCGCTCTACCTGAATAATCCCGACTGCAGGGCGGTGGTGCATCTGCATAGCCATTACCTGACGGCGCTCTCCTGTTTACAGGGACTGGACCCGGACAACTGCATTCGTCCGTTTACCCCCTATGTGGTGATGCGTGTCGGTGATGTGCCGGTTGTGCCTTACTACAAGCCGGGTGATGGACGACTGGCCGAGGATCTGGCGGTGCTGGCTCCGCGTTACCGCGCCTTCCTGCTGGCGAATCACGGTCCGGTGGTGGTGGGCAAGTCCTTACAGGAAGCGGCAGACAACACCGAAGAGCTGGAAGAGACCGCCCGTCTGATCTTTACCCTGGGCGACCGCCCAATTCGTTATCTCAATGATGCCGAAGTGGCGGAATTAAGGAGCCGATAATGCCGAAGTTTGCTGCTAACCTTTCGACGCAGTTTACTGAATTGCCGTTTGCCGAACGCTTCGCTGCAGCGGCTGAAGCCGGTTTCACGGCGGTCGAATTTCTGTTTCCTTATGACTATCCCGCCACGCAGATAAAACAGTGGCTCGACGATAACCAGCTGCAACTGGTGTTGTTCAATACCGCACCGGGCAACGTCGCGGCGGGTGAGTGGGGCGTTTCAGCCATCCCCGGCCGGGAAGCGGAAGCAAAGGCGGATATCGATCGCGCCCTGCGCTATGCGCTGGCGCTTAACTGCCCGCAGGTCCATATCATGGCGGCGACGGTGCCGCCCGGTGCCGACCGTCAGCGCTACGTAGAGACCTTTATCAGCAATATGCGTTATGCCGCTGAGCGCTTTGCGCCGCACGGCATCATCCTGCTGATTGAGGCGCTTAATCCGACCACCAAACCCCACTATCTTTACGCCAGCCAGTATCAGACGCTGGACATGGTCGAACAGATTGATCGACCCAATGTCTTCACTCAGCTCGACCTGTTCCATGCGCAACGGGTAGATGGCAACCTCAGCCATCTGATTCGCCACTATGCCGGACGCTATCGGCACGTGCAGATTGCGTCGGCACCGGATCGCCATGAGCCGGATGAGGGTGAAATTAACTACCCGTATCTCTACTCACTGCTGGATGAGGTCGGCTATTCCGGCTGGGTCGGCTGCGAATATATCCCGCGTGGCACCACTACCGAAGGCCTGGGCTGGTTTGATCCCTGGAAAATAAAAGCCTGATTTAACGCGCTCTAAAACCGGTGTTTCGGCACCGGTAGGGAGAGGCTTGCCCTTTTTCTGGCCCTGCACCTGCTTTTCCTGTACGCCGATAACCTAAAAAATATAACAATTTCTGAGGTTTACTATGTCCACCGCACTGCTGTTAGCCATAGCGACCGCCAGCATCGTGATCCTGCTGCTGCTGGTCATCAAAGCCAAAGTTCATCCGTTTGTCGCCCTGTTGATTGTCAGCCTGCTGGTGGCTATCGCGACCGGCATTCCGGCTGAAAAGATCATGGAGACGATTATCACCGGGATGGGCGGGCTGCTCGGTCACATCACTATCATCATCGTGCTTGGTGCCATGCTCGGGGCGATTATTGAAGCCTCGGGCGGTGCTGAATCGCTGGCGCAACGCTTCAGTAAAACGCTGGGGCTGAAGCGAACCGTCGCGGCATTAACCATGGCGGCCTTTATTCTGGGCATTCCGGTGTTTTTCGAAGTGGGCTTTATCATCGTCATCCCGCTGATTTATGGCTTCACTAAGGTGGCACGCGTCTCACCGCTGAAGTTTGGCCTGCCGATGGCGGGTGTGATGCTGACGGTGCACGTGGCACTGCCGACCCATCCAGGTGCCGCGGCGGCTGCGGGGATCCTGCACACTGATATGGGATGGCTGATGATGCTGGGTATCGCGATTTCCGTGCCGGTCGGGATCATCGGCTACTACGTGGCGAAGGTCATGAACCGTCGCCATTACCCTCTGTCGGTAGAGGTGCTGGAACAGTTGCAGATGGCGAAGCCGGAAGGGCAGGAAAAGAAGAATGAACCGGCCCCGCCTGGTGCGCTCACCATCAGCGGTCTGATTGTGGTTCCGATTGTGTTGATCGTGCTGGGAACCCTGTCACACACACTGCTGGCAGAAGGAAGCCTGCTGCGTAACGTCATGACCGTGATTGGCACGCCGCCGATTGCCCTGTTGATTGCTTTAGGTCTGGCGGCCTGGCTGCTGGGCGTGCGGCGTGGCTGGAGCAAAGATAAGCTGGAAGATCTGACTGGCCGGGCCATTCCCACCTCAGCCAGCGTGATTCTGGTGGCCGGGGCAGGTGGAGCCTTCGGCAAAGTGCTGGTGGAGTCGGGCGTGGGTAAAGCGCTGGCGGTCACGCTTGAAACGCTGCATCTGCCGCTGGTGCCTGCTGCGTTTATCCTGTCGCTGGCGCTGCGTGCGTCACAAGGCTCCGCGACGGTGGCTATCCTGACCACCAGCGGGCTGCTGACGCAGGCGGTGACCGGTGTAACGGATATGCAACGGGTACTGGTCACCCTGGCAGCCTGTTTTGGCGGCCTGGGACTGTCGCATGTCAATGATGCAGGATTCTGGGTGGTGACGCGTTATCTGGGACTTTCGGTGGCCGATGGCTTACGCACCTGGACGGTGCTGACGACGATAATGGGATTAAGTGGTTTTGCGCTGACCTGGCTGGCGTGGACAGTGTTATAACCCGGATAGCCCACGCTCACCCGGCAGAGCAGGAGCAGGCCGGGTGAGGTGAACGGACGGCAGAGTGGCTCAGGAGACCAGCTCCTGGGCGTAGAGATAGAGGGCTTTTAGCTGTGCCAGTTTTTCTGCATCCGCTTCATGCAGATTCGCCAGACCTTCCAGTTCCTGCATAAACGCCTGCACCCGATCGGCATTAAGCACGTCACGACGATGCTGCAACCAGCGTTGCTGCTCGGCATCATCCAGCGTGCCGGGGAAGTTACGCGCCCGGTAACGGAACAGCAGTTTTGCTACCCGCGCACTCTCAAAGCTCAGGTCCAGCGCAGGCAGATTGGCGGGCGCGGTCTGGCGGATAATATTCATCCCCGCCCGGTCGGCATCACTGAAGAAGCCATCATAGAGTTGCGTGTCCACATCATCCGATGGCGTAAACGACTCCGCTTCGGCAAACAGGGTGACCAGTTTTTCCCGCACGTCGGGCTGCTGACGCAGCAGCGCCAGGTTCGCCAGACAGTGCTGACGGTCAATGCCCAGCCGGGCCGCATCTTCCGGCCGCAGCGTACTGGCAGGCGCCAGCACCGGACACTTATTGATATGCACCAGTTTGACCGGCACCGCAGGCAGATCGCCGAGATCGTTTTTCGGTGTGTATAGACGCTCACGCAGCGTGTCGGCATCCAGTTGCAGCAGCGGTGACATATCGCCCGCCAGATCGACCACGATCAGCGCATTCCGGTTATCGGGATGCCAGGCCACCGGTACGATCCAGCTGGTGTTGCCGCGCGCGGCGCCGAACATGCCGGAGACGTGAACCAGCGGTTTCATCTGCGGGATATCAATCAGGTTCATCAGCTTGTTTTTGTTACGATGGGTAAACAAAAATTCAAACAGTTTTGGCTGCTTCTCTTTTACCATTTTCGCCATCGCCAGCGTGGCGTAAACATCGGACATCGCATCGTGCGCATTTTCATGGGACACGCCGTTCGCTTTGGTCAGATGCTCCAGCCGGAAGCTGGGAAAGCCTTCTTCATTTTCCGGCCAGTTGATCCCGTCGGGCCGCAATGCATAGCAGGCACGCATCACGTCGAGCAGGTCCCAGCGTGAGTTGCCGTTTTGCCAGGCCCAGCCATAAGGGTCATAAAAGTTGCGATAGAAGATATTGCGCGTCACTTCATCATCGAAACGCACGTTGTTGTAGCCCACCACACAGGTTTGCTCTTTGGTGAACAGCGCATGGATACGTTCAGCGAACTCAGCTTCGATCACGCCGCGACTCATCGCTATCTGCGGGGTAATGCCAGTGATCATCACCGCTTCGGGCTGTGGCAGATAGTCATCAGGTGGACGGCAGTAGAACACTTCAGGTTCGCCGACCGGATTAAACTCACTGTCGGTGCGCAGGCCGGCAAACTGGGCTGGCCGATCACGAGAGGGGCTGGTGCCGAAGGTCTCATAATCGTGGAAGAGGAAAGTGGGCTGTACGCGGTCGTTATTCAAATTTCATATCCGTTCATGGCGTTCACTGACTTTATGAACAGAAAGCGACAAATCGGCTCTCTGTTCGCTCTGTATCTTTCTGCGCGTAGCAGAGTGAGTTTTGATCGTTGTGTCTGACACGCGCTGTTGTTTGTACAGCTTTGCACAGACATTATAGTGGCCCCGGGCAGCGTCTGACGCTATTCCTGTATGGTAAACCATAATGTGGCGCGACAAAAATTTCAGACGCTGTGGCCTGAGTCTGCGCACCGCTGCAGAATACGATCCTGCTTCATTTCCGCTTCAGGTGGAGCGATAAAGCCGGTTTGTAAGCATTGGCCATTGAACGGTTGTGACGCATAAACTTGTAGAGAGTCCTGAAATTGTGCGTGGGAGAGGTTAGAGGAAAAGATGTTGTTCGGTACTCTTAGTGCCGTGGGCTGATATCAGAGGGGTAACGGCAGTCCCTCTGCAGGCGCTTTGCCCGTTTATGTGCTCAGCACCTGCAGACTCTTTACTGTTGAACGTGACGGTCTCTAAGATGATTTCTGGCCTGTTGCCCTGGCATAAGATGGCGATAAGTTCATCACCATCGAGATTTCCTGACAGTGCCTTTAAGCTGACATTTTATTAAGCCAGTTTTTGATTTCCTCAACATGCTCCTTCACCATCAATAATGTCTCATTACTATAAGTATCTTCACTGCCATAGGACTGAAATGTATCATTGTCATTACTGACGGTTTTGTTTAAAAACCCCTTAGCCTCCAGTGCCGCCTTTTGGTTATTCAGGCCTGAAAAATAGGTTAAGTTAGTGGTAATTCTTCGAACCTGAGGCATGTTTACGTCTTGACTGGACAGGACATTATTGCATGCCTCTAACGTGAGTTCTTTCATGATGCTAATCTGTTCGGGGGCATGCATAGCATCATTGATAACTTTTACTTCCGGCATGGCTTTTACTTCCGGTGTTTCAGACGTTATTTTCTTTTTCTCAAGAATAGAAGCGAGTTCGTGAAGGCTGGCATCCCATTTCTCTTTATTGGATGGGGTATAGGGGCCACAGACATGATTTCTTTGTGAGCCAGTGTGGGGCGGAGTTAAAAGTTTATCGTATTTTTCTAGTTTTAAAAAATTAATCTCGTTTTTTCTATGGCATTTTTTTATCTTACTTGAAATTAAATTTGTTGCAAAACTTTCATGTTTACTGTCTTTATTTGCCAGTTTAACAGCCGCATCTGTACTGTTGAAGAGGTGTGATTTAATGTAAAGGAGACAAGTATTAGAATGCTCAGGAAGTTGAGCGCCGCGGGGAAGTGAATTTAAATGTCTGGTATATTTATCTCTTTTTTTAATGTCGATTTCGCTAGTGGAATTTTCGATCCTGCTGATTTTTTCTTTGATTAAACTTTCAGCATACCCCCTGTGTTTATCATTTTTTTTCGCCAGTTCTGCAGCCGCATCGGTACTTTTAAATATATGGGATTTAACGTAAAGACAAATGTTCATTAATTATTCCTCTTTTTCAGTGATAGACTTCATAAGGTAAAACCAGGTTAAGCTTTCTTAATATCAGGAAACAATTATTTTTCTACGGAGGTTGATGATGGAATGGGTGTTAATGCGTTGTAGGTTATACATTTAAGATGGAAAAGTTCTGGCCGGTAGATGTTGACGATTTCTAAAGAAGCAGGAGGGGACACATTACTACTTTAATCGCTTTTCCATTCCAGGATTACAGCGCCTGCAAAATTTACTGCCCCAATTACCGCGCCTGGAAATAGATGGTCTGTTTCTCAGAAAAGATGGTGATAAGGTTACCACCACCGTTAATTTCCCACCGTGCCTTAAATCTGTATGTCGACTAGCTAATGCTTTCAAGGTTACTCAAGTGATTACGGATTAAATTTCTGCTAGCGATTATATTCCCTGAGGTGTAATAAAGACTACGACAGGAGACTGACTCGATTCATTTATTATTTTTTATGACTTTACTGTTTGAGTTTTAGTGGGTAGGTTATATGAAAAATATCTTTCAGGGGGCAAAATGAAATTAAGCTTATCCATGTATTTATGGTATTTTGTTAATTTATGAAAATTAATGCTGTTAGTCGAGTTTGTGATTTTACTGATTTTTTTTGAAATCAGATTTCGCGCAAATGTTACATCCTTATTATTACTTGCTAATTTATAAGCCGCATCTGAGCTCTTAAATATATGAGATTTTACGTAAAGATTAATATCCATGCTTCTGTGCTCCTGTTCATTTTAGTGTAAAAATAGATTACATTTAATTTTATTTTTATAATATAAAAAAACGCTCACTTTCCTGGTTTCTGCCGATGCCGATGCTGATAATAAATTGAATTGTCCGCTTGTTGCCTGGCATGGTGATACCGACCAGATGTTACGTTCAGGTTAACGACGCTATGGTTAGTCTTATCAGGCCGTGAATGATCCGGCCTTCGTCTCAATCAGCGGAGTCAGTTCATACTTTTTTTCAATTTATTCAAACCTTCACAACGCTTTTGCCGTAAAACGTGCGGCTGTTTCCGTTTCGTTTTAGAAATTTTCTCTCCCGTGCAATTAAGGATGAAGTGTTGAAAAGGC